>OBXA01000688.1_pt1 | contig 24386 bp, 21 predicted proteins | sample 1538121 | NCBI WGS metagenome assembly OBXA01 (sample SAMEA2580133, study PRJEB22360) | human gut metagenome | biome: human gut; feature: human-associated habitat; material: faeces | place: Denmark | collected 2008/2010 | reverse complement strand
ATAGAGTGAGCGTCTCGCGGGCACAAGCCCCCTAAGTTAGGGGGTTGGGGGTCTGAACAAGGGGACGAATGCCCGCCAGTCCCTCAATCCCTTCAGCCCCATCAATTCATTTAACACCCAACACCTATCACCTAACACCCAACACCTAAACCACATGAACTATATCAACGAGACGGTTCGCCGTCAAGACAGACTGATGGACGAAGAACGGGCACTGGAATTGCTCGCCACGAGTGAATACGGAGTGCTGAGCATGGTCGACGAAGACGGAGGGGGATACGGCGTGCCGGTCAACTTCGTGTGGGACGGCCATGATAGCGCATACATACACTGCGCCCCCGAGGGCCGGAAACTGCGCGCACTGGCACTCCACCCGAAGGTGTCGCTCTGCATCGTGGGACGGGTAAACCTGTTGCCGGGCCATTTCACTACCGAATATGAGAGCGTGCTGCTCTTCGGCACAGCCCACACGGGCCTGTCGGACGAAGAGAAAATGCACGCCCTCCACCTGCTCATCGACAAACTCTCCACCGACTATAAAGACTTGGGCGACCAATATGCCCACAAGAGTTTCCACCGCGTGGAAATCATCCGCATCGACTTCACGAAATTCAGTGGGAAACGAAAGAAAGTGAAAATGGGGTGAAGGGAAAAGTGGGAGGTGTCACCTATGCGAGCACCCAAAAACTCCGACGCTCCCATCTCTCTTTTCTTCATGTCGACTTTGTTGCACTGTCTCCATCATCCCACCCGACTTGAGCCCCTCTGTTCCTTTTTGGAACAAGTGTGTCCGATACGTTAACTATCCTATCCGACAACGGCAGAAAACTCATCTATTTGCGCGAGTGTCTTAAAAATATGCACATAATTTTTGGATATGTGCAGAATAGGTCGTATCTTTGCACAGAAATTTTGAATTTGTGCAATGGACAAAATACCAAGTTTCAACTCGTTTGTTGAACAGAGCATTAAAGATAACTGGGAAAGAGACGCACTCACCGACTATAAAGGTGCAACGTTGCAGTTTCATGACGTGGCGCGCAAGATAGAGAAACTCCACATCCTGTTTGAAAACAGCGAACTGCAACGTGGCGACAAGGTGGCCCTCTGTGGGCGCAACAGTTCCAACTGGGCCGTGGCTTTCCTGGCCACACTTACCTACGGGGCCGTGGCCGTGCCCATACAGCATGAGTTCAAACCCGATCAGGTGTATAACATCGTGAACCACTCCGAGGCAAAACTCCTCTTCGTGGGCGACGTGGCAGCCACCGAACTCGATGCCGGACAGATGCCGATGCTCGAAGGCGTGATCTACATTCCCGACTTCTCGCTGGTCGCCTCGCGCAGCGAAAAACTTGCCTATGCCCGCGAACATCTCAACGAACTCTTCGGACAGAAATATCCCAAATACTTCCACCGCGAGCACGTGAGCTATTACCACGACGAGGCCGAAGACCTCGCGCTCATCAACTACACCAGCGGCACCACGGGCTTTTCGAAGGGCGTGATGCTCCCCTACCGCACCTTGTGGAGCAACCTCGATGCCATGACCGAGTCGCTCATCGAGGGCAACATCAAGCGGGGAAGCAACGTGCTGAGCATCCTGCCCATGGCCCACATGTATGGCATGATGGTGGAGTTTATCATCGAGTTCTGCTACGGCAACCACATTTTCTTCCTCACCCGCCTGCCCAGTCCGAGCTTCATCGCCGAAGCCTTTGCCGAACTGCATCCGGCGGTGGTCATCTCAGTGCCGCTGGTGGTGGAAAAAATTGTGCGCAAAAACATCTTCCCCGTGGTGCAGAGCAACCGCATGAAGCTGCTGCTCAATATGCCCCTCATCAACAAAAAGGTGAAAGAGCGGATATGCGGCATGGTGAGAGAAGTGTTTGGCGGCAACCTCTACGAGATTATGGTGGGGGGGGCCGGCCTTAACAAGGAGGTGGAAGAGTTTTTCGTGAACATCGGTTTCCCGATCACCATGGGCTACGGCACCACCGAGACGGCTCCGATGATTACCTACAGCGACTGGAAAGACTTCGTGCCGGGCAGTTGCGGCAAGACCGTGAAGCACATGGAGGTGAAAATCATGAGTCCCGACCCGCAGAACATCCCCGGTGAAATCATCACCCGCGGCCTGAACGTGATGCAGGGCTACTACAAGAACGAGGAGGCCACACGGGCCGTGATAGACGACAAGGGCTGGTTCCACACGGGCGACTTGGGCACCATGAGTGCCGACGGCCACGTGTTCATCAACGGCCGCATCAAGAACATGCTCCTCGGGGCCAACGGACAGAACATCTATCCCGAAGAAATAGAAAACAGGCTCAACTCGATGGCTATGGTCAGCGAGAGCATCATCATACAGAAAGACGACAAGCTCGTGGGTCTCGTACACCCCGACTTGGAAGAGGCCGGCTCGCTCGGCTTCTCGACCGAAGACTTGGAGAGTATCATGGCGCAGAATCTCGCGGAACTGAACAACCAGCTCCCGGGCTACTGCCGGATTTCTCACATTGTGCTTCACGAAGAGGAGTTCGAGAAAACACCCAAGAAAAGCATCAAACGCTATCTCTATCAGGAGGGAGTCAGGGCCTGACATTCCCGCTTGACACAAACAAAGACTGAATTACGAGAATCAAAATTAGCTGTTTATCACGATGGAACACATTCCCAGTTTCAACGCACTGATCCAGAAGAGCATCATCGACCATTGGCACCTTGATGCGCTGACTGACTACAAGGGAGCCACGCTGCAATACCATGACGTGGCCCGGAAGATTGAAAAACTCCACATCATGTTTGAGAGCAGCGGTGTGGTGAAAGGCGACAAGATTGCACTCTGCGGACGCAACAGTGCTAATTGGGCCGTGGCTTTCCTGGCCACGCTTACCTACGGGGCCATCGCCGTGCCCATCCTGCACGAGTTCATGCCCGAACAGGTGCATAACATCGTCAACCACTCCGATGCCAAACTGCTCTTCGTGGGCGACGTGGTGGCCACGGAAATCGATGCCACCAAGATGCCGGGGCTGGAGGGCATCATCTACATACCCGACTACTCGCTTGTCGTGTCGCGCACCGACAAACTCACCTACGCCCGTGAGCATCTCAACGAGATGTTCGGCAAGAAATATCCCAAGTTTTTCCGTAAAGAGCATGTGGCCTACTACATGGAGCGGGAGCCCGACGAGCTGGCCATGATCAACTATACCAGCGGCACCACGGGCTTTTCGAAGGGTGTGATGATACCCTATCGCGCACTTTGGGGCAATGCCGACTTTGCCCACAACGTGCTCGGAGCGCACATCAAGCCGGGCGACAGCATCATCAGCATACTGCCCATGGCCCACATGTATGGCATGGCTTTTGAATTCATCTTTGAGTTTATCACAGGTTGCCACATCTTCTATCTCACACGCATTCCCAGTCCTGCCATCATCGCCGAAGCCTTCGCCACGATCAAGCCGGCAGTGGTCATCGCCGTGCCGCTCATCATCGAAAAGATCATTCGGAAGAAGGTGTTCCCCAAAGTGCAGAACAACAAGATACGGCTGTTGCTCAACATGCCCATGATCAGCAAGAAGGTGAAGGAGAAAATCTGCGAACAGGTGACGGCAGCCTTCGGCGGCAACTTCTACGAAGTGATCATTGGCGGTGCCGCTTTCAATCAGGAGGTGGAGTCGTTCCTGAAGATGATAGGCTTCCGCTACACCGTGGGCTACGGTGCCACGGAGTGTGCCCCCATCATCTGCTATGCCGACCATGCCACGTTTGCCCCCGGCTCGTGCGGCCGGGCCGCCCTCCACATGCAGGTGCGCATAGACTCTCACGACCCCGAGAACGTGCCGGGCGAGATATTGGCCAAGGGCATCAACGTGATGCTGGGCTACTACAAGAACCCCGAAGCCACGGCGGCCACCATCGACAAGGACGGCTGGTATCATACGGGCGACCTCGGCACGATGGACGGTGACGGCAATGTCTACATCAAAGGCCGTTCGAAGAACATGCTCCTCGGAGCCAGCGGGCAGAACATCTACCCCGAAGAGATTGAGGACAAGCTCAACTCGCTCGCGCTGGTCAACGAGAGTGTGGTGATACAGGAGGGTGAGAAGCTCGTGGGGCTTGTGCATCCCGACTACGACGAGGCCCGCTCGATGGGCTTCTCGGAGGAGGATATGACCAACATCATGGAGCAAAACCGCGAAGAGCTCAACTCCATGCTGCCCGGCTACAGCAAGCTCACGGCCATCCGCATACACGAGGAGGAGTTTGAAAAGACACCCAAGAAGAGCATCAAGCGCTACCTCTACCAGAAGTAGCAGTTCGCGACGGGTGAGGCGAAAGTCCCCCGGACATCATGAGAGAGTTACAGGAAGAAGACAGGCCCGGTCGCTCAAACCGTGCAACCGGGCCTTCTGCTTGTCTGCCACAGACTTTTATCGGGACAAGGGTGAGCGTGTGACCGGTGGCCGACCTACACTTTGTGAGATACCGACCATTCTCCAGCCTCACCGAATACCTATAAGTAAGTATTGGCAGAATGCAAAAATATTTGTAGCTTTGCATCTACGAAATTCAACAAGAAGCCTAATTATTAACTCAAGACCACTAATAGCAATTCTCATCCATCAGAAGAGGGAGTGTCTTTTCGGCACTCCCTCTTTCCTTAGAAGAAAATGGATGGCTGTAAAAAGGAAAGAGTGAGGAATTCGCCCGATAAATATCTTAATATCGGTATAGAGCAAATTTCCTCCAAACAAAATGATAAATCCTTGCAAAAGGTTCGCAAATCACCTCTTCTGGATAACTTGTCAAAAACCTAAGATTTCGCTTGAACCGTCGTTGTGCCTTCTGCAACTGATAGGACAGTTTACCTTTCCTTACTGCTAAAACTTTCATCCTTTCATCATAGTGGCCAAAATTTCCAGCTGCCATCATCTCATTCAGCAGGAATGTTCCATGTTTCTCAGATGCTGTACACAATAGTTCATCGCTGTTCATATCAAACATTTCTTGGAGTACAAACATCAAGGCTGAGGCGAAACGCTTCATTCCACAGGCGCGAATATGCATCATTAGCACATCGCTGTTCATCAATTCTGCGTTTCGTCCTTTATTATATTCTTTCAAGAGGACATAAAAAACAAACCCCCTGCCGTATTCCCACCCCTTCATCCAACAGATGCCTATAGATATGGTTCATCTGAAATATCAAGTCATAATCCACACGCAGTTTTTTCACCAAACCGCATTTATCTATTTCCACATCCTCAAATTTCGCAGACAGAAATAGTTTTTGGAAATACTTGTCTCTCCAAGGAGCATTTAAGAACGAAGGACGGAAATGTATCTCAACAGGTACGCCACCCACAGGCTTTACTTCTGCATGAAGATGACACAAGGATAACAAGATGTTCTTTTGTTTGCAATAATCTATGATTGTTCTGACTGGATGTCTTGTCTTTTCCCTTGGCCAAATCCAAGCATCTACATCACCACAGACTCGCAGCATCCCTAAGGATTGTTCCGAACATAACCGGTCATAATAGAAATGATTGGCTTGCCCTTTCAATATGCAAACTTCAAAACCGTCTTTTGACAATTCTTTTATTAAGCGTAGGCACACATTGGTTGTCTGTCTATTCCTACGCTTGATATTTTCCGTTATCATTGTCCATCTCAGCACCATATCTCCTGTCGGCCATTGCGTATCAGGAAGATTCTTCACTCCCTCAAACAAAATGCCAAGTAATGCTTGCTTTTGAGCAAGCTCATACATACACTTCCATTCCTCATCCGAAAGCGCATGGGAAAGACGAGTCCGTTTGCCTGTCGCCACTTGAAGTAGCAAATAAAAGTCATGCAGTATCATTTCTTCAATGATTGATATATATTGACTATTTGATCTGCAATCTTATCCCAGTCATATTTGCTCATATCATAGTCAATATGCTGCAAAGGTTGCTTGATTATCTTTCCGAGTTTTTCTGAAAGCTCATCCACATCACCACAATGAAAATAATCCTCCTTTGGTAAGCCAACCTCTACATTAGCAGGAATATCACTCACTATGACCTTAACACCATAGCTCATAGCTTCCAACAAAGCGATAGGCAGGCCTTCATGAGAAGATGGCAGACAATAGCAGCGACAGTGGGTCAACAGTGAATGGAGTTTGCGTCCCTTGATAAAGCCCGTAAGAATAACACCATTCTTTCTTGCCATCTCCTTCAATCCCAACGAATAAGCGTCTTCAAAGTCTGTATCACCAGCCAGTACTAATTTAATATCCGTGAAATCTGTGTGCAACTTCTTCCACTTTACAAATGCTTCCACCAAATGGTGCAGATTCTTTTCAGGCACGAATCGGCACATTCCCAAGATATATTTTCCTTCCATTATCCCCAATTCCTTGAGATATTCAGGATAGTTGCATATCTCGGGTCTTGACACGCCATTATATATAAGGTGTACATCTTCCGTCCTACCGTATTTCTTGGCGATAAGGTTCTTGATTACATTCGAGATAACGATGACATCATCCGCAAATATACATCCCATGCGTTCACCCATCTTCAAGATAGTTTTGGCAGCGAATCCCCACTTGTCCCTATCATAATCAGGACCATGATGTGTGAACACCACCCTCATGCCTAATAGCTTTGCATAAGGCACCAACAGGGCTGGACCAATGGCATGGATATGCAGCACATCCGCCCCAAGTCGCTTTGCCTCGTTAATGGCACGGAAAGTATGGATTATTGCCTCGAACGATTTTTTCTTTGGCGAAGGAATCGTCACGAGCTTCACTCCATTCCACTCCGTCAAGTCATCATGCACATAGTTCGTCCTGCGTATCAACGTCACATCAAAGCCACGAGACGCAATACGGGGGAAAAGTTCTTCGCAATGCGTCTCCACTCCACCCATGATATTTGGAATACCACGGGTACCTGTTACAACAATTCTCACCTTACTTGATCTCGATATTTCTGTCCGTTTCTTTCACGGTCTTTTCATAGCCCTGATTAGCAACATCAGCATTCACGATGTCCTCGCCACGCTTACCTTTCAGAGCCTCCTTCGAGTCGGCAGACAGCCCATTGTTAACCACCGCATTCGTATCACATGTCGAGAGTTTGTCGAGTTGTTCCTTTGTCACCTTGCCGTCACGATATTCGCAACAGATAGGGTTCTCATACATCGAGTATTTCAAACCGAGCAATGACTTCAACTTATGCTTAGCCACCCACATTGCCGGTATTTTGATATACTTGTGCATTGCAGGAGACACAGAGCCGATCATCCAACAGTTTCTGTCGCAATGTCTTACTTTCTTGCGCACAGCCTCAGCCTCCGGACTGCTCCAGAGGTCATCCCAGCTTTGGCGGTTCAGGTTGCCCATCACCTCCTTGTCCTTCGTTCCGTTGCAAGGCATCACGTCACCGTAAGGGTCGATGAAAAAGGTGTCGAAACTCATGTCGCAAGGCAAGAGACGAGGTTGGCCATAGATGTAGTTGACAAGACCATGGTTGAAGTAAGCACGGAACCATTTCTTGGGCGAGTTAGACTTCAATAGTTCGTTAATCAAGTTCTCGAAGTTTTTGGCTACCATCGGACGGTCGTGGATGATGTTTTTAGCCTCTACAAAGTAGAAAGAGTTGTGGAGCGAAGCTGTGGCAAACTCCATGCCCATCTCGTTGCTCAGTTCATAAAGTGGAACGAGATCGGACGCATTCTTGTCCTGCACAGTCATTCCAAAGCCTACATCCTTCAGGCCCATCTCACGGAGTTTCTTCAGAGTAGTATATCCACGATTGAATCCATTGTTGAGGCCACGAATTTCATTATTGGTCTTCTCCAGTCCCTCGATGGAGATACGGATTCCTATCCGGGGGAAGTCCTTCGCCAAGTCGATGATGCGGTCGGTGAAAAATCCATTGGTAGAGATAACGATGCGATCGCTCTTCTTATAAAGTTCACGCACGATGTCCTTCAAGTCTGTGCGAATGAAAGGCTCACCACCTGTGATGTTAGTAAAATACATCTTCGGAAGCTTCTTGATAGTTTCTATGGAAATCTCCTCCTCCTGTTTAGAAGGAGCCTTATAACGGTTACACATAGAGCAACGAGCGTTGCAGCGGTAAGTCACGATGACTGTACCGTTCAATTTCTTTTCTACCATAATATCTTTACGATTTATAAATTTCCATGATTTGGCGATAATAATTCTCCGCATCGTATTTCGCCATACTTTCCGATGCAATCTTTTTATAGTCAAACGATATATTCCACATTTTCTTTATCTTATCCTTCAAGTCAACGACATTGCCACTACAGAAAGTATAATCTGTTAAATCTGGTATGCCACCGATTTTTGCTCCAAGCACAGGCGTGCCCAAGCACTCAGCCTCAATCACCGACAAAGGATTATTCTCATACCATTCCGAAGGAATGACAGAGAAGCAGGCCTTACCGACCAGTTGCTTGATGTCGTCCCACTGCTTAAAGCCGACAAACTCGATGTTGGCATTGGCTATAGCCTTCAACTCATCCATCAATGGGCCTCCACCGATAACCACCAATTTGTAAGGTAACTGATTGGCAGCCTCTATCAGCGTTTTAACTCCTTTCTCGTGGCTCAACCGTCCGATGAAGCAATAGTAGTCTCCTTTTGTCGGAAGAGAGCCCGAATCCACGAGATCCGTGTGCGGAAACTTGCATTTCTCCACATCGATGAAGTTGCAGAGCGTCTTCATCTTCGATTTCGAAAATCCACCTTGTACCATCTTGTCTGCTATAAACTGGCTTGGACAGACGAACACATCCGTGCAAGCCTCCAGTCGCTCACGACTCCAAGTCACAGCTTCCATATATCCGATGAAAGAAGCTAACTTCGAGCCTTTCATGCACTTGTTATCCAGACAAGCCTTCTTGTCGCCCTTAAAACAAGTCTCGCAGATGGTATTGTCATTCTTCAGACAATCGTATCGAGGACAGAGCAACTTATAGTCGTGCAGCGTCCACACCACCTTGATACCATGCTCATGCGACAACTCAGCGATCACAGGCGACAACTGCGTATGCACATTATTGAGATGCACGACATCTGGATTGAAATCATCCAGAAGTTTTCTAAACTTACTTTTCACCTCACTCGATCCAAACGGACGGGTAAACGCCATCAATTTGCTCATATTCTTGGGAAAGTATTTCTTCCACAGCGTCTCCAAATTCTCCGGATAGTCCATGGCGAACACCGCTACCTCATGCCCATGAGCTTTCAGCAGTCGCTCCAAGTTGAGCATATAGATACAATCGCCGCCTCGGCGGTAATAGAACTTGTTCGCTAATAAAATTTTCATTTTGTTTTCGTATAGACTTCATACTTGTTTCCGACAAACGGAAATATAAAATATTTGATGATATGTGAGAAGCATATCGCTCCTATCAATGTAACAGCACAAGTCACCATATACAGCACATCACACTGATGAACAAACCTATCCAGATGTAACATACTCGCCACACGGTAAAACATCATGTGACAAAGATAAATCTCCATGCTGATACCACTCAGATATTTAGCCATCCGATTATTCAATACCACATCCTTAGAACCGATAGCATACATCAGCCAAGCTGCAAACACCACCAAATCTGGCAAAATGAACAAGCTCTTGGTATCCATTACAAGTCTCATCACAGTCAGGGATACACATACCGCCAAAGCCACTCTCCAATGCTTCTCCACCCATCTTTTAATTTCATGCCGGTAAAGATAAATCATACCGCCTGCAACAAAAAATGGCGCACTATAGATGATGTTCACCTTATCGATTGGTCTCACTACAAAGTCGGAAGTACCAAAGTACGTGATAGCAATGTAGCAAAATCCCAAGGATAGCGCCATCACAATCCACCCACGTTTCTTGTTATCCAGCAAGAAGATAAAGAAAGGAAACAGCATATAGAACGTAAAAACCGTACCCAAGAACCATCCTACACCGATCACCTCGATATTCGGATTAGGCAAGAGGTTGAAGCACATCGTCAAGTCGGCAAAACTTTGGCAGAACGTGCTCCATGATGGTTCCATCACAAAGTCGATCATCACCATCATGGCAAAGAACGGCCATGTGCGGTGATACCGCTTACTGTAAAATTTGGCTGGAGTTATCGCTCCGGTCTTCACTCGCTCATAATAGCCACAGCACATTGAAAATGCACTGATAACCATAAAGAGCAAGGTAAAGTTAGTGAACCACGGAATCACATCATTTGTCAATACATTTACATTTGGCTTGATAGCTATATTAGCCTGTACGTGCATCAACACGATGCCCACAGCGGCATACGCACGCAAGCCATCCAGCGAGGAGTAAATCTCCCTGACATTTGCTGACATGGGGGGAAGTGTTTTATTATTCATTTATCATTTAATGTTGGCATTCTTGGAAATGTCAACCAATATTTTTGCAGAATGTATTGTTAATTTTTCTCTGTATTTGATGCAATTATACGCATACGAAGCAGACAACATTTGATTTCTATAAACTTCCATTCCTAATAAATTGTATAATGTTTCTTATTACACCCTAACCCATTCCTTCTTCTCGAAGTCATACCTCTTGACGACCTTGGCAGGAATACCGGCAGCGACAGAATACTCGGGAATATCCTTGGTGACAACAGAGTTGGCACCTATCACGCAATGCTTGCCAATGCACACATTTCCGACAACCACGACATTGGTTCCAAGCCATGTGCCCTCGCCGATGATTACTTCATCCGTAGGATTACACTTCACTCCTTGCTTGGAAATAGGAATAAAAGGGTTATCGTACGCATGATTATGGTCTGCGACAAAAATATGGGGACCCGTGAGCACATATTTACCAAAAACAATTCTATTGTTTGATGAGATGGTAGAATGCTCGCCAATTTCCGTACCATTACCAAACGATACAAGACTTTGGGGATTGCCGGCATAAACCCTTGTCGACGGACGAATAATAACAGAATCGCCCAATGTAATAGTGCCTCTATTAACAAACTTAACATCGAGCCCTATGTAAATTCCCCCTCCACACACACAATTCAAATGATTACTTTTTATCTTGACAAAAGTGACCAATCGCTTTACTAATTCTGCTATCATCTCAAGTTATCTATCATTCGTTCAACACCGTCCACAAACTTCTTCTCGGAGCATTCTGTCTCCAAGAATCTCAGCAATTTCTCGGAGGCCTTATTATTCTCCTGTCCATTGCCAAGTTTCTCCTCAATGACATTTTCCCAAGCGGCAACATCATTAGACAACAGGCAACCCCTTCCGTCAGAAAGATACTCCCTCGTTGTCATGGTGTCGGTCGTGATGATATACTTCATATTAGCCGCAGCCTGGAAAAGGACTATCAATCCTGCCGGCGCCTCGGTATCAAGTGGCAAAGCAACAATCTCACAAGAGCACATCTCCCTCATAAAGTCATCCGTCGTGAGATCGTACTTTGCCACAACATTGCCCGGCAAGTCATGCCCAAACTCGTGATAGATCGCCTCCGGCATAACCAAATGAAATTCCACATCCGGCATTGCCTTTGCCACCTCTATCATGAATCGCCAGTTACGTCCGTTTCTTCCTCCACAAAACACGGTGTTGGGCAAGACATTAACACTGCCCCCCTCATATTTATAAGAACCATGATAGACATCATGGAGCAGGAAGAATGGCTTTGCGACAGCAAGCCGCTCCTGAAGATGCCTCCCATATTCCACGGACGTGACACTTGCCACGAAGTTTTTGTCCCTCAAAGCCTTCTCATAGAGCCACGCCGCCGCCTTGTTCTTAGCAGAAGCCTTGTCCTTCAGCAAGATATTGATGCACACTATCTTTCTTCGCTTGAAAGATAACTTAGAGATCCAATAACAAAGAACTGCCTGAAAATCGTACCAACAGACGATGGTATCATCACGATGCGACTGTCTCAGCACCTTCAAGCAGCCTTTCAGCCATCCCACCATCAGCCTTTTGCATCTTGGCGAATAGACCTCCCTCATCTCCCGGACAGCCTGTTCGGAAATGAAAGAAATCCGATTCTTGTCGCCAGGGTTATCTAATAGTAAATAAATCATACTGCTAATCTATTAAATCTATGACCCTTGACAACATCTGTTTTTCATTATATAGAGCCTCCTTCAATTTTGTCACATTATCCGAAAGCATAGAATATTCCGTTTGAGGTAATTGCAAGCATTTCTCCAAACATTGGGTCAATTCATCAACGCACTCTTTCTTAAACAAAAAGCCATTTTCCCCATCACATATCAGATGACTGAAAATACCAATGTTGGAAGCAACAACAGGCAAGCCGTAGCTTAATGCGATTGAAAAGGGACCAGACTGCGTGACCTGCCTATATGGCAGTATCAAAAAGTGATGAGTCCTAAAGATATCAGGTATCTCAGAATCATCAAAGAAACGAATTTGCAGATTATAATTATCTATCTTTTTTATATGCTTTCGCCATTTATCATCTGTTTCCGTCCCATAAATAGACAGTTTCATTTTTCTTTGTCCACCGTTTCTTACATTTTCAAAAGCATCTATCAAAACATCTAATCCCTTGTAATAATCAATTCTTCCCAAAAACAAGAAGTTGCACTCCTCTTCTATATTAGGTTTATCCACTTTTGACACTCCGTAATCATGAATAGGCTTTGGAATATAAGAAGCACGTTTATTCGGACTCAATTCTTGGAATAAGGAATATTGTTCATCTGAAAACAAGAGAAAACGATGGCAAGATTTCATTATTAACTTATCCAAGGCAATGCCTATTGTATTAACCAAAGACCTACCCTTTCGTGGATGACGCTGAGCATCATGTAGCAAATATAACAAATCTTTCTTAAACAGCAGAGGCATACAGATATTACAAAAGACATCATCTTTAATGCCAGTCAAAATACATTTTGGGGCATTTTTTTTTATTTCTTTGAAAACATCTACCATTAAAAGAAAATATCTAAAGTCTCTTCTTCTATATTTTCCATTTATAAAATGCACATTAACATTTGCTGTATCTCCAACATAGACAACAATCTCGTCTTTACTGATCTTCGTATCATTATCAAGTATAATATAATAATCTACAATATATCTTTCAGCAAGTAGTTTAGCTAAAGGGATATCTGTGTCCCTAAAACATTCGTTGTTAATAATCGCTACATTATTCATTCGAGTCCCAATACTTCTTTTATACAGCCCAACAATCCGTTCTCCTTATTCTCTTCCACCTTGATGCTCTTCTTCACCCCGGCATTCTCACCAGCTTCCACATCCCGATGACTGTCACCAATCATGTAAGATTCCCTCAAGTTAATATTGAAATCCTTTGCCGCTTGCAGCAGAAGTCCCGGCTTTGGCTTGCGACAGTCACAGTTACTTTTATATTCAGGACGCTCGCCCTCAAATCCCTTGTCGGTGTGATGAGGGCATACATAGATGGCATCCACAAAGGCGCCTGCCTTGCCAAGTTCTGTCTCCATCTTGTCGTGGATGGTTTGCAGTTCCTCAAAGGTACAGTCGCCACGAGCGATGACGGGTTGGTTGGTTACAACAATGGCGAGATAACTACTTTTATTGATTGCCTTGATAGCTTCAGCTGCACCATCAATCAACTCAAATTGCTCCGGCTTGGTTACAAAGCCCACCATTTTGTTGATGGTTCCGTCACGATCCAAGAAGATGGCTTTCTGCTTGTTCTTCAAGTTGCGGGCATGCACCTTGCCGATCTCAATGTCCTTCTCTGTTTCATAGAGTCTATCGGGAGTCCCCATGTCCTTGATATACTCAGGCGTATCGTATGCGAAGATTCTGCCGCTCGAAATATTTGGCTTCAGCACATCACGATCAAGGTCTATCTTGTCTGGGGTCTCCGGATGGCGGGGCATAAAGTTCTTCATAGTCTCCTTCAACAGCTCCGGAGAAATCAGTTCGATACCGGCGTTCACCCGGTTTTTGTAATAAGTACGCTCATCCTCCTTTGCCATCCAACGAATTACTCGATGGGTATCCTCCGGCATTCCTCCAACAGTCTTAGGTGCATCGACCTCTGTCACCAACAGAGAACTGTCGTATGGATGACCATTAGGGTGAGCCACCAGACTTGCCCATGCCTTGTGCTCCTTATGGAAGGCAATGAAGCGATTGAAGTCGACATCAATGTTGACGTCACCACAAAGCAGCAGGAAGTCCTCGGTCAACTGAGGCATTTTAAACAATGCTCCTGCTGTACCCAATGGATGATCTTCCACAAAATACTCGATATTTACCCCAAACTTACTGCCATCCCCGAAATATTCCTTGACTTTATCTCCAAGGTATCCGATGACGAGGATGATGTCTGTCAGCCCACAGGTTTTCAGGTTGTCAATCTGATACTCCAAAATAGGCTTGCCACATATCTGAATCATAGGCTTAGGCACATCGTTCCTTACGGAAGCTATACGTGTGCCTTTGCCACCTGCCATAATTACTACTTTCATACGAGCTCTTTTGTCTTGAACACGATTTTCCCTAATAACACAGATAGATATTAGATCCATACAATTAGGGAGTTCCGTGTGAGTTTATTAATCGCCAAAGAATTTTTCTTCCAACATCAAACACAGACAATGATACACAGGAAGGTGAAGTTCTTGAATCCTGTAGGTCTCTGTCTCGGCAACATGGATACAGACATCAGCGAATTCCTCCAACTTGTTTTCGTTCTGACCAGTGAGACCGATAACCTTCAACCCCTTCGATTTGGCAGCCACGGCTGCATAGAGCACGTTTTTACTGTTGCCCGATGTAGAGATACCGAGGAACACATCACCAGCCTTGCCCAGTCCATTCACCTGTTGGGCAAAGATGAGCACAGGCACAGCATCGTTCATGAATGCCGTGGTAAGCGATGGTTCACCCACCAAGGAAATGGCAGGGAGAGTGCCTTGCAGATGGTCGGCAAGCACTGTTCCCATCTCTGCATCGATCTTCATCAAGCGGTCTATTTGCGCAGCATAAATCTTACGCTTCAACTTAAATTCTTTCATCAGCTCACCCACGATATGCTCGGAGTCGGAGGCAGAGCCACCGTTGCCGGCAACGAGCAATTTGCGACCGGCTGAATAAGCCTCCTCCAATATCTGATAAGCTTTCAAAATGTCCTCTTGGCAGCTTTCCAACTGTGGATAGCGCTGCACCAATATATCGATATGTTTGTTCATCTATTTATGGCTTTTCTCGTTTTATGTTTGCACACAGTTTTTCAATCAACAGCCTTGAAGTCTCAGGATGCACCTTTCTACAGAAGAATGCGCCACTCTCCATAATCTCATCATACTCTTCGTCGTTCAGGGTAAGGGGAGAACCGGCATGGTTGCGTCCCTCCGCCTTTTTGGTCCAGTTGATATACCGCAACGCGTTTGTTCCGTCAATATTTAGTTCCTCCTCATGTCCGTGAAGCAGCGTAGAGAATATCAGTTCATCGCCGCAGCAAGTATGGTGGAATCTCCTGAAGAACTTGGGATGCTCTTTTTCTGCCCGAATTACATATTCCGCTACACCCCGATGCCAGGAGAACCAGTTCCATGAGCCCCAGAGATTGGGAATCATCTTGCGGAAATAAATACGTTTACTAACAAAGTTGAATGCCCTGACAAGGAAATTGACAATCTTGATCTCTCGGTGAGGGAAATCTGACAGATACCAAGGCTTGACTCTCGACGGATACTTCTTCTCCATGCACTGGTTTCTAAAGTCCTCGTTGTCTATCAGCATATAGCTCTTGCCGTTGTTCCGCTCGAAGAACTCATCAAATTCCCAGTTGGGACGGCAAGGATAGTCCTGGCCTGATATCAGGTGGAAATAATCACACCCCATGTCATAGGACTTATGGAGCAGCCTGAGCGTACATGAAATCTGGGTGTATCCGCCATGAGCCACTTCCATCTGTTCCCTTCCTTCGAGGAAAAAGACGTTGTTATATTTTTTCTTACAAGATTCTATGAATTCCCCCCCCCCCGAATTTGCTTTCCTGTCGATATTAACGAAGAAATAGTGGTCGGATGAAGACAGTAGGGAGATAATGTCCTCAAGCTGCTCAAAATAAGTATGAGCCGTGATTAAAAATGCATGCTTCATTGTAATTTCTATTTAAAATAAAAAGAATATCCGTAATCATCCAAATTAACATAGTTTGCACGGTCAAAGCTACCCTTGGCCCTATTTGTCCCCGTTTATGCATACAACTCATTCCATATTTCCTATTTGTATTGTACCTTATTCAGGGCCGTCACATTGTCCGTCGGATAAATCTTCCAGCCATGTGCACCACCATCAGAGAATTGGAACGGCATCACGAAACCGTTGAGCTTCTTCAATGCCTCTTCCACTTCTTTCTTTCGGGTTGGCTCTACCACAAACATGATGAAGCCACCGCCGCCTGCACCGCTTATCTTGCCGGCCTTGGCACCGGCAGCTATCGCCACGTCCATCGCCTCTTGAATCATCGGGTTGGTAATGTTATTAGCCATCTTCTTCTTGTTCTCCCAACCGATGCGTAGAATGTCGGCGAAACTGTCGATGTCACCCTTCAGGATGGCGAGCTTCATGTCCTTGGCACTCTGCTTGATCTTATGCATCGCCTCCACAGCATCGTTGTCACCATGCGAGGTGTTCCTTTTCTGCTCCTCAATGATGGTGGCACTACTGCGGCTCTTACCGGTGAAGTAGAGCAGCATGCTCGCCTCCAACTCGTCAATGATCCATCGCTTAATCTTCAGAGGATTTACTATCACGATGTCGTTCTGCAGGAACTCCATATAGTTGAAGCCGCCAAAAGCGGCGGCATACTGGTCTTGCTTGCCACCGGAGAGTCCCAAGTCCTTGCGCTCTATCTCGTAGGCAAGTCGTGAAATCTCGTAATCGCCAAGTGGCAATCCGAGCCACTCCACAAATGCCTTCAGGATGCACACCACCATCGTGGACGAGGTGCCAAGACCAGAACCTGCCGGCGCATCATTGTAGGTGGTAATCTTGAAAGCTCTGGCACCCACGCCAAAATCCTTCACCACGCGGTTATACACTCCCTTGACGAGACTTGCCTCACCGTCAATCTTCAGGCTCTCCGTCATCGGATAGCTTTTGGAGCAATGCGCATCAAAGGCATTGATGGTGATCAAATCGTCATCCGTCTCCTCGATAGAACAATATGCATACAAGTTGATTGTAGCATTCAATATCAAACCTCCATAGATGTCGCTGTACGGCGAGACATCCGAACCTCCTCCTGCTAAACCGAGGCGGAGGGGTGCTTTACTGCGAATTATCATATTATATTATTGTGTAATTTCATGAGAATAAAGATCGTGGTCGGTGTAATACATCTTAGTATTTTTACGAAATTTTATATAAGAGACTAAAGTGGGGTCACCCGTCAAGAAATGCACGACATCAGGATTAGACCCATTCCATACTTTATTGATTTCTACTATAAAATAACCTTGAAAGGCCATAGCCTATAAATCATTTTAACGACCTTCGAACTTGGATATTCTATATAAGTAGAACGGGCTTGTTTTCCCATCAATCCTTGATATGACTTATTCTTGGAATTGGCGCAAACACAATGCACATCAAACCGTTCATCCCCGGCCAAGGTGTTGATGATTGTTGCTGCAAATGGCATCATGCCAGATGCAAACTCACTCGCGACAAATACCTCATGATAATTCTACCTTTCATCTTCTATTTCCTCATTACAATAAACGCTTTATATAACACGCCATTTTCTATTAACAACAAAAAACACTAAAAGGAATAAAAGATACACTTCAAACTGCTGTATCAAAGGACCAACTCCATATCCACCGGATAAAATTATCAGCAAGAGCATTTTATTCGCAAATTTCGTATTCTTATTTATAAGCTGCTGATACATCCAATGCACAAGAAGGAGCCATATAACATACTCTATCACATAATAATAGCCAAAATTAAGGAACATGTCAAAGTCATCAGTCGTATAGATACCTCCACCATCAAACTCAAAACCTACCATGTCTTTATATTTGTAGTCGATAGCAACAGGTTTATCTGGCCAAATGAATCTAGGGATGATTCGAAAAATTGGATAAACATACGACTCTCCCCAAAGATACGCATGAGTGCGTTCCATATATTCAGCCAAGCGCACTGTATTTGCTCCAAATACCATCTTTTCATAACCAAATATTTCTATATTTGCCAAGTCAAGAATGTTTGCGGATCTTATTGCCTTCAAAAATGCTGCAATGACAGGTTTTAAAAGATAAAATATACCAAAATACTCATACCAACGAAATCCTCTGTAACGCAAATTAACCCATATAAAAAAACACATTGCATAGATTAGAATACCGCCACGCGCCGCTGTAGACAAGAAAAAAACTATACCAATGGACAATCCTATAGCACCTGCTTTCCAAAAAGACATTTTCCGATTCAACACGAAATACTCCACAACAAGATAAGGAACACCAAAACAAGGTATAGCCCTAACAAACCCCATACCCACATCAGAAGTCATACGCAAATCTTCAACATCCCCACCTGCCAACAGAACCTGAGTGACACCTGTGTATAAACCTGAGCAAATAATTACTCCTAAGAAAAACCACATTACAGCACCTCTGGCACTGGCATACTTAACCAGTCTACAATCTGGTTGTATCTCTACTCGCTGTAAAAATTGCTTATGGTATAATATTAAAAATATGATATTAATTATACAGGTGATATGTGTCACACTAACAATATTGTTTGGAAGAGGGTATTCATATATCACCAATGGATAAATATTGGATGGAAAAAAAACAAAATACAATGACAACAAAGGATTAAAAACATACAATGTTCCTTTTTTTGAAGCTTTCCAAATATAAAAAGCTAATAAAACCGTATATACAATAAATAACCAATCCATCTTTTAATCTGTTCGATATAAAAAATAAAAATATAAATTCTTCAGCATCATTCTTACTGAACTTGTCTTCCTATCCACCAAGCTGTCCTTAAACTCCTTCTGAAGCACATGTTTATCAATATTGATGGCATACTGTCTTGAAATTCTTTCCCAATTCTTATCCAAAAAGTACTTATTACATTCCAAAGCTGATTTTCTCCAAACCTCATATCCGCCTGTACGAGCACCGGTCTGTCTTACCATGTAATTGGGGAGGTTCAGTTGTACAGCTCTTGCATCATACATCAACTTTGCCCCAAAGTCGAGGCTCAATCTAAAAGAGAAGTCTGTTTCTTCCCTGTAGGCGCAACCATGATAATTGGTATCGAAACGACAAGCCTGAGCTAATTCAGTCTTGACTAACATACACGCAGGCAGGCAGGGAACTTCTACGGGGCGAAGCATATACTTGCCCCAGTGGAAACGCAAATGAGCGACATCATAAATGTCGCAAATATTGTGGGTCAAGCCTCGCTTGGTAATCCAGCTTACATATTTGTCATGATACCTCTCCTTATAATTAGGGCCGGCACAGAGCGGACGGGCCATCACAGCTTCTGCCTCATAATACTCCATGGTTTGCTTTAGATATTTAATTGATCCTGGAAGCAAAATGGAGTCGTCATCGCCGAAATAGATATAATCACCTTTCGCCATGTCAATGCCTCGATTCTTGGATGCCGTCTGCTTCATATTCTGCTCATTGCGGAGATACTTGATTTGTGGATAAGTCTTCTGAAGTTCTTCTACCACCTCTCTCGTGTTGTCTGGCGAGCAGTCATCCACCAATATCAATTCCGCCACACCTTCTTGCAAGTAGGTGGGAATTGTCTTCTTGAGCAAATGCGCCCTGCCGTAGGAAGGCATCACTACGGAGATGGTTTTCCCCTCAAGTTCACAACAAGAAGTAGGAGGAGTCCCCCCCCCTCATATCGCTTGCCATGCTGGAGAAGAGGCGTTCCCATCTGTCAGTCACTGTCTCTACGCTAAAGAGCCGGGAGGATTCCAGTCCATTCATAGCCATGCCGATTCTCTTCTCAGCATTCTCCATAAGTTCAGTTACCGCTTCTGTAAAGCCCATGATGTCGCCTTCCTCCACAATTCTGCCGTTGTATCCATCTTTCACGATATCGTGGAGCGATGAGAAACTGTCCATCACCACTGGTACGACACCCTGCTGAAGAGACTCTACCAGAGTCATGCCAAACCCTTCGAAGGCTGATGTCATGAGGAAAATCTTGGCGCGCTGATAGTAAGGTAAAGGCTGACAATAGCCCTCGAAGGAAACCCTTTGTAAGCCCAGTTCTCTTGCCACCTGCTTGTACCATGGAAGGTCAGGCCCCTCCCCCACGATTTCCAGTCTCCATGCTTCGTTCTTTCCCCTCTTCTCTATCTCATGCCAGACCTTCAATATACGGGTGATCTTTTTTTGGCCTTCCAGCATACGCCCCACCATGAGCACTACATTCTCCTTTTGGGCGATGCTTTCCTTGTCAGCCCAATGCTCATAAACTGTAGGATTGGGGATAGAGTCAAGCTTACCCGCCGCATTGTCATACTTGCCCATTACCTCAAACTCACGTTGGAAAGCTGGCGAGAGAAATACGTATTTGTCCACATAAGGCAGGAACTCCATCACCATTTTCACTGAGTTCCTCTTTTTGCGCACTGCATAAATTGGCTTCAACAGCATCTTTACCACGCGTCGCAGAGGGATGGGGTCGTCCATGATAAGTTTGCAGAAAGTGGTATGAAGACACCTCACCACCTTTACATTTGGGCAAGTTCGCTTGATGGTGCTGATAAATTCGACTGGCCACCACTGATTAACAATAATGTCGATACTTTCGTTCTTTACAATACTCCCCAAGTCATTTCTGATACTTTGAGTTTTATCCATATCGCAATGGAACTCGTCACTGCCACCACCATCTATGCGGATAGCCTTCACCCTCTCATCGATAAAAGGCATCTGTGCCTTTCGGCTCTCTTTAAAATAGGCTACACTCACTTTATATCCACGCTTCACCAACTCATTGGCAAGGCATCTCGTCACAGTCTCACCTCCGCCATATACAGGCCAAAGACGAAGAAGAAAAAGAATGTTCATACTAAATATTTATTTATCTTGCCGGTTAATGGGCGTACAAGAAACACTCGGCCTCTTTCTATCAAACTTATCGTTATTACAATTACAAGTGCTAAGGGAAATACAAATAGAATATTACCCTTATAAACTGCAAAATCAATCAATCCCTCTGTTCTCAATAATTCATGGAAAACATAAACAGCCAACATATATGGAGCGAAAAAGGAAACGATCCTATTAAGAAAGGATACCTTTTTCATTTTCAAGAATGAATAGAATAAACTGATGGCACCTAATACTGTAAATGGATTGTTATTTCCCTCAAATATGAGGTTTAACTTTCCCATCCCCATACATCCTAAAGAAAATGAGATCAAGAAATTCACAATCAGACAAGAAAATAACACTTCTGTGCTTCTCTTTATCAAAGCCTCACAAGGATATATTCTCAGATACCTACCTGTCAGGTAAACTACTAACAAATTGAGAAAATCAGCATTTGCCCCTCCCGAAATGAATCTAAAACCACAGATGAGGACTATTAACAGAGTCAGGGTCTTAAAATACATTTTTTTAGATAACACCTTAATACCCTCATTCAAGAATGGAGATATAAGAATCAGTATCATATAACCACTAAAATACCACAAATGATTAGAAGTAATGGGGAACAATAGATCTCTTACCGTTCCTGACCCACATGAACATACAAAGCTACCAACACAAAAACTCCGTAACTTATTGCCATTATTTCCATAGCAAAAGCTTTGTCTAAATGAAGTTTGACACCATAATAGCCTGATATGAAAGCAAATGTCGAAACTCCCAAAAATGTTAGAGACCGATAGCCCAACAACCACCCCATATTTAAACTACAACATTGACGGACACCTTCTATGTCTAAATAACTTCCAGTGATGTGTAATACAACAATTAAGAACATCATGTAAACACGCAATGCCTCTATGTTCAGATTTCTGTTTCTCAGCATGTTAGTCTTTAATTTTATGACATATATTTTTCATTCTCTGTCGCACATATACTTTTTCTACCGTATTCATTCCTAATAGATAAGTAAAAAGACATACTGTAATTGCATTTATCAAAACTATCAAAATAAATTTAGCTGTATCTGAATTATAAAAATTGATACTATTAGCAGCATATAATGCACATACAGAGAATGTTGTAACATATAAAGTTGGCATACAAACTTGCTTGACAAAACGTAGCATGGCGAAATGCATTTGTCTTAAAACGACGACTATGCGCAAAATTAACACTGCAAAATCTGCCATTACATTAATGGCTATCACCATATAAGGCTTTATGGTAAATAATTTCAAACAGAAATATGAAATAATCAAAGCTATTAGTAATAAACATTGGCACAACTCTACCTTTTTTATTTTAGAAGTAGCCTGTACAGCCATCATCAAAGGACCACTAAAGTTTCTTATCAAACAGATGATAATGAATAAAACAACAAATATGGAAGTCTCTTTAGGGTATTCTCCCAGCCACCACCTAAGCACAGTATCTGCTTGAAACATCAGGGGTAATGCTATTAACAACATCAAAAAATAAGAAAATTTTATTCCTATTATCACCAATGAATATAACCTCTCTTTCTCTTTCTCGGCATAGGACAGTATGATTTGTGGCTGCAAAGCTTTTTGAAAATTCTCAGAAAAACGCATAATGGCAGTCTGCACTTGAACAGCTATACCTTGGGCTGCGTTTATAATAGGGCCAAAGAACATATTCAACAAAATATTAAGCCCCTGTGTATAAATAGAAGAAGCCATACTCCCCACAAAAATCCATGTTGAATAGGTGAACATTGATTTTAAAAATTTAAAATTCCATACCCAAATGAATTTTGTCGTATCGAAATTCTTTCTACAATATATCCAATAACATAACTGGACAAGCACTTGCACCACAAGCAATAAGAATGCATAAGTTGCGAGTTTGTCAGAAGCTATCACTTGCAGACAAAAAACTACAGCTAATCGTAGCACCACATCCAATATAGATATATACGCATATACATTCATTCTTTCGTGTGCAGTAATGACTGCAACATAAGGCAAATTTAGAAATACAAAAATTAATGATATAATGGTATATTGATATGCCCAAAATGCAGGAATTTCCCTTCCGTCAGGAATTACCAATTTATTGAAGAATAAATATAATCCAATGGTTTCGCATAATATTAAGACAAGGATAGATATTAAAAGATGAATCACTAACGTGGAACTAAACACAATCCTTTGCCTCTGCTCATTGTCATTACCCAACGAATAGGTGATAAATCTTATACTTGCATTACCCAAAGACCCACTTATACTCATGAAGATTGCTAATAATCCTCCTATGACATTGTATATTCCAAAATCTTCCACTCCAAGAACTCTGAGCACCACTCTACTAGTATAGAGAGTAACACCCATTATCAGAAACATTCGGAAATATAAGAATAATGTGTTCTTTGCTATTCGCTTGTTGTCGTATGATGTTCGGGACATACTATCTTGAATAATGCTTCTTATTATTTGCGCTCATATTCTTTGTCCTTACATTCGTAAAGATGGGTTCACGCAACATTGCAAACTGCTGGAGGTGGGAGCGCATTGTCACCCGTACAACTGCTGTCCGATAGGTGTCTGCTACGAGGGGGGATAGAGGAGCATGGCAAGCGTTCATTTAGCATTCATTTGTTAGAGTCCACGTTTATTCTTCCACAACCTCGAAGTCCTCTTTGTGTATGCCACGGATAGCGACAGCGTAACCTCCAAAATCGAAGACGAGTTGGCGGTCACGGTCAATGCGGACAATATAGCCCTCACATCCTGCGAAGATACCTGTTAGTACACGTAACTTCACATGGTCTTTGGCAAATTTCTCGAATGGGTCTCTCAGAAATGTCATCCTCTCTGGATTATCCTTCAAGACAGTCATGAAAGGCTGCATAATTTTATCTTTAATGGATGCCGGCTCACCCTTGCATCTGTCATTGACCAAATGGTATTGTGGATAATATTCCTTTAGGAATCTTTGGAGGTCTTCTGTTCTGCCCTGCAAGAATACAAGCCCACTGACAGTTGGCTTTAATTCTTTCTTAACCCCGCCATTCTCGTTCTTTTGCCTGTATGTAAAAGAACGATGAATAAAGCAAGGATGGGCAGAGTCCGGGTGTTTCTCATTATAATCTTTTATTTCCCTCTCGAAAG
>OBXA01000687.1_pt1 | contig 24392 bp, 23 predicted proteins | sample 1538121 | NCBI WGS metagenome assembly OBXA01 (sample SAMEA2580133, study PRJEB22360) | human gut metagenome | biome: human gut; feature: human-associated habitat; material: faeces | place: Denmark | collected 2008/2010 | reverse complement strand
ATATTTGATATTTATGCAATTAATGCATTATCTTCGGATTTGCTCAGAGCATCCTTAGTAAATTCAGCACGTTTAATGTGTTGACGGATACTAAATTTAAACATTATCCTTTCTACAACAATAAGGATGATCCCAAAAAAGATACGGCTCCCGATGATCAGACGCCATTTATGATGACTAAGGGGGGACAGATTGAGATATCTGACATTCATGATGTTAATTTTGGGTGGAAAGATAAACCTCTTGAAGTGGATTATGTGACGAATCTGTGGGGAGGTACTGGTTCTAAACTTAGCTTCGAAAATATTGATAACTTTAATTCCATTTCTAGAGCTAGCGGTGGTATATTTGTTCAGGCTGATTCTGCAATTTCATTTGATAATGTAAAAAATATTTATATTGCTAATGAATATGCCAAGGAATCAGGCGGCGGTCGTGGTGCCGTGCAACTTTTCTGCAGTTCATCAGGCGACGCTGTTAAACCAGCTTCATTTTCCATTACCAATGCTGAAACAGTAACTATTTCTGGAACTGTAGCGAGTACGAACAATACTGCAGTTGGTGCTGGGATTATTGTTCACGACCGTGGCGGCGATTACAAGGGCTCTAAGTCAGCGAATTTATTAATTGAGGCTAAATCTATTGATATTCATGGGTCAGATTTGGGCATATATTTGACTCGGGCCGAGACTAATTCGGGAAGTACAAATATTCAGTTGGAGGCAGAAAAAGATCTATCAATTTCTGTTGATGGTGCTGGTGATGCTCTTCGTTTAAATAATAAGACAGGCGACCAGACAGATGTTTCTCTGAAATCTCCTGTCATATCCATTCAGGGTAATGTTTCATCTGAGAGAAGTAATACTAATATTTCAGCCGATACTGCAGTTATCTACGGTAATGTAACGTTGAAGGATGCTGAGAGCAGTTTAAGCCTCTCGAATCATTCAGAAAAGATTGCGAATACCATTTTGAACGGCGACGTGAGCTCATTGGGCAGCATCTCGCTTGCTAATCAAAATCTGGTTCAAGAGTCCGGCAACTTTAAATCAGAAAATCTGACTGCGAATAATTCCTCTTTGACTTTTAATACAGTCAAAAAGGGCGGCATTGCTATTCAAAAGCTGAACGGCAATCTGAAGCTCCGCGCCGGCAGCAAGGTTACGGAAACCTACGGTACTGCCTCGGCTGCTTTGAACGCCATTAAGAACGACATTATTTCCGCCAATTCCGAACAACTGATGAAGGGCTTCACGGGCGGCGAAGCGAGCGACCTTACCGCAGCCTGGGAATACAACCCCGAAAACGGTACCGTCACCACGCTCGGCGACGCGAGCGGTCTTTCTCCCACGCTCGTTGCAGCCAGGAAGACGGCCGGTGCAAATCTCGCCCAGTGGCGCTACGAAGTGAACCACCTCTCTGAACGTCTGGGCGAAGTGCGCAATCTCCAGGGCTCCGTCGGCACCTGGGCGCGCGTATACGGCGCTGAAGCGAAGCTCGAGGACTCGGTTTCCACGAAGGTGAGAGGCAATACCATCCAGGTCGGTGCTGACGTGCGCGTCGGCGACAACTGGATCGTGGGCGGCGCGTTCGGCTACACGGATTCGAAGGCGGACTTCTCGAACGGCGAATCCTCGACCGACAGCTTCAACCTCGCGGCTTACGGCACGGCCTTCTTCCCGTTCGGCGGCTACGTCGACCTCATTGCCCGCGTGGGCCGCATGAGCACCGACGTGGATGTTGCGACGGTCACGGATTTCAAGAGCTCCTACGACAATACGACCTTCGGCGTTTCAGCTGAAGTGGGCTATCGCTGGGATATCTCGAAGACCTTCTACCTCACGCCGCAGGCTGAACTCTCCTACGGCCTCGTGAAGGGCGCCGACTATACGGCGGCAAACGAGATCCGCGTTGACCAGGACGACTTCCAGACGCTCGTCGGTCGTCTCGGCTTCCAGGCCGGCATGAACGTTGCTGACGGCGCGGGTTCGGTCTACCTCACGGCTTCCGTCAATCACGACTTCCAGGGCGAGAGCGATGCGTATGCCCGCCGCGGCGATTCTGCAGTGCAGAAGCTCTCCGAAGACCTGGGCGGCACGTGGGTTTCCTACGGCTTCGGCGGCCAGATCAACGTGAAGGACAACTGGTCCTTCTATGGTTCTCTCACCCGCGCCAATGGATCGGATTACCAGGAAAACTACCGCTACTCCGTCGGCACCCGCTATTGCTGGTAACGGCGCTGGCGTAGACCTTCGGGTCTGCGGCTTTTAGCTTGAATCATCCCGGAGCGTTCCTTCACCGGCTGCTCCGGGATTTTTCTATCCGCTTCTTCAGGACCGCGCTAGAGTTGCTTCTATCGTTTTCAAACCGCCTGATCGGGCAGGGCAATTGATGACATTTTCTTTCGACTGGATTCTTGCGGGCTTGGTATTCGTACTGGCAAACCTCTACCTGGGCATGCAGCTTGTGCGCCTCATCTGGCCGCTTCGGGCGCTGAAGCTTTCGGCGCGCCTCAGGAAGGAGGCGGTGGATGCTTCTTCCTGGCTGTCGCTTGCCGCCGATGAATTTGAAGTCCGAAGCGCCATCCCGGTGAAGCTCGTCGTCTTTCTCCTTCAGCGGGGCGACCTTGAGGATCCGGCTGAACTCCGCTGCCGGTCGCTCTGGCGCCGCGGGTGGATCTACACCATCCTCACGCTCATCCTCTTTTACGCGCAGCCTTATCTCTTCGGCACGAGCATGGATTCGCTTTCGCTCACGCTCGTGCTCTGCCAGTCGCTCGCAGCGTTCGCTCAGGCGCTCCTCATACAGGCCATTGCGGACTTCCGGCGTCTTCGCGTCCTTCGGTACCTCGACCAAAAGGACCGCATGCGCCGCGAAAAGGAAATGAAGGATCAGGCTTCGGATGCATCGCAGGAAGAGGACTCCTCGAAATAAGACTTCGCAAGACTTCTTTCCCTCATGCATTTTCTCCTGAGAACCCGCGCCCACCTAGATGAATTGCGTCAAGGACATGCATTAACAAAAGCACGAATGTCCTGGGAACGCCAGCGGTCTTTACAAACGTAAAGGAGGATTATCCCTAATCAAATATTCGCGGTAATAAGGCTAATCTTTACGTCGAGACGCAAAGGCAGCTTGCCGGAAGAGGAGAGGGAAGCACAAAGCGCGCTAAGCCCCGTTCATGTTCGATTCGGCCTGCTGCCTTTTTTTATTCAGCCTTATTACGAGGAGACCCATAATGGCTGGCAAACTAAAGATTTCATTGGCCTGGCAGATGATGATCGGCCTGGCGCTCGGCGTCATCGTCGGCGCCATCGTCGACTCTCAATTCGCACAGACCTATCTGCAGCCCCTGGGCACGCTCTTCATCCGCCTCATCCGCATGGTGGTGGTGCCTCTGGTTATCGCCACGATTATTGCGGGCGCCGCGGGCATTTCGGATACCTCGAAGCTCGGCCGCGTTGCCGGCAAAGTGCTTCTCGTTTATGCCGTCACCACGGCCATCGCCGTGGCGATCGGTCTGCTTTTTGCCAACCTCATTCAGCCGGGGCTGGGTCTTGACCTTTCGACCGACGGTCTCGTCGCCAAGGCCGTGAAGGCGCCGAGCCTCACTGACACGCTCCTCAACATCGTTCCGATCAATCCGATGGAAGCGATGGCGAACGGCTCGATGCTCCAGATCATCTTCTTCGCGGTGATCTTCGGCTTCGGCCTCGCGTCGCTCGGCGAACGCGGCAAGCCCGTCCTTCGCTTCTTTGAGCTCGTGGGCGACGTGATGATCCGCGTGACGGGCTACGTCATGATGTACGCTCCGATCGGCGTCTTCGGCCTCATTGCCTTCACGGTCGCGAAGCACGGTCTTTCGGTGCTCCTTCCGCTTTTCTCCCTCATCCTTACGTCATTCCTTGCGACGGTCGTTCTTGTCTTCCTGATCCTCATCCCGATGGTTGCCGTCATCGGCAAGACCAATCCGGTGAAGTTCCTGAAGGGCATCTTCGAGCCCTGGCTCGTCGCCTTCACGACCTGTTCGTCGGCGGCTGCGCTTCCGGCCAACCTTTCTGCAGCAAGAAAGCTCGGCGCCACGCGCTCCATCGCTTCCTTCTCGATTCCGCTCGGCAATACCATCAACATGAACGGCACCGCCGTCTACATGGGCGTCTGCGCGATCTTCGCGGCTGAAGTCTTCGGCATTCATCTCACGCTTACCGATCAGCTCACCGTCGTTCTGATGGGCGTTCTCGCCGCCATCGGCACCGCGGGCGTCCCGGGCGCCGGCCTCATCATGACGACCGTCGTCTTCACGCAGGTGGGCATTCCGCTCGAAGCCGTGGCCCTCATCGCCGGCATCGACCGCATCCTCGACATGATCCGCACGTCGATCAACGTCGTGGGCGACGTTGCTTCCGCCGTCGTTGTGACGAGTCTTGAAGGGGACCTCAACAGCGAACCCTATCAGGAAGGCGAAGCCTGAGTCTGACGCTTCACGCTTTTCGGGTTCCGTTCTGAACCACAAGGAGGCAGTTCCGGTTTTTGCCGGGGCTGCCTTTTTAAAATGCCGAAGATCTATTCTGATTGCTTCGGGCATCGCGCAGAAAGAAACAGGCAGTAGCGATTTCCGGATCGGGTCTAAGATTCATTCTGAATTTCAGCGGCCGTTTTTGATTTTTCTTTTCATCCATGAGTTCGAGTCCCAGCAGAACCTCTTTGCTCCTACAGACGCTCCGCAGCGGGCGCGAGCTCAGCGTGCGCGACGAGCTCGAACTCGTCATCCGGCTTGCGGTCCCTGCAGCGCTCGCTCAGGTCTCCTACATCCTGATGCAGTACATCGACGCTTCGATGGTGGGGCACCTCGGCGCAGCGGATTCTGCGGCGGTCGGGCTCGTGAGCACGACGCTCTGGCTTTTCTACGGCATCGGCGGCGCCTCGATCATGGGGTTTTCGGTGCAGACGGCGCACCGCATCGGCGCAGAGGATTTCGACGCGGCTCGAAGCATCGTTCGTCAGGCCTTCACCACGGTCATGACTTTTTCTGCCGTTCTCGCTGCGGCGGGCTTTCTCATCAGTTCCCATCTTCCCGTCTGGCTCGGCGGCGACCCGTCGATTGCAGGAAACGCGTCAGACTACTTCCTCATGATGGCGCTTTTCCTTCCGGCCACGTTTTTCGGCTGGCTCGCCGGAGCGCTCCTGAGGGCCACGGGCGACATGAAGACTCCGAGCTACCTCGGGATCCTCATGTGCATTCTGAACTGCTTCTTTAATTTTCTTCTCATCTTCCCAACGACCACCTATACGCTCTTCGGCCTTTCCCTGACGGTTCCGGGGGCGGATCTCGGCATCATCGGGGCGGCCGTCGGAACCGGCATTGCGGAAACCATTGTCGGCGCCATCGTGCTGTGGATGCTCGTAGTGCGCTCGCCGTTCCTCTCGCTCGTGGGGCGCTCCGGAAGCTTCATTCCTCAGGCGGCCGTATTGCGGAGAGCCTTTTCAATTGCGTCTCCTGTGGCTGCCGAGCGCATTCTCATGTGCGGCGCGCAGATTCTCTCGACTGCCATTGTGGCGCCGCTCGGCATTGTTGCGATTGCAGCGCATACGCTCGGCATTACCGCCGAGAGCCTCTGCTACATGCCGGGCTACGGGATCGGCGACGCGGCCTCGACCCTTGTTGGTCAGTCCGTCGGCGCGAAGCGCCTCGATCTCGCAAAGCGCATCGCCTACAAATGCGTCGGCGCCGGCATGGTCGTCATGACCGTGATGGGCGTGGTGCTTTATTTCGCCGCACCGCTTCTCATGGGCATCATGACGGATGTGCCCGAGGTGATTGAGCTCGGCACCAAAGTGCTTCGCATCGAAGCCTGGGCGGAGCCCATGTTTGCCGCGGCGATTGTGTCCTACAGCGCCTTCATCGGTACCGGCGATACGCTCATTCCTGCCGTCATGAATTTGTCGAGCATGTGGGTGGTGCGCCTCACGCTCGCCTGGTTCCTCGCTCCCGTCTACGGGCTCGTCGGCGTCTGGAGCGCAATGTGCGCCGAGCTGATCGTGAGGGGCGGCATCTTCCTCATGCGCCTGAAGAGCGGCATTTGGCTTCAGAAGCTGACGAAGAAGACTTAAGCCCTCTGCACCTTTTGTCTCCTCAGGCTGATGGCGTCATCCAGCTGCAGCAGAGCCTTTCGCCGAGGCTGATCGCCCCGTAGAGGAGGAGCCCGAGCACGCTCATTCCGAGAATGCCGACAAACATCCTCAGATTGTCGCCGAATCCCCAGGCATCCATGATGAGCCAGCCGAGTCCGGAGTCGGTGGCAAAGCTTTCCGCGAGAAAGAGAACGGCCATGGCAGTGCCCGCAGAGGCCTTGAGCGCCGTGAAGAGCGATGGCAGCGCTGCCGGCAGATAGACGTGCCGAATGCGCTCCCACCGGTTGGCTCCCATGGAGCGAAGCGCCTTCTCATAGGAGGGATCGAGCTTCAGAGCATGTTCGCGGACGATGACGAGAATCTGGAATCCCGTGGCGAGCGCGATGAGAAGAACCCGCGAGGCGTCTCCAAGACCGAAGACCGTAAAGAAGACCGGTAGAAGCACGATTTTGGGAAGCGGCAGCGTGATGAAGGTGATGGGCGCGCCCAGCCAGTCCGCCTTCGGGGAGTGCCCGAAAAGGAGTCCGAGCGGGAAGCCTGTCAGAATCGCTACGGCGAGCGCCTCTGCGAGACGCCGGGCGGAAACCGCGGCATGCCTCGCGAGGTCGGGATTCATCAGAGCTTCCTGAAGCGCTCTGAGTACGGCAGCGGGACTCGGGATGATGTCTTCGCCGAGAAGCACGCTCGCCGCTTCCCAGAGAAGAAAGAGCACTGCGGCCGCAGCTGAATAACGAAGGAGAGTGGTTTTCATGCTGAAGCTCCTTTATTCGCGGCGGCGCACGCTTCTCTCAGGCGCGCGTGGACGTGCCGGATGGCTTCGGCATATTTCGGAGACTCACGGTCTCCTGAATGGCGATCCGACTCCCAGGACGGATTCTCGTAGAGCTCAAGCACTCTCGGCGGGCTGGCGGCAAGGAGCAGAATGTGGGAGGCAAGAAATACGGCTTCCGGAATGTCGTGCGTGACGAAAATCATCGTCAGAGGCCGGCGCCTCTGCATGTCGGCAAGGAAATCCTGCAGACGCTCGCGGCGAAGCGCATCGAGTGCCGAGAAAGGCTCATCCATGAAAAGCACGTCGGGCGCCGCAATCAACGCGCGTCCGATGGCGAGGCGCTGACGCTGCCCGCCGGAGAGCTCTGCCGGCGTGCGATCGGCAAAACGCGAGAGACCGAGTTCATCGAGCATGGCGTCTCTAAGCGTCGTGCTTTCAGCGGGATTCCGACGCGCATTCCTGAGCTTCAGCGGCAGCGCGAGATTGTCGCGTACGGTTTTCCACGGCAGCAAGCCGAGGTTCTGCCAGACAAAGCTCGAATGGAGTCGGGGAATTGCGGCGCCGGAAGCATCGCACCAGACGACATCGCCCGAATCCTTCTCCAGGAGCCCCGCGAGCGTCGTGAGAAGCGTCGTCTTTCCGCAGCCGGATTCTCCCACGATGGCAAGCGATGCTCCGGCGGGCAGCGTGAAGGAAAGGTCCTTGAGCACGGGTTCCGGTCCGTAGCTGACCGAGAGGCGCCGAACCTGAAGCCCTGCGGCGTGTCTGAGCTTCGAACTAGTCGTCGTGATCTTTCCTCTCTTTCTCAAAAGCGGCAGACGACGCTTTCGAGATCCGGCGCTTTTGAGAGAATTCCGCGGCGAATGAGCCAGTCTGAGGCACGCTTCACGACGTCTCTGCCCAGGAGCTCCGGCAGGCCGTCCGGCGTCGGGAAGCCTCCGAATTTCTGAAGCACATAGCCTTTGACGATGTTCTCTGGTATCAGACGCTTTCTTTGAGCGAGCTTCAGGTAAAGCCCTGGTGCATCATCCACGCGGCGCGCCGCTTCTGCGAGCGCCCGGCGAAATGGCAGAACGAAATCCTCTGTGAGGTATTCGCTTCTGAGAGAGATCATTGAAAGCGGTTCATTCAATTTGCGGTCGTCCCAAATGACTTTGCCGCCCTTTAATTCAATCAGCGTGAGGAGCGGCTCATAAAAGAGCGCTGTCTCAAGCTTCCCGGAAATGAGAAGCTGCAGTCGGATGGGAATCTGCGGAATTTCAATCTGCTTGAGTGATTTTTCCGGAATTCCGGCATTTGCGATGAAGTTGTCGAGCATCCAGTCGGTGATTGTGCCGGAGCTCGCTGCAGTGGAAATGCCGGTCTTTCCTTTTAAGGCATCGAGAGTCGGCACCTCTGAGACATGTTTGGGAGAAACGGCAAAACCGAAAGCGCGGCGCCTCGGATCCGTGTGCCAGGTAGTGGCAGCAATGGAAGCATCAATGCCGTTCGCCTGCTGGGTAATTGTCGTCATGAGGTTGGTGTATTGACCGGAAATGCGTTTTGCACGCAGCGCAGCAGTCATTTCGAGCGCACTCATGAATGGGACGATTTTGACGTCGAGGCCTTTGGACTTGAAGAGGCCGTCGGCTTCTGCCGCATAGAGAAGAATGGCATCAATTGCGGGCAATGCCGCGATGGAAGCTGTTCCCGATGGAATGGATGATTTGGAATTTCGGGCTTCTGCGGCATGTGACTTTCCAGTGATTCCGGAAAGTCCGCCGACTGCGCCTGCAGCGAGGAGCACTTTGCCGGCATTCTCAATCAATGCTCTTCTCGAGAGCGCATAAATTCTTTTTTCCTGATGGGTCATGGGATTCCTTCCGCTTCTATTTCGCCCGCATTGTCCTGGGATGGACGCGGACGTTCTTCTGGAACCCAAACCCTACAGGCGGCAGCTTCAGGAATTTCTGAGACGCATCAGGGTATTACCCAATGTTCGAAAATTGGATGCAGAGGCTGAAGCAGAAGATTTCAGGCATTTGATCTGTCAATTCAAATTAATTACTGCCGTCTTTCTTCTGCGCTTTCCATCAAGAGAAGCGCTGCCGCTAAGTGAGATTGTCAATTCGGAATCCGTTTTTTCTCAGTAAAATTCCTCTCTCTTTGAAGAAATAAAAAAAGAAAGCCCTGCTCACCGGAACGGGAGAGCAGGGCGAGTGCTTCAGAGAAATAAAGATTTCTCTTAAATTTTTACTTGGTCTCGACAGGCGTATTGTTGGCAATCAGCATGTCGTCGTCCGTGTAGCCGGCTTCCTTGGCCTTGATGTACCACTGGGGACGCTTGCCGCGGCCCGTCCAGGTTTCGGGGCCGTCGGGGTTGATGAACTTCGGCACGCCGGCATTTCTGACGGGCGACTTGATGGCCTTGCCGTCTTTGCCGAGATGAAGATCAGAGGCGGTAAATTCGAAAACGTCAATGAGACGGATGCATTCTTCCTGCGCGCGGGCGCGGAGTTCCTGCCATTCCTCTAAGAGCTTTGATTCTTTTTCACGATGGGCATTGACCTGCTCAATGATTTCGTCGCTAGTCATTCTTTGAACCTTTGGGAGGGTAGTGGAATAAAGGGTATTCTACGCAATTCATTCCTGACTGGCTATCCCTCTGCGCGTCCCCGCAGCAGCGGTTTATTGAATTAATCGATGGAAAGGTCTGGGAGACAAAGCTCTCCAATAGAAAAAGGAGCCGTTTGAATGGCTTCAATCAGAATGGGAAGGCCGCTGCCCAAAATTCTGCTGATCTTTGGAATAAAAAAGATCCCCGCCTGAGCGCGTTCGCTCAGACGGGGATCTCAATCGCTTCTGAATTCAACTCAATCGATCAGGAGTTATTTTTCGAAAGCAGTCTTCAGATCGATCGGCATTGCCTGGTAGCCGGTCGTCGATTCGACGCGCATTTCGACCGCAGGTTCCTTTTCGCCCCAGTTGAACTCCATCATGTAGGGGTTCGGTGCCGACGTAAAGGCGCCGGTCTTGAGGTCGAAGGATGCGCCCGCAGTGGCGGAGTAGACGAAGATCGAGTTCTTGTCGGCGTGGTATTCGGTCAGCGACGTCACCGGGCTGAACCAGTCGTGGCCGCGTTCCTCGCCGAAGGTCCAGACCTGCTGAACGGTGCCTGCCTTCTCATCGACCTTGTAGACGACGGCGCGGGAATACTTCATTTCCGGAAGCGCCGGCTGCTCCATGCCGCGGGCGTCGCCGTTGTCGAAGGCCGTCAGATAAACGACGCCCGGCTTGCTCTTCGCATCAATGCGGAAGGCGGTGTGCTGGGTCCACGTCCAGTCAAATCCTCCTTCGCAGGTCGCGTCCGTGCAGGAGATGGGCTTGCCCTGATGGTCGACAGGCTTCAGAACCTTGCCTGCAAATTCTCCCTTCCAGCCGCGCGGCGCGCCGAGAATCCACTTCACCTTCTTGTCGCGGCCGATCTTGATGATGGCGGACTGGTGGCGCGACGAGATGATGATCGAATCATCGGTCGGGTCGTAGTCGACGGAATTCACGTGCGCCCAGTTGCGGCCGATGCCGGTGCCCGCGATGTCGCCGTAGTGGTCGGATTCATTCAGCTTCTTGATGTCTTCTTCGGAGAGGGTCTTCCCGGCCTTGGAAGCATCGATGTTGAGGCACACCGCACCCTGGTCGAGCGCCTTGATGACGTCCGAGCGATAGGGGTCGAGGATGTCGAAGAGACGGAATTCGTCGACGACGTAGCCGTCATGACGTAGCGCTGGCCGTAGCCCCAGGTGAAGGCGCCGTCCTTATTCTGACGGAAGCCCATCATGTCGCCGCCGTAGTAGAGCGAGTCGAGCGAATAGATCGGGTTCGTGAAGAGGTACCAGCGATAGTCGCCCTTCGTGTCGACGATGCCGATCTGCGGGTTGAAGTTCCATTCGAGCGCGCCGCCCATGGGATTGTTCCAGACGGCATGGGAAGCCTTGCCCGCGAGGTCCTGAGCGTTGTTGAGGAGGTAGAGGCGGTCCTTGAATTTGGGATCGACCTTCACCGGACGGACCTTCGGCATGGTGGAGCGTTCATTTACGAGCCCCGAGGCTTCAACGTAGATGGGGGAGCCGTAAATCTTGTAGATGTCGGAGAATTTTTCCGTCTTGCCGTTGAAGAGGCGCGTGTATTCGACCCTTGACCGAATTGAGGTAGTCGGGGTAGAGGCCGAAAACCGGAATGCCGCCGTGGGTAAGGAGCATGCGGCGCGAGACGTTGTAGGAAATTTCCTCGCCTTCGGGCTTCGGAAGCACCGTCACGCGGGCGTCGAGAATCTGGTAGCCGCCGTTCCTGATGATGGCCGTGAGCGGAGCAACTTCGTAGGGGTTGACGACGATTTCGCCGAGGTGGCCCTGAACTTCATAGGTGGTTTTCGGGCCCGAGGCGCCGCCCATGGCCATGACGGCGGCAGGGATGAGCGCAGCGGCAGCGAGCGATGCTTTGAGAAGACGGGACATGGATGCTTCCTTTTTCGAATAATGAAATGGTCCGGCACCGGAAGCGTGATGCAAAGATTGCCTCGTACCGCTAGGATTCATGCGGCAATTCGCGCTTCCGATCGCGTGCTCAGAACTATATGCCCGGGGGCATCAGGCTATCCATGGTGACTTTTCTGAGTTTTTGAATCCTCGAAGCGCAAAATAATCTTTCAGATTCTGAAAAATATGTCAGGTACCGACAACCAGCTTTCGCGCGAACTTCTTGTTTTTCTGACAACGCTCTATGAGCAGCGGCACCTCGGCCGAACCGCCACGCGGCTTTCGATCAGTCTCCCGAAGGCGAGCAGGCTTCTGGCGGAAGCGCGAATTGTTTTTGAAGACCCGCTCTATACGCGCTTCGGGCACGGCCTCGCGCCCACGGCGCGTGCGCATGAGGTAACGGCACAGGCGAGGCGCGTGCTCGAGGAAATGGCGAAGCTTTTCGCAGCAGAGACCTTTGATCCCGCAGCGATGAACCGGGTGATCCGCATCTCTGCGCTCGACAACGCGATTCCGATCATGATCGAGCCCGTCCTTGAGCTCTTCATGAAGAAGGCGCCGAAAGCCGGAATTGCCATTCTTCCTCATGACGAACATACGCTTTTGAAGCTCCGGGCCGGAGAAGCGGATCTTGCGATCTTTCCGGCCGTTAATCTGCCTGCAGACTTTGTGAGCGTCCCGCTCCTGAGGACGCCTTACGTTTATGCAGTCAGGGCAGGGCATCCGCTTGAAGGAAAAGTTCAGAACGGCACGCTTTCCATGCAGGACCTTGAGGCCTGCCGTCGGATTCAAATCTGCGTGCATCCCGATACGGACGATCCGATTGAAGGCGTTCCGGGGCCGGCCGAGATTCCGCTCAAAGCCGGGCGGACGATGCTCTGGACGGAGTACTGGCTCGGTGCCGTGAGGCTCATGCACCGTACTGACGCCGTTTTGATCCTGCCCTGGCGTACGGCAAAGGCGCTCTCCGAGGAGCGGCCGCTCACGGTGCTTGCACGTGCGGAGAGCGTGCCGTGGCTTGAGCCTTCGCTCATCTGGCACGCCCATACGACGCTTGATACGGGTCTTGAATGGGTGCGGAGCCTCTTTATTTCGGCGCTTCGCGGGAGTCTGAGGCCGCTTGAGCCTGATGAAGTCAGGCTGGGGCGCCTTGGCGACGATAGCGCTCTACACTGGTCATGAGCTTTTTTCGCACGGCAAGGTAAGAACTAAATGAAGGTCTGAGTCTGTCAGGCAGTAAATCAGCCTCATTATGACTGTGACTTTTCCGGCGAAATGAAAATGTTGAAAATAAATAAATTTTCATTCGCCGGGTTTGGGGATTATTGCTTTTGTGATAAATCGATCAGGTGCTCAATTAATTTATAAACGTGGGTTTGTGCTGCTGAGTTATTCCTGATTAATAATTTTGAGTTGCTGATCGCGTTATTTATTTTAGCTAAATTGAACGTGTTTTCCGGTAAGTGCTTTTTGTAGTCCGGAATGTATTTCTTTAGTCTGCTATCTACTTCGGATGCTGTTGAAATTCCCTTTGCGTTCTCAAAATGCAATATTAGCCATACTTCGAATTTTGGTATGCTGATTAGAGCTTGATATGTTCTGGGTTTGTTTTTAATACCAACCCCTGCGCGAAGTGATTCAATTTGAGAGATTTTTAGGGGAGGATTTTCCTTTATTTGTGTTGATGTGTAGGGCAAATTTGTAGTGACAGTCATGCTGTTCGTTTATTAGTTTTTTGGCAATGCCAAGGTATTCTGCTTCCGTGACGCTTCCTTCGGTAAAAACATAAATTTGTCTTATGTAATTTAATGAGGCAGGAGTTCTGCGAAGGTCGTTTTTGATTGCCTTGACTTTTCGCCCCATTACCAAGACTCCTCTTCAAGATAAGGCACTGCACCCATTAATCCACTCAAATAAATTTTTCTAATATCCTTGTCGCTGCGGATGTCTTTAAAATCTCTAAATGAATATATTGATGATGATCCATAATTGTGTTTGTCAATTCCCCAGAGCTCATCTCTACGGAAAATATTCTGAGTTAGAATATTTACATCATGTGTGGTCATGATTAGCTGATTTGTTGTCTTGGGGGTGCAGGAATTTAAATAATATTTGATAAGCCATTCAAGCATATTTGTATGCAAGCTACGGTCAAGCTCATCCACGACGACAACCTGTTCGCTAGAGAACTTGAGTGCAGAAAGGGCAGGGATCAAATCAAGAAGACGTAATGTTCCATCAGATTCATCTGATAATTTGAACTGAACGTTTTCTCCTAATTCATTTTTATGTACGGGGATTAATTGCTCAAATACTGGTTCGTCAGATGATTGATTCCGTCGAATCATGCAATCTCCCCATCGAACAGGTTCCCCTGTTTTTTGCCATTGCTCTATGAGAGAATCTATTATTTCTTTTGGGAGCGGGATGTTATCTTTAGGTACGACGACTGTTTCGAAATGGTCAATGCCTGTATGTAATTCTGTCATTAAGGTTACGGCATTTTTACTCAAAATATCACCTGGATCGGCATATCTGACTCGTTGAGTGAACATGCTTTGAGGAAAAATGATTGTAAGTTTGTTCGCAAACCAATCATATAATGGTGATAATTTAGCTGCGTTGAGTTTATTCGCGTTGGTCAAGAATGGTTCATTATCTCTTGTTGCTTTCTCAACAAAGCGCATGAAGTCAATATCTTCTTTACTGAAATAATCGGTATCAAATTTTATTGGTTGGCCTGATTCTCTTGTGAAGACGTCATATGCCATGCTGGTATTTTCAACAATTAACTTTTCCGATAAGATCTTTTCTGGAAGAAGACTTATTTCATAATAGTAAATAAAGCCGTCAATTAGAGTGGTAATGGAAAAAATTGTCGGTTTTTTCAAACAAGATGCATCCAACTTAAAACGCTGAATATTTATTTTTTGCGCTTTATTGGTGGTTCCATCTAATAGTAAAAATTTTAAAAATGCGAGGGCTTCAACAAATTTCGTTTTACCAGATGCATTAGCACCATAAATCGCAGATATCGGTAAAAGCTTCATCCGATATTTGCCTACAGCTGGCAACCGTTCTTTGTGTTGCCGTTCATTTGTCGCAGTCAAATTGATTGTGGCTTTATCTTTGAAGCAGCGCCAGTTCTCAACAGAAAACTTGATGAGCATGAAGTAGTCCTAGACTTAAGGTTGCTGAACTACCAAAAGTATAGACCGAAGATTTGCTTCTAAGGAGAAATTTTCTCTCCAGAAGTAGATAAGGTAAAGAGCTATGAATCTGATCTTCTATGGCGCCTGAACCACCAACGATTCTTCTCAATGGGCAGTCGGAATTTCCTGAAAGTAATACAGATACAGGCTCGTAGCCGTACGGCTCAAACCCCCGACGGATGCAGTTCTGATATTGCCGTGGCTTTCAGCGAAGGTGATAGCGGAAGAGCGCCCCTCACAGTTAAGGCGCTCGATCAAGTAAGAAACACCTTTATTTCTCGCTTCCTGGGAGCCTGAAGCCGCTCGAACCCGATGACGTCAGGCTTTGGCGCCCTGGCGGCGATACCGTTCAGCGCCGGCAATGAGTCTCTCGAGGCGTCCCAGATAAGCCTTGCGGTCGACCAGCGGGTGGGGCTCGCCATGCTGATGCGCGGTAATGGCCGGAATCTTCTCCGTCTGACCAGTGGAGAAGGGATGCGCGGTGAGATCGACATCGATCCCGAGTTTGGGATCGCCCAGTTTCTTCATGCTGTCGATATAGGCCTCGAGCTGCTTAGCGTCATCCATCGCGTTGAGGCCCTGGCCTCCGATCGTAACGGCGCGGTGGACTTCGTCTCCGTCCCGGACGTCGTAAAGGTAGGAGCAGGTACCCCAGGTGTGTCCCGGCGTTTCCAGTACGGTTACGGTCGTTTCGCCGAGCGTAATTTTGTCGCCGTCCTTCAGAATGAGATCCGCGGGCGGCATTCTGAAGCCGTTTCTTTCCTTTTCGTGTCCTTCGGCTTCCGCCCAGCCCCGGGCACTCATGCCGAAGCGCGCATGCGGAAGGAGCTGCCTGAGTCTCCAGGCACCTCCGACGTGATCGAAGTGACCATGCGTCATGAGGACGTACTTGATTTCAGAGAGATCGATTCCGCCTTCCTTTAGGTTCGAGAGGAGCTTCCCGACAAAAGGCTCATGAAGCGTATCAATCAATATGACGCCTTCCTTCGTGCGGATGGCGTAGGCGGAAACCCAGCAGATCCCGACGCACCAGACGTTGTCGAAGACCTGGTAGGGAGCAATTTTCTGAATTGACTGATCGCTGAGCCATCGTCCGAGTTCGGGAGGCATGCGGCGCTCTTCGGCAAAGCGGACGAAGAGTTTTGAAACTTCTTCTGAAGAGAGCCGGAGGCTGGACGGTGTTTCCGGGGTCCCGAAGGCCTCGACAGGAAATAGGGAAGTCATCGGGATGGCGGCTGCAAGCGCAAGAAGGGAGCGGCGGGTAATAAAGGGAGTCGGCATATCGAAATTTGGGAAAGAAAGTTGCGATATCCCGATATCCTATTGATGCTTTGAATGTTAATAAATAGACTTGATTTAAACATACTATTTTGAATTACGAAACAATATGGACAGAATCAAGTCGCTTGAAGCCTTCGTTCGCGTGGCAGATCTCAAAAGTTTCGCGAGAGCGGCGGAGAGCCTCGGCATTTCCAGAGCTTCCGCCACCCGCACGGTCGCGGAGCTCGAGGAGACAATGCAGCTGAGGCTCTTCAACCGCACGACGCGCTCCGTGTCGCTTACTTCCGATGGCGAACGCGTTCTTGAGGAGGCCCGGGAGATCCTCAGGCGCACGGACGCGGTTTTCGCTTCGCCCGGGAGGAGCGGCCTTGCGGGGCGGCTCCGGGTGGCGTCGACCATAAGTTTTGCGGAGTTCTTTCTCTGCGGCATCCTCGAGGAATTCGGGATGAAGCATCCCGGGTTGTCGATCGAGCTTCTCGCATCGGATCGCGTTCTTCCGCTTGTGGAATCGGGCATCGACATTGCATTCGAAGTCGCCCTGGAACCGAGGCCGGGCGCGGAGGCGAGACGGCTGGGCGCCTGCAAAAGCTGCTTGTTCGCCTCGAGGGACTATCTGCGAGATCATCCGGCCCCGTCAGAACCGGTGGAACTCAGGGCGCACAGGCTTATCGGGCTTCTCGGCGAAAACCACTGGATTTTTGCCCGCGGATCGGAAACGCGTCGGGTTGAGGTCAATTCGACGCTGCGCTATTCGGCGGCGGGGCTCATTCGGGATGCCGTGCTGCGAGGATGCGGCATTGGGTGCCTTCCGGATATCGCCGGAGAGGATGAAGAAGGAAAACGGACGCTTGTGCAGCTCCTTCCTCAATGGTCGCTCCCGACGCGGGATATTTATGCGCTTTTTCCGGCCATGAAATTCATGCACCGCGGGGCGCTACTCCTTGCTCAGGAAGCGGAAGCGCAGATCAAGGCGAGGAGCGCTGCGGCTCAGCGCTGAAGATTGCGGCTCGCAATGCGTATTGCGGAAACAGATTGTTCCGGAATTCTGCGGTATTACCTCAAAGTACTGAGGTAAATGCATCCCGAGTTCGCTAGTATAGGTGTTAACCATATAGGGGTTACCCCGTAAATCGATTCTCATCCTGAACGACGATTACGGGGAGGACTGACCAACACCAACCACTTCAAGCGAAACAATCATGACAAAGCATATCTGGTCGAAGAGCGCCGCAGCGCTCGCGGCCGCCATTATCGGAGCAGGCATCCTGCCGGGCGCGAATGCGGCCGAGCTCCTCAACGCATCATACGATGTGGCCCGTGAACTTTTTCAGGACCTCAACCCTCCCTTCATCAGCGCCTGGGACAAGGCTCACCCGGACGACAAGCTCACCATCCGTCAGTCTCATGCCGGAAGCTCCAAGCAGGCGCTCGCCATTCTTCAGGGTCTCAAGGCCGACGTCGTCACCTTCAACCAGGTGACCGACATTCAGGTGCTCCACGACAAGGGAAAGCTCATTCCGGCCGACTGGCAGGCAAGGCTCCCGAACAATTCCTCACCCTTCTATTCGACGATGGCTTTCCTCGTGAGAAAGGGGAATCCGAAGCACATCGCCGACTGGTCCGACCTCAATAAGGATGGAGTGAAGCTTGTCTTCCCGAATCCGAAGACTTCCGGCAACGCCCGCTATACATATCTGGGCGCCTGGGCGGCTGCCGCGGATGAATCAAAAGGATCGAAGGAGGGAACCGAGGAGCTGATGAAGAAGTTTCTCGCGAATGTCGCCGTCTTCGATACGGGCGGACGCGGGGCGACCACCACGTTCGTCGACCGCGGCATCGGCGACGTGCTGATTTCGTTTGAGTCCGAAATCAACAATATTCGCAGCAAGTATGCGGACAAGGGTTATGAGGTCGTGGTCCCGAAGACCGACATCCTCGCGGAATTCCCCGTGGCCTGGGTCGACAAAGTCGTGAAGCAGAAGGGTACTCAGGATGCGGCGGAAGCCTATCTCAAATACCTCTACAGTCCCGAAGCGCAGAAAATCATCACGGGCTACTACTACCGCGTGAACGACCCGAAGACGATGGAGGCTCTGAAGGACCGCTTCCCGGCAACAAAGCTCTTCACTGTTGAGGAACGCTTCGGCTCCTGGGCAGCCGTCATGAAGACGCATTTTGCGACGGGCGGTGAGTTCGATCGCCTTGTGGCCCTCGGCAGGAAGTAACCATCATGGCGGAGAGGAAGAAGCGCCGGGTGCTTCCCGGCTTCGGGCTTTCGCTGGGGGTGAGCGTTACTTTTGTTTCGCTTATTCTCCTTTTGCCGATGAGCGCGCTCGTGAGGGAGCTTTCGCACCTGACCTGGGCGGGCTATTGGGAGATCATCACGAATCCGCAGACGCTCGCCGCTCTGCGGGTGACGCTCCTCTCCGCCTTCTGGGCTTCCGTCTTCAATTGCGCTGCGGGCGTTCTGCTTGCCTGGGTGCTCGCGCGCTACCGCTTCCCCGGACGCGGGATTCTCGATGCGCTGATCGACCTTCCTTTTGCGCTTCCCACTGCGGTTGCAGGCCTCACGCTTTCCGCACTCTTTGCGGAGGACGGGTGGTACGGCGCCTGGCTTTCGCTCTTCGGCATCAAGGTGAGCTACACCTGGCTCGGAATTGTCGTCGCCATGGCCTTCACCTCGATTCCCTTTGTCGTCCGCACGGTGGAGCCCGTGCTCGAGGATCTCGGAAAATCAACGGAAGAGGCCGCGGAAACGCTGGGCGCGACGAAAGGACAGATCTTTCGCCGCGTGATTCTTCCTGAAATTCTCCCCTCGGTGGCCGCCGGCACGACGCTTGCCTTCTGCCGGTCGCTCGGCGAATTCGGCGCAGTCATCTTCATTGCCGGCAACATCGCCTACGAGACGGAAGTCCTTTCGCTCATGGTCTTCATGCGGCTTCAGGAATTCGACTATGCAGCGGCGAGCGCGATTGCGTCGGTTGTTCTCGCACTCTCGCTTGCGCTCTTCCTTTTCGCCAATTTCCTGCAAAAGCGTCTTGCAAGACGCCTGGGGGCTTCGGCATGACCGCACCATCCAAACGCGCGCCGAATTATTCCCGGCGCATTCTCATCGGCCTCGCGGTACTGATCGCGGTTCTGTTCCTCGTGATTCCGCTTGTCTACATCTTCGCTCAGGCTTTTCAGAAAGGGCTGATGCCGGTGCTTGAGAACCTCGGCAACCCTGAAATGCTGCACGCGATCGGACTCACGGCCGGCATCGCGCTCATCACCGTCCCTGTCAATCTCGTTTTCGGGATCATGCTCGCCTGGTGCTGCGCGCGGTTTGATTTCCCGGGGAAGCAATGGCTCCTTGCCGCGACCGACATTCCCTTTGCGGTGTCGCCCGTGGTTGCGGGTCTCGCCTATCTTCTCTGGTACGGCGCCAACGGTCCGCTCGCCCCCTGGCTCGAAGCCTCTCAAATCCAGATTCTCTTTGCCTGGCCGGGCATGGTTCTCGTCACGATCTTCGTCACGTGTCCCTTCGTAGCCAGGGAATTGATTCCCGTTATGCAGAGCCGCGGTGCAGCGGAGGAGGAGGCCGCGATTCTCCTCGGCGCTTCTGGCTGGCAGATGTTCCGCTATGTGACGCTTCCCAATATTTCCTGGGCGCTTCTTTACGGCGTTCTCCTCACCAATGCCCGTGCAATCGGCGAATTCGGCGCCGTTTCTGTGGTCTCAGGGAGCATCCGCGGCGAAACGATGACGCTGCCCCTTCAGATTGAACTCCTCGAGCAGGACTACAACACCGTCGGCGCCTTTACGGCTGCGGCCGCTCTGTCGCTTCTGGCGGTCCTCACGCTCCTTATCAAAAAGGAGCTTCAGGGCCGCCGCAGAGCCTGAGTGCTCCAAAGCGGGAAACCAACGAACGAAGAATCTTCCATCATGAGCATTCTGATCGACAGTATTCAGAAAACCTTCGGCGGCGCGCCGGTTCTGAAGGACATTTCGCTCACCATTGAAACGGGCGAGATGGCGGCGCTTCTCGGACCATCCGGTTCCGGGAAGACCACGCTCCTCAGAATCATTGCGGGTCTTGAAACGGAAACCTCCGGCCGGATTCTCTTTGACGGCGCCGACATGACGGACGTGTCTGCGCGCGACCGGCGCGTGGGCTTCGTCTTTCAGAATTACGCGCTCTTCCGGCACATGACGGCGGGAGAAAACATTGCATTCGGGCTGACGGTGAGAAAGGGCGCTGAGAAGCTCCCTAAAGCCGATATTGAAGCGCGCGTGCGGGATCTCCTCGCCATGGTGCAGTTGACGGACTTCGCCGGGCGCTACCCCGCACAGCTATCCGGCGGCCAGCAGCAGCGCGTGGCGCTCGCGAGAGCGCTCGCCACTGAACCTCGCGTTCTGCTGCTTGACGAGCCTTTCGGCGCTCTCGACGCTCAGGTTCGCGAGGACCTCAGGCAATGGATCCGGCGCCTTCATGAAAAGCTTCGCTTTACGGGCGTCTTCGTCACGCACGATCAGGAAGAGGCCATGCAGATTGCAGACCGCGTCGTGGTGATGAAGGACGGGCGGATCGAGCAGGCGGACGCGCCGGAGGAAATCTGGACCCGGCCCAAAACGCGCTTCGTTCTCAAATTCCTCTGCGACGTGAATGTGCTTCAGGGCCGTATTGAGGACGGAAAGCTTCATCTCGGATCACTCATTCTTCCGCTCTCAGGCGAAAAGCCGGCGCCCGGTCCCGTCGACGTGCTGCTGCGGCCGATCGACGCTCAGATGAAGCGCACCTTCGGCCTCGGGCAGCTTCCGATCGAGGTGCTGTCATCACGTCCGAAGGGCGGCGCCGTTCAGGTTCTCGCACGGCCCGAAGGCTGGTATCCGGAACCCATCAACGCCATTCTTCTTGAGGATGCGCTCCCCACGCGCGGAAACACCTATTACATGAGCCTTGACCGGGCGTACTTCTACCGCGGAAACGAAAGGCTTCCCATTCGAATTGATCATCACGCTTTTTCCTAACAGGTAATCACATCATGGCTGGAAAACTAATCGACACCATCGGCATGACGCCGCTCGTGAAGCTCGAGCACCTTGCTCCCGATAACGGGAGCGAAGTCTGGGCGAAGCTTGAGGGCTCGAACCCCGCCGGTTCCGTCAAGGACCGGGCTGCGCGCTCCATGATTGAGGAGGCTGAGAAGCGCGGCGACATCAAGCCCGGGGACGTGCTCGTTGAGGCAACGAGCGGCAATACGGGCATTGCACTCGCGATGATTGCGGCCCTCAAAGGCTACCGCATGAAGATCATCCTCCCGGAAAATCTCTCGCTCGAGCGTCGGGCGGCCATCAAGGCTTACGGGGCCGAGCTCATCCTTGTGAGCAAGGAGAAGGGAATGGAAGGCGCCCGCGATCTCGCCATGGAAATGGAGCGGCGCGGGGAAGGGTATCTCCTCGACCAGTTCAACAATCCCGACAACGCCCTCGCGCATTTCCGCACGACGGGTCCCGAAATCATCGCCCAGACCTGCGGGCGCGTAACGCACTTCGTCTCCGCCATGGGAACGACTGGCACGATCGTCGGTACCGGACGGTACCTCAAAACCATCATTCCGGACCTGCGCGTCATCGGCATGCAGCCGGCGGCCGGGAGCTCCATTCCCGGCATCCGCCGGTGGCCTCAAGCCTATCGTCCCGGGATCTTTGATCCGAAGGTCGTCGATGAAACGATCGATGTGACTCAGGAAGCTGCGGAAAGGATAATGCGCGCGCTCGCTAAGGAAGAGGGCATCTTCTGCGGCGTTTCCTCTGGCGGCGCGGTATCGGGCGCCATCCGGATTGCAGAAGAGAATCCGGGATCGGTAGTCGTCACGATCATCTGCGACCGGGGAGACCGATATCTCTCCACCGGCGTTTTCGGAGGCTGACGCGCTTTTCCTCAGCTGCCGGCAAGCCCGGCAGCCTCAAGTCCTCAAATCCCTGTCCTGCGGATTCGCATGACGGGGATTTTTTATGCCTGGAGCCATCAAATTTTAACGAAATCCATATTCAACAAATGGATATCGACTGTAAACACTCGAAAATTCAATTTTGCCTAATTTTTGGGCAGCTATACTTGCCCGCCACGAAGGGTCTGCCAAGTTTTTAATCGCGATTTTTCGCACTTCCTGATAAACTGCAATTTGAATTTGTTCATACTGTAAATTAATAATGTCAATTGCATTTGTCATTATGAATGGAGTTAAATAAGATGAATGAAATAAAGTTTAATGAGAATGAAATCATAAAGTGGAATGAAATTGAATATAGGGTCATTAAGATATTCGGCAATCTGACATTGCTTATTAAAATGAAAGGGCAGTCAGTCCATTTGGTTCGAGCAGCAACAGAAAAGCTGAATGAAATGATTGAGAATGGGACTGCAACGATTGAGCTTGATCCATTTGCGGATATGGCAGTTCGAAAGTGGACGAAGTCAGTTGAAAAGACGGGACGTGATCTCTATGAGATCATTTTGCCGTTTCTTTCGAATCCAGAGCTCTATTCAGAGAGAGGGATAGAAGAGTTGTGCAACGACGCGGCTGACGGCGACATCAAGTGGGCCAGAAAGCTGAAGCTCATGATCGCGACCTACTGGCGGCGCGGACAGCACCCTAAGGCACTGATGCCTATGCTGAAAGGGAACCCCGGGCGCGCCACATCGGGGCGCAAGCGCGGCAGAAGAGCAGGCGAAGGGAAAAAGGAAGGCGCTGCGCTCACGCCTCAAATTCTCGAACTGATGAATGAAGCATGCATTGAGATGCTTGAAAGGCATGGTGAGTTCATCAATACGAAAGAATTGAAAGTAAAGGAATTCTATTCATTGCTGACAGATAAGATCAACTCAATCAATAGTGAGCTTAATAATGAATCTGAATTCATTGAAATGCCGTCATTCTGGCAATTCTATTACTTTTACAGAACGAGATATGGCACTCGATCTCAATATGCCAAAAAGAATGATAGTGAATAATAGGTTGTTATATGGAATTGATGTGGAATATTGAATTGAATGAATAATGTTAGTTGACATTGAATGAATAGATTATGAATGATGAATGGACAATGTGATTATATAAACAATCTAAAATTACAGTAATGAATCTGACAACGCCGAACGATCAAACGGATAACGGGCTCGAAATTACGCCATATAATTGCAGTTATCGTGCGTAATATGCTGAGGTACCGGCGTATGAGGGTTATCACGTATAACGGATGACCGATGCGGTGGAAAACGGCTTGAATCGAAAAATAGAGAGGAAAAACTCGGCAGATGCAATTTGACTGCGTTTCAAAACCGAAAGCAGGGGAGTCTCTTCCCGCGATCGCTCAAAATTCGTCCGGGGGCATGGGGCTTCTCGATGCCCCGGAAGCGGCGTCGCATGAAGTGAACGCGGCGGCGGCCTATCTCGCGGAGCTTCATTCCGAAGCTTCGCGGCGCGCCGTGCGCTCGCGCCTCAATGTGATTGCGCGCTGGTTCGGGTTCCCCGATGCCGTGAGCTGCCCCTGGGGGCGGCTCCGCTACGCGCATGCCGTGGCCTTAGTGCATGAGTTTTCTGATAAAAGAGGGCTCTCCGCCACCTCCGTCAACGCGTACCTTTCCGCATTGAAGGGCGTCGCAGAAACCGCCTGGCGCCTGCGGCAGCTTGATCTCAAGACTTATTCGGAGATCAAGGCCGTGAAGCAGCTGAGAGTCCATCGCGAGCCGCGCGGGCGGGCGCTTTCTCTCGAAGAGTCGGGAAAACTCCTTGCCGCAGCCGACGAAGAAGAGCGCCCGAGTGCGCTGCGCGATCAGGCCGTGATTGCGCTCCTTCTCGGGTGCGGTCTTCGCCGGGCGGAAGCGACGACCCTGAGGCTTGAGCACCTCAATATGGCGGAAGGGAGCCTGCGCGTCCTCGGCAAGGGTAATAAGGAGCGCACCGTGTTTCTGACGCCGGCCGTGAGCGCGCGGATCCATGCCTGGCTCGCCGTGCGCGGCCCGGCGCCCGGGTGGCTTTTCGGCCGCTACACGAAGGGCGGAAGACTCATTCTCGAGTCGCCCCTCGATCCCGCGTCGATCGGCCGGATTGTTGCTAAAGCGCTCGATGAGTCGGGAATAGAGCACATCACGACCCATGATTTAAGGCGAACGTTTGCGACGAGACTTCTCTCAAAGAACGTCGACATCGTTGCGGTCAAGAACCTTATGGGCCACGCGAATGTCACCACGACCGCCAAATACGATCGGCGGACAGCCGATGCCTTGAAGGATGCGGCCAATCAGCTTGACCTTTGATTCTTGTTTGACGCGATCCCTATGAAGCATCTTCATTTGGTTTATGCTTTGGCTCAAATTTGTTCGGCGAGAAACCTTCTGCTTCTCGCCGCTTCCTTTTTCAGGTTTACCAATGATGACTTTCATTTCCCGCCGTACGGCGGGCGCCGCCCCGCCCCCCCTTTTGCTCTTCCCCGTCA
>OBXA01000681.1_pt1 | contig 24598 bp, 18 predicted proteins | sample 1538121 | NCBI WGS metagenome assembly OBXA01 (sample SAMEA2580133, study PRJEB22360) | human gut metagenome | biome: human gut; feature: human-associated habitat; material: faeces | place: Denmark | collected 2008/2010 | reverse complement strand
GTTAAAGGCGTTTTTTCCCAACGTTCAATTTCTGCGGTAATGATGGCATCTTTAGGTAAATCAAATACGGGGGCGTTAAACTCAAGCGGTTGAACGTGAACATCTAAAGGTGCGCCTGCGTAACGTAACATTCTGCCGAGTTGACCATTACCAAGCACATAAACAGTAGGATATAGGGTAGAGTTTTGCATAAAATTTCTCATCAAATCTAGCTAAAAAAACAACCGCACTTTAAAAAGTGCGGTCAAATTTAAAGGTATTTTATGTACGTGGATCATGATTATCCAATACCATATTGGTTTGATTTTCGCGGAATACTTGTAGGCGAGCGAATAACGCCTCATCCCAACCTGCAAGAATTTGTGCAGCGAGTAATCCTGCATTAGCAGCACCAGCAGGGCCAATCGCTAACGTACCGACAGGAATACCTTTAGGCATTTGCACGATAGAATAGAGGCTATCAATACCGCTTAACATAGAACTTTTAACAGGGACACCCAATACGGGCACAAGCGTTTTAGCTGCAATCATACCGGGTAAATGAGCAGCGCCACCTGCACCCGCAATAATCACTTTGTAACCATTCTTTTGTGCATTTTCGGCAAATTCAAACAGTTTGTCGGGGGTTCGATGTGCGGAAACGACTTCAACATGATATGCCACATTGAGTTCATCTAAAATTTGAGTGGCTTCTTGCATGGTTGCCCAATCGCTTTTTGAGCCCATCACAATAGCAATTTGTGCGGTATTTGACATATTTTTAAAAAATTATCTGATAAAAAACGATGCGTAGAATAGCATATTTACCTACTTTTAAGCAAACGTTTGCTTTGTGGTAAAAACTGAAAATTCCATTGCAAGTTTTGTCATAAAATCTTATCCTAATACGAGTTTTTTTCTTAGAAATAGAGCAGATTATGTTAGCTAAAGCGAAATATAGAAAAGATTACAAACAACCTGATTTTACAGTTACGGATATTTTCCTTGATTTTCAATTAGATCCTAAGCATACCGTTGTCACTGCAAAAACAACCTTCCAACGTTTAAATGATGAAGCAACCCATCTACGATTAGATGGTCATGGCTTCCAATTTGCCTCCATTAAATTTAATGGCGAAGATTTCAAACATTATCATCAAGACCACGAAAGTTTAACGTTAGATTTAACCAATCAAAGTGCGGTCAATTTTGAACTTGAAATTGTGACGAATTTAGAGCCTGCACAAAACACCTCTTTACAAGGGCTTTATCAATCTGGCGAGGGCATTTGTACACAATGTGAAGCGGAAGGTTTTCGACAAATTACCTATATGCTTGACCGCCCAGATGTATTGGCTCGCTATACAACCAAAATTACCGCAGATAAGACTAAGTATCCTTACTTACTTTCTAATGGCAACCGCATTGCAAGTGGTGAATTAGAGGATGGGCGTCATTGGGTTGAATGGAATGACCCATTCCCGAAACCAAGCTATTTATTTGCTTTAGTGGCAGGTGATTTTGATTTATTACAAGATACCTTTACGACAAAAAGTGGTCGTGAAGTGGCCTTAGAGCTTTATGTTGACCGTGGAAATCTTGATCGCGCCTCTTGGGCGATGGAAAGTCTGAAAAAATCCATGAAGTGGGATGAAGACCGTTTCAATTTAGAATACGACTTAGATATTTACATGATTGTTGCTGTGGACTTCTTCAATATGGGCGCCATGGAAAATAAAGGGTTGAATATTTTTAACTCTAAATTTGTGTTGGCAAATCCACAAACCGCAACCGATGATGATTATCTCGCTATTGAAAGCGTGATTGCGCATGAGTATTTCCATAACTGGACAGGAAACCGTGTAACTTGCCGTGATTGGTTCCAATTGAGTTTGAAAGAAGGTTTAACGGTTTTCCGTGATCAAGAATTTTCATCTGACACAGGTTCTCGAGCAGTCAATCGTATTAATAACGTGAAATTCTTGCGTACCGTGCAATTTGCTGAAGATGCAAGCCCAATGTCACACCCAATTCGCCCTGAAAAAGTCATTGAAATGAATAACTTCTATACGGTAACCGTGTATGAAAAAGGGGCAGAAGTAATTCGTATGTTGCACACCTTATTAGGTGAACAAGGTTTCCAAAAAGGGATGCAACTCTATATTGCTGAAAACGATGGTAAAGCGGCAACCTGTGAAGATTTTGTGTCTGCAATGGAACGTGCGAATGATGTTGATTTAGCTCAATTCCGTCGTTGGTATAGCCAATCAGGTACACCAGAATTATTGATTAGTGATGCCTATGATGAACAAACTCATACTTATCGTTTAACGGTTTCGCAATCTACACCGTCAACAGCAGACCAAATGGAAAAAGTAAATTTACATATTCCATTGAAAATTGCACTTTATGATGCCAAAGGCACAAAACAAATGTTACAGCATAATGGTGAGTTGTTAAGTGATGTGTTAAATGTAACGGAAAAAGACCAAGTGTTTGAATTCCATGGTATTTATGGTCGCCCAATTCCTGCGTTATTATGCGATTTTTCTGCACCGGTGAAGCTCGATTATGATTACACCACAGAGCAGTTATTAGGTTTACTTAAATTTGCAGATAACCAATTTGCTCGTTGGGATGCAGCACAAATGTTGTTTACTCAAGAATTGCGTCGTAATGTGGCGCATTTCCAACAAGGTGAAGCCTTTGACATTTCACCTGATGTTTTGACCGCACTTGCGCATGTATTGGAAAATTATGAACAAGATATTGAATTAGCGACATTAATTCTAACCTTGCCAAAAGACATTGAGTTTGCAGAAAGTTTTAAAACGATTGATCCAGATGGCATTGCAGCCGCAAGAGAATTTATGTTGGTGCAAATTGCAGAATACTTGAAAGAAGATTTATTGCGTATTTACACCCATATTCGTCTTGAAAATTATCAAGTGACGCAAGAAGATATTGCCTTACGAGCAATGCGTAATCTTTGTTTAAGTTACTTGGCTTACACCAATCTAGGCAATACTGTGGTGCAAAAACATTACAATAATGCCAATAATATGACGGATACTTTAGCGGCATTAAATATGGCAACCAAAGCGGCGTTACCTTGTCGTGATGCCTTGTTGGCCGATTTTGAACAAAAATGGCAACATGATGGTTTAGTCATGGATAAATGGTTTGCTTTGCAAGCAACTCGCCCAGATGAAAACGTATTGGAAATTGTACAAGTGTTAATGGATCACCCAAGTTTTAACTTCAATAATCCAAACCGTTTACGTTCATTAGTGGGTAGCTTTGCAAATCACAACTTAAAAGCGTTCCATCATATCAGTGGTTCAGGCTATCGTTTCTTAACGGATGTCTTAATTCGTTTAAATGAAACGAATCCACAAGTGGCTGCACGTTTGATTGAGCCATTAATTCGTTTCTCACGTTTTGATGCACAACGTCAAACGTTAATGAAACGTGCTTTAGAGCGCTTAAGTGCTGTTGAAGATCTCTCAAAAGATTTATTCGAGAAGATTGAGAAAGCATTGCAATAATTGCTATAAATTTATTTTATATCCAATTAATTTAATACGGGATATCTAAAAGATATCCCGTATTTTTTTCAAATTTGTTAACTATATCAATCTTTTCTTTTATTCACTTTGATAAAATAGAAAACGGCATTTCGCCGTATTAGTTAATAAGGATTTTATATGAAAACATACAAAACATCAGTGCTGGTCAGTATGATGCTTGGCATTTTTTCAACAACAGCATTTTCTGCCACTGTACCTGCTGGTACGCCACTTTCTGACACTCAAGTCTTCCGTCAAAACACACATAGTGATCCAGGTTCTCTTGATCCCCAATTGGTACAAGAAAATACCGCTGCCCAAATTGTGATTGATTTATTTGAAGGATTAATTTGGTTGGATGAAAATGGTCAAGTGCAGCCGGCACAAGCAGAAAAATGGACAGTCTCTGACGATGGGAAAATTTATACCTTTTCATTGCGTAATGCAAAATGGTCGGACGGTACTCCAGTAACAGCGAAAGATTTTGTACTCGGTTGGCAACGTGTAGTTGATCCTAAATTTGGTAGCCCTAATGCGAATTATTTAACAAAGGCACATATTTTAAATGCTGAAGAAGTAATGCAAGGTAAAATGCCGTTGAATGAATTAGGCATTAAAGCACTTAATGATAAACAAGTTGAAGTTACTCTTACCCAAGCTACACCTTATTTCTTGCAATTACTTGCGTACCCTACGACATTCCCTGTACCACATCATAAATTGGCTCAATTGGGTGATAAATGGGCGACAGCTCAAAATATAGTAAGCAATGGAGCCTATCAATTAAAGCAATGGACTATTAATGAGAAAATTACAGCGGAACGTAATCCACTTTATTGGAATGATAAAAATACGCTCATTAATACTTCTGAATACCTATTTCAAGAAAGTTTAGCTTCTGCATATCAACGATACCAAGCTAAAGAATTGGATTTAACTTGGGTACCAGTAGAACAGATTCCACATATTCAAAAACACACACCGGATGCACTGATTGTCGTGCCTCGATTAACCACGGAATTCTATACATTCAACGTGGCTAAACCTCCATTTGATAATGAAAAAGTACGCAAAGCGCTATATCTTACGTTAGACCGACCATTAATAGCAGAACATATTATTGGCTTGCGTAAACCTGCTGCGACATTAACCCCACCTGAAGTCGATGGTTTTAATGCGCCGAATATTGTTGAATTGAGTCAACCGTTAACGGAAAGGGTTGAACAAGCTAAAAAATTATTAAATGATGCAGGATATAATGAAAAACATCCGCTCCAGTTTGAGATTTTTTATAACAAGTATGCGACACATGAAAAAGTTGCGTTAGCGTTAGCTTCAGAATGGAAAAAACAATTAGGTGCAGATGTGAAATTACGTACGATGGAATGGAAAACCTATTTAGGCGAACGCAATATGGGAAATTTCCAATTGTCTCGTATGTCAATTGATGCGGAATATAATGAGCCATCAGCATTTCTTAATTCATTAGTTTCAACATCTCCCGAAAATGTGGGGCTGTGGAAGAGTGAGAAATTTGATCAAATCATGAAAGAAGCACAAAGTACTTTAAATGATAAGACGCGTGCTGAATTATATCGTCAAGCAGAGCTGATTATTGCGGAAGAGGCGCCTCTAATCCCGATATTCTATTCACCATTGATCAAAGTAATTAATCCAGCAGTAGGTGGGTTCCCAATGCATAATCCACAGGATTATGTGTATACCAAGGAACTATACATTCGTAAGTAGAGTTATCTAAGTACCTTTCCTTTCGTTGCATATACGTTGCTTTCATTTTAAAATGCTATGCAACGAAATTTTCAGCTAAAGTGCGGTTAATTTTGACCGCACTTTCCATTTACAGTGAACTATCCTGAGAGATAAACGAGTATGTATTCTTTGATCCGTAAAGCCATCTTTTCCCTTGATCCTGAAACCGCTCATGATTTAGTGATTAAATCATTGCATTTAGCGGGGAAATCACCTTGCCAATTTTTATTAAAGCAGCTTTGGGCTTGTCCACAAGGTTCGACTAAGCAAGTAATGGGCATTACGTTTAAAAATCCTATTGGGTTAGCAGCGGGCGCAGATAAAAATGCTGAGGCTATTGATGGCTTTGGTGCGATGGGATTTGGTTTTATTGAAGTCGGTACGGTTACGCCTTTGGCACAAGAGGGAAATGCTAAACCTCGTCAATTCCGTTTAGTGGAAGCGGAAGGGATTATTAACCGTAATGGATTCAATAATTATGGCATTGATTACGTGGTCGAGAATGTTAAAAAAGCAAAATTTGATGGTGTAATTGGGATTAATATTGGCAAAAATAAAGTCACGCCCCTTGAAAAGGGGAAAGATGATTACTTATTTTGCTTAAATAAAGCCTATAACTATGCGGATTATATTACGGTAAATATTTCATCACCGAACACTCCAGATTTGCGTCAATTGCAGTATGGTGATTATTTTGATGATTTACTGCAAAGTGTAAAACAGCGCCAAAAAGTATTAGCTGAGCAATATAATAAATATGTGCCGATTGCAGTAAAAATTGCACCTGATTTATCCGAGACTGAGCTCGTTCAAATTGCTGATACGTTACTTCGTCATCAAATGGATGGTGTCATTGCTACAAATACGACGATTTCTCGCGACAACGTCACAGGTTTGAAAAATGCGGAACAACAAGGCGGCTTAAGTGGAAAACCGTTACAGCAAAAAAGTACAGAAATTATTCGAAGATTGCATAAAGAGCTGAAAGGGCAAATTCCAATTATTGGTAGTGGTGGCATTGATGGTGTACAAAATGCACAAGAGAAGATTGAAGCAGGTGCTGAATTGTTACAAGTTTATTCGGGTTTGATTTATCACGGTCCAAGCTTAGTTAAAGAATTAGTGAAAGCGATTAAATAAATGACAAAAAAATATGATTTACATTGCCATAGTACGGCTTCAGATGGTGTTTTAACGCCTGCGGCGCTTGTACAACGCGCCCATGAACAAGGTGTCAATGTGCTTGCTTTATGTGATCACGACACCGTGATGGGCATTGATGAAGCTAAACTTGAAGCAGATAAATTAGATATTGAGCTAATTAATGGCGTGGAAATTTCAACGAATTGGGAAGGTCGTGGTATCCATATTGTTGGATTAAATTTTGATAAAACACATCCTAAAATGACCGCACTTTTAACCGAACAAAAATCACTGAGAGAAAAAAGAGCGGTTGAAATTGGCCATAAATTAGAAAAAGCAGGCGTCCCCAATGCCTATGAAGGCGCAAAAGCATTAGCAAACGGGGAAGTGACTCGTGCGCATTATGCGCGTTATTTGGTACAAATCGGCAAGGTTTCAAATGATGGGCAAGCCTTTAAGCGTTATCTTGGCGGTGGAAAATCGTGTTTTGTCAAAGCTGAATGGGTGGATATTCCAACGGCGATTGATACGATTCATGCGGCAGGTGGCGTTGCCATCATTGCTCATCCTATGCGTTATAACATGACAGGAAAATGGATTCGTCGACTAATTATTGATTTTAAACAATGGGGCGGAGATGGCATGGAAGTTGCAGATAGTGGACAGACTAAAGATCAGCGTCAATATCTTGCTCGTTTAGCCAATGAATATGACTTAGCCGCCTCTTTAGGGTCAGACTTTCATTTTCCTTGCGGATGGATTGAATTAGGAAAGAATTTGTTTTTACCTGAAGAGGTAAAACCGATTTGGACATTATTTGAATAATAAAGGGCGGTCAATCCGCCCTTGTTTTTATATTTGACTGTTCTCACACAAACCGAGACTCGCTAGAAATTCAATAAATGCGCGAACTTTAGCCGGTAAATGACGACGATTTGGGTAAACCACATAAATATCTAAAGGTTTTTGTTTATATTCAGACAAAATTTCAACTAATTCACCTGAAGCAAGCGCTTCTTTTACAAAGAAACCAGGTGAATTGCTGATGCCTAAGCCCGCTTTCGTCATTTCTAACAATGCCATACCATTATTGGAAACCACTTTAGATTGAATTTTATAACGTTGAATTTGATTGGCTTTTGTTGATTGCCAATGCACCTGATTTAACGATGATTTATAAAGTAAACCTTGGTGATATTCTAAATCATCAGGTGTAAGCGGTGTGCCTCGCGACTCTAAATAACTTGGAGAAGCAACAAAATGCATAGGGGAGCTGCTAATTTTACGCGCAACAAGTGAGCTATCTTGCATATAGCCGATACGTAATGCTAAGTCATAGCCTTCTGCAACGAGATCAACACGCTTGTCTTCAAATTCAATTTCTACGTGTAAATTAGGATGAAGCTCAATAAATTTAGGCAAGTTAGGTGAAATATAAAGTAAGCCAAAATCACGCGGCACAGAGATTAATAAATTACCTTGTAAGCTCGTTGCCATATTACTGATGCTAGAGTCAGCCTCGCTTAAATCTAATAGAATGGCTTGGCAACGTTGGTAATAAAGCATACCGGCTTCAGTTGGCACAATTTTTCGCGTTGTACGTTGTAATAATCGTGTTTTTAAATGTTCTTCTAATTGTGAAACTAATTTACTCGCCATCGCCACAGAAATATTCTGTTGGTTTGCGGCTTGTGTAAAACTTTGCGTTTCGATCACTTTACAGAAAACCGAAATTGCATTGAGTTTATCCATTTATAAATCCTTTTTGAAAAAAAGCTTGATTTTATCGGCGTAAGTTTGCAGTATATCGCCAATTTTACAGAATTCTAGTTATATTTTAGGTAAGCAAATGAGCAAATCTTTAGTGATTGTGGAGTCGCCAGCCAAAGCGAAAACCATCAATAAATATTTAGGTAGCCAGTATGTGGTGAAATCCAGCGTAGGGCATATTTGTGATTTGCCTACTGCAGGGAGTAGCACCGGCGAGAAGGCTAAACCCGTTTCCACTAAAGGATTAAGTGCGGAAGAAAAAAACAAAATTAAAGCAGAAAAAGACCGTGCGGCCTTAGTGAAACGTATGGGAATTGACCCTTATCATGATTGGAAAGCCAATTACCAAATTCTACCAGGCAAAGAGAAAGTAGTAGCCGAATTAAAGTCTCTCGCTAAAAAATCTGACCATGTTTATCTCGCAACCGACTTGGATAGAGAAGGAGAGGCTATCGCGTGGCATTTACGTGAAGTCATTGGTGGCGATGATAGTCGTTTTAGCCGAGTTGTATTTAATGAGATTACGAAGAAAGCGATTGAAAAAGCGTTCAAGCATCCTGCTCACATTAATATGGACCAGGTTAATGCTCAGCAAACTCGTCGTTTCTTAGACCGTGTAGTAGGCTTTATGGTGTCGCCATTATTATGGAAGAAAGTGGCACGCGGTCTATCAGCTGGACGTGTGCAATCTGTTGCCGTGAAGTTGGTGGTAGAGCGTGAACGTGAAATCAAAGCATTCCAACCAGAAGAGTTTTGGGAAATTGAAGCGCTAACCCAAACGAGCAAGAAAGAAGACTTGCGTTTGGATGTGGTGCAATATAAAGGCAAGAAATTTGAGCCGAAAAATGAAAAAGAAGCTCAAAGTGCGGTCGATTTTTTAAATAAATCCCATTACGTTGTCACAGATTTAGAAACAAAACCAACAGGTTCTAAACCAAGAGCCCCATTTATTACTTCAACCTTACAACAAACTGCAAGCACGCGTTTAGGTTTTGGGGTGAAGAAAACCATGATGTTGGCACAACGTTTATATGAAGCCGGTTACATTACTTATATGCGTACTGACTCTACTAACTTGAGCCAAGATGCATTAAATATGGCACGCTCTTATATCGAAAGGCATTTCGGCAAAGATTATTTACCTGCTAAACCGAATTTCTATTCGAGCAAAGAAAATGCACAAGAAGCACACGAAGCGATTCGTCCTTCTGATGTGAAAATGCTAGCGGATCATTTAAGTGGCATGGATAAAGATGCCGTGCGCTTGTATGATTTAATCTGGCGTCAATTTGTAGCCTGCCAAATGCCTGCTGCACAATATGACAGCACAACCGTCACGGTAATGGCTGGTGATTATGAATTGAAAGCCAAAGGCCGTATTTTACGCTTTGATGGTTGGACAAAAGTCTTGCCACAATTAGGTAAAAATCCAGAAGACCAAATTTTACCGGCTGTGAGTTTAAACGAAACATTAGCACTAAAAACAGTTTCGCCAAGCCAACACTTCACTAAACCGCCCGCTCGTTTTACTGAAGCAGCATTGGTTAAAGAATTGGAGAAACGTGGTATTGGTCGACCTTCGACTTATGCGGCAATTATTTCGACTATTCAAGAACGTGGTTATGTGCGCATTGAAAATCGCCGTTTCTATGCCGAGAAAATGGGCGAAATTGTGACCGATCGCTTAAATCAATCTTTTACTGATTTGATGAGCTACGATTTCACTGCCAACATGGAAAACGTACTAGACCAAATTGCATCCGGTGAGAAAAATTGGAAGGCTGAGTTAAATCAATTCTTCAAAGATTTTTCTACCCAACTTTCTACGGCTGAATTAGATGAGTTAGAAGGTGGAATGAAGCCGAATAGCCTTGTACTCACCGATATTGATTGCCCAACTTGTGGCCGCAAAATGGCGATTCGCACAGCAAGTACAGGTGTCTTCCTTGGTTGTTCTGGTTATGCATTAGCACCAAAAGAGCGTTGTAAAACCACGATTAATCTTATTCCAGAAGCAGAATTACTCAATGTATTGGATGAGGCTTCTGAGACCAAAGCCTTAATGGATCGTAAACGTTGTCCGAAATGCGGTACCGCGATGGATAGCTATATCATTGACCCACATCGTAAATTACATATTTGTGGTAATAATCCAAATTGTGATGGTTATTTGGTTGAACAAGGTCAATTCAAAATTAAAGGCTATGATGGTCCGATTGTAGAATGTGATAAGTGCGGTTCAGATATGCATTTAAAACTCGGTCGTTTTGGTAAATATATGGGCTGTACCAGCTGTGATAACACCCGTAAGATTTTGAAAAACGGCGAGGTTGCACCGCCAAAAGAAGAACCGGTTCATTTCCCTGAATTGAAATGTGAAAAATCTGATGCGTATTTTGTATTACGAGATGGGGCAAGTGGCGTGTTCATGTCAGCACATAACTTCCCTAAATCACGTGAAACTCGACCGGCAAAAGTGGCTGAATTAGCGCTTTATCGTGATCGTTTACCAGAAAAATTACGTTATTTAGCCGATGCGCCACAAAAAGACCCTGAGGGTAATGAAGCCATTATCCGTTTCAGTCGCAAAGAAAAACATCAATATGTGACATCTGAAAAAAATGGTAAAGCCACAAAATGGATTGTGGATTATATTGATGGAAAATGGGTTGAACGGAAAAAGTAGGATGAACATCACGGTTTATTGCGGTGCGAGTTTAGGTAATGATTCCACTTATCAAGCTGCCGCAAAAAAATTAGGAAAATGGATTGCTGATGGTCAACATACTTTAGTCTATGGTGGCGGGAAATTGGGATTAATGGGCGTGGTTGCAGATACTGTACTTGCTCATCAAGGCAAGGTAATTGGCATTATCCCTCAATTTTTACAAGACAGAGAAGTTGCACATCCTAATTTGACCAAGACCGTGGTTGTTGAAAGCATGTCTGAGCGAAAAAATAAAATGATTGAGCTTGGCGATGCTTATATTGCTTTGCCTGGTGGACCTGGCACTTTAGAAGAGATTGCTGAAGTGATTTCTTGGGCGCGAATTGGAAAAAATAACAATCCTTGTATTCTGTTTAATGAAAAGGGGTATTTTGATTCACTAAAGTCCTTTTTTAGCCATATGGTGAAAGAAGGCTTCTTTACTCAAGGTGATTTTAAGAAGATTTTATTCTCGAATAATCTTCAAGAAATCGAAACCTTTATTGAACATTACCAACCTCCAGCGTTAAGAACATATTAAAAAAGTGCGGTTAAATTTGACCGCACTTTTTTATGATTAATGATGATGTTCTGGTTTGGGTGGAAGTTTAGCTCTAGCTTTACCAACAGGGAGAATTAACGTCGCGTAATTCGCTGAATGTTGACAAACTTTTTGATCTTCAAATGGTTCTTTATGAATCACTTTAAGTTTCCAAACACCTTCAATTAATGGAATAAAGTTAACTTTACCTTCTTTGTCTGTTTTACCAGAAAAGGCTTGCGGCTCACGGTGAGATGTCGCTGCTTCCATATCTTTCACAACAAATGTATCAGAGGTTGCGATAATCGTTTCGCCTGCAAGTGGTTGGTCTTTATAGAAAATCTGAACAGGGAAAGCTTCACCTGCTTTAATTGTTTTCGGATCTTTAAGTGGCACGATTTCAAGTGGTAAGCCGAGGCGTGTCATTGCCATATCTGCATTTAATGGTTTTTTGCCCACTACGGTAAAGGCTTTACCAAACATTTGAGTTTGTTCACAATAGAATGCATTTGGTGTGCCTTGTAAGTTATCCATTTTCCAACCTTCATTATTTTGTGACCAGAAAGTTGGTTTATAAGTAGCTGTTACCCAATATGAACCGTCTTTTAACGGTTTTTCTGATTGATATTGGTAGTTTTCACCTTTTTGTACTAATGTTTGCATTTCACCATCTTGATTGATGAGTTCCATCGGTGGAAAAATAGCGAGACGTTTTTCAGGAATTTTTTCAACGTAGGGGTAGTCACCATAAGCTAAATCAGCTTTTAAAACGCTATTAGAAGCAAGTTGTGCTGGTGTTGCAACCCAAACTTCATGGGCTTGCGCGAGCGCAGAGAGGCCAAGTAGTGCTGCAATTAATGTTTTTTTCATTGTCTTTCCTTTTTAATAATAAATCAATTTATAGAAAGTCTTCGATAGGGCGGACGAGTATAACGAAAAAGAAATGATGAGACGAATAGAAAAAGTTGATTTTGTGAGGAACTTCACATTTTTTTAACAAAAAAGTGCGGCCAATAAAACGATTGTTTTTCTGACCGCACTTGTTTTAAATAAAAAGCTAAATAGGCTTATTTTTTAGATGGTTTAATGGCTAATAAATTGCAGCTTAATTTACTAATTACATGTTCAGCCGTATTACCTAGTAACGCTGCAGATAAACCCGTTCTTCCCACTGTACCTAAAATCACTAATTCAGCTTCAATTTCTTTCGCCACTTCAGGAATCACCTCTTCAGGGAAACCTTCGCGTACATGGGTATGATCCTCATCAATACCAAATTTTTGACGTAAGGCTTTCATATTGATAAGGTGTTGGCCACGAATGCCATTTTCATAACCTGAAGTATTAAATTCAGGTAAATCAATCGCCATATTAATTGGCGCAACAGGGTAGGCTGCGACTAAATGTACGTTACCACGGTTTAAGTTTTCCGCTAAATTCATGCCTGTTGAAACTAATTCTTGATTGAATTCATCTTGATATTCTTGTTCACCCGACACATTAACAGCAACTAAAATACGGCGTTGGTGTTTCCAGTCACCATCACGTACCATCAATACAGGGATTGGACATTTACGTAACAATTGCCAATCTACTGGTGTGAAAATCAATGAAGTGAAACTTTCTTCATCTTTAGTGTATTTCACAACGAGGTCGTATTGATTCTTTTCAACTTCTTCACGAATTGCATCTGCTTCATTGCTGCTCCATACAATGTGAGATTCAAATTCAATTTCCGGATCAGCATATTTATCTAAATAAAATTGCACAGCTTGACGTTGTTGTTCAACGGCTGTTTTATGCATTTCGCTGCGTTCTTCAGAAGAAAGAAGGGCTGACATCTCATACGATAAGTCATAAACACTCAAAAGGGTGGTGATTTTTACCTTTGTTTCATTTTGCTGTTCTTTAACAAGACGAACAGCACGAGCTAGAGCATATTGTTTTTCGTTATTAGGATTGAGTACAACAAGAATATTATTAAATTTCATAAAACCTCCAAGATATGAGATATCAATAGGATAGAAAAGATTTTAAAGGATGACAAGAACCGATTATCAAAAAAGTGATCTCGTGCAAGTTTTTTTGTTTCAAATGTTAAAAAAGCGTGAAAACTCACGCTTTTAATTTATTCTGCTAATTGGATTTTGGTTTTATGTACACCGGTTAAATCAATCAATGCATTAATATCATTAATAGTAATGTATTTACCTTGAACAGAGAGTACACCCAATTTTTGGAAACGACCAAGTAAACGACTGATGGTTTCAACAGTTAAACCAAGATAGTTACCGATATCACTACGGGTCATGGTTAAACGGAATTCTTTCGCTGAGAAACCACGAGCGGAATAACGTTTTGATAGATTATGGATAAATGCCGCTAAACGTTCTTCAGCATTCATTTTAGACAGTAATAAAATCATTTCTTGATCGCTTTTTATTTCACTACTCATTAAACGCATAATTTGTTGACGAAGTTTAGGCATTTTTCCAGATAAGTCATCTAAGATATCAAATGGAATTTCACATACCATGGCGGTTTCCAAAGCCTGTGCAAAACTTGGATGTTGCATATTTGTGATCGCATCAAAGCCCACTAAATCACCAGGTAAGTGGAAAGAGGTAATTTGTTCTTCACCGGCTTCGCTAATGGTATAAGTTTTAATGGTTCCAGAACGAATCGCATAAATGGAATTCAGTGTATCACCGGCTTTAAAAAGGACTTGAGATTTTTGGATGGGTTTTTTACGCTCGATGATATTATCAAGCTGATCGAGCTCATGTTCGTTCAATGTGAAAGGGATACAAAGTTGGCTAATACTGCAATCTTGACAATGGATTGCACAACCACCTGATTGAACTCTGCGCCCTGATTTGGTCTCTGAAACGAAATTCTTCATTAGTTCCTCAAATCGATAAATATAGTGTAAAATTGATCTAACGCAATTATTCTACCACTAAATAGTAAATTAAAGAAGTTATCTACGAGTAAATAGGTATGGCAGCAGAAAAATTAACCAAAAAACGTTTAATACAAATTATTATTATGTTGATTATTTTAGTCAGTGCATTTGTTTGGAGATATCTATTGTAATGAGTGCGGTCAAATTTTTCGTTATTTTTAGGTATAAAAAAGAGCCACAATTTTGTGGCTCTTTGTTTTAACGTGTAAGTCAGATTACCATTCGTAACCGACACCCGCACCCACAGTAAATTGACCGCGAGTATCAGCAGCACCGTTCACGTTAGTTGACCAGTGACCATTATCAGAGTTACGAGACGCTTTAATTGCAATCGCGCTTTCACCGCGGTGATGAGCTACGCCAGTTGATACCATGCTCTTGCCATCTTTACGTGCAGATGGAGCAGATGCGATAGCTGCAACGCCAGCAATACCAGCTCGAGTTTTACGATCAACTTTATTTACTTTATTATCAACATAACGTTTGTTTGCCGCATCAGTTGGTGCTTTTGGATCCGCAACATTAGTGATGTTTTTATTACCTGCATTAATGCCGTTCTGATTGATCTGAACGCTTGAATTATTGACAGTGTAAGAATCCGCTTTGATGTCTTTTGCTGTACTAACAGTATAAGTTTTCACTTGGTTAGCATCATCATAAGCTTCTTGTACATTAATATTGTCACCCGCTTTAACTTTTACGTCAGACGTACGCACACGAATATTATCAATACGCGTTTTGTTTTTGCCTACTTGGTCTGCAACCATATAAAGCTGGGAACCGTTAATTGCATCGGTAGATGTAGAAGAAATTTCACCTGCACCTACGTTAATAATTTGGCGTGTATGTGGCGTAATGGTTACTGTACGGCCTGGGGTTGAGTGATCTGGTGGGGTGTAAGTTTCAGTTTTGTCTGAACCAACAGAAACAACCGCTACAGGCGTGTTACCTGCAAAACCACTATATGTAATACCGTTAACTGTTGCAGTATTTTCTTGTGTTGCTGAGCGTGTAATAGTGCCAGAGCCTAAGGCAACAGAGTTATCATCTTTTGCATAAGAGTCTTTCGATAAGGCTACGCTTTTTTCGCCTTTAGCATTAGCTGAATCGCCTAATGCAGTAGACCATTTACCTGTAGATGTTGCTGATGCGCCAATAGCTACAGCAGAGTCGCCGGTGACGGTTGAATCGTTACCAATCGCTACAGCCGAATCGCCAGAGGATACAGAACCTGTACCTACAGCTAATGAGCTTGTACCACTTGCGTTGGCTTGTGAACCATAAGCATTACTATTTTGACCACTTGCTTTTGCCGCTTGACCAATTGCAATAGTTTCGTTTGCTAATGCACTAGCAGCAGTACCAATTGCGGTAGCATTAGCTGAACTTGCAGTCGCATTGAAGCCAATTACAGTTGCATTTGTGGTTGTATCATCAGTAACTTTATTGTCTTTACCTACAGCAAGAATATTTTTACCTACAACGTTATTGTTTAAACCAAATATGGCAACAGATCCTGTATTTGCATCTGCTGTTCTCGTTGCTTGAGGATCTGTATCACTATATTTTCCTGCGGTATTATTTGCACCGAATCCCACAGAGCTGTCAGCGTAAATTTTATTGTTATCACCAAAGCTTTGTGTTTGTTTACCGTATGCATCGTTACCATCACCAAATGCATTTGCATGTTGACCTTTTACAAGGTTTTGGTTACCAAAAGCTGAACTAGAACCTTGATCTTGTGCTGCATCAATAGAATAAATGTGGTTATCCTGACCGATAGTGGTGTGGCTTGGGCTCTCAACATTAGTAGCCTCAGCTGAATTTGGAAAGGCAGATGAGCCAGAGTAGTCCACATTTGGATTTGGCGTAGTTGTTACAGCATTCGCTACAGCAACATTCACCCCCATAATTAATGCCGTGATAGCATTAAATTTAAAATTTTTCATATGTCCTCGCTTGAGTTTCTTCTTTAATTACATAAATGTGATAAAAGAATTTCATTAGAGCAGTGTAAATATACATAAATACTATAATAGGACGCATTGAAGAATGGATTAACTATATGATTTGTAATGTCTTATTAGAGATTGCAAATGTCATTTTTCCTCTATTCAGTAAACGATTGCGTACCCAGACAACGATTATAGATGGCTTTTTTTGTATAGAAAAGTAAATGAGTATGGTAATTTTGTAAAGGATTGTAAATTTTGTTTGAATATTGTTCGAACATTAGAAAATATATTTCCTTATTTAAGTTAAGGATATTTTAAATTTAAAAAGAGCGGGCAATTTGCAAGAAGATTTTCAAGATTGACAAAAAATCCTGTATAATCTCAAAAATTTTTTGTTCAATTTTAAGCTTTTGTAACCGAATGATCGAAACCTCACAAACTATTCCTGAACTCGTCTCATGGGCGAAAGAGCGGGAATTTTCATTAAATCTGCCGACAGAGCGTTTGGTGTTTTTACTGGCTATTGCCATCTATAACAACGAACGTTTAGACGGTGAGATGCTAGAAGCAGATTTAGTGGATATTTTCCGCCATACAGCCAATGCCTTTGACCAATCAACGGACGCGATTGCTACCCGTGCGAATAATGCTATCAATGAACTAGTGAAACAGCGTTTTCTTAACCGTTTCAGCAGTGAGTTTACTGAAGGGCTTTCTATTTATCGTCTCACTCCATTAGGCGTTGGCGTATCAGATTATTATATTCGTCAGCGTGAATTTTCTGCGTTGCGTCTTTCTGTACAGCTTTCTATTGTGGCTGATGAAATTCAGCGTGCATCTGATGCAGCAGAAGAAGCTACAGCAAAAGGGGAGAATGAGCACTTTTGGCGCCGGAATGTTTTCGCTCCGTTAAAATATTCTGTGGCAGAGATTTTCGATAGTATTGATTTATCACAACGCGTGATGGATGAAAATCAACAAAGCATTAAAGAAGAAATTGCCAATTTACTTACCAAAGATTGGCAGGCGGCAATTTCTAGCTGTGAACGTTTATTAGATGAAACCTCAGGCAATTTACGTGAGTTACAAGATACTTTAAATGCCGCAGGTGATAAGTTACAGGCTCAATTATTACGTATTCAAGATTGTGTAATTGGTCACGATGAGCTGTATTTTATTGAACAATTAATTACCGATTTACAATCCAAACTTGACCGTATTATTAGCTGGGGACAACAAGCTATCGATTTATGGATTGGTTATGACCGTCACGTGCATAAATTTATCCGTACCGCCATTGATATGGATAAAAACCGAGTATTCTCACAACGCTTGCGTAATTCTATCCACAGCTATTTCGATCATCCTTGGTTCTTATGGACAGCTCAAGCGGAACGTTTGGTCGATCTGCGTGATGAAGAAATGGTATTACGTGAAGATGATGCATTGGGTGAATTACCTGAAGAGTTGCAATATGAATCTTTGGCTGATTTACATGATCAAATCGTCGAACATATGCAAGGCTTATTAATTCAATACCGTGAGAATAATCGTCCAATCGATTTAAGTTTAGTCTTAAAAGAACAATTAGAAGCTTATCCACTTTCTCGTCATTTTGATGTGGCACGTATTATTGTGGATCAAGCAGTGCGTTTAGGTATAGCAAATGATGATTTAGCCGGTATTTATCCGCAATGGCAAGAAATTAACGATTATGGCGCAGAAGTACAAGCGCATGTGATTGATAAATATTAATTTCGTGGCTTATTAAAAAACGAATTTATAAAATGAGAAATTAACCATGACAGATATTCAAGATGTAATTTCCCCGAAATTGGCAAATGCCATTGCAAATCCTATTTTCCCGGCAGTGGACAGCTTGTTGCGTTCAGGTCGCCATATCAGTACAGATCAATTAGATAATCATGCTTTTTTAATGGATTTCCAAAATGAGTTGGATGGCTTTTATCGCCGTTACAACGTGGAATTAATCCGTGCTCCAGAAGGCTTTTTCTATTTACGTCCGAAAGCAACGACCTTAATTGCCCGTTCAGTGCTTTCCGAATTAGAAATGTTAGTAGGAAAAGTGCTTTGCTATTTGTATTTAAGCCCAGAACGTTTAGCACAGCAAGGTATCTTCAGTACACAAGAAGTCTATGATGAATTACTGAATTTAGCAGACGAAGGCAAATTATTGAAAGCCGTCAATCAGCGCTCTAGTGGTTCGGATTTAGATAAACAAAAATTATCTGAAAAAGTACGCGCAGCGATCGGTCGTTTACGCCGTTTAGGTATGATTCATACAGTGGGTGAGCAGCATAGCGGTAAATTTACGATTTCAGAATCAGTTTTCCGTTTTGGGGCTGAAGTCCGTTCTGGTGATGACCCGTTAGAAGCACAAGCTCGCTTAATTCGTGATGGGGAAGCGGCAACACCGCAATCTCTCGAACTCGAAAAGCAAGCAAAAGCGGCAAGCAATACTGATGACCTTGATGATGAAGAAAGTGCGGTCGAAATTGATGAAGAATTTGATGATGCAGGAGAACAAGAATAATGTCTGATGTATTAGAACTTGAAAACGAAATCTATCAAGACGAACCTGAACAATCAACTGAACAGGTTGAAGAAGAATTTATTGCTCCTGTATTAAACCAACATAGTGGAGTAGAACGAGGTAAATTTCGTTCATTAACCTTAATTAACTGGAATGGTTTCTTTGCCCGCACCTTTGATTTGGATGAATTGGTGACCACACTTTCCGGTGGTAACGGTGCCGGTAAATCCACAACCATGGCAGGTTTTGTCACAGCATTAATTCCAGACCTAACCTTATTGCATTTCCGTAATACCACTGAGGCTGGCTCGACAGGCGGCTCTCGTGATAAAGGCTTACACGGTAAATTACGTCCAGGTGTGTGTTACGCAGTATTGGATACCATCAACTCTCGTCACCAACGAATTCTCGTGGGTGTGCGCCTGCAACAAATTGCGGGTCGTGATAAGAAAGTGGATTTAAAAACATTCTCGATTCAAGGTGTAGAATTATCCTTAAATCCGACCGCACTTTTCACCGAAACAGTCGGTGAACGTCAAGCGCGTGTACTCAATTTAAATGAATTAAAAGATAAAATTGAAAATCTTGGTGCACAATTTAAGCAATATCATTCCATCACCGATTATCATGGCATGATGTTTGATTTAGGTATTATTCCAAAACGCTTACGTAGTGCCTCAGACCGTAGCAAATTCTATAAATTAATCGAAGCTTCTTTATACGGTGGTATTTCCAGCGCCATTACCCGTTCTTTACGTGATTACTTATTGCCAGAAAACCTTGGTGTGCGCAAAGCCTTCCAAGATATGGAAAGTGCGTTACGTGAAAATCGCATGACCCTTGAAGCAATTAAAGTCACACAATCTGATCGTGATTTATTCAAACATTTAATCACCGAAACCACTAATTATGTGGCATCAGATTATATGCGTAATGCCAATGAACGCCGCGGCAATATCGAAGCGGCTCTAGGTTTCCGTCGTGATTGGTATAAAGCAAAAGCTGAGCAAGAGTTATCACAACACCGCTTAATTGACTTAAGCCGTGAAGCTGCAGAATTGGCAGAAAATGAACGTACTTTAGAAGTAGATCACCAAAGTGCGGCAGACCACTTGAACTTGGTATTAAATGCGTTACGTCACCAAGAAAAAGTATCGCGCTATCAAGAAGATGTGGCTGAGCTTACAGAAAAATTAGAAGAACAAAAAATGGTTGTGGAAACCGCAACCGAACAGCTTGAAGAAAGCCAAGCACAATTTGAGCAAACAGAACTTGAAATTGACCAAGTGCGTGCGCAACTTGCGGATTATCAACAAGCATTAGATGCACAACAAACCCGTGCATTGCAATATCAACAAGCAATTGCCGCGCTTGAAAAAGCGAAAACCTTATGTGGTTTAGCGGATTTAAGCGTGAAAAATGCGGAAGATTATCAAGCGGAATTTGCAGCCCATGCTGAAAGCCTTACCGAGCAAGTGCTTGAGTTAGAACATAAGATGTCTATTTCTGAAGCGGCTAAATCGCAATTTGATAAAGCCTATCAGTTAGTATGCAAAATTGCCGGTGATATGCCACGTTCAAGTGCTTGGGAAAGTGCTAAAGAATTATTGCGTGAATATCCAACGCAAAAAATTCAAGCACAACAAACTCCTCAATTACGCGCAAAATTACATGAGTTAGAGCAGCGCTATGCTCAACAACAAAGTGCGGTTAAATTATTAGCTGATTTTAATCAACGAGCTGATTTATCTTTAGAAACCGCTGATGAACTCGAAGCATACCACGCTGAACAAGAAGAACTCATTGAAAGTTTGAATGAAGAACTTTCAGAGCAAGTAGAAAACCGTTCAACCTTACGTCAAAAACGTGAAAGTCTGACCGCACTTTACGAAGAAAATGCTCGTAAAGCACCAGCTTGGTTGACTGCTCAAGCCGCTTTAGAACGCTTACAAGAGCAAAGTGGTGAAACCTTCGAACATAGCCAAGATGTGATGCATTTTATGCAATCACAATTGGTGAAAGAACGTGAGCTGACTATTCAACGTGACAATTTAGAGAAACAACGTCAACAATTAGATGAGCAAATTTCTCGTTTAAGCCAACCAGATGGTTCAGAAGATGCTCGCTTGAATGTGCTTGCAGAACGCTTTGGCGGCGTATTGCTTTCTGAATTATATGATGATGTACCAATTGAAGATGCACCTTATTTCTCTGCACTTTATGGCCCTGCACGTCATGCTATTGTTGTACGTGATCTCAACACGGTACGCGAACAATTAGCTAATTTAGAAGATTGTCCAGACGATTTATATTTAATCGAAGGTGACCCAAATGCCTTTGATGACAGCGTACTTTCTGCTCAAGAGCTTGAAATGGGCGTTGTGGTGCAAGTGTCTGATCGTGAATTGCGTTATTCTAAATTCCCGCAAATTCCATTATTCGGCCGTGCAGCACGAGAAAAATATTTAGAAGAATTACAAGCTAAACGTGATGAAATTGCGGAAGAATACGCACAAATCGCCTTTGATGTGCAAAAATGTCAACGTTTACACGAACACTTTAGTCAGTTTGTTGGCTTACATCTAGCGCTTGCGTTCCAACCAAACCCAGAAGAGGTGATGGCGGAAATCAATCAAGAACGTAATGAAATTGATCGTGAGCTCAATCAATTCTCAAGCACCGAACAACAAATTCGCATTAAATTGGATAATGCCAAAGAAAAAATGCAATTGTTGAATAAGTTAATGCCACAGCTTAACTTGCTCGCTGATGAAGAATTACTTGATCGCATTGAAGAATGCCGTGAACAACTAGATATTGCAGAACAAGATGAAAGCTTTATTCGTCAACATGGCGTTGCGTTGTCACAATTAGAACCGATTGCCAATACTTTACAAAGCGATCCAGAAAACTATGAACGCTTAAAAGCCGATTTAACCCAAGCAGTTGAACGCCAAAAACAAGTACAGCAACGTGTATTTGCTTTAGCGGATGTGGTGCAACGTAAAAATCACTTCAGCTATGAAGATGCAGGGCAAGCGGAAACATCAGAGCTTAATGAGCAACTTCGTCAACGTTTGGAACAATTGCAGTCACAACGTGATGCTCAACGTGAACAATTACGTCAAAAACAAAGCCAATTTGCACAATACAACCAAGTATTTATCCAATTGCAAAGTTCTTATGACAGTAAAAATCAGTTGTTGAAAGAATTAATTGCTGAGATTGGTGAATTGGGCGTGCGTGCTGATGAAGGGGCAGAGGAACGTGCGAGAAATCGCCGTGATGAGTTGTATCAACAACTTTCAACCAGTCGTCAACGTCGTTCTTATGTCGAAAAACAATTAACACTCATTGAAAGCGAAGCGGAGAACTTAAATAAACGCATTCGCAAAGCGGAACGTGATTACAAAACTCAACGTGAATTGGTTGTGGCAGCGAAAGTTAGCTGGTGCGTGGTTCTGCGTTTATCTCGCAATTCTGATGTGGAAAAACGACTCAATCGTCGTGAGTTAGCTTATTTATCTGCTGATGAATTACGTTCAATGTCGGATAAAGCCTTAGGTGCGTTACGTACTGCGGTGGCAGATAATGAATATCTACGCGATGCATTGCGTATTTCTGAAGATAGCCGTAAACCGGAAAATAAAGTTCGTTTCTTCATCGCTGTATATCAACATCTTCGTGAACGTATTCGTCAGGATATTATTAAAACAGATGATCCGATTGATGCAATTGAGCAAATGGAAATTGAGCTTAATCGCTTAACTGAAGAATTGACTGGCCGTGAGAAAAAATTAGCGATCAGTTCTGAAAGTGTGGCAAATATTATGCGTAAAACCATTCAACGTGAACAAAATCGTATTCGCATGTTGAACCAAGGTTTACAAAATATTGCCTTCGGTCAGGTGAAATCGGTACGTTTAGTGGTCAATATTCGCGATACACATGCGATGTTACTTGATGCGCTGTCAGGTAAACAGGAAGAATATCAAGATTTATTCAGTGATAATCGAATTACCTTCTCTGAAGCCATTGCGAAACTTTATCAACGCATTAACCCGCATATTGATATGGGTCAACGCACGGCACAAACTATCGGTGAAGAATTATTGGATTACCGTAATTACCTTGAGTTAGAAGTTGAAGTATTCCGTGGTGCTGATGGCTGGTTACGTGCTGAAAGTGGCGCATTATCGACAGGTGAAGCGATCGGTACGGGTATGTCAATCCTATTAATGGTTGTACAAAGCTGGGAAGAGGAAAGCCGCCGTATTCGCGGTAAAGACATCGTGCCATGTCGTTTACTATTCTTGGATGAAGCTGCGCGTTTGGATGGTAAGTCCATCTCCACCTTGTTCGAACTTTGCGAACGCTTGGATATGCAATTACTTATCGCAGCACCGGAAAATATTAGCCCTGAAAAAGGTACAACCTATAAACTGGTGCGTAAAATCGCCGGTAACCAAGAACAAGTTCATGTGGTTGGTTTGCGTGGCTTTGGCGCAACAGAGTAGTTTTTTAAAGCGGTCAAAGCAATTGGCCGCTTTTTTCATTGTTATTTTTATGAGAATTTAGGACAAATTATGCACAACCTTATTTTTGCCATTCTATGTAGTGTCGCAGTATCGGTGTTACTCAAAGTTGCGCGCAAGAAAAATATCATTATTGAACAAGCAATTGCGTTTAACTATATTGTCGCCATTTTATTAAGTTATTTCTTACTCAAACCTGATTTCAAAGGATTAGAATTTACCGAATATTTAGCACAAAGTGATAGCACTCCTATTTTCCTGGCATTAGGTATTTTATTGCCGACAGTATTTATTATTATGTCTAAAGCGGTTGAATTCGCAGGGATTGTGCGTTCTGATGCTGCACAACGCTTATCGTTATTTCTACCGATTGTTGCCTCTTTTATTATTTTCCATGAAACATTAAGTCAGCCTAAAATTGTTGGCATTATTTTGGCATTCATCGGTTTATTCTGTATTTTGAACAAATCGAATGAACAAAGTGCAGTCACTTTTAAAGGTATTTTAGGCTTAATCGGTGTTTGGTTTGGTTATGGCACCATTGATATCTTATTCAAACAAGTGGCCAAAAGCGGGGGAGCATTCCCAACCACATTATTCATTGCTTTCTCATTAGCCGCTTGTGTCATGTTCCTGTATTTATTCCTAAAACGCACTCAATGGACTGTGCCAAGCTTTATTGGTGGAATTATTTTAGGTGTATTGAATTTCTTCAACATCCTGTTTTACATTAAAGCGCACCAAAGCTTCGGACAAAACCCAACTTTAGTTTTTGCGGGAATGAATATTGGTGTTATTTGTTTAGGCACCATCACCGGCGCATTTTTCTTCAAAGAAAAAATCAGCAAAATCAACTGGTTTGGTGTTCTTGTCAGCCTTTCAGCAATTTTCTGTTTATATTATTTAGATAAAATTTTGGCTTAATTATGGCAAACAATTTTAGTTTTTTTATCTACGATTACGAAAGTTTTGGTATCAATCCGGCAAGTGATCGTCCTGCTCAATTTGCTGGAATTCGTACCGATGCAGATTTCAATATCATTGGCGAGCCTATTATGTTGTATTGTAAGCAAACCAATGATTATTTGCCTGCTCCGGAAGCCGTAATGG
>OBXA01000680.1_pt1 | contig 24675 bp, 17 predicted proteins | sample 1538121 | NCBI WGS metagenome assembly OBXA01 (sample SAMEA2580133, study PRJEB22360) | human gut metagenome | biome: human gut; feature: human-associated habitat; material: faeces | place: Denmark | collected 2008/2010 | reverse complement strand
CTGGCCATCGGATGATGACCGCTAGCTCCCAGCCGTTCATGCGGGCATCCGAACCGGCGGCCGCCTTGGCCTTGGCCCGGATAGACACATCGTTGCCGTAGGTAGAAAGCAGCACCCGGCCGATGTTCGCGCCATAGTCGCCCAGAAGGCCCTCCTCTGCAATGGCGTTGTTATAGCGGATCTGGCGTTCCAGCAGGTCCGCCACATCCTGCAGGTCGGCCGTCTCGGCAAAGTCCCAGATGTCCTTCATGTTCAGCAGGCTGCGGTCGGCCCGGCTGTCCCGCCGGGCCTCCTCGTTCAGCAGCGGCTTTTCGTAAAGCACCCGGCCATTCTTTTCGATCAGGCAGATGTTGGTGTGAAAATCCGCAATGCGCACCTTTGCGTAGGAATCCCCGCTGCGCTCGGTAACGATGATATCGAACACATGCCCCTGCTCGATGTGCTGGATGGAAATGGGCACCGTCTGCAGATAGTCCCGGATGGCAGCCTTCTTGTCCTCGCTGACCTCGGAGATGACTTCCAGCTCTCTGTCTGCCGAACCGGCAATGATGCCCGCTGCCACAGCGGCTTCCATGCCTTTCAGGTGGCCGGTGTTGGGCACGATGACGCTCTTCACATTCTTAATAATGCTGCCGCTCACCTGCAGCTGCACGCTCTCGGGCAGTGCGCCCAGCACCTCGCGTGCCCGGGCCGCAGCATAAGCCAGTGCAATGGGCTCTGTGCAGCCCATTGCCGGGATGAGCTCCTCTTTTAATATTTCCACATACGCCTGATAGCGCGGATCGCTGCGTTCCATGACGGTTCCCTGCCTTTCCTGTCGATTCGATATTTACCAACAGGAATAGTATACTATAGAACCCGCGCAATGTAAAACAAATTCTTCCCCGCCCGCAGGACCGGCTATTGCAAAGCGCAAACCGCAGAAGTAGAATAGGAGCATCCAAACCGATAAATCCATGGAGGGTCTTCCAATGATCGAAAAAGAAGTACAGGAGCTGCTGTCCTTCATTGACGGCAATCCTACCGCATACCACACCACTGCATCCGTCCGGAACATCCTGCTGAAGGAGGGCTTTTCCGAGCTGCTGGAGAGCCGCCGGTGGCAGCTGGAACCCGGCAGGAGCTATTTTGTCTGCCGCAACGGCTCCAGCATCCTTGCATTCCGCATGGGAGAACAGCTGGAAAACTACAGCTTCAATGTGGCCGCTGCCCACACGGATTCCCCCTGCTTCCGCATCAAGGAAAACGCCGAGATCCACATGGGCCGGAAGTACACCAAGCTGAACACCGAGGGCTACGGCGGCATGATCTGCTCCACATGGATGGACAGGCCGCTGTCGGTGGCAGGCCGCGTGCTGATAAAAGAGAACGATGCCATCACCTCCCGCCTGCTCACGCTGGACCGCGACCTGCTGATGATCCCCAGCGTGGCCATCCATATGGACCGTGAAGTCAACGACAAGGCTTCCTACAACAAGCAGGTGGATATGCTGCCTTTGCTGGGCGGTGCCGCCGAGGAAGGCGTGCTGAAAAAGCTGGTCGCCGCTGAGCTGCAGGTCGCAGAAGACCAGATCCTTGGCAGCGACCTGTTCCTCTGCATCCGCGAAAAGGCCGCCGTCTGGGGCTGCAATGAGGAGTTCATCTCCTCCGGCCGTCTGGATGACCAGCAGTGCGTGTTCGGCATCCTGAAGGGTTTCCTGAAAGCACACAGCGCCCAGTCCATCAATGTTGCCGCCTTTTTCGACAACGAAGAAGTGGGTTCCGGCACCAAGCAGGGCGCGGCTTCCACCTTCCTGTACGACGTTCTGCACCGCATCGCGCAGAACGTCTGCCCCGGCGATGAGGACTTCCACCGTGCGGTGGCCTCCAGCTTCATGTTCAGCGCCGATAACGCCCACGCCGTGCACCCCAACCACCCGGAATACACCGATGTGAACAACTGCACCTACATGAACGAGGGCGTTGTGGTCAAGGTGCACGCCGGCCAGAAGTATACCAGCGACGGCATGAGCATGGCCGTGGCAAAGGAGCTTGCCGCCCGCGCCGGTGTCCCGCTGCAGTATTTTGCCAACCGTTCCGATAAAGTCGGCGGCAGCACTCTGGGCAACCTTGCCATGGCACAGGTATCCATGAACTGCGTGGACATCGGCCTGCCCCAGCTGGCCATGCACTCCTGCTATGAGACCGCCGGTGCCCGGGACACCGTTTCTCTCATCCGGCTGATGGAGGAATTCTACGCCAGCCACTTTGAAGAGACCGCATCCGGCACCCTTACCATCAGCAAGTAAGGCCCGTACAACCTGAATCATAAGGACCGCCCGTGGAAAAGCAGCACTGCTTTTCCACGGGCGGCTTTTCGTTTCCACTTAAGTGAGTATTGAGAAAAAACGTCCATTGTGCTACAATTATCCTGTTATAATATCGCTTTTTACCGCAGCGTAAAATCTTTTTCGCAAGGAGTATAATAAAATGAAATTAGGTATCGTCGGCCTGCCGAACGTCGGCAAGTCCACTCTGTTCAATGCCATCACCTCCACCAAGAACGCAGAAGCCGCAAACTATCCCTTCTGCACCATCGAGCCGAACAGCGGCATCGTAGCCGTGCCGGACAAGCGTCTGGACAAGCTGGCCGAGATCTGGCAGACCAATAAAAAGACCCCTGCCATCGTGGAGTTTGTGGATATTGCGGGCCTTGTGAAGGGTGCCAGCCAGGGTGCAGGCCTTGGCAACAAGTTCCTGGGCCACATCCGCGAGTGCGACGCCATTGTGCATGTAGTGCGCTGCTTTGACGATGACAACATCATCCACGTGGTGGAGGATGTTTCCAAGGCTGAGGCCGTGGACCCCATTGCCGACATCGATGCCATCGACTACGAGCTGATCCTGTCCGACCTTGAGGTGGTGCAGAACCGCGCAGGCCGCATGGCAAAGGCTGCCAAGAGCGGCAACAACAAGGGTGCTGCCGCCGAAGCCGCATGGCTGCAGCAGCTGGCCGACCACCTGAGCGCCGGCAAACCTGCCCGCAGCTTCGATTTTGACGAGGGCGATGCCGAGCAGCAAGCTGTTCTGCATGAAATGGGCCTGCTGAGCGCAAAGCCGGTGCTGTACGCCTGCAATGTGGGCGAGGACGACCTGATGGAGGGCATCGAAAACAACAAGTATGTCCCGCTGGTGGCCGCACGCGCCAAGGAAGAGGGCGCACGCTACATTCCCATCTGCGCCAAGACCGAGGAGGATATCGCCGACTACTCTCCCGAGGAAAAGAAGGCTTTTCTGGCTGAAATGGGCATTGAAGCCAGCGGTCTGGACAACCTCATCACTGCCAGCTATGATCTGCTGGGCCTGATCTCCTTCCTGACCGACGGCAAGAAGGAGTGCCGCGCATGGACCATCCGCAAGGGCACCAAAGCACCGCAGGCTGCCGGCAAGATCCACAGCGATTTCGAGCGCGGCTTCATCCGTGCCAGCGTCATTGGCTACAGCGATCTGGAAGCCAACAACTTCGATTACGCCGCCGTCAAGGCCAAGGGTCTGCAGCGCACCGAGGGCAAGGAGTACGTTGTCAACGATGGCGATGTGATCGAGTTCCTGTTCAACGTCTGATATCGAAATAGCAGCCATGTAAAACTCTGCCGGGCTTGCCCTCTCCGTCTGCTCACTGCGTTCGCATCCACCTCTCCCAAAGGGAGAGGCCTTGGCACAGAGATAAAGTTTGCCGCCACGACCCCACCTGTGAAAATAGCGTTTGTTGCGGCCCGCAGGCCGCAACAAACGCGAAATAAAAATATTCTTTCCGCTGTACATGGCCAGAGCAAAGCGGAGGCCATTCAAAATCGTCCCGCCATCCGTAAGGACGCTGAAAAAAATCAATCCTACTATAAAAGGAGTTCACCATGATTTTCGGTATTATGGGCGCAATGCCCGATGAAGTCGATCAGCTGTGTGCAAAGCTGGAAAACGTCACCGTGGAGCCCTACGGCGGCGTGGATTACCACAAGGGCACGCTGGCCGGCAAACAGGTGGTGGTGTGCTGTGCCGGCATGGGCAAGGCCAATGCCGCCGCCACCACGCAGGTGCTCATCACAAAATTCGGCGCGGAGAAGATCATCTTTTCCGGCATCGCAGGCAATATGACCTCGAAGATCGGCATTGGCGATGTGGTCATCGGCAAGACCGTGCTGTACCATGACGCTCAGCTGGACATGATCTGCCAGAACCCGCCGTTCCTCAAGGAATACACCGGCGACCCGGAGCTGATCGCTGCCGCCGAAAAAGCCTGCGCCGAAGCGGGTGTGAAGGCTCTGGTGGGCAAGATTGCCACCGGCGACCTGTTTGTGGGCGACAGTGAAACCAAGGCTGCCATTGAAGCCAAATGCGCCCCCGACTGCGTGGAGATGGAAGGTGCCGCTGTGAGCCAGATTGCCGCCAAGAACGGTGTGCCCTGCGTCATCCTGCGCGCCATGAGCGACAACGCTGACGAGGACGGCCACGAGGTGCTGGTGGTGAAAAAGTTCAGCATTGCGGAATATGTAGCCACCGCCACCAAGATCGTGGCAGCAATGGTGGAAGCACTGTAAAAAAGAACCCTCTCAGTCAATGCTTCGCATTGCCAGCTCCCCCGAAAGGGGGAGCTTTTGACATTCCGGAAACGTTTTCCGTTTTGCCAATGGCTCGCCCTTCGGGAGAGCTGGCGAACAAAGTGAGCCTGAGAGGGTTTTCTTTTACAAGAACTGTTCCAGCTTTACACGGCTATCCTCCTGAAACTCCTGCAGTCTTTGGGCAAGGCGCTTTGCGCCGGGCGCGGCATTGGGGTAATCCTTCTGGGCCTTTACGCAGTCCACCACCCCCATACCGCTGCCCTGTGTGAGCATCTCGGCCAGATTGCGGGTGGACTTGTCCGTGAGGGTCTTCATACTGATGCCCATTTTCGTGTTCAGCTTTGCCATGGCGCTCTGCCCCTGCGCGGTGCCGCCGCAGGCCTCGATGGCGGTGTGCGCTTCCTGATTGAGCTGGTGGTACACATTGCGCTGGCGCAGCAGCTCGGCCTTGAACTGCACATCGTCGGTCATCGGCACGATCTGTTCCAAGGTGTTCTTGCCCATCTCGGTATTCTGCACCACGGCTTCCAGCAGGTTCAGGTTGTCGTTTTTCTGGTTTTCCATACAAAAAATCCCCCTTCTGGCCTTAGTCTGCGCCAAAAGGGGGATTTTATACGCTGGTTTTATTCTGCACGCATCTGATCGCCGCCGGCGTTCTGTGCCTCCCGCAGGCGTGCGTCGCACAGCTCGTACAGCGCCTGCCAGTTCTTTGCAGAGACATCCTCCAGCCCGGCTGCGCCGCAGCTCAAGGTAAAGGGCACCCGGCGCATCATGCCGGTGGTGGTGATGCATTCCCGGGGCATCTGCCGATACAGGTTCTGCATTTCCTCTGTCAGCTGCTTGCCGTCGGCGTCCAGACAGCCCACCGCAAAGATGCTGCCGGTCAGGCGGCAGACCACGCGGGTCGCAGGGGTATCAAAGCTCTTTTTCCACTGGTTGCCCACAAAGCAGTGCAGCTGGTCCATCACAGGCTGGCCGTAGGTATCCCGCAGCTTCTGGCCGTTGTCGATGCTCACCAGTGCCACGGCCGCTTTGCGGCCCTGCGCTGCACACTGTTCCAGCTTTTGGGCAAACACCGTTTCCAGATAGCGGCGGTTGTACACGCCGGTAAGGAAATCGTGGCTCATATCCTCGCGGCACAGCTCCCGCTCCCGGGGTGTCATGCGCTCTTCCGGCAGCACATTGCCTGCCAGCGGTGCGCACATTTCCAACTCCCAGCATTTGCCGTCCGCTTCCACTCTGCGGTGCAGCACACAGTCCACACGGCCATTGCGCAGCTCGTAGTCCACCCGCAGGCCATCGTCCTGCCAGCCGTCACAAAGCGGTGCTTCGGTCAGGGTCACTGCCTCAAATACGGCCTGCGCTGAGCGCGCAAGTTCCCGTAGATCCTGCTCGGTACATTCTTTCTTCATGTAATTTTCCCCATCATCTGCGCACGCGGCGCTCCCGTATCCCGCGTGCAGTCACCTGTTCCCCATACGTTCAGGAACCATCTGCCGCATTATGCATCCCGCGCCCGCCCTGTTTCCGGAAATTCCGGGAACGCATCAGGCAAAGAAAAATGGTATAATGCCGCTTTAGCAACATTATACCATTCAGCTTCCGATTTTACCAGCAAAACGTACAATTTTTTGCCGGAGTTTTTACATTTTCGTCAAATTGCCAAGCTTCCGCCGCTCTGTGCCTTCTGTTTATACGCGGCAGTACACACTGCACTCGTCGTGGATGGTCTTGGCCAGTGCCTTGGCGGCAAAGCCGTCAGCGGCGCGCCATGCCCAGTTTCCACCCAGCTTGCCGGGGGTATTCAGGTGTGCTTCCGCGCCCAGACCCAGCCAGTCGTACATGGGGATGATGGCCCGGTCAGCCACCGACCCCAGCGCTGCGCGCAGCAGAGCGATGCGGACATCATCGGTCCGGATGGCCGCCAGCTCCTTTGCGGTGGGCTTTACGCCGGTCAGGTGCAGGTAAGCGGCAGCGGCAGCCTTTTCCTTTTCGGAAGCGCCGTTCTCCCACCAGTCGGTCAGGGTGGTGTTATCGTGGGTGCCGGGATACACTACGCTGTTCTTGATGTAGTTGTGGGGCAGATACTCGTTGTCCCCGCCGCTGAAGGCGAACTGCAGCACCTTCATGCCCGGGAAGGTGCTGTCGGCCAACAGCTTTCGCACGCTGGGGAACAGTTCACCCAGATCCTCGGCAATGATGGGCAGCTTGCCAAGGGCAGCTCCCAGCGCATCGAACAGCTCCATGCCGGGGCCGTTCTCCCACTTGCCGGTGCGGGCGGTGGTGCTGTCCGCCGGGATAGCCCAATAGGTATCGAAGCCGCGGAAGTGGTCGATGCGCAGCAGGTCGTAGATGCCCAGTGCGTGGCGCACCCGGCGCACCCACCACGCGTAGCCAGTCTTTTTGTGGTAGGCCCAGTTGTACAGCGGGTTGCCCCACAGCTGACCGTCGGCAGAGAAGTAATCCGGCGGGCAGCCCGCCACACGGGCAAAGCCGCCGTCGGCATCCAGCTCAAACAGCGCGCCGCCCACCCATGCATCCACCGAGTCGGCAGAGACATAGATGGGGATGTCGCCCAAAATCTGTACGTCCTTTTTGTTGGCGTAGGCCTTCACCGCCTGCCACTGGGCCGCAAACTTGTACTGCACGAACTTCCAGAACCCGATCTCTTCCTCGTTTTCGGCGGCAAAGGCAGCAAGGGCCTTCTTGTCGCGCAGGCGGTAGGGCTTGTCCCACTCCACCCAGTTCTTCATGCCGTTGGCCACTTTCAGGGCCATGTACAGGGCGTAGTCGTCCAGCCATTCCTCATTGGCGAGGGTAAAGGCATAATAATCATCCGGGAAGTAATAGCTGCAGCCGTGCAGCCCTGCGCACTGCTTGCGCCATGCGGCGTAGGCGGTGCGCAGGACTTTAAAGCGGCTCACATACAAAGTGCCGTAGTCCACCTCTTTGGGGTCTGTGCCCCATTTTTCGGCCTTGAGCTGGGCGGCGGTGAGCAGGCCTTCTTCCTTCAAAGCGTCGAGGTCGATAAAATAGGGGTTGCCCGCAAAGGCCGAGCAGCTCTGATAGGGGCTGTCACCGTAGCCGGTGGGACTGAGTGGCAGGATCTGCCAGATCTTCTGGCCCGCTTGTGCCAAAAAATCCACAAACTTGAATGCTTCCTTGCCAAAGCAGCCAATACCGTAAGGGCCGGGCAGGCTGGACACCGGCATCAGGATTCCACTTTCACGCATGCTATTACCTTCCTCATTTTTAACATTTTATGGGAATATCGTTGTTTCTTATCATAACATATCCGCAGACTATTTTCCACAGGCAAAAAACGTGGTATACTTATTTTTACGGGATAACCCTCTCAGGCGCTTCGCGCCAGCTCCCCCGAAGGGGGAGCTTCAGACGATGGCTTGGTGAGAGGCACCTTCAGCCCGGAAGTCTTATTTCCCCTCCAGAGAAAAAGCTCCCCTTTCGGGGGAGCTGGCATCGCACAGCGATGACTGAGAGGGTTTTTGGAGGTACCATGCAGCGCACAGAAAAATACTTTGAACAGGACGCTTTCCGCACCCAGTGCGAGAGCATCATCCTTGCCGCAGAGCCGGACGAAAAGACCGGCGGCGGGCGCATTGCGCTGGACGGCACGGTGTTCTACCCGGAGGGCGGCGGTCAGCCTGCCGACCGGGGCACCCTGACCCTGCCGGACGGTGCCACGCTGAATGTGACCGCTGTGCACGAGCATGACGGCATCCTCTGGCACAGCGTGGACGCTCTGCCGGAAAGCGCTGTTCCCGGCACTGCCGTTTCCGGCTGCATCGACTGGGAATGGCGCTTTGACAAAATGCAGCAGCACACCGGTGAGCACATCCTTTCCGGCATCCTGCACCAGATGTTCGGGGCCGAGAACGTGGGCTTCCACATCGGTTCCGAGGCTGTGCGCATGGACACCAGCGTGCCCATTTCTGCCGAGGGCCTGCAGGCAGCCGAGCTTGCCGCCAACCGCATCGTGTGGCAGGATGTGCCGGTGCTGGTCAGCTACCCCACCCGGGAGGAGCTTGCCGCCCTTGTCTACCGCTCCAAAAAGGAGATCGAAGGGCAGGTGCGCATCGTGACCATTCCCGGTGCGGATGTCTGCGCCTGCTGCGGCACCCACACCCGCACCACCGGACAGGTGGGACAGATCAAAATTCTGGCATCCGAGAACTACAAGGGCGGCGTGCGGCTGAGCGTGGTGTGCGGCCAGCGGGCATTGCTTGCTGCACAGGCTATGCGCCAGCGGCAGGCAGAGATCGGGGCGCTGCTCTCGGCCAAGGCTGACCAGACCGCTGTGGCGGTGCATCGCGTCTACGACGAGTATACTGCGCTCAAGTTTACACACTTTGGCGTATGTTCTCAGCTGTTTGATGCACTTGCCCAGCTGGCAAACCCCGGTGAGGATGCCATCCGCACAGTGCCCGGCCTTGACCCGGACGGCCTGCACCGGCTGGCGGTGCGCCTGACCGAAGCCACCACCGGTCTCTGCGCCGCCCTGACCACCACCGAAAAGGGCACCGGCTACTGCATCGCGCAGGCAGACGGCGATGTGCGCGCCCTGACCAAAGCCTTGAACGCCGCCCTGAACGGACGCGGCGGCGGCAAGCCCGGCATCTGTCAGGGCAGCTGCGCCGCTGCACCGGAACAGGTGGAGGAATTTTTGCGGGAGCAAAACCGGTAAGCATCCTCGCCCTCTCCGTCTTTGCTTCGCAAAGCCACCTCTCCCAAAGGGAGAGGCTTTGGCAGTGCGAAAAACCATCCGTTTTTGCCAAAGGCTCCCCCTTTGGGGGAGCTGGCGCGTCAGCGCCTGAGAGGGCGAGCCACGTTAATTTTAAGGAGAATTACAAACTATGAGAATGCGTTTCAAACCCTACGCCCACGATGAGCTGATGGCCGCCGATTTCCACGTCCACGAGCCCCTGATCTGGGGCGGCAAGTGGCACGCACAGTATGCCCGCCCGGAGCAGCCCTTTGTGCTGGAGCTGGGCTGCGGCAAGGGCGGCTTTATCTCCCAGCTGGCCTGCGCCCACCCGGAAAACAACTATCTGGGCATCGACATCACCGACAAGGTGCTGATCCTTGCCAAGCGCAAGATCGAGGCCGCTTACACCGAGGCAGGCCGCCCCATCGACAACGTGAAGATCATGAGCACCGACATCGAGCGCATCAAGGGTGTGCTCACCGCCCAGGATACCGTCAGCCGCATCTATATCAACTTCTGCAACCCGTGGAGCAAGAACGCTTCCTCCAACAAGCACCGGCTCACCTATCCCCGCCAGCTCATCCAGTACCGCGAATTCCTGAAGGACGGCGGCGAGATCTACTTCAAGACCGATGACGACGACCTGTTCCGCGACAGCCTGGAGTACTTCCCCGCTTCCGGCTACGAGATCACCTGGAAGACCTTTGACCTGCACGAAAACGAGCCGGAGTGGAACATCCGCACCGAGCACGAGGGGATGTTCACCGAGATGGGCATCAAGATCAAGGCCCTGATCGCCAGAAAGCTGCCCGGCGATGCCGCCGTGACCTGGATCGAACCCAAGGTTCTGAAAAAGAGGAAGGCTGCGGAGGAAGCCGCTGCCGCCGCAAAGGAGGAGTAAGATGTCCTTTTTTGTCAACACCATGGTCTGCGGCTTTTCGCTGTATCAGATCCTGGCGTTTTTCCTGATCTACTCCTGCCTGGGCTGGTGCCTGGAGGTCATCTATGCCGCCGTTTCCACCGGCCAGCTGGTGAACCGCGGCTTTCTGAACGGCCCGGTCTGCCCCATCTACGGCTTTGGCATGATCATCGTGCTGTTCACCCTTTCGCCGCTGGCAGACAACCTGCTGCTGCTCTATCTCGGCGGCGTGATCCTGCCCAGCGTGCTGGAGCTGGTGGGCGGCTGGGCGCTCTACAAGCTCTACCACACCCGGTGGTGGGATTACAGCGACTTCCCCTTCAACATCGGCGGATATATCTGCCTGGAATTCTCCCTTTTGTGGGGCGTGGGCACCGTTGTGGTGATGAAGGCCGTTCACCCCGTGATCGCGGGCTTTGTGGCGATGGTCCCCCAGATGGTGGGCTTTGTCCTCATGTGCATCCTGTACGCCTGCTACGCCGCCGATGTGGTCGTGACCGCCTTTGCGGCCTCTGACCTGGCCCGTGAGCTGGATGCCCTGGAAAAGGTGGCCGACAGTATGCACGCCGTGTCCGATGCCATGACCGAGCTGTTGGGCACCACCGCCATGGATGTGGACCAGAAGATGGACGAGAGCCGCCTGCAGCTCAAGCTGGCGGCTGCCGAGGCCCGGGACAATGCCGCCAAACTGAGCCCCCGGGATGCCGCTGCCGCCCTGCGCGCCAAGGCCGACGAGGCCATGGAGGCCGCCCGCAAGTCCTCGCAGGAGGCCCGGCTCAATGCCTCTGAGGCCGCCGCTGCCGTCAAGCTGGCTGCCAAGGGCACCGCAGAGCGCACGGCAGAGCTGCTCCGTCTGGAACAGCTGGCCGAAGAGCTGCAGGCCCGCAGCGAGGAGATGCGCGCCCGCACCCGGAGCTCCAAGTACTTTGGCAAGGGCCGTATGCTCCGCGCTTACCCCAAGCTGCGCCACGGCGAAAAGCACCGCTCGCTGGATGAGCTGCGGGAACGCCTGAAGTACGAGCGCAGGCACTGACCCTGACCGCTGCAGCAACCCCAAATGCCCCTGACCGGCTTCTTTCGGTCAGGGGCATTTTTCTTGCGCTGCATTCTCCATAAAGTCAGGCAGATCTTGCGCTGCTGCACGATTTTGTTTTCATTCTGTTTTCCACATTGTACGTTCCTTTTTGTATACTTTTCCAAATCTATTTTCGTCATATTGACAAAAAAAAAAAAAGAGTATTTTATCCTGTGTAATATGCTATTCCCGCTAAAAACTGAAGAATCGGCAAGCCAGTCGAAAGGCTGCGACGCAAAGCTACAGGGCCTGTAACATGGCAGCCAGCTGCACGTTATTCTCTCCGGGTAAGGTAATACGAAACCTTGCACCTCCTTATGAAGATGCGTCGGTTCCCCTTCAGGAGAGCGAGCGCGCAGCGTGCCTGCAAGGGTTCAGAGCGTTGTACCAGCCGTTTGGCCGGTGCGGCGCTCTTTTGTTTTGACTGAAATAGAGAGAGTTTTGGGGAAAATCATGGAAAAGGAGTAAAAAATTATGAGACCCAAGCGTTTGATCAGCTTATTGGTTGCGGTCTGCATGATGATCACCATGCTGCCCCTGTCGGCAGTCACAGCATTTGCGGCAGACACGTCAACTGTACGTACAGCCATCGTTGACGGTTACAAGTATGAATATACGATAAATACAGAAGACGATACTGCAACCATCAAATATTTTCGTGGCCCTGTTGATTCAGAAGGCAATGTTGATTCAGCAAACAATGGCCCCTACGACATCGACATACCCTCAGAGTTGGACCACCACCCTGTAACCGGTTTGGGAGCATATTCATTTTCCGGCTATGCGAGTGCTTCTCCCTACCCCCACAACTCGTACCAAATTGGTCGCAACATTCGCTCCGTCGACATTCCACAAGGCGTTACTTCCATCGGCAATCATGCCTTTGAAGAATGCTTTGCTCTGGAGGAGGTCACCATTCCACAAAGCGTTACTTCCATCGGACTAATAGCCTTTGGTGGTTGCTGTAAGCTTACAACGCTTTCGTTAGGTGAGAATGTTGAGACGATCGGCGGGGGTGCCTTTTTTAGATGCTCCAGCCTGAGCAATATCACCATCCCGAAAAAAGTAAAAGTAATTGAATCCGGGTACAGTGGTACACCTTCCTTTTATAGGACCTTTGCCTATTGCTCCGGTCTGAAATACATTATACTCCCTGCTGAATTGACTACTTTCGAAGCCCGTCTGGATGATTGTCCGGCATGTGTCATCTACTACAACAACGACGAGGACCACGCAAAGGATCTGCTTAAAAATAATTATTACCTGCGGAATGCTGTACAGAACGGACACCAGCTTCTTTGCCTCTGCCATGTGACCTTTGATGCCAAGGGCGGCAACCTGACCTACGATAAGGTGCCGGTTTATGAGACCGAAAAAATCACTGAGACCTTGGCAAACAATCTGGAGGAAACCGATCTGGATGCCATCAATCATCCCACCCGTACGGGTTACAATTTCATCGGCTGGTACACCACCCCAGATGGCAAGCCCGAAGATGGCAAGTTTGATGTGAAAGAAACCGCAATTACGAAGGACATCACCCTCTATGCCCGTTGGAAGTTCGACCCCAATGCTCTGGACTGCCACCAGCTGACCGTGACCGGCGGCATTGTTACCGTGAAAAACGGTGACAAGGATGTGACCGATACCTTGACTGTCACCACTGACGAGACCACCGGCAAAAAGACCTACGATGTACCGGACGGCGCAAAAGTGACCGTGACGCTGGACAAGACCCTGATCCCTAAGGGCAATGCGTTTGACGGCTGGTCTACCGGCAATCTCTCCCTCACAGGTCAGGACTACAAGGCTGAGAGCATCACCTTTACCATGAGCAGTGATGTGGATATTGCCGCACAGTACCGTGATGCCGCCACTGACCACACCCCCGATACAGCAGTCTGCCACCCGCTGACCGTGACCGGCGGCACTGCTACCGTGGAAAAAGACGGCCAGACCCTGGACATTGTCCCTGTCGTGACCGGCGACAAAAAGACCTACTCTGTACCGGACGGCGCAAAAGTGACCGTGACGCTGGACAAGACCCCGATCCCGGAGGACATGGTGTTTGACAGCTGGTCTACCGGCAAGTTCTCCCTGCCGCTGGGTTAGGACTACAAGGCTGAGAGCATTACCTTTACCATGAACAGCGGTGTGGACATTGCCGCACAGTACCGCGATGCATCCATTGAAGATGATGGGCCCAATGTGCTGGGCACTGCTGCAATCATTGGTACTGCCGCTGTGGGTACCGCAGTGCTGGGCTATCAGGCCTATTCTCTGGGCACTGAATTTGCAGGCAAGCTGATGGCTCTGCCCTACTTCCCCAGCAACCGCAGCGCCCTTGCCATGATGCTGTGGGAGGATGCAGGCAAGCCCATGCCCGAATCCGAACTGCTCTACCCCGATGTAGGGCAGGAAGAGCAGGATATGGACCTGCAGCACGCCGCCCGCTGGGCCATGGAAAACGAGCTTATCCCTGACCTGAACGATGAGGACACGGCTCCGGAAGAGATGAAGTTCTTCCCGGCCAATCCCGTAAGCAAGCTTGATGTGCTGAATGCATGGCAGAAGGCACAGGAGCTCAAGAACAACTAACGCCATCCCCGAATATTCCCAAATAAACGCAGAAGCGCCTCATCCTTCACCGGATGGGGCGCTTCTGCGTTGTAATGAGTTAATGAGTCGCAGCGGGTGTGGTCAGCTTATCACGCCCACAGATCCTCGGGGTACAGGCCCTCCTGGGTTTTCTGGGCGATGGCGGCCACCACGGTGGGCTTATCCTCGCGGTAGGTCACGCCGTACCACTTATCGGTGCTCTTGAGCACGGTGACCGCTGCCTTGCCCTCATCGATGAGTTCGCTGGCCACAGTGGGCAGGAAATACTCGCACTTGAGGGGGTTCTTGGGCAGATTCTCACGCAGCCAGCCTGCAAAGCGGCGGTCGGCCTCGTCCAGGAAGCTCTTGCCGAAGCCCCACAGGTTCATGCTGACAGGCGCTTCCACCGGCAGGTCATCCGTGCCCTCACCGGTGAGGGAGGTGCAGCGGATGCCGCCCTCATAGGTCTCGATGCCGGTGCGCTCGGTCACGCTGTGCAGGGTGCCGTCCGGGTTCACCACGCAGACACCGCGGGAGACGGTGCCGTTCTCAGAGACGGTATTTTTGAGCAGGTAGCTCACCATGCAGTAATCGTAAACTGCGCCGTCCTGATGGGTGGACAGATACTCATAGATGACCTTGAAGGCCTCGGGGCCGTAGTAATCGTCCGCGTTGATGACGGCGAAGGGACCATCGATGAGGTCTTTTGCGGCCAGCACGGCGTGGCAGGTGCCCCAGGGCTTGACACGGCCTTCGGGGATGGTGAAGCCTGCGGGCAGCTCATCCAGCTGCTGGAAAGCGTATTTCACGTTCATGCCCTGAGAGACGCGGTCACCGATGGCGGCTTTGAAAGCCTCCTCGATCTCGTGCTTGATGACAAAGATCACGGTCTCAAAGCCTGCGCGGTGGGCATCGTACAGGGAGTACTCCACAATGGGCTGACCCTTGGGGCCCACCGGGTCGATCTGCTTCATGCCGCCGTAACGGCTGCCCATGCCGGCAGCCATGACCACCAATACCGGTTTGTTCATTTTTCTTTCCTCCTGCGTCAGTGCGCTGTTCTTTGAATCTATTATACTCCAAATTTTCCCGGGCAACAAGGGACAGCTTTTCCTTGAATTTTTGCATGGATTCTCTCCCGCTGCCGTGATAGAATAGAGGCAATGGAGTTTCCGCAGAAAAGGAGAATGCTTATGTCAACCAAAACTGTCTGGATCACCGGCGCGTCCTCCGGCATCGGGCGGGAGTTTGCCCGCCGCTATGCCCGGCTGGGCTTCCGGCTCATTCTGACCGCCCGCCGCCGCGACCGGCTGGAGACCCTTGCCGCTGAGCTCCGGGCGAAACACGGCACCCTCTGCCGCATCGTACCCGCCGACCTTGCGCAGGATGCGCAGGTCACCGCCCTGTGCGAAGCACTGGCAGACGAACGCATCGACCTGTTCCTCAACAACGCGGGCTTTGGTGCCTGCGGTGCCTTTTCCGAGACGGACGCGGGCAAGGAGCTTTCCATGCTGCGGGTAAACGTGCTGGCCATGCACCGGCTGTTCAAGTTCACCCTGCGCAAGATGGAAGCCCAGGGCTTTGGCACCATCCTGAACGTGGCATCCTCGGCGGGCCTGCTGCCGGGCGGGCCCTATATGGCGGGCTACTATGCCTCCAAGGCATACGTTGTCAGCCTGACCCGCGGCGTGGCTGAGGAGCTGCGGGAGCAGCACAGCCCGGTCTATGTCTGTGCCCTCTGCCCCGGCCCCGTGGACACCGAGTTCAACGACCGCGCCGACGTGGTGTTCGCCCTCAAGGGCATCACCCCGGAGCTCTGCGTGGAAGAAGCCATGCGCGGGATGCTCCGCCGCAAGACCATCATCGTGCCCAGCACCCTGATGCGCCTTGCCACCACAGCCCAGAAGCTCGTTCCCACGCCCCTGCTCATGCCCATCCTGGCCCACCAGCAGAAGAAAAAGCTGGGCTGATGGCCGCTTGACAGCGCACCGCCGCTCATGTATCTTAGAGGTATCCGAAAAAGCAGGAGGAAGTCTAATATGGCATGGTTATACCATTTCAATCAGATCGTCACCCACGGCATGGAGGGGTTTCTGGAGACGGCGGTGCCGCTGATCTCCGGGCTGGCTGAGATCATCGGCCTGTTCATCATCGTCACCAGCCTTGTCAAGGCCACCTACCACTATGTGCGGGTCACCTTTTTCCATGGCCAGCACGATTTCCTCCACGAGATGTCCAGCGGCCTAACCACAGCGCTGGAGTTCCTGATGTCGGCGGAGATCGCCAAGACCTTCCTGTTGCAGAATCTGGAATCAGTGGTGCCGCTGGCGGCCACCTTTGCCCTGCGGGCCATGATGAGCCTGATGCTCCACTGGGAGATGGAGGGCGGGCACCGCTCCGGCCGCAAAAAGGAAGAAACGCCCACCGGTGAGGCCGAGAAAAAAGAATGACTTGTAAAGCTTTTCTCTTTTTTCTCGGTTCTGGGTTGTGTAAAACGTAAAAATCGCGCCCCGGCTCTTGACAGTTTTGCACAAAGGGGCTATACTCGTGCCATCGAAAGCAAAGGCGCTGACGGAAGTGATTCCGCCAGCGCCTTTTGTGTTTTCGCTGGATATTGCTCGGGAGGAATAGAGGGCCTCCTGAACAAGGCTCCCGCGCACATTCGGTGCGGGGAGCGCATTACAAACCGGGGAGGTATTATAATGTTCAGTTCCATAAACACCTGTTGGGTGCTGGTTGCGGCATTCCTGGTCTACTTTATGCAGGCCGGTTTTGCGCTGTGTGAGGCGGGCTTTACCCGCGCCAAAAACACCGGCAACATCCTGATGAAAAACATGATGGACTTCTGCATCGGCACACCGTGCTACTGGGTCATCGGCTTCGGCCTGATGTTCGGCGGCACAAGCGCGCTGATCGGCGGGTTCGATCCGTTCATTCAGGGCGATTACAGCCACCTGGGGCTTGATATCCCGCTGTGGGTGTACATCGTGTTCCAGACCGTGTTCTGTGCAACGGCAGCCACCATCGTGTCCGGCTCCATGGCCGAGCGCACCAACTTCAAGGCTTACTGCGTTTATTCCGCTGCCATTTCGCTGGTGGTCTACCCCATCTGCGGCCACTGGATGTGGGGCGGCGGCTGGCTGCAGAGCATGGGCTTCCATGATTTTGCCGGTTCCGCAGCCGTTCACAATGTGGGCGGCGTGATCGCCCTGCTGGGTGCCGCAATGCTCGGCCCCCGCATCGGCAAATACGACAAGGACGGCAACCCCCACGCCATTCCCGGCCACAACCTGACCGCCGGTGCGCTGGGCGTGTTCATCCTGTGGTTCTGCTGGTTCGGCTTCAACGGCGGCTCTTCCCTGAGCCTTGCCACCGATGAGGCCATGACCCTGACGGGCCTTGTCTGCTTCAACACCAACCTGGCCGCTGCCGTTGCCACCTGCGTGACCATGATCTTCACCTGGCTGCGCTACGGCAAGCCCGATGTCTCCATGACCCTGAACGGCTCTCTGGCCGGTCTGGTCGCCATCACCGCAGGCTGCGACGCTGTCTCTCCCTTCGGTGCCTTCATCATCGGCTTCGTAGCCGGTATCCTTGTGGTCCTGAGCGTTGAATTCTTTGATAAGATCGCAAAGATCGATGACCCCGTGGGCGCTGTCTCCGTTCACTTTGCAAACGGCGTGTGGGGCACCATTGCCGTGGGCCTGTTCTCCAACGGCGGCGACGGCGTGGGCAAGGGCCTGTTCTACGGCGGCGGCTTTGCACAGCTGGGCACCCAGCTGCTGGGCCTTATCACCGTTGATGTGTACGTTGTGGTCGTGATGTTCATCATCTTCAAGATCATCGACAAAACCATCGGCCTGCGCGTCCCCGCTGAGGTGGAGATCGACGGCCTGGATATCCACGAGCACGGCCTGACTTCCGCTTACGCCGGTTTCTCCATCTCCGATGCCAACGCCGCTGCCATGGTGCCCAACGAGAACACCGATCTGGGCGAGGATGATGCCTCCAAGGCAAGCGCCGTGCAGATGAACGCTGCCGTGCCTGTGGTCAAGGAGCCTGCCGTCATCCACGATGGCATCTACGACACCGGTATGCACAAGGTGTCCATCATTGCAAAGCTCTCCAAGTTCGATCAGCTCAAGACCGCGCTGAACGATCTGGGTGTGACCGGCATGACCGTGACCCAGGTGATGGGCTGCGGCATCCAGAAGGGCACCACCGAGAAATACCGCGGCGTGCCTGTAGACAGCACCCTGCTGCCCAAGATCAAGGTCGAGGTCATCGTTTCCAAGATCAGCGTGGACGCTGTGGTGGATGCCGCCAAGAAGGCCCTGTACACCGGCCACATTGGCGATGGCAAGATCTTTGTCTACAACGTGACCCGCGTGGTCAAGATCCGCACCGGCGAAGAGGACTTTGCCGCCCTGCAGGACGTGGAGTAACGCTCCGCACAATTTCAACCGCTGTCCCGCTTTGAAAGCGTGACGATATTTGTTCTCCTTGTTCTCCTTTTCCTTTTTCTGAAATCAATTCGGCAGAACCCCTGCTTCCTCCGCACAAGGAAGCAGGGGTTTGTCGTTGTCACCACGATGTGAGCCCCCCTGCAATGGTTCCGGGTTGACATCCCTGTGCGGGCGTGTTATTTTGAAGTGTAAAATTTTCAGTTTTTTTGTATCAGGAGTTTCTATGAGCAACTTGAATGATTTTAACCGCGAGGCCAAAGCCGCCCTGTGGGTGGCCCTGCAATGGCTGCTGCTGGCCGTGCCCACGGGTCTGGTCTGCGGCGTAGTCGGCACAGCATTCCACCTGAGCGTGGAGTACGTCCATCGTGGTGGGGCCGCGCTGCGCCGGTTGCTGCTCTGCCTGCCGCTGGCGGGCCTTGCCATCGTGGCACTCTACAAGGTCACAAAGTGCGAAGGCGTGGGCACCAACAATGTCATCCGCGCCGTGCAGAGCGGCGAGCCGGTCAGCCCGCTGCTGGTGCCCGCCATCTTTTTGGGCACGGTGCTCACCCACCTGTGCGGCGGTTCTGCCGGCCGCGAGGGTGCAGCCCTGCAGATGGGCGGCAGCATCGGCTGGAACGTGGGCAAACTGCTCCATCTGAGCGATTACGTCCGCCGCACCGCCACCATCAGCGGCATGGCAGCGTTCTTCTCTGCCCTGTTCGGCACCCCGCTGACCGCCGCCCTCTTCGCCATGATGGTGGAGGACGTGGGGCTGACGTTCACTTCGGCCTTTATGCCCGCGTTCACGTCGGCCCTCATTGCTTACGGCGTATCCCTGTTCTTCGGGATCGCCCCGACCAATTTTGTGCTCAATTCCATCCCGCACCTGACGCTGGAAACCGCGCTTCAGACCGCCCTGCTGGGCATTGCCTGTGCCGCCGTGACCCGGCTGTTCTGCTGGGCGCTTCACACCCTGGAACACGGGATCCCCAAACGGATCCCGAATCCCTGGCTCCGGGCTTTTGCGGGCGGTGCAGCCGTGGTAGCGTTCTCGTATCTGTTCGGTGTGGGGCGGTACAACGGGGCCGGAATGGCCGTCATTGCCGATGCCGTGGAGCAGGGAGCCGCGCTGCCCTGGGATTTTCTGTGCAAGATCTTCCTGACCGCCCTGACCCTGGCGGTGGGCTTCAAGGGCGGCGAGGTGGTGCCCAGCTTCTTCATCGGTGCCACCTTTGGCTGTGTGGCTGGCCCCCTGCTGGGCCTGCCCGCCGGGTTTGCCGGTGCCATCGGTCTGGTCTGCGTGTTCTGCGGTGCCACCAATGCCCTGATCCCCTCCATCCTGCTGGGATTCGAGCTGTTTGGCGGGCAGGGGCTGGAGCTTATTGCGCTGGGCTGCGGCGTGTGCTACATGCTCTCGGGCCACCACGGCCTCTACAGCAGCCAGACCTTTGTCACCAACAAGCTGCGGCCGGAGTACGCCTCCCACAAGTGGCGGGGCAAGCTGAAGAAAAAAGAAGAATGATTTTTCGCAGATTTTCGCCGCGGAGAGCTTGATTTTTTGCCGCCATCGTGCTACAATCAGCGTAGTTTCATCCTGACCAAAGCGATGATGCGGACAAACCGAAGCTCGTTCCCCATGACGCAGAGAGGGCTGCCCCGGATACCGGGTGCTGCAAGCAGCCTGCCGTGCATCGGGCTTCTACCACCGCAGAGCGCAGAGGAGAACCTCTGCCGGGTGCGCCCGTTACAGCACAGCGAGTGGCGTGTTCTCAAGGGCACGCAATTCGGGTGGAACCGTGGAACGCGTGAAATTTTCAGGCGCTTCATCCCGTAAATTTGAGCGGGATGGAGCGCTTTTTTGTTTTAACTTTCATCAAAAGGAGAACCACTATGAAGATCATCTACAAAGACGGCCATGTGGACGAGTGCCCGCAGGACCAGGAACTGCATGTTATCCGCCACACCGCTGCTCACATCATGGCGCAGGCTATCAAGCGCCTGTACCCCGAGGCTGACTTTGCCTTTGGCCCTGCCACCGAGAACGGCTTCTACTACGATGTCGATCTGGGCGACACCAAGCTCACCGATGACGATCTGGCCAACATCGAAAAAGAGATGCGCAAGATCTGCAAGGAAAATCTGGCCATCAAGCCCTTCATCCTGCCCCGTGACGAGGCTGTGAAGCTGATGGAGGAGCGCCAGGAGCACTACAAGATCGAGCACATGGCTGATCTGGCCGACGAGACCGAGTTCAGCTTCTTCCAGCAGGGCGAGTACGTTGACATGTGCATCGGACCCCACCTGACCTACACCAAGGCGCTGAAGGCCTTCAAGATCACCCAGCAGTCCGGCGCATATTGGAAGAACGACAAGGAAAACAAGATGCTGACCCGTATCAACGGTGTGGCATTCCACAACCAGGAAGAGCTGGAAGCCTGGGAGAAGGAGCAGCAGGAGGCCCGTGAGCGCGATCACCGCAAGATCGGCAAGGAGATGGGCCTGTTTATGACCGACGACCTGGTGGGCCGCGGCCTGCCCATGTTCCTGCCCGCAGGCTACACCGTCTGGCAGGAGCTGGAGAACTATATCAAGGAGAAGGAGCGTGCACGCGGCTACCTGCACGTGATGACCCCCTGCATCGGTACCGTGAACCTGTACAAGACCTCCGGCCACTGGGATCACTACCGCGAGAACATGTTCCCCGCCATGGAGATGGAGGGCGAGAGCTACGTCCTGCGCCCGATGAACTGCCCCCACCACATGATGATCTACGCAAATCGTCCCCACTCTTACCGTGACCTGCCCATGCGCATCGGTGAGATTGCACACGATTTCCGCTACGAGTCCTCCGGCACCCTGAAGGGCATTGAGCGCGGCCGCCACTTCTGCCAGAACGATGCCCACCTGTTCTGCACTCCGGAGCAGATCAAGAGCGAGGTCGCCGATGTCTGCAACCTGATCTTCGAGACCTACAAGGACTTCAAGATCACCGATTACCGCTGCGTTCTGTCCCTGCGTGACCCCGCCGACAAGAAGAAGTACCACGACGACGATGCCATGTGGAACCACGCCGAAAACGCTCTGCGCGAGGTGCTGACCGAGCTGGGCATTCACTTCACCGAAGAGATCGGCGAGGCCGCCTTCTACGGCCCCAAGCTGGACGTGAACGTCAAGCCCGCCGTGGGTGCTGAGTACACCCTGTCCACCTGCCAGCTGGACTTCTGCCTGCCCGCAAAGTTCCACCTGACCTATGTGGACAAGGACGGCTCCGAAAAGACCCCCGTTGTCCTGCACCGCGCGATCCTGGGCTCTCTGGACCGCTTCATGGCCTACCTGATCGAGGAGACCAAGGGCAAGTTCCCCACCTGGCTGGCACCTGTTCAGGTCAAGGTCCTGCCCGTTTCCGAAAAGACCCTCGAGTATGCGGAGAGCATCACCGAAAAGCTGGTGGAGGCCGGTGTCCGCGTGGCTCTGGACGACGACAACCAGAAGATCGGCTACAAGATCCGTGCCGCACAGCAGGTGGACCGTGTGCCCTACATGCTGGTTCTGGGTGCAAAGGAAGCCGAGGCCGGCAACCTTTCTGTCCGTGACCGCAAGGGCGAGACCACCACGATGGAAGTGGATGAATTCATCGCAAAGGTCACCGAGGAGATCAAGACCCGCGCATATAACAACTGATTTCGCCTGAAATAAACAGTAAGCGCCGCGTTCCCAAACCGGGAGCGCGGCGCTTGTTTTATGCTTATTTTGTTTTACAAGCAGTTACTTCAACAGGTTATTATCCGCGAAGTAGTCAATACGCATGGCTTTACGGACATTGGACAGGGTGGCGGCAGCGGTCTTTTCAGCCACGGCGCTGCCTTCCTTCAGGATCTCCACGACCTCGGGCAGGCGCTGCTCCCACTCCTTGCGGCGGTTGCGGATGGGCTCCAGCTCGGCCTGCATGACGGCGTTGAGGAACTTCTTGATCTTCACGTCGCCCAGACCGCCGCGCTGATAGTGGGCCTTGAGCTCATCGAGGTTCTGGTACTCCGGCAGGAACTCGGCGAAGTGCTCGGGGCGGCTGAAAGCGTCCAGATAGATGAACACGGGGTTGCCCTCCACCTTGCCGGGGTCCTGCACCCGCAGGTGGTTGGGGTCGGTGTACATGGACATGATCTTCTTCTTGATGTCCTCGGGCTCATCCGACAGGTAGATGCAATTGCCCAGGCTCTTGCTCATCTTGGCCTTGCCATCGATGCCGGGCAGGCGCAGGCAGGCGGCATTCTGGGGCAGCATGATCTCAGGCATGGTCAGGGTCTCGCCGTAGACGGCGTTGAACTTGTGCACGATCTCGCGGCACTGCTCCAGCATGGGCATCTGATCCTCACCGGCCGGCACAGTAGTGGCACCGAATGCCGTGATATCCGCTGCCTGGCTGATGGGGTAGGTGAAGAAGCCCACCGGGATGCTGGTCTCGAAGTTCCGCATCTGGATCTCGCTCTTCACGGTGGGGTTGCGCTGCAGGCGGCTCACCGTGACCAGATTCATATAATAGAAGCTCAGCTCTGTCAGCTGAGGCACCATGGACTGGATGAAGATGTGGACCTTGTTGGGGTCCAGACCGCAGGCCAGATAATCCAGTGCCACCTGCAGGATGTTCTGGCGGACCTTCTCCGGGTTATCGGCGTTGTCCGTCAGAGCCTGCGCGTCAGCGATCATAATATAGATCTCGTCGAACTTGCCGGTGTTCTGCAGGCGCACGCGCTCCTTCAACGAGCCAACGTAGTGGCCAACATGCAGGCGGCCCGTGGGACGGTCGCCGGTCAGAATGATCTGTTTCATTGTAATTCTTCTCCTCAAAAGTCTCCTTGCTCCGCCTTGCCTTTTCCGAAAAACGTTCTGCTTCTGCCAAGGGTTCCCCTACCAGGGGAGCTGGCCGCCGCCAGGCGGACTGAGAGGTTTAATCGTTATTTATAAGTATATCCCCCGCCGCATTCGCTGTCAACAAAAAGAAAAAAGCGATGGAACATTTCCATCGCTTTACTGGCGCCTCTTGCCTGACTCGAACAGGCGACACCCTGATTAACAGTCAGGTGCTCTAACCGACTGAGCTAAAGAGGCATCTATATAAAACGGCATACAGCCGTTTTACTACTATAAAATGGTGACCCGTACCGGAATCGAACCGATGTTAAAGGCGTGAGAGGCCTCTGTCTTAACCGCTTGACCAACGGGCCATACGTCCATTTTCGCATCGGGGTTTCGCTCCCGACTCGATTATTTTAGCATAGCAGTCGTACTTTGTCAACAGGAAATTTCAAGTTTTTCAGAAATTTGTGCTGCGGGCCTCCCGCCCCGGTTTTTCCGCTCTGGGATACCCAGTTGCATCCAGAATCGACAAAATATTATCAAAGTTGTGTTTTGGGTCTCTTTTCTTTATTTTGTTCGCCGCGGTTCCCCTTTCTTCTTATGAAATCACTTCAAACAGCTAAGATTCTGAATAAAATTTGTTACATTTATAAGAACCTTTTGTTCCCTCTGGTTGATTTTGGAATGTTTTTATGTATAATGATAAACAGGAGAATACGCATCTGTATTTCTTCATCGCCCGCGCTGCCCATTGGCTAAGGGCATGTGCGTCGCGCGATCAGAATTGATCTGAACGAAAGAAGAGGTATAAGTATCATGGCAAAGGTAGATCTGAGCAAGTACGGCATTACCGGCACGACCGAGGTCGTGTATAACCCCTCTTACGAGCAGCTGTTCGAGGAAGAGACCAAGCCCGGCCTGGAAGGCTACGAAGTGGGCAAGGTCAGCGAGCTGGGCGCTGTGAACGTTATGACCGGCATCTACACCGGCCGTTCCCCCAAGGACAAGTTCATCGTGATGGACGAGAACTCCAAGAACACCGTTTGGTGGACCAGCGACGAGTACAAGAACGACAACCACCCCGCTTCTGAGGAAGCCTGGGCTGCCGTGAAGGAGATCGCAAAGAAGGAGCTGTCCAACAAGCGCCTGTACGTTGTGGATGCTTTCTGCGGCGCAAACAAGGACACCCGCATGGCTGTCCGTTTCATCATGGAAGTGGCCTGGCAGGCACACTTCGTCACCAACATGTTCATCAAGCCCACCGCTGAGGAGCTGGAGAGCTTTGAGCCTGATTTCGTTGTTTACAACGCTTCCAAGGCCAAGGTCGAGAACTACAAGGAGCTGGGCCTGAACTCCGAGACTGCTGTTATGTTCAACATCACCAGCAAGGAGCAGGTCATCGTCAACACCTGGTACGGCGGCGAGATGAAGAAGGGCATGTTCTCCATGATGAACTA
>OBXA01000669.1_pt1 | contig 24911 bp, 12 predicted proteins | sample 1538121 | NCBI WGS metagenome assembly OBXA01 (sample SAMEA2580133, study PRJEB22360) | human gut metagenome | biome: human gut; feature: human-associated habitat; material: faeces | place: Denmark | collected 2008/2010 | reverse complement strand
TGTACGACGGTGGCCCCCCGTGCCGTTTCTGCGGCCGCCGGCCGCTGCTGGAATTGCCGCGGGCGCCGCGGCGCTCCAGGGCGCTGCCGATCTGATGAGCCGGCAGCTCGCCACCATGCAGTCCGTCTTTGCGATGCAGCTCGCTGCCATGCAGCCGGGTGCGGCCGTCGCCGCTCCCGCTCCCGAGGCTCAGCCTCAGGCGGCTCCTGCTCCGCTTCCCGCGCCTCAGGCTGCTCCCGCTCCGGCAGCAGTGAAGCCCCATCCGAAGAAGGCGGCCGTTGAAATCAAGGGCCTCTTCAAGGACTTCATGAAGCGCAGTGAATTTACGCCTCAGCAGACGGCGCACGCCGAAAAGCTCGCCAAAGTCTGGAATGCCCTGAGCCCCACGTCGAAGCGCATCGCCGAGCTTGACCGCGAGAACCTCGCGGGTCCGCGCACCATGATCGGCTTCAAGCCCGAATGGAAGGAACTTGTTTATCCCCTCATCGTGGATCATGCGGAAGGCGCCTACGTCTGGGATGCCGACGGCCGCCGCTACATCGACGTGACGGGAGGCTTCGGCGCGGCGCTTTTCGGCCACGGTCCGAAGTTCATCACCGAAGCGCTAGAGCGCGAACTCGCTACCGGCTGGCCCCTGGGACCGCAGCGCGAACGCACCGGCCGCGTCGCGAGAAAGCTCTGCGAAATCACGGGGCAGGAGCGCGCGGCATTCTTCACGACCGGCACGGAGTCGACGATGGTTGCTACCCGTCTTGCGCGTGCCGTCACGAAGAAGCCTCTGATCGCCATCTTTACGGGCGCCTTCCACGGAAGCTTCGACGGTCTTTTGGCCGCAGGCTGGATTGAACCCGACAAGAAGGGCTTTGCGTCGGTGCCGATTACGGACGGCACGACGGAAGGCATGGTTGAGGACGTGATTGTTCTCAAGTACGGCGAACCGGATTCGCTCGAAGTGGTGAAGAACAACGCCGACCGCCTCGCCGCGGTTCTGGTTGAACCGATCCAGAGCCGCAATCCGGCGCTTCAGCCCGAAGCCTTCGTGAAGGAGCTTCGCCGCATTACGGAAGAAAACGACATTGCGCTCATTTTTGACGAAATGATCACGGGCTTCCGCATGGCGCCCGGCGGCATGCAGGAAATCTGGGGCGTGCGCGCGGACATGACGACCTACGGCAAGGTCCTGGGCGGCGGCATGCCGATCGGCTGCGTCGCCGGCAAGCGCCGCTTCCTTGATGCGATCGACGGCGGCGCCTGGCACTACGGCGACGAGTCGCTTCCGGGCGTGCATACGGCCTTTGTTGCGGGCACCTTCAACCAGCATGCGCTTTCGATGGCCGCGGCTGAAGCCGTGCTTGACCGCATTGCCGAAGAGGGTCCGGGACTTGCGCGGCGTCTCGCCGCAATGACGGAAGATCTCTGCCGCCGATGCGACGCGCTTTTTGAAAAATACGGCGCTCCGGTGCGCACCTCGCACTACGGTTCGCTCTTCCGTCTTGAATTCCGCGAAAAGTCGGAGATTCTCGACTTCCATCTGCTCTGCGACGGCATTTTCGTCTGGGAAGGCAGAAACTGCTTCCTTTCGGCCGCGCACACGGAAGCGGACGTTGACGCCTTCGTCGCCGCCGTGGAAAAGGGGCTGAAGTCGATGAAGGACGACGGCTGGTTTGAGCCCGCTCAGCCGGAAGAAGGCAAAAAAGCGTCCGCGGCCGGGGAGGTCCGCGGGTCGGATTTTTTTACCCGGTAACCGGACCTCAGGCCCGGTTGTGGCTCCTTGACCGCATGACGCCGGAGAGCGCCGCCTACAACATCGGCATGCTCCTCAAGGCGCCGGGCGCGCTGGATGAAAAGCGCGTTGGGCAGGCTTTCCGGGAGCTCGCGAGTCGTCACGACGCGCTTCGCACGCGCTTTGTCGAGCGTGAGGACGGAACGCCTGCCGTTTGCCTCGAAGAAGGTGCGGAAGTTCCGCTTGAACTCGTGACGCTCGCGCCCGGCGAAGCGCCCATGGCCCTTGCCGAGCGCTTCACCGACCGCACCTTCGACCTGAGCGAGGCGCCGCTCTGCCGCGCCGCGCTCATCCGGGGCGCTGAGGACGGCTCCGACTATCTTGCCGTTTCGATTCACCATATCGTTTCCGACGTATGGTCTCTCGGGATTCTGCTCTCCGAGTTCCTTGCGCTTTATGAGGGGCGTCCGGCGGGCGCCGCGCCGCAGCTCCGCTATGTGGATGTGGCGCAGAAGCGCGAAAGGAAAACGCTTGCCGAGGTCGCTCGCATCGCGAGAACGGTGGAGCGCCTGCGCGGACTTGAGCCCGCGGAGCTGCCGCTCGACTTTGCGCGGCCTGAGTCGGACGATCTGAAGGGAAGAAACCTCCATCGCGTGCTTTCTGCCGAAACCGTTCGAGGGCTCTGGAAGATTGCGGGCCGCGAGAAGACCTCGCTCTTTTCGGTACTCACCGCGCTCTGGGGCGAGTGGCTTCACGCCTATACGGGCAGAAGCGACCTCGTCTTCGGAACGATTGATGCCGGCAGAGACGATCCGGAAACGGCTCCCGTCATAGGATTCTTTGCTGAAACGATTCCGGTCCGGCTTCGCGTGCGCGATACGCTTGCGGATTCCATCCGGGAAGCCGCAAAGGCGCTGCGCGAAGCGCGCGCGTCGGCCGCTCCCTATGATGAACTCGTTGCCGCCCGTCGTGCGGATGCAATGAAGTCGGGGAGCCGGGAAGTCGATGGTCCTCTCGTTCGCCTGATGCTCGTGCAGGACAGCCGCAACGACATTCTTCCGCCGATGAGGCGCCGCGGCTGGGATGCCTTCGAGGTGGATACGCCGACGGCGCAGTTTGACGTCGCGCTCTACTTCAGCGAAGACGGCGACAAGCTTCACGTGAAGCTCGCTTATGCCGAACCCCTCTTCAGGGAAGAGACCATGGCGGCCTGGCTGGACGCGCTGATGGCGGCGATTGAAGCCGCCGCGCGCGGAGAGCCGGATCCTTTCGGAAAAGGTAGAAATTCCCGGGGCGGCGCAGGTGAAAAGGGCGCTTCCTCAGCCGGGACCTTTGCGCCGACACCGCATCAGGAGCGGCTTTGGTTTGTCGACCGCTTTGAGAAGGGCGATCTTTATGCCGGCGCGCCGGTTTACTACAACATGGGCGAAGTCCGGCGCATCAATGATGACGAAGCGCCGGTCACCCCTGAGGCGCTTAAAGCGGCCCTCAGGACGCTTTCCGACTCGCGCGAATGCCTGCGCCTTGCGGTTCGTCCGGATGCTTCGGAGCACCCGGAGGTTGTCGTTCTTCCGGCGCTTTCTCACCCGGAAATTCCGGTGCTCGTCGTTGAGCGCACGGATGACGAAACGCTGGCTCAGGCGATTCATCGTCCGTTTGATCTGGCTGAAGCCCCGCTTGCGCGCGCCATTCTCTCGACTGACGGCCGTACGCTGGGCTTTGCCATCCACCATATTGCAGCGGATGAACGCACAGCGGCGAGGCTTCTCAATGAGCTCATCGAGCTCGTGCGCAATCCGGATTGCCGTCTCCCGGAAGAAACGGCGTTTTCCGACTGGACGAAGCCCCTTAATCGAAAAGACTGGCTCGAAACCGAGGATGCGCGCTGGTGGAAGCAAACGCTCGACGGCATGGGCAAGCTCGATCTCCTCGGAGACTATCCGCGTACGCCGATTCAGCTCTACTCGGGCGACCGCGTGAGCTTCAGGCTTCCTGCTCTTTCCGTCGCTTCTGTCCGCGGGCTTTTTGCCGCGATGCTGCATCGCCTCTCGGCAGATGCGGACATCGTCATGGGCGACGTGCTCGATTCTTCAGCCGAAAATGTCTTCGGCGCCGCAGCCAATCTCCTGCCGCTTCGTCTGCAGATTACTTGCCCCGATGAAACGCTGGGCGACTATCTCGAGCGCGTTGAGGCAGTCCGCGGCGAAGCCCTGCGTCACGGCGGGATGCCCTTCGACCGCGTTGTATTCGCGGCGGACCCGGAAAACGACATGAGCCGTACGGCGCTCTTTGATGTCCTCTTTGTGGGACATGAGACCCAATCCGGCTTCAGCGGCTGGGGCTGGGGCAAGTACGATCTCGTCCTCAGCTATGAGCCGGATGGTTCGGCATCGCTCATCTACAACACCCTCTACTTCGCGAGGGCGAGCGTGGAGCGCATGGCCGGGCGGCTTGCGCGGTGGGCAGAGGGTCTGATTAACGGCAGCGAGGAGCTGCTTCGCCGTCCCGTCATGTCGCTGCCGGCGGAGCTTCCGGCCGACGACCCCGGTGTTGCTGAGCGCCTTGCTGAAATCCGCGATTCCGTCAGGGAGGCTCCGAAAACAATTCATGAAGCCTTTAATGCGGCTGCGGGTCTCCATGCCGACCGGGTTGCCGTTGTGGCGGCTGCCGACCAGGAAACGGGTGAGCCCCGGCGGGCGCTCACGTACCGCGAGCTCAACATTGACGCTGAAGCGATCGGGCGGAAGCTGGCGAGCCTCGGCGCCCGGCCGGATGCCCGTGTTGCGGTGCTGACGAATCGTTCGGCCGGCACGATCGCGGCCTTCCTCGGCGTTGTGAAGTCGGGTGCCGGATACGTTCCGATGGATCCGGCCTATCCGGACGAAAGGCTTCAATACATCCTCACGAATTCCGAGGCCGCGATTCTTCTTGCGGACAAGGCGAATTTCCCGCGTGCGCAGATGCTCGCCGGCCTTCTCAGGGAAGCGCCTGCTCTGGTTCTTCTCGAGGATGCGATTGCAGAAGGCGCCCGAGCGTCTGATGAACCGCCGCTTCCGGCGACGGCAGGGGCGAAGAGCCTCGCCTACATCATCTACACCTCGGGCTCCACGGGAACGCCCAAGGGGGTGATGATTGAAAACCACTCCGTGACGTCGCTTATTTTCCAGAAGGGGCTCCCCTTCACGCCGGCAGCGGACGACATCTGGTCGATGTGCCATTCGAGCGCCTTCGACTTCTCCGTGTGGGAAATGTACGGTGCGCTCCTTACCGGCGGCACGGTCGTCGTGGTGCCGAGAAGCCGTGCGGCGGATCCATCGGTCCTGAAGGAAGAGCGCGTGACGCGCCTGAGCCTCACGCCGACGGCGTTCTATGCGCTCGCTGATGAGATGCTCGCGTCCGAAAAGGCGCTTCCGGAACTCAAATCCGTCGTCTTCGGCGGCGAAGCGCTGCAGCCCAAGCGCCTTGCGGCCTGGCACAAGGCGTGGCCCGCCGTGCGCCTCATCAATATGTACGGCATTACCGAAACAACTGTGCATGTGACGGCGGTCGAGATCGACGACGCCGTGATTGAAGACGGCAGGAGCTTTGTGGGCGACGCCATTCCCGCCTGGGGTCTGGCGCTCCTTGACGAGAACCTCGAGCTTGTTCCCTTCGGGACGCCCGGCGAAATCTGCGTCTACGGCGAAGGCGTGGCAAGAGGTTATGCGGGGCTTCCAGAAAAAACGAATGAACGGTTTGTCTCTGCTTCCGCCCTGGGGGGCGTGCGGGTCTACCGTTCGGGCGACATCGGGCGCTTCTCGGAATCGGGTCTTGAATACCTCGGCCGCATGGACGATCAGGTGAAGATCCGCGGGTTCCGGGTTGAGCTTTCGGAAATCGATCGCGCGCTTCTCTCGCATCCGGCAGTGCGTGATGCAGTGGCGATGCCGGTGCCGGCAGCGGACGCCGAGACGCCCGAGAGCGTGGGCGACATTCTCGTCGCCTTCCTCGTGCTCGAGCCCGGCGCGGATCTTGCGCACGAGGCGCTTCGCCGCTACCTCGCCGAAAAGATTCCGGAATACATGATTCCGAATGTCTTCTACGTGTCGGAAAGCGTGCCGCGCACCGGAAACGGCAAGACGGACCGGAGGGAATTGAAGCGCCTCATGAAGACGCTTCCGGCGCTCCCGAGCGAAGCGGCTCAGGCGTCGGAGGAGACTGAAAGGGCGGCGGCAATTTCGGCCTCTGACGGCCGGTTCCAGGAAGTGCTCCGTGAAATCACGTCGCTCTGGCGCGAGGTGCTTGATCTCCCGGAAGACCGCGAGATCGGTCCGGAGGAGAATTTCTTCCGCCTGGGCGGCCACAGCCTCAAGGCGAACCGCGTGGTGGTTAGGCTTCGCCGCGCCTTCGGCATCGAGCTTTCGCTCAAAGCCTTCTTTACGGCTCCGACGCCGGCGCTGCTTGCCAATCTGATCCTCGAGCGTCTCGGCGAATCCTGCGCGGCTTCAGCGTCAGCGCCCGAAGAGAAGCCGCTCGAAGAGGCGTCTCAAGTCCGGCCCGTCACCGCTCCGGTCTCGGGCGCCCAGAAGCGCATTCTTCTCTGGCAGGCAAAGAATCCGGGGTCAAGCGCCTACAACATGACCGGGGGCTTCCGCATTGATGGGCGCCTCAATGAAGAGAAGCTTCAGGAAGCGCTCAATGCACTGGTCGTGCGCCATGAGGCGCTCCGCACGCACTTCGAGATCATGAAGGGCGAGCTTGTGCAGGTGATTGAGCCGCCTCAGCCCTTCCCCCTGGAAGTGGAGGAAGCTGAGCGTGAGGACCGCATCGAGGAGGCGATCAGGGAAGAGTCGAATTTTGAATTCGACCTTTCGCGCGCGCCCCTTCTTCGCGTGCGCCTGATTGAACTCCCGCATGGCGATGCCCTCATCTTCAACATGCACCATGTCCTCGGCGACGGGTGGTCGTCGGATCTGCTTCTGAGAGAGCTCTGCGCGCTTTATAACGGCGAGGATCCGGCAAAGCTTCCCAAAGCGGGCACGCCCCGCGAGGCGGCCGAGGAAGAGCTCAGCCGTACGGCAGCGCTCGAAGCGAAGCTTCATGCCGATGAAAAGCTCCTTCAAAAGCTCGTGCCGCTGCCTGAGCCGCTCGAGCTCCCGTCAGACCGTCCGCGTCCCCTCGAGAATTCCGGGACGAAGTCGGGCCGGTTTGTTTCCGCCACGCTCTCGCGGGAGGCGTCTCTCAAGCTGCGCAGCTGGGCGCTCGCCTCGAACGGGTCGCTCTTCATGTCGCTCGCGACGCTTCTGGCTGCAGAGCTCTACGGCATCACGGGCGCGGAGGACTTCGTGATCGGCTCTCCCGTTGCCGGGAGAAGCACGCCTGAAGCGGAAAGAACGATTGCGCTCTTCCTCAACATGATTCCGCTTCGGCTTCATGTCGAGCGTGAGGATACGGCAGCCGGACTTTTCGCAAGAACTCAGAGCGAGGTGCTCGACGCCTTCGAGCTTTCGGAATATCCGTTCGACCGGCTCATTGAAAAGCTTGACCGGGCAGACGTCCGGACGGCGCCCGGCCGGGAGCCCGTCTATGACGTCATGATGATCCTTCAGAACAATGACCCGCTCGAACTCTCCCTTGCCGGGATGAAGGCGAAGCTCATTGAGGATATTTCAGCGGGCGCCAAGCTTGACCTCAATTTTGAGTTCGACGATTTCGAGGAAATCCGCCTGAGGCTTGAATACCGCGAGGACATGTTCGATCGCGAGCGTGCCCAGGGCTGGGCTGATGCCTTTGCCGCCATGGCCGAAAAGCTCGCTCAGTCCGACCCTGATGAACTCAGGGTGAAGGACCTCTGCGAGGTGCTTGAAGCTCGCCCGCAGGACGCTTCTGCAGCGGGTACCCCGGCGGCAGAGGCGCTCGCAAAGCGTCTTCTGGCGCAGAGCGAGCAGGCGGACGACGACGAATGGTAGTCCCGGCAATATGCAGGATTCCTTGAGAGAAAACAACGACAAATAAGGATTGTCAGAAAATGAGTGCTGTTTTCGGTCGAATCGATTACCGTGAGCCGGGCGCTGAACGAGCGGATCTCGGCGCGATGGCAGTGAGACTCGCCCATCGTGCCGGAATTGAGGAGGCGTCATCGCCGCAGAAGGTGAAGGACGCCATGGATAGCGCGGTGTTTTCACGCGGAGCCCTTGGCGCTCTCCGGTCGCTCTCCGATGCAGAGACGCCTCATGCTGCCGTGGAGCCCGGGAGCGCCGCACTCGTGCTCTCCGGTTCGTTTTTCTCTCAGGCGGATGACGCTCGCCCGGAAGGTCCGGCTTTCGGCGGCCGGGCCCCGGCTTCAGCACTCTTTTCAGCGCTTTATCCCCTGAGAGAAGACAAAAGAGGAGCGGCCAGGGTCCTCAGGCGCGTTTCCGGGCACTTTGCCGGGGCCTTTTATGATGAGGCGTCGGGAGAGCTCCTCCTTTTCCGCGATGTGCTCGGCGCCGAGCCGCTTTACTGGGCGGCAACGCAAAGAGGCATTGCGTTTGCGTCCGAAATCCGTGCGCTTCTCGCCCTCCGGGAGGTCCGAGAGAGAACGCGGGTGAACCTGCGTGCCGTCGATCAGCTGATGACGTGGCCCGGGCCGGTGGCGCCCGATACGTTCTTTACCGGAATTGAAGCCGTGCCGGCAGGCTTCATGCTGGTATTCAACCCGAAGAACTTTCAAGCCGGATCCGGTCCCGAGCGCGTGGTTTTTGACGATTTCGACTATCCGCTCCTGAAGGACCGCAGGCCCTTCGGCGCCAATGATGATCCGCGCCCCTGGATCGAGGAGCTTGAAAGGCTCTTTACCCGGGCGGTCGGCCGCAGGCTTCAAGGCAATCCTGCTTTTCTCTCATCGGGCGGCATCGACAGCGCGCTCGTCAATACGGTTGCAAAAGCGCTGGGCGCAAATGACATGCACACCTTCTCGATCGGCTTTGCCGACCGTGCCATGGATGAGCGTCCCTGGCAGAGATCGGTGACGGAAGCGGTTGGGAGCGTGCATCATGAACGCGTGGTGGATACGAAGGACGTCTATGCGAGGCTTCCCGACGTCGTTCGTCTGGGTGAAGCGCCGCTGAAGGAGTCCTACAACGGCTGCGCCCTGATGCTCGCGGAAATGGTGCGCGCGGAAGGGTTCACGAGCGTGCTTTCGGGAGAAGGGTCCGACGAGCTCTTTGCGGGCTATGCGGGTTATCTTCTGAATTCCGAGCCCCCGGAAGAAGAGGCCGAGGATCCGCTCGAGCAGGCGGAGGAAGCGCGCATGCGGCGCCGCCTCTGGGGAGATCCGACCTTCTTTTATGAGCGTGAATACGCCGCGCACGAAAGAATCCGGCGCGACCTCTATTCGCCCGACGTTGCGGAGCGCTTCGAGCGCTTCAGCGCGACGGCAAGGCCCCCGGTCAATCTCGCGATGCTCCGCGGCCGGCATCGTCTCAATCAGCGCACCTATCTCGACGCGAAGCTCCGCGTGGCCGACCATGAGCTCACCGATCACGGCGACCGCGTCCTCATGTCTCAGGGCATTACGGGACGCTACCCGTTCCTCGACAAGGATGTCCTCGAATTCTCCGCACGCATTCCGCCGGAGCTTCTGATCTATGACGAGCGCGAAAAGTATCCTGTTCGTGCAATGGGTGCAAAGTATGTGCCGAAGGCGATCCTGAACCGCCGCAAATTCAGTTTTGTGGCTGCCGGGACGCCCGACCTGCTGAAGCTCCGTCTTGACTGGGTAGAGGAGCTCCTCTCCCGGGAAAACATCCGGCGCGCGGGATATTTTGATGCCGATGCCGTTGAAAATCTGAAGAAGCTTTACCTGCGCCCGGGGTTCCGCATCAATCAGACTTACGAAGAAGACTTCCTTATGATTGTGCTCTCCTTCCACCTCTGGCTCAGGATCTTTGAGATGCCTGATTTTTCCTGATTCTCAAAGACCTCATAAGGCCGTATAGTGAGGGTGCCGGGGTGCTAACGCCGCGCGCCGGCCCTTTACGAAGAGTTGATCCATACCCCATGAAAAAGCGCCGATTCCTGGAAACCTTTGCCGCCGCCGCTGCTACGTCCGGCATGGCATTAGCGGATGCGCCGACCGAGCATATCGGGAGCGTCTCCGGCTTTTTGACGTCGCCCGGAGAACGGGAGGCCGCCAGGCGTCAGCGCGTTTTCAATGTAGCGCTCCTCGTGAATGAAACGGGGCTCGATGCAACAGCCGGCCGCAGGCATGAGGCCATGGCCCTTTTTGCGGCGGAAGAAATCAATGCCGCGGGCGGCGTGCTCGGCCGACGCATGGCGGTGAATGTTCTCGATTGCGAAAGCGATCTGGAGATGACGAAGCTTGCCATTGATTCGGTACTGAAGGTTTCCGAAAGCTTCGTTGCGATCATTGGGGTAGGAACATCGGAACAGGCGAGGCTCTGCATTCCATTGGCGGATAGTGCAGGGATTCCGTATCTCTCCACGAAGGCCAAAAGTCCAGGACTCTGCTTTGCGCCGGACGGCAGCATCCGCCCCTGGATTTTCAGACTGAATCTCGATGCCGGATCGCTCGGCGCGGCCTGCGGACTGATGACTGCGCAAAAGGGCGGCCGGCGGATCGCTGCGCTGATTGAAGAAGGCAATGTTGAGGAGCAGGCGGTTTCGAACGGCTTTAAAAGCACCTTTGACATTGAAGGAGACCGCGAATACCGGGAGATCGTTTATCCCCGGGGAACCATGTCGCTCTGGGCTTATCTGGCAATGGCGGAAGCCTACGGCACGGATACGCTTCTCTTCCCGGCGCGCGGGGATCGTCAATCGATCGGAATTCTGCAGTTCTGCGACCGAAAGATGAAGTGCGATCTTGTCGTCTGGGATGACTATCGAGAAGAGCCGTACTGGAAGGATGATGCGGAGATGCTCAACCGCGTCTACAGCTTTTCCGCATTCAACCGCGCCGATTCGGGGGTAGCCGCCTGGCTTGAAAAAGCAAAGGCTGCGGCAGACCGCTACGGCGTTCCCATCACAAGCGATGCGCAGCGCTACGCGCTTCTCGATGCCAGTCACTCGTATATGGCTGTGAAGCTCCTCGCCGACAGCCTCGGACGCGCGGATTCCTTCCGTCCTGAGCGCATCCGCAGCTCTATTCAGAGCGCGACCGATCTCTATTGGGCGGGACGGACGCCCCTCACGATCGGAATACTCCATGAGCCCACGGAAAACAGCGCCTATTTCTATCACGGGAACCCTTCGAATTCAGAGCCTCCGATGGGTTCCGTAGTGGTCGACGTGCCGGACTCGGTCTGAGGGAGGAGCTGCCATGCAGAGACGCCGATTATTTACCGCCGCCGGTCTGGGTCTTGCCGCAGCGTCCCGGCCCGCAAGCGCCATGATCTGGAATACCAAGCGGGTAACGCCCCTCGAGGAGCGCGTCAAGCCCCTGGTTGTCCGTTATTTGATGTCTCCGGGATGGTCGGAGGAGGCGCCCCTCATGAAGCTTCTCATCGAGGGGCTCGAGCGGGCGAGAAAGCAGTACCGCATTTCCTATGAATGCCGGGAGATGCGCTCGCGCGATCTGATCTACGAGGACATGGGGCGCGTGCTCGAGGAGTGTCACCCCGACATGGTCATCTGCCTCGGGAGCGAATTTACGGTTCCGCTCGTCTTTCATGCGCGGAGATATCCCAATGTGAAGTTCGGGATCATGGGCGTGCCCCTCGTCAACATTTATCCCAACATCATGTCGGTGATGTTTTCGCCCATTGAGAGCGGCTTCATCTGCGGTGCGCTTGCGGCGCTGGCGCTCAATCGGGATGTCTTCTCGAGGGAAGGCTCTGCCGTGGGCTGGATCAGCGGCGGCGACGATGCCGAGGCCGACGAAACATTTCTCGGCTTCCGCCTGGGGGCGCACTTCATTCGTGAAGATCTGGTCATACACCGCGACAGCATCGACTCCTATACGGACCAGGCAGCCGCGCGCGAGGTTGCGCTCGACTTCTATGCGAGCGGCTGCGCCATCACGTTTGCGCATGCCGGAGAGGCGGGGCTCGGAGCGCTGGAGGCCGCTGAGCTTGCCGACAAATTTGCGATCGGCATCGATTCCGACCAGGATGCGCTCTATCCCGGGCACATCATTACGTCGCTTCTGAAGCACTACGACCGCGCGGCCTTCAGCTTCATCGAGGCTGCCGTCAAAGGGCGCTTCCACGGGCTTTATCTCATGAATCTCAGCAACTACGGGATTGAGTTCACGGAGATGAAGGTGCTGAAGGAATATCTCGGCGCCTATACCGTCAATGCGCTCTTCAACGAACTCCACATCCTGCGCCGCTCGCTCGTGCAGCGCGCGATCTCGATCCCGTATCCGGGCTACTACACCGAAGCGCTCAATTACGAATAACGCGAAGCGGGACGCGAGAGCGTGAAGGGGCGGTCTGAGGCAGCGGTGAGCCACACCATGCTCTGCTGCGGCACCGGCCCGGAAAGCGTCTTTCGCGCAGCTTCCATGGCGTCGGAAAGCATTTCGCTCCCGGGCTGCAGAAGAAGCGTCTTCCAGTGCCATTCCCGGCCGAGAAAGACGAGCGGCGATTCAAGCACATTCAAATCCGCGATCTCATCGCGCAGTCCCCAGCCGCCCGCCTTCAGAACAGCTTCCTTGCGCGTCCAGAGCGCGTAGGCGCGGGCTCGCGCATTTTCAAGGCCGGAAGCGGCCTCGATGTACTTCATTTCCTCCGTCGTCATGACGCTCATGAGGTCGTGAAGCTCGCGCTCCGCCTCATCCCTTTCGCTCCGGGCGGATGCGGGGGCAAGGGATTCAGCATCGAGTCCCGCAAGAATGGGAGAAGATTCTTCCGCATGAGCGGGAGCAAGGAGCGCCGCGGCAAAGCCGGCGGCGTGCGTGAGCGAAAAGTCGCCGGCCCCGGGAATCGCGGGCTTGCCGTATGTTCCGAGATGCCAGTTGTTCCAGCGGGCTTCAGTAAAAGTTCCGGAATGAATGAGAAGCGAGCGCAGGCACTCGCGCGCCGCAGCCCGGCGGATGCGGTCGGCAGGAAGCAGATAAGCTTCGTTTTCCTTTTGAAAACCTGCAGGAAGATTTCTGTAATCGGGTTCGTGAAGGTCCGGAGAAGATCCGGGCGCACCGAATCTGCCCCTTGAACCGTCGCGTACAAACTGCCACTCGAGCGTGAGCGGCGCCAGGGGAGCGTCTCCCGCCATGGGATCCGGAAGGAAATCAGGCCGAAAGAAGATCGACCTGCTCGCGCAGGTGCTTCGAGAGAAGCGCGCGGGCTTCCTCTTCATCGCCGTGCTGAATGGCGCGAAGGAGTTCCCGCTCCTGGCGGGCAATGTTCATGAAGAAGGCCGGATCATTCTGCGGGAGCCTCGGCGTCGTTTTTTCAAAGTATGTAATGAGTGCGGCCGAGAAGACCTGAAGCACGCGGTTGCCGCAGGATTCAAGCAGAATGAGATGAAATTCCCGATCCCAGCGGTCGGCTTCATGCGTATTGCCGGCATTCAATTCAATGCGGCAGATGGCGTCGTCAAGACGGCCGAGCAAAGCGGGCGTCATGCGGCGCACGCAGAGCGGGATGATGTTGACCTCAATCAGGAGGCGCGCCTCAATGAATTCGCGGATATCGAAATTCGCAATGTCCATCTGCACCTGAATCTGCGAGGACAGGTGCTTCGGCCCCATGGCGTTCACCGTCATGCCGCGCTTCGGCGCCCGGTCGACAATGCCCATCTGGGAGAGAACTGCCAGAGCCTTTCTCACCTTGTAGCGCGTTACATTGAAGCGTTCAGCAATCTCTGCTTCAGTATCAATGCGTCCGCCTGCCTTTGCCTGGCGAAGAATGTGCTTATGGATGGCGCGAAAAAGCGTGTCCTCATCAACGGGCGCGTCGGACAAATAGTTCTGTTCCAAAGCAGTGACCTTCAGGGAAATATTGATGGGCGCGGCCCGGGAGGCACGCGTGAATTTGTCGACAAGAGTCAATCAATGCATTTTACGCGGCCGCCGGCCTTTTTGGCGTGCATTTCGGCCGGCTGAAAATCCGTCGGCACCCGTTTTCAGAGCGGAGCTGCCGCCGGCATCTCAATCGCGCGGGCTTCGTTCTGAAGTTCGTAGAGGAGCCGGAGCGCATCGCGGGGCGTAAGACTGTCGATGTCGGCGCTGCCGATGCGTTCGATGAGCGCGAGCATTGCCGGATCAGCCTCGGCTTCAGAAGGCTGCTCCCCGGCCTCTTCTTCCGGTTCGGGCGGCATGAGAAGGCTTTCGCCGAAAAGATTCGGCAAGGGCGAGTCGACCGTATTGGCGCGCTCCTCGAGCTTGGCGAGAAAGCTTTTGGCGCGGCGCACGACATGAGCGGGAATGCCGGCGAGCTGAGCGACCGCAATGCCGTAGCTTTTCGATGCGGCTCCTTCGGAAATTTCATGCATGAAGACGATGCCGGAACGGGTCTGCGAGGCGGAAACATGGACGTTCGCCACTTCGCGCAGCTCCTGCGCAAGGGTCGTCAGCTCAAAGTAGTGCGTGGCGAAGAGCGTGAAGCTTCTCGTCTTCTGCACGAGCTCCTGCGCGATCGCGGCAGCGAGCGACAGACCGTCGAAGGTTGAGGTGCCCCGGCCGATTTCATCCATGAGCACGAGGCTTTTGTCGGTTGCCTGCGAGAGAATCGCCGCCGCCTCCGTCATCTCCACCATGAAGGTTGAGCGGCCGCGGGCGAGGTCGTCCGAGGCGCCGATGCGGGTATGAATGCGGTCGACGGGGCCGATCTCGGCCGTCTCGGCAGGCACGAAGCTTCCGGCCCAGGCAAGAAGAACGATGAGCGCCACGCTTCGCATGTAGGTTGACTTGCCGCCCATGTTGGGGCCGGTGATGATGAGCATGCGCCGGCCGTCCTCGAGTCGGCAGCTGTTGGGCACAAAGTTTTCGAGCGTGGTTTCTACGACCGGATGACGTCCCTTTTCAATGCGGATTCCGGGGTGATCGGTGAGAACGGGACGCACCCAGCGATGCGCCTCGGCGTGTTCGGCAAGTCCCGTTACGGCATCGAGCTCCGCAATGGCTTTGGCAGCGGCAAGGAGTTCCGCCGCACGCTCCCCGAGCTTCGCGACGAGCTCATCGTAAAGCGCCTTCTCGAGCGTCTGCGCCCGTTCGCGCGCGGAGAGAATGCGGTCTTCGAGCTCCTTCAGTTCCGGCGTAATGAAGCGCTCGGAATTTTTGAGGGTCTGCTTTCGCTGGTAGCGGACGGGCACCCGATCCGCAGCGGTCTTTGAGACCTCAATGTAGAAGCCCGAAACCTTGTTGTACTGCACGCGCAGCGTCTGGAGCTTCGTGGCCGCCCGTTCGCGCTCCTCCATTTCGAGAAGGATGCGGCTTGTGTCGTCTCTGAAGTGCCTCAGTTCCGCGAGTTCGGGGCTGTAGCTCGAGGCAATGACGTCGCCGTCGCGCAGAAGCACGGCAGGTTCGGGAAGGAGCGCTTTGGCAAGCAGCTCTTCGATCATTGCCGGGAGTCTGAGGCTTTCGCCCAGGGCGGCAAAGAAGCGAAGAGGCTGCGCGGAGAGCCACTTTTCTAGCGACTGAATGCGGGGAAGCGCATCGCGCAGCGACGCGAGCTCGCGCGGACGCACGGTTCCGAGCGCAATGCGGCTCGAAATGCGTTCAACGTCAGGGAGCGTATTGAGGCCCGTGCGGAGGTTTTCGAGAAGGCTCCCGGTCGAGAGAATGCTCTCGATCGCTTCCTGGCGGATTTGAGCTGTCTGGCGGTCACGCACGGGCTGGTTGAGCCAGCGGCGCAGTTCCCGGCTCCCCATGGCGGTAGCGCAATGGTCGAGCACGGAAAAGAGCGTCGGTCCGTCCCCTAAGGGCGAAAGGCTTTGATCGATTTCGAGATTGCGCCGCGTCGAAGGGTCGAGCACGACGAATTCGCTTTCCTTCACGAGCTTCAGAGGCTCAATGAAGGGCATGAGGTCGACCTGCGTTTCCGCCGTGTAGTCAAGGAGCGCATTGGCGGCGGCAAGAATGGTGGTTTTGCCGGATACTCCCCAGGCATCCAGGTTGGCGAGCCCGAAGGTGCTGCAGAGCATTTCCTGGCCGCGCCTGCCGTCGAAGTGCCAGTTGGGAAGCGAGGAAACGACGAGTTCAGGGTGCGCCTCGCGAAGCGCCTGCCGGCGGGATTCGGCAACGAGTACTTCCGAGGGGTGGATGCGGGAAATAACGCTCGCGAACGCTTCGGCAGAGACCTCTTCAGCACGGAAGTCGCCGTTCGAGAGCGTCAGCCACACGAAGCCGTAAGGGTCCGACTTCTTTCTGGGCCAGTCGATCGCAAGAAGCGTTGAGTCGGATTTTTCCGGCAAAAGCGTCGTTTCGGTGAGCGTGCCGGGAGTGACGATGCGCGAGACCTTGCGCTCGATCATGCCTTTGCCCGGCGTCCCCATCTGTTCGACGATGACGACGCTTTCCCCGAGCTTGACGAGCTTCGCAATGTAGGTGTCGAGCGAGACAAAGGGAATCCCCGCCATCGGAATGGGCGTTCCGTCGGTGAGCTTCCCGCGCTTGGTGAGCGTGATGCCGATCAGGCGGTTGGCGCGGACGGCATCGTCAAAGAAGGTCTCGTAGAAGTCTCCCATCCGAAAAAGCACGAGCGTTTTCGGATAACGGTTCTTCACCTCAACGAACTGCCGCATTGAGGGAGTGAAGAGTTCAGGATTGCTGAAATCGGGCTGAACGGGAGCTTCTTCTGCCATGGGGGATTTTTCGCTAATAAAAAACCGTCCGGCCTCAGTGCCCGCGCTATCCAAAAGGCGCCGGAGGGAGCAGCAGAGGCGGACGGTCATTGCCGGGGAAGGGCCCCGGCGGTTCAAAAGAAATTATTCGCTCTTTTTGGTCGAGAGCGTGCGGCGGGGAGCCTTCGCTTCGGGATTGCCGGCATTTTCCGCGGGTTCAGCCTTGATGGTGCCCACGAGCGGGAGGAGCTGCGCGAAGATCTTGGGGTTGCCCGCGCAGACGTTGCCGGACTCGAGCCAGTTTTCGCCGCCTTCAAGGTCGGTGATGAGGCCGCCCGCTTCAAGAACGAGCAGGCCGCCCGCGCAGATGTCCCACGGGTTGAGCTTCAGTTCCCAGAAGCCGTCGTAGCGGCCGCAGGCAACCCAGGCGAGGTCGAGCGCGGCGGATCCCGGGCGGCGGATGCCGGCAGAGCGTTCCGCGACGCGGCGGAAGCCCGCGAGGTAGCCGTCGAAATCGCAGCCGCGGCGGAAGGGGAAGCCCGTGCCGATGAGGGAGCGCCTCATCTCGTCGGTTTCCGAGACGCGGATGCGGCGGTCGTCGAGCTTCGCGCCCTGCCCCCTGGCGGCGGTGAAGAGCTCGTTCTTAGCAACGTCGTAAATGACGGCGGCGATGGGTTCGCCGCGGTAGGTGAGCGCGATCGAGACGCAGTACTGCGGCAGCCCGTGAATGAAGTTCGTTGTGCCGTCGATCGGGTCGATGATCCAGAGGTAGTCGCTCTTCGGGTCGCCGACGCGGCCGGCTTCCTCGGAAAGCACGGCATGGTGCGGATAGGCCGACGTGAGCTCGCGAATGATGACGGCTTCGGCCGCCTTGTCCGCTGAGGTGACGAAGTCGTTTGCGGCTTTATCGGAGATTTCCAGAAGATCGCGGTCTTCGGCGGCGCGGTTGATCTCGCGCGCGGCCATGCGCGCGGCCTTGGTGGCGGTGGCAACGAAAGCCTGAAGCGACGACGTGGGCGTGGGCATTTGTTTGAGCTCGAAAGGTTGAAGCAGGTACGAAATAAAGACTCAATGCCGGGGATGGAAGCCTCGGCAAAGCAGCCCGTTTCATGAACGGGGCGTGATTTTAACAAAAGGCGGCCGCTCCTGCCGCTTCGAGAGAGCCCGCAGAAGCGGTTCGACGCCTGTTGCGGGTCGTTAGAATGAGAGTTTGAATGCCTGAAAATTCCCTCTTTCCCCTGTTTTTTGCGTTATGACTGAGAAAAAGGCTTCCGCAGCCTCAAAGAAGCTCGCTTCAGAGATAAAACCGAAGCCCGTGCGGAAATCTCCTGCCGCTAAACCCCGCAAGCGCCGCAGCGGCATCGATGCGCAGGCGCTGGTTCGCGCGCGAGCGCAGGAGGAAGCGCAGGAGAATCAGTCTGCGGGGGAAGGAAGAGTTGAGGCGCTTCAGTTCGAAGAAGCGTTTCCTCTTTTGCCGCAGGATGCCGAGGGTGATCCGAATGCGCCGCGCACGGGACCTGCCAAGCTCCCCGACCTCGCTCTTATAGAACGGGCGGAAGCGCAGGCGCGCGAAAAGAAGGAAAAAAAGAAGAAGCCGGCAGAGACCAAAAGCGTTTCGAGCGGGACGCTTCTGCGCCAGAAGCTTTCGGAGCTCCTCAGAAGTGCGCTTCAGGAGGCGGCAGATCATCTTCTCGGCCGTTCGAGTCCCGAATTCGCGCTCGTTCCTCTGAACCCGGTTCGCGTCATCATCGCCATTTCGGGCGGACGCGACTCAATGGCGCTCCTTGATGTCGCCTCGAAGCTTCTCCACGAGAAGCGCCAGGCGCTGATTGCCGGCATGCGGGCAGTCTACGTCCATCACGGCCTTGAAGCTGATGCCGACCAGTGGGCGGACCTGTGCCGTGCGGAATGCGAAAAGCGCTCGGTCGAATTTGAATGCATTCATGTGCGCGTCTCTGAAAAAGGCGAAGGCGTTGAGGCCGCGGCGCGCGAAGCGCGCTATAAGGCGCTTGCCCGCTATGCTCTGAAGGAAGGCTTCGACGTCGTTGTAACGGCGCATCACGAGGACGATCGGATTGAAACGTTTCTTCTGCAGTGGATGCGCGGCGCAGGGCTCGACGGTCTGGCGGCTTTTCCGGAGGTGCGGGAACTGACGACGCCGTCGGCTGAGGATGCTCCGGCCGTTCAGGAGGGGCGTCTGGTGTTCCTTCTGCGGCCCTGGGCGGCGCTCCCGAGAAAGGACATTGAGCGCTATGTGCGCAACCGACGGATCAGCTACGTGAATGATCCGGACAACGAAAATCCCCGTTTTGCCCGCAACCGCGTGCGGCATGAGGTTATTCCGCTTCTGGAGTCCATCCGTCCGGGATTCCGAACGACGGCTGCACGCTCGGTGTCGCTCGTTGCGGAAGCGCTTGAGGTGCTCAAGAGCGTTGCCCGATCGGACCTTGAACGCTGCCGGTCGGAAGAGCGCCCCAAAGGCCTCTCCATCTTCCGCCTTCTGGAACTCATTCCGGCCCGTCAGGCCTGGTGCCTGCGCGCATGGCTCTCGGCGGAAGGCCTGAGGCCGATCTCGAAGGCGCGGCTTGAGGACATGCTTCGGCAGGTGCGTGAAACGCATTCCGACGCCTCCTTTGCCATCCGGCTTCAGGGGAAGGAAATCCGCCGCTGGGGGCCGGATCTGGTGGTCCGCAATGTCGTCACGAAGCGGCTCGCTGCGGACCAAAGTGCGGTCGTGAGAACTCAGGCCGGCGACATTGCACTCCCCGACTGGGGCGGCGTCATTGAAGTCATTCCCTGCAAGCCCGGAGAACCCGGCATTGCGCGCTCGAGGCTCATGGACCGCACGGCGCGGCTCGAAGCCCGCTCGAGCAGCGGTCAGACGAAGCTTCGTCTCTGGATGCTCCGGCCCGCGAAGCCCCTCAAGGACCTCTACAGCCAGGCCGGCATTCCGGCCTATGCCCGCGTCGATCTGCCCCGCCTCTGGCTTAACGGCGAGCTGCTCTTCGCGGCCGGCCTCGGCATGGACGTGCGGATGCAGGATGACCCGGACAAATTCCCTGATCGCGTGAAGCTGCGCTGGCACCCCGATCACTCGCTTTGGGATGACCGGGCCGTGCCCAATTACGCCGAACTCTCTCAGTCCGACCGCGTTAAGCGCGAGGAGCGCGTGCGCGAAGCCCAGAAGCGCCTCGCTTCGGCAAAGGAGTAGTCCTTCGTGGAAAGCCGGGCTGCTCAGGTGGAGATTCTGCGGTTCTGGGAAGAGATGGAGCTTCTCACGCCGGCGGATTTGCGCAGAAAGGACGCGGAAGGCACGTTCTGGAGCGAATGGCGCCCGGGACGGTTTTCCGGAAACGAGGCTGAAGCGGTCGCGCGCTGGCAGTCGATGAGGCTCCGCGCTGCCTACGAGTACCCGGCCAAGGTTCCGCACAGCATGCTCGAGGCGGATCTTCCTTTTTTCACCGTGTACCTCGGCATTGTGGAAAAACGCACGGTTTACGGGCAGCTCCTCCGGGAGTTCGGCGAGATTGAGGGGAGGGAGAGCGCCTCCGCACCTTTTGATCACCCGGCTTTTGCCGGGAGCGGCGAATCGATCTGGGGCGAAATGGGCGCGTCCTCCATTGCCGGGGCGGATCTGAGAGGACAAACCTATCTCGCCCGCTTTCAGCTCAACCCCTGGGGCAAATACATCGACGAAAGCTTTGAAGCGGCAGGCTTTTGCGGCGCTTTGAGGTACCTTCGCGCCGAAAAGGAGCGCCTCCGGGGATCCGACAACCTGAGGCTCGTGGAAGGGGCGCTGCTCCGATGCGAGCGCATGGCGCGCTGGATGGGCGCTGAGGTCGCCCGCGTCTGCGGCCTCACGCCCGAGGGCGCCCCGGGCCTTGCGGTCAAGGCCGAACGGATTGAGGGCGAGCCCGTGATGATTCGCCTTACAGACCCCCAGGAAAGTGCCGAACCCGTGCCCGAGGGCTTCATTTCAGAGCTCTCCGCCCAGCTTGCGCGCGGCGCAGGACTGCCTGAGGGACTTCCTTCAGCCGTGAGGACGACGCTTTCGCTTCCCTTGCGGCGCAATCCTCCCGAACCTGGTCCGCTCAGAAGCTTCTATCTCTCGGACATCCGTGCCGCCCGCGTGGCGCTCATGCATGCCGGAGCCGAATCCATAGAGGCTCCTGATATGAAAAAACTGCGGGAACTCGGTTCGAAGGAAGCGTCCCCTGCGTTGAGCGCTGCGGAGGCGATTCAAGGGAACAAGGCCCCGGAAGGCGCATTCGATCCGATTTCTCCGGAAGACCTCGAAGTGCTCCAGCCCGTGAGCGGACCGCTCGCGAGGCTGCTTACGCTCGGGAGCGGAAAAGGCGTCAGGCATACGGATCTTCTCAAGTCGCCTGCCGCCCTCTCAGAGCTCCTCAAGCCCGAGGGACTCCCCTCGGGGCGCTGGCCCGCAGACCCGTCGCATCACCTCTATCTCGCCCAGCAGGCGGCCGTCTCGGGCATCCTCCGGGCGGGCGGCGGCTTCGGACCGCTCGTTTCGGTGAACGGCCCTCCGGGCACAGGCAAAAGCTGGCTTCTGAGAGACGTCATTGCAGAGATCGTGACGCGGCGCGCAAGAAGGATTGCAGAGAAAGCGGCGTCAAGAGATGTTTTTGACTGGGAGCATCCCGTCGTCTGGGAGCTTTCGACGAACCGCCTCGATTCGCTCACGCCCATCCAGGCCGACATTGCGGCGGATTCGCTCATGGTTGTGGCCTCCAACAACAATGCGGCCATCCGCAACATTACGGATTCGCTTCCGCGGAGCTACGGCCTCAGGGATCCGAAGCCCGATCCGTCGACCGGCGGCACGAGGCCTGCTTTTTCCTACTGGCGCGACTGCGCGCTCGGCATGATGGCGCTTGCCGTCGAAATGAAGCCTCTGGCGAGGGGCGAGAAAAAGAAGCGGCTGCGGGCGGGCGAACATAATGGCGCTTCTGAGGTGGATGACCCCAATCTCTCCTTGGGGGATGAAGCCGCCGGATTCGGAGCCCTTTCGCGGGAAGAGCTGAAGAAGATTCCGGCCGCCAAGCGCCGTCAGATGCTGCGCGAAACGCTTCTGAAGCGCGTGAAGTCTCCTGAGGAGGTCTTGGGACTTTCCTCCGCGACGCTCGGGAGCCGGCGCAACTGCAGCCGGTTCGTGCAGGCCGTCATGGGGGTCGGCATGTCGAATCCCTTCGACTCGACGATTCAGCAGCAGATCGACGACGTGATTGATCAGCTCAAACTCATGCGGCGCCTCCCCGAGGAGGAGTGGCTGAGCGCCCGGAAGCGCTTTCGCGAGCTCGATGAAAAAGTGAGGGTCCGCCGGGAACGCATGGCGGAGCGCTGCCGCACGCACCGCGTCGTGCCGCAGGTCTTTTCGACGCCGCTCGCCGAGGACCCTTCGCAGCATAAGCTCACGCTCTGGGTGGACGAGGAGTTCGAGCGCCTGCGCTCGGAACTCTTTGAGGCGGCGATGGAGCTTCATGCGGCAACGCTTGTGGCTCAGGCGGACGCGGCAAAGAAAGGACTTCGCGCGGCGGCCGTCTATCTGCTCTCGGGGATGCCTCATTTTGAGTCGGGATCGGCGCGTCAGATTTTCGAATTCATTTCCTTCCTCATTCCCGTCATCTCAACGACGCTCGCAAGTGCAGGCCGACTTTTCGCACAGGTCGGCGCTTCGGAACTCGCCTGGGTCTTCATCGACGAAGCGAGTCAGGCGTCGCCTCAGGCCGCTGTCGGCATTCTCAACCGCGCCCGCCGTGCGGTGGTTTTAGGTGACCTGAGGCAGCTGATGCCGGTCGTCACCATGCCTGAACCCCTCGCGGAATTTCTGCGGGGCCGGCACCCCCTCGTTGATGCCGTCTGGTCGCCCATGAGGAGTTCGCTCCAGTCTCTCGCCGATGCCTCGATGGAGGCGGGCACGAGCATCCGCGACAGCGTCTCTCATGAGGACGTCTGGACGGGGCTCCCGCTTCGCACGCACCGGCGCTGCATCTCCCCCATGTTTGAAATCGCCAATGCCCTTTCCTATGCCGGGCAGATGGTGCAGATGACGCCCCGCATTGACGACGGCAGGCCGGCGCAGAGCTGCTGGTACGACATCGTCGGAAAGTCCTACGCGCCGCCCGTGAAGGTGTCGAAGAAGGGCAGAAAGTCCCGGGGCCCCGGGGGCGATCCCAAGATGATCCGCGAGGAGATGGCGTGGCTCAGAAAGCTCCTGAAGGATTTTCATGCCGACCGCATCAACCGCGGGCTGAGCCTCTTCGTGCTTTCCCCCTTCAGAGCCGTGGCCGAAGGAGCCGGGAGAATCATCCGCGAGCTCAGCCTCCGGGATTTCAATGCCCGTGCAGGTACGGTGCACACCTTTCAGGGTCAGGAAGCGGACGTCGTCATTCTGGTCCTCGGATCGATCCCGGGATCAAAGGGAAGGCGGCAGCGCCGCTGGGCATCCATGCCCGCCAATCTTCTCAATGTGGCCGTTACGCGCGCCCGGAGGGACCTCATCGTGATCGGCGACTGGGGAGAATGGACGCTTGAGCCGGCGATCAGCATCCTTGCCGGGGCGCTCCCGAGAAAAGTTCAATACATCGAGCCCGGCGACTATGCGTTCAATGCGGATCAGGAAGCCGTGAGGGAAGCGCTTGCCGGAAAGCTCTTTGGTTCAGAGATGCCGGCAAAGGCCTGAGGGGCATTTGCTAGTCGAATAAAATGTTATCAAACCTCCCATAACGCGCAGAATAGGAGGAGTAAAAATGACGCTTTGTTCGATTGGAGTCATTGCCCGACATTACGGCGTTTCGCCGAGTACTATCAGACGCTGGGTGGAGAAAGGCTTTATTCAGGCAGAAGGTCGAACCTTCGGCGGTCATCGAAGATTCAGGAAGCCTGCAGTTCAGTCTGCGGAAACAGCCGACCGAAAGATTGTCGGTTACGCCCGCGTTTCGTCGCACGATCAGAAATCAGACTTGCTGCGGCAGGCTGATCGACTGCGGGACGCCGGCTGCGACGAAGTGATTTCCGACATCGGTTCCGGCCTCAACTGCAGAAAGCCCGGTCTGAGAAGACTCCTGCGGATGCTTCTCGACAACCGCATTGAGAAGCTGCTGGTTCTCCACGAAGACCGCCTTCTGCGATTCGGCGTGCCCCTTGTTCGCTTTCTCTGCGGTCGGGTGAATACGGAATTTCTCGTCGTTGAAGCCGTGACGCCCGTGTCCTTTGAAGCAGAGCTCGCCCGGGATGTGGTGACGCTTATGACGGTTTTCTGCGCCCGTCTCTACGGGCGGCGAGGAAGACGCAAAGGTTCATCGCTTAATTTGCAAGCGATGGGATAAAATTTATTTCCTTAAATATCAATAAATTAACTGAAATTTAAGGGTTTTGTGCTTCGGTGCGACACAGACTGACGTATGCTGTGTGCAATATGCGGGGAAAGCTTTTGCATTCTACATGATTTCCCCATGCACCTCGATCCACTTCGTCCATCCGAGCCCGATCCTCACATCATCGACAGCGATCGCATTGAAGCGCTTGTGGTCGACAACAGTGAGAATTCCGTGCGCACCATCATTCGCCTTATCGATGTTGAGAAGCTCGGCAGCTTTGAGCGCGAGGAGCTCGACAAGCTCCGTCGTGCGTTCGGCAAGGAGCGCGCGCGTTTCATTCAGCTCCTTCGGATGCGGGAACATCGCAGGAACTGCTGCGGCACGGGCTACCGCAGGATCAGAGACGCCATCGTGAAGGAAGACCGCATGGACAAGAATGCGGGCGTTGACGTGCAGGCGAAGCATTCCGGCCTGCAGGCGAGGCACTGGAAGATGGCGCTCCAGTCGGCAGCGATCGTCGTCTCGAACTACTGGCGTCTGGCGCAGGCGAACGCCAAATCCGTTATTTTTGCCAAAGAGTGGACGAAGGACCTCAATGATGTGGAGCGCTTTTACATCCACATGATGCTTTCGAGGCTGCGCCCGGAATTCTTTGAGCTCATTGACGGCAAAAATCCGCACTTTGAGAGATTCCGGATGGAGGAAATCCGCGATCTGCCGAAACTCTGCCTGAGGATCCGCCGGACGGTGAGGAGAGCCTTGGGCAGCTTCCCTAGCCCGGGCCGGTCCGTCAACGTGTGGTTCGACCAGTCCTGCTACAAGGTGCAGAACGAAAACGGCGTCGAGTGCGTCTACCTGACGAGCATGACGAAGGGGAAGCGCATCCGCGTTGAGCTGAAGGGCATCGGCAAAGTAGGAAGCGTCATTCACCTTCTTTTCAGGAGTGACGGGAAGCTTGAGCTCCATGTCATGGAGCCTCTGAAAAAGAAGGCGCTTGAAAATGTGCCGGCCGTTCCCGAGGAAAAGTACTACTCCCGGGCTTAATGACATGGACCACCCACTGCATCGAACCCGTTCGAGCGAATGGGCGCGACAATAGGTGTATCTACCTCTAATACCGCAGGAGGCCATGCCATGACAAAGAA
>OBXA01000668.1_pt1 | contig 24979 bp, 23 predicted proteins | sample 1538121 | NCBI WGS metagenome assembly OBXA01 (sample SAMEA2580133, study PRJEB22360) | human gut metagenome | biome: human gut; feature: human-associated habitat; material: faeces | place: Denmark | collected 2008/2010 | reverse complement strand
AGAAGATTGAGACAAAGATAGGCATGCCCCTCTTTGACCGGAGCACCATCCCCATCCAGCTGACGGAATGCGGCAAAAAGTACATAAAGACCGCCGAGAAAATCATGGACCTGGAAAATGAATTCGCCTACTATGTGGGCAATCTCCAGGAGCTGAAAACCGGCCGCCTGTCCGTGGGCGGCACCTATCTCTTCTCCTCCTTCATATTCCCGCCCATCATAGATAAATTCCGCAGGGCCTACCCGCACGTAAAGCTGAACCTGTTTGAGGGCCACACCCCCCTGCTGGAACAGAAGCTCTTTGCCGGGGAATTGGACATTATCATTGACAACTATCTGCTGGACGCGGGTATCTATGAAAAGGAACGCTTCATGGAGGAACGCCTGCTGCTGGCTGTCCCCTCCTCCTTTGACAGCAACCGGCGGGCGGTGAAATACCAGCTTAAGGCTTCCGACATAAAGCGCTGTCTTCACCAGAACGACACCTTTCCGGCCGTATCCTTAAAGAAATTCAAGGACGAGCCCTTTGTAATGCTGCGGTCCCACAATGATACCAGGGAACGCGTGGACACCATACTGGGCCGGGCGGGAATCCAGCTAAACTATACCTTAAAGCTGAACCAGCTCTTAACCACCTATCACCTGACAGAGTATGGCATGGGCGCTTCATTTGTCAGCGACACCGTGGTCAAGTGCCTTCCGGAAAACCCGGATATCATATATTATAAAATTGACGACCCCGAGGCGGTAAGAGATGTTTATCTTTATTATAAGAAAAATAAATACCTGACCCGGAGCATGATTGAATTCATCAAAATGGCCATTCCGGGCATTGAGAAAAACTCAGAAAAATATGTATAAGCATATGCTTATAAGTGTTATAAGTGCTGTTTCTGCTTAAAAAACAAACACATAAGGGGGTAGGAAAAATGGTTGGATGGCCAGAAATCCTTAAAAAGGAAAACCTGACAAGGGAAGAAAAAAAATGTATCTGCAACCGGCTCATGACCACGGAGAGCCACATGGAGCAGCTCATACTGAAGCATTTCACGGAGGAGGATTTCCGCAGGGTCTGGATGCGCAAGATTGGCGGAGGCGTGATTGGCGGCAAGGCCTGCGGCCTCTTGGTTGCCAGGAAGCTGATTGAGCTCAACATGCCTGAGTACGCAGGACATGTTGAGCCCCATAACTCCTTTTTCATAGGCACGGATGTTTTCTACCGTTATCTGGTGTATAACCGCTGTGCGGAGCTAAAGGCCAGGCACCGTCTGGAAAAGGAACATTTTAAGGAGACCGAGGAGCTGACCAAACGGCTGCGTGGCGGTTCCCTTCCCGAAGATATCCGTGAAGAGCTGAGCGATATGCTGGAACACTACGGGAACACCCCCATCATTGTCCGCTCCAGCAGCATCATGGAGGACGGATACGGCAATGCGTTCTCCGGCAAATACGAATCCATTTTCTGCATGAACCAGGGCACCAAAGAAGAACGGATGGCGGAACTGGAGGAGGCTATCCGCCGCGTATACGCCAGCACTATGAACGAACAGGCCATTGAATACCGAAGGAAACGCCATCTGTTAGATGTGGATGAGCAGATGGCCCTGCTGATTCAGCAGGTGGCCGGACAGCAGTACGGCGGCCTCTATATGCCGGTGGCCGCTGGTATGGGCTGTTCCTATAATCCTTATAAATGGATGGAACACTTAAACCCGGAAGCAGGAATGCTGCGCATGGTCATGGGGCTGGGGACCAGGGCTGTGGAGAGGACGCCCGGCGATTATCCCCGCCTCATCGGTCTCGACAGGGCTCAGGCCAATTTAAGAACCACCCTGGCTGAACGCCATAAGTTCTCCCAGCGCAAGGTGGATGTCCTGGACTTTGGCACCAAATCGCTCTGCACCAAATCCCTGGAAAAAATACTGGACCTATTACCCAAATGGCAGAAAAAAATGGTCCTCAGCAGGGATACGGATGCCGAGGACATGCTGGCCGAACGCCATATATACAGAACCATCTATTTTGCGGACTGCCAGGGGCTGGTGGACAATCTGGAGTTCATACGAATGATGCGCTCCCTTATGAAGATGCTGGAGAAAGAATATGAACGCCCGGTGGATGTGGAGTTTGCCGTCACAAGTCCTGAGGAAGGCGTGTGGAGGCTGAACCTGCTGCAATGCCGTCCCCTTCAGACTGCCAAATCCGAGCAGATACATATACCGGACGGCGTGGACCACCAATTTCTCTTTGACGTGCGCAGGACATCCATGCGCCGGTCCAAGGAGGAACCAATCGACTATATTGTGTGGGTGGATCCTCAGAAATACTATGAATACGAATATTCCAAAAAACCGGATGTGGCCCGTTTAATCAGCCGCATCAACCAGCATTTCGAGGACACGGATAAGAAGCTGATGCTGCTGGTGCCGGGCCGCATCGGAACCTCATCCCCCGAATTAGGCGTACCTGTGGTCTACGCGGAAATCAGCCAGTTCAGCGCCATCTGTGAGGTGGCCTACGGAAAGGCAGGCTACCATCCGGATCTATCTTACGGCAGCCACATGTTCCAGGACATGGTGGAGGCGGATGTGTATTACGGCGCAATCAACGACAACAGCAAAACCAGGCTGTACCGGCCAGAACTCCTCACCCGGTATCCTGAGGTGTTAAAGGATATTCTGCCCGGTGAATCCCAGGAGCTTGCTGACATCGTAAAGGTCCATGACGTAAGCCGGTCCGGAGCCACCCTGACCCTGGATGCCCAGGAGGGCCGCGCCGTGTGCAGGATACGGGGCACGACGCGTACTGCCGAGCGGTAACGGGCTGACCGCGAGCCTGACAAAAGGAGGGAAACCACTGAGCCATGATACTCTGTATCATGCCAGACTGTAAACAAATCAGTGCTCAGGACGCAAGTCCGGGCACTGATTTTCCTTTTATCCAAGATTTAGAAAATACGCTTTGATAGCTTGGGTATAGAGGCCCTTTCGCACACGCTCCAGTTTGCCAACCTCTAAGTATTTTCTAGCATTGGCCTGCTAATACCCGCACTTTCAACTTGTGAAGCTAAAATGTAAATAGGCTTTCTTAACAATAATACCATAATAAGCACTCCGACTATTTCTGGATATACTGACAGTTTTTAAATAACCTAAAAAAACGCATCAAGCTCATACTAATCATGAAGCCTGCAAAAGGCCAATCAACAGAAAGGAGTGAATCATATGAATTTATGCAATTGTGACGCCAAAGTTCCTGTATCACAATGCGGGTGCGGCAAGGAGCTTCCCGCCCCCGGACCAGGAGTACAGCTGGCCATTGCCACTGTTCCCATGCAGCCCTGGGAAACACCCTATGAGCCATCCAAAGCCCTGAAACAGGGGACTATTTTCCCCTGCCTGGATCTGCCGTTTTTTATAGTAGGAGGTGAAAAAAATGCCTGACCGCTGCCAGCTGCTTCAGCAGATTAATGAGATAAGTTTTGTTGTCAATGACCTGAACCTGTATCTGGATACCCACCCCACAGACGACAAGGCATTGGACGCGTTCAGCCAGGCCATGGCACAGAGAAAACAGCTTCTGGATTCCTTTGCCAAGGAATATGAGCCCCTTACCCTGAACTGTGTCTGCCCTGAAACCAATAACAAGTCCGAATCCCATACCAAGTACCCCGGCCAGAAGCATTTTACCTGGTCAGACGGACCTCTTCCATGGGACTGCCCGGAACATTAAAATAAGGAGGTGTCTAACCATGTGGACTTATGAAAAACGGTTACAATTTCCCGTAAAAATTACCCAGACCTGTCCCAAGACAGCGTCCCTGATTATCAGCCAGTTCGGCGGTCCTGACGGCGAATTAGCTGCTTCCATGCGTTATCTTTCCCAGCGTTACACCATGCCATGCAAGGAAGTGGGCGGACTGCTGACAGATATTGGCACAGAAGAGCTTGCCCATCTGGAAATGATCTGCGCCATTATCTATCAGCTGACCAAGAATCTGACACCGGAACAGGCCAAGACAGCGGGCTTTGACGCTTATTATATCGACCATACCACAGCCCTGTGGCCAACAGCTGCTGCGGGCGTTCCCTTTAATGCCTGTGAATTCCAGTCCAAGGGCGATGCCATAACAGATCTCCATGAGGACCTGGCGGCAGAACAGAAAGCCAGGACCACCTATGACAACCTGATCCGAATTATTGAAAACCCGGAGGTAAGAGAACCCCTTAAATTTCTCCGCGCCAGGGAAGTCGTTCATTTTCAGCGTTTCGGGGAGGCGCTGGAAAAGATAAAGTCCAAGCTGGATGAAAAGAATTTCTACTATTTCAATCCGGAGTTTGATAAGCAGTTTGTACAGAACGAGAAATAAAGGATAAATTACGACGCCGCTTCGTGTACGGAACAGTATGCAAAGCGGCGGACTACATAAGAGATACGGTAATTCCCACATTCATCACATGCTTTGGAGGTTTTAACCTTTCTGAACCTGTCTGCCAGGCCATCGTTCCCTCCAAGGCAGATATGGTCATCTTCTGCTGCTGTCCGATACGAGCTCCCGGCCTCACACCCAGCCGTCTATCACATCAATGGAGAATTTAAAATGGTCCTCCGGCATGCCCTGTTCCTTAAGCCGCCGTCTGATGGTTTTCATATAGTGGTTTGATATGGCCCTGCATATATCCTCCGTATTCCCGGTTCGGCACACGTCCACCAGCTCCTTGTGGATGGGGTACTGGCGGTCAATCATGGCCCTGCTGTCGGGATTGCCCGCATAATAATTGATGGCGTTTCCATAGTTTAAGTCCGTCCATCCCTTTATCAGCCGCGGCAATCCGGTGGATCGTATGATAGCCTCATGAAGCGTGTTATCACAGGCAATGGATTTGTTATAATCCGTATCCTTTAAATCCCTCATAGACTCCAATGCCGCATCCATCTCCGCAAAGGCAGCCTCTGAAAACACTCCCCTGCACAGCTTCACTGCCAAAATCTCATAGGTGGCCCTCAGCAGATAAATCTCGTAAATGTCCTCCAGGGTGATATTCCTCACCGAACATCCCACATTTCTCACATATTCCACCAGGCCTTCCTGTTCCAGCTGTCTCAGGGCCTCCCGAATGGGACCGCGGCTCACCCCAAGTTCGTCCGAAATATCCTGTTCAATAATTCTCATTCCCGGCACCAGCTCGTGGTTTAAAATTTTCATACGAATGACGTCCACTACATTTTCACGCAGTGTCTGATACGTTAATCTTCCCATAAAAGCAATTCCTTTTCATAATCCAACAACAATTCTCAAGTATTCTGTCACAAAATAATATTATCATAAGAAAATCCCAGGGTAAACATGTTGGCTGAAAAAATGGCAAAACTCCGGCACCTTATACCACAAGCGCCGGAGTTTGTCTTAGGCTTACGCCTTTCTTATGTTTACATGCCGCATATACCCTTTACCACATAGGATACAAAGATGCCCACATAATTTCCGCAGGCCCCGGCTATTACTCCCATGATTAAGCCGACGTTAATCAGGGATTTCCAGTCCGCACCTGCCGCGGTCAGGGATGAGGTTGGTCCGTCTACAATACATCCCACCATGGACAGGATCACATACTCATACTTAATCTTAAATATGCGGCAGATAATAAGGTGCAGTACGATACATCCAATCAGCATGAACAGTACATACAGGGTCATCATGAGCGCGGATCCGATAAACTGCTGCAAATCCACCGCAAATCCAATGGTTGCAAGGAAGGTCAGGGAAATAAACAGACCCAGGTCAAGATTTCCGCGCAGCTTCTGGACAGGTTTTAACTGTGCCAGCCCGATGGATACCGTGGTAAGAATCAGAAGCCGTCCCGCCTTCCAGAAGGTATCCGGAAAAATGGACTGCGCAATCACAGTACATACAAAGGACACGCCGAAACCAATGGTTAAAAGCCATGCAATATCCCGGATGGACCATCTCTTATCGGACATCAGTGGCTCGTCATCTCCGTCGTCCAGCTCCTCTTTTGTAAACTGATACGGCCACAGCTTATTCCAACGCTTGGAAGCCTTCAGGATGACCGGAGCAGCAAACAAAAATACCATTAATGGGGTGGACACCACATAATCGGCTGCGCTGGCTGCCGCAAGAGTCTCACGTGAACAGTCCAGACCCGTTGCGATGGCTGTCAGGTTAGGGGTTCCGCCTGTGTAAGTGCCTACAAACATGCCGGCGCACTTCCAGCCCTCGATAATCCTTGGGGCAAAAATGAATCCCAGTATGATGGCAATAAAACATACGGAAAAAATAGCGGATATCAGAGCAATAACCGGCTCCCTGTTCAGCTTCTTCAGCTCACGCATGTTCATGCTGAGCAGACAGATGGATATGGCGGGCGTCACGCAGTACGTAGACAACGCGCTGTAAAAATCATGTGAAATAGGCACCACATGGGTGTTGGAAAGAATGATTCCCAATACCACAACGGTCAAAACCGGCCCCAGTGACTTAAATACTTTGAATCTCTGTAACCAAAGCGCAAATGCTACCATGATTAAAATCACGAATATCAGGCCTTCGGTACGTGTAATAAGTGCTCCCATCTCTTTTTCCTCTTCACCTTTCATATGTATTGACGATTGTAGATTGTGGATTGTCAACAATCTGTATTAACACAATATTAACACAGCTTTCAAATATATTCAATATCCAAAAGTAAAAACTCTATTTTTTATGCATATTTCCAGTTTCTGTTGATTTTTCGGGATGAATCAGACCTGACTGTCTTCCCGTGCCGGATACGAATATTTAAAAAGAGAAAAATCCCGCGGACAAACCCATATGGCCTGTCTGCGGGACTCACTCTGCATATTATATTCAGACTGTATTATATTGAGAATGCGCGATACCCCTGCAAACTACACAATGCCCTGTCCCAGCATAGCCTCAACCACCTTCTCAAATCCGGCGATATTGGCACCAGCCACATAGTTGCCGGCAACTCCGTAGCGCTCTGCCGCCTCTGATACCTTTGCAAAGATATTTACCATGATTGTGTGAAGCTTATCATCCACTTCCTCAAAGGACCATGACATCCTTAAGGAGTTCTGGCTCTGCTCCAGTCCGGATGTTGCCACGCCGCCCGCATTGGCAGCCTTGCCCGGCATGAAAAGGATCTTCTTCTCCACAAACAGGTCTGTGGCCTCTCTGGTGGAAGGCATGTTAGCGCCCTCTGCCACAGCAAAGCATCCGTTGGCAAGAAGTGTCTGGGCATCGTCAAGATTCAGCTCATTCTGGGTTGCGCATGGAAGGGCGATATCACATGGGATGCTCCAGATTCCTCTGCCCTCTGTATACACCGCGGTTGGAACCTCATCCACATACTCCTTGATACGTCCTCTGCGCACTTCCTTGATTTCCTTGACAATATCCAGCTGAATGCCCTCCTTGTCATAGATATAGCCGTTGGAATCACTTAAAGCCACTACCTTTGCTCCCAGCTGCTGCGCCTTCTCAGTTGCGTAGATAGCCACATTGCCGGAACCTGATACAACTACGGTCTTGCCTGCCATATCCTTGCCGTTGTGCTTTAACATCTCGTTCAGAATGTATACCAGGCCATATCCGGTTGCCTGGGTCCTGGCCAGGGAGCCGCCAAAGGTAAGTCCCTTGCCTGTAAGAACGCCCTCATATAATCCTGTGATTCTCTTATACTGCCCGAAGAGGTATCCTACCTCCCTGCCGCCTACACCGATATCTCCGGCCGGGATATCCGTATCCTTGCCAATGTGGCGGTACAGCTCTGTCATGAAGCTCTGGCAGAAAGCCATGACCTCACGGTCTGATTTTCCCTTGGGATCGAAGTTGGATCCGCCCTTGCCGCCGCCCATGGGGAGGCCCGTCAGAGAGTTCTTAAGTGTCTGCTCAAAACCAAGGAACTTAAGAATGCTCTGGTTTACAGATGGATGGAAACGTAAGCCGCCCTTATATGGTCCAATGGCGCTGTTGAACTGCACCCTGTATCCCTTGTTTACCTGGACTGCCCCATTGTCATCTATCCACGGTACCCTGAAGGAAACAACTCTTTCCGGCTCCGTGAAGCGCTCAAGGATACCTTCTCTGCGGTATTTCTCCTCATTGGCATCGATGACCAGCTTTAAGGAATCCAATACTTCCTTCACAGCCTGATGGAACTCCGGCTCACCCGGGTTCTGCGCTACAACTCTCTCGTAAATCTCATCAACGTAAGACATTTCAATCTACCTCCTGGATTTTTGTTTGTGAAGTGTGGGGATGCTGTGCCGGCAGTGGATCCGGCACACACTTTAGAAAAAGTATAGCAAGTTAATATGCTAAAGTCAAGAAGTATGTAAACCGATTAAAATCCAACTTACCAGATTTTACCGGATATTTCATCATTTACTCCCCTGAAGCCTGTCCGGAAATCCCCTTCGTCCCCCTTATATTCTCCAGGCAGAACAGCTTTTTATTCTCCGAACCACACTGTGTCACCTTAAAATTAAGCAGATTTCCTTCCCCGGTACAGAATTCCATGGCATCCAGAATCCGCGTCACCGTGGACCGGTTCATAAGCTGCTCCTTCTCCATGGCAAAGGGTCCAAACTCCCTGTTGACAAACTGCGTTATCTCTGTAATGGAAAGAGATTTCTCCTTTGTGGCATGATTCTCCAGAATATTGACAATCAATAGTGGAAACATGGTCTGATGCATGTGAATCTTCCTCGCTTTCCGCATCAAAAAGGGCCGTCCGCTGCCATGGTATAAATAACTGCCGAAACCGGCCTGCTCCTTAGCGGGGAGCCGCATTCGACCACTCTGCCACATCTGCTGATTGTGGGCCTATGCCATCATGGCCCACCCGGAACCAGTCTGTCAACAGCCCTGATGCGCCGGGTTGGATTCGAGCCAACAATGTTCACCACCTGGGTCACGGTTTTACAGACCGCTTGCTTCAACCATTTGCATACCGACGCTTATGGAGGGAGGCCCCGGCGGCCTCCGTTCTCTTATGTCAGTACTATACCAGGAGCTCATCCAGCCTGTACCGTCCCACATATTCCCGCAGCTTCAAAGTGTATCCTCCATATGCGGCTGTGTTATGTCGATGAGCTGGAACTCATTTTTCTCAAATACATTCCAGTACAATGTCTCAGGCTTTGTGATCACTTCTCTGTACGCCTTATTCGCAAACCGCAGGGCTATGCACTCATCCGGCAGCGCTGCCTTCACTACCCTGGAGACAAACTTCTCATCCTTCATAAGGATTTCCTCCGGTATTTGGCATGTCCTGACCTCCCCTGTCATGGGCACTGTCTGTACCTCATATCCCAACATGTTTAAGTAAGAATACTTGCCTGCTGTCAACATTTCCACAAACCGGCCATCCTTCATCAGGCAGCCGCATTCCTGCTCTTTGATTATATATTTCTTTAGTTTGATGGAAAAGGCGGATGCCCGGCTCCATTCTCCTGCTGCGGGCGCCTCCTTGATTTTTCCCGGCCCCGGCATACTGCCGCGGCCTTCTATCCCTTCACCACACCTATGGTCTTAAGGCGCTTCACAGGAACCACAAGATCCTGCTGATTATCCATAACCTCCTTGATGTTCTTATAGGCAAACCGGCTCTCCTCCGCCACGTCAGCCTTTCCCTTCTTACCCAGAATCACACCCTGTTTCTGTAAATCCAGAATGACTTCCTCACAGGAAAATGCCGCCATGGCACCTTTTCTCGAATACTGCCGGCCGGCTCCATGGAATGAAGAGCAGAAGCTCTCCGGATTTCCTTTTCCCATGACCACATAGCTGTAAGAAACCCATGGCCCCCGGAATCACGGCTAATTCTCCGTTCTGAGCGCTGACAGCGCCCTTCCTGTGGACCCACACATCCTTTCCATAGTGGTTTTCAAAGGAGGCATAATTGTGGTGGCAGTTTATGTCATGGGAGAATTCCAGTGAAAGTTCGGTATACTTGCCAATCCTTTTTTCCATAATGGCTTTCACGGCTAACATCATCTTTTCCCTGTTCTCTTTGGCAAAATCCATGGACAGCTGCATCCAGTTCAGGTATTGTTTCCCCTCTCTGGTGTCCACCGGCAGGAAGGCCAGCCTGTATTCATCCGGCACAGAGCTGAACCATGTCTGGTTTAGCTGTCTTGCCTTATAGTGGAAGTAATCGCAGACCGACTTTCCGAAATGGCGGCTTCCCGAGTGAATCATCACAGCCAGATAACCGTCGTCGTCCTCCTGGAGCTCAATAAAATGATTTCCGCCTCCCAGCGTACCGATTTGGTAATATCCTGCCTCCAGCTGTCCCAGAAGCTCCGCATCCTCCTCATACCGGTCCATTTCCTCAAAGGCGCAGTCCATGGTATAGCTGGGCATCATGGTCTTATGGTGTGCAAATCCCACGGGCACGTTGCGCATGATATCGCCTACGATAGCCTGGATGAGGGAACCGTTGCCCGTGATAACCTCTCTGATGTCAGCCACCCTGATGTTGGTCTCCGTATAAGCCATGCCGCAGCCGATGTCCACGCCCACAGCATTGGGAATGACCACGCCGTCCGCCGCAATGACGCCTCCAATGGGCATTCCCTTTCCGGCGTGTGTATCCGGCATCAGACTCACCCACTTGTGAAGGAAGGGAAGCTGTGAAAGATGATATGCCTGTTCCAGGCAACTGCCTTCCAAATCCTTGCGTTCCTTCAGCCATACCCTTACCGGAACCTTCATATTTTCTTTTTCATACATCACAAACATATATCTCACATCCTTTCTTCCTCACTCTGTACGCCGTCAATGGATTTTGGGATGAATCCCGCCCTGCCGGCGCCGTGGTAATCTGTCTTACCGTTCATATATTTGCGTATGTATCTTAACTACATGCTTATAATACCCGATCTTAACGTGGGTATCATTTAAAAAAAGCTGCGAACTTCCATTATTTACTATAAATTTTATATTTAGAAGTATTCTGTAATAGCAGGTGTGTTAACTTGACAAAACAGACCATTACATTAAAATGAAAGATAATAATATATATAACAGACTTATCAGAAATCCACATACAGAAGGGGACAGCCATGGCTGAATTCCAGGAATTAATAAAGAACTTTGACCGCATCCGGGACTATATGCGCCAATTTTACGTATACGGGTTCAAGGTAAGGAACGATTTCAGCGAAAAGAGATCCCGGACCTATGACAATGAACGCCGCCGCATTGAGAGCTGGCTCTCCCGGTACACAAAGTCCGATTACACCTCCAAGGGAAAGCATGTCTACATCAATGTGGACAGCAAGACCATCCCCCAAAATCCCCTGTACGCTGCCTGGAAGTCCAAAAGCTTTACAGACAATGACCTGATGCTCCATTTCTTCATTCTGGCCGACATACTGACCGCTGTCCGTGAACAGCGCTTGATCCGGTTTGAGAACAAAAGCAGCCGCAGCGGACAGATTTCCACCCTGTCAGGGGTTCCCCTGAAGATATTTGTCAGCACCCAGACCGGGCGCAGGTATCTGTGTCTGTATCTGCCGGAGCGCCGCCGCTTCAGCAACTCCCGGCTGGACTCCATCACCCGTGTGACTCTTCTGGAGCCATGTACATTTTATGAGGAAGTACTCCGTGATTTGGAAAAGAATAAGGAGAAATGCTGGGGCGTGTCTTTTGGAGGCGGTGCAAGCCGAATGGAGGAGGTCTGTATCAAGCTCTATATAGACGAGGAAAAGGAACCTTACATCCTAAACCGTCTTTACCGTGAAGGCCGGGGAGGAGAGGTCCTAAAGATACGTGAGAACCAGTTTCTCTACACGGGTACATTTTTCGATACCAATGAAATGCTGTCCTGGGTCAAAACCTTTACGGGCCGTATCATGGACATTCAGGGCACGAATTTATTTTCCATAGCCAAGATAACCCGCGATTGGGAAAAGATGTATGAGATGTACTGCGGGAATGAGGAGTAGAATACCATGGAATTATTTCATAAATATACAGCTGTTATTACAATGTGGTCCGCCACATACTGGATAAAGCCTGGCACAGCCCCATAACCAGGCAGGACATGGATGATATATGCCGTGCTTACGGATTCCAGGAAAGCGCCCTGTCCATTATCCCCAAACTGACGGACGGCACATGGGCCCTTCTGGAGGAACAGGACAAACATACCTTTACGTCCCGTCTGGAACACGCCGTTCCCACCGTCCCGCTTACGAACCTCCAAAAAGCATGGCTGAAATCCCTGATGCAGGACCCCCGTTTCCAGCTGTTTTTCACAGACGGACAGTTGGAACTTCTGGCCCGGGAATGGGACGGTCTTCCCTCCCTTTACCGTGAGGATGATTTTTACTGCTATGACCGCTACAGGGACGGGGACTCCTATGGTTCCCCCGACTACAGGAAGCATTTCCAGGCCATTCTCAAAGCGATTCAGGAGGAACGCGTTCTTCTGGTGGCCTATGAGGGAAAACACGGCCGTGTCCACTCCTTTGAGGCCGCCCCTTACCAGCTTCAGTATTCCTCCAAGGACGATAAATTCCGGCTCTGCTGTCTCCAGTTCCACAGGAATACGTTCAGCCGCAGCACCATACTGAATGTAGCGCGGATAAAGGACCGCCATACGGCATCCTTTTACTCTATGGTTCCTTATTTTCCTCTAATCTTAGAATCAAATTCTTAACAAGCTCTTCCTTACTCTTAAATTCCATCCTGACGTCAGTAATATACCGGAAAGCCTCCTCCCATTCGCTCATGGAATAAGATGATATGCTTACCATGCGCACGGCATATATAATATCCTCTATGTAAAACGGACTGTGAAGGTCCGAAAGATACTGGCAGCCTGAGAGATCCTGCAATCTGGCCAACAGCCCCCCCTGGGATTTATCTGGCATCATATAAGACTCCTCTTCTACTTTCTGCATGTATATTTCCAATTTCCTCTGTGCAATCTATACATTGCAATTATATATGACATTTGTCGTAAAATCAAGGAAATGCAACCTATTTCTTGCATATTCCGGAGGAAGCCATGGATCAAAAATTAAAGCAGGATTTAAGGATAGGGCCAAATATCCGAAAATACCGTCTGCAGTCACATCTTACACAGGATCAGGTCACCGCAAAGATGCAGCTGATGGGGATCAATATTTCACGCAGCATATATTCCCAGATAGAAAGCGGCACATACAATATACGAATCTCCGAGCTGGCTGCCATGAAGGAAATCTTTAACATCAATTATGAATCTTTTTTTGATGGAATCATGCTGAACCACAGGGATAGACAATAACAAAACAACATGAACAGACCGCCTGTCAAACGACAGACGGCCTGTTCCAAACACAAAGGATAAAGGTATTTACCCGTAATGGGTACGAATTATTTACCGTAGTATGCTTTTAAATACATTTCTTTAATCTCGCTCATCAGCGGATATCTTGGGTTAGCGCCGGTGCACTGGTCATCAAAGGCCTGCTCAACCATTTCATCCAGCCTGTCTAAGAAGTCTTTCTCATCAATGCCATAATCCTTGATGCAGGACTTGATGCCTACGCTCCTCTTAAGCTCCTCAATCTTCACAATCAGCTTCTGAACCGCCTCTGCATCATCCTTAGCCTGGATTCCGCAGAATCTTGCGCACTCCGCATACCTTTCACGGGTATGTGGATACTGATACTGGGAGAATGTACCCATCTTACGCGGATTCTCAGCAGCATTGAAATCAACCACCAGGGAAATCAGCAGGGCATTGGCAACACCGTGTGGCAGGTGATGGAATGCACCCAGCTTATGAGCCATGGAGTGGCATACGCCCAGGAATGCATTGGCAAACGCCATACCAGCCATACAGGAAGCATCCGCCATCTTCTGACGCGCCTCAACATTTGTAGGCTCATTGTAAGCTGTTGGAAGGTAATCAAATACGTTCTTCATGGCCTTAAGTGCAAGGCCGTCTGTATAGTCGGTAGCCATGACGGATGCATATGCCTCCAGTGCATGGGTCAGTACGTCAACGCCGGATGCGCTGGTCAGACCTTTCGGCTGGCTCATCATGTTGTCTGTATCAACGATTGCCATGTTAGGCAGAAGCGCATAGTCTGCCAGAGGATACTTGATACCGGTCTCCTGGTCTGTGATAACTGCGAAAGGAGTAACCTCGGAACCTGTACCGGAGGAAGTAGGAACAGCGATGAAATATGCTTTCTCGCCCATCTTCGGGAAGGTGTATACACGTTTCCTGATATCGATGAAGCGCATGGCCATATCCATGAAATCCACTTCCGGATGCTCATACAGCACCCACATAATCTTGCCCGCGTCCATAGCGGAACCGCCGCCCATAGCCAGGATTACATCCGGCTCAAATTCTCTCATGAGCTTGGCGCCAGCCTGTGCGTTAGCCAGTGTGGGGTCAGGCTGTACATCGGAGAATACGGTATATGTGATTCCCATTTCGCTCAGACGGTCTGTGATGACATGGGTGTATCCGTTCTTATACAGGAAGGAGTCTGTTACGATGAACGCCCTCTTCTTGCCTAAAACATCCTTCAGCTCATTTAATGCTACAGGCAGACAGCCCTTCTTAAAGTAAACCTTCTCAGGTGCACGGAACCACAGCATGTTCTCTCTCCTTTCAGCAACGGTCTTGATATTCAGTAAGTGCTTAACCCCAACGTTCTCAGAAACGGAGTTGCCGCCCCAGGAACCGCAGCCCAGTGTTAAAGACGGAGCTAACTTGAAGTTATACAGGTCACCGATACCGCCGTGGGAAGAAGGAGTGTTGATTACGATACGGCAGGTCTTCATCCTTGCTGCGTGCTTTAAAATCTTCTCTTCCTCATTTACATTCACATACAGGGATGAGGTATGGCCGTAGCCTCCGTCCGCCACTAGACGCTCTGCCTTATCCAGAGCCTCGTCAAATGTCTTGGCCTTGTACATAGCCAGCACAGGAGACAGTTTCTCATGGGCGAACTCTTCGCTGATATCCACAGACTCAACCTCGCCAATCAGAATCTTGGTATCCTCCGGTACTTCAACGCCTGCCAGCTTGGCAATGGTTGCCGCTTTCTGACCCACAATCTTGGCATTCAGGGCGCCGTTTACAATGATGGTCTTGCGGACCTTATCAATCTCGCCCTGCTTTAAGAAATAGCAGCCTCTGTATTCAAATTCTTTTCTTACTTCGTTGTAAATGGATTCCATGACTGTAACGGACTGCTCGGAAGCACAAATCATACCGTTGTCAAATGTCTTGGAATGAATGATGGAGTTAACCGCCATCTTAATATCTGCTGTGTCGTCGATAATGACCGGTGTGTTGCCGGCGCCAACGCCCAGAGCAGGCTTTCCTGAAGAATAAGCAGCCTTTACCATGCCGGGGCCGCCTGTTGCCAGAATCAGGTCCGCATCCCTCATTACCTCATTGGTCAGTTCCAGTGAGGGAACATCAATCCATCCGATAATGCCTTCCGGTGCTCCGGCCTTCACTGCCGCGTCCAGAACCACCTTAGCCGCCGCAATGGTACATTTCTTAGCACGGGGATGTGGGGAAATGATGATTGCGTTGCGTGTCTTTAAGGCAATCAGCGTCTTAAAGATAGCTGTGGAGGTAGGATTGGTGGTAGGAATAACAGCTGCAATCAGGCCGATTGGCTCGGCAATCTTCTTAATGCCGTATTCCTTATCTTCCTCAATCACACCAACTGTCTTGGTGTCCTTGTATGCGTTGTAGATATACTCTGCCGCGTAGTTGTTTTTGATGACCTTATCCTCAACCACGCCCATGCCGGTCTCTTCTACTGCCATCTTTGCAAGCGGAAGACGCATCTTATCGGCTGGGGGTTCCGCCGCCAAAAAAGATTTTATCTACCTGCTCCTGTGTAAAGGTAGAAAAAGCTTTCTGCGCTTCGCGCATTGCGTTCATTTTTGCATTTAGTCCGTCTACGCTGTCAATGATTTCCGGAACAACCTGCTCGATTTTCTTTGCCATTTCCTTATCCTCCATTTTCCTTGTGTTTGCATCAGTACATTTAGGCTGTACCTGCCTGTCAAGTCATTTTAAATTGTTACTCAACCGCTATTGATAATTAATTAACAATCTTACTGTTTGCATTATAAACCTTCGTTAAAAAAATGTCAATATGTAAATGAAAGATTTTATAAATTTTTTAAAGAGAGGGCAATATAAAAAGAAAAGAGCTATCCTCTATCGCAATGGCAATAGGGGATAGCTACAATTAACAATCGAACACAATGGCCAAATCTCAAGGGCCTTTCTATAGATAACTTTTTAATAATTCCACCTTATCCAGTCTCTCCCAGGGCAGGTCCAAATCATTGCGACCAAAGTGACCATAAGCAGCTGTCTGCTTATAAATCGGACGGCGCAGGTCCAGCATCTTGATAATTCCGGCCGGACGGAGGTCAAAATTGGAGCGGATGATGTCCACCAGCTTCTCATTGCTTAATTTCCCGGTTCCGTAGGTATCCACCATGATGGAGGTAGGATGAGCAACGCCAATGGCATAGGACAGCTGAATCTCGCACTTGTCAGCCAGACCGGCCGCCACGATGTTCTTGGCAACATAGCGGGCAGCATATGCAGCAGGACGGGCCACCTTGGAGAATGCGCCGCCGCCGTGACGCGCATAACCGCCGTAGGTGTCAACGATTATTTTACGTCCTGTCAGACCGCTGTCCCCCTGAGGTCCGCCGATAACGAAACGTCCCGTGGGGTTGATGAAAAACTTTGTGTTCCCGTCAATCATATCCTGAGGAAGTATCTCGTCAAAGATGTACTTCTTCACATCCGCATGAATCTGTTCCTGGGTCACGCTCTCATCGTGCTGCGTGGATAATACCACCGCATCCAGGCGCACCGGCTTGTCATTTTCATCATACTCCACCGTTACCTGGCTCTTGCCGTCCGGACGGAGATACTTAAGCGTACCGTTTTTGCGGACCTCCGTAAGACGCTTAGCCAGCTTATGGGCCAGGGAAATGGGATAAGGCATGAATTCCTCTGTCTCATTGGTGGCAAAACCAAACATCATGCCCTGATCTCCTGCTCCGATAGCATCCAGCTCCTGGTCAGACATCTTATTTTCCTTTGCCTCTAACGCCTTATTCACTCCCAGCGCAATATCCTGGGACTGCTCGTCAATAGCTGTGATAACACCGCAGGTATCGCAGTCAAAGCCATATTTGGCACGGTCATAGCCTATCTCACGCACAGTCTCACGCACCAGCTTCTGAATATCCACATAAGCGTTGGTGGTTATCTCTCCCATGACCAGAACCAGTCCTGTTGTGGTAGCTGTCTCACATGCTACGCGGCTCATTGGGTCCTGCTCCATCAGAGCATCTAAAATCGCGTCGGATATGGCGTCGCACATTTTGTCCGGATGCCCTTCTGTTACGGATTCAGATGTAAAAAGTCTTCTCTCCATTTTTAGTCTCTCCTTCTTTCAGATAAATGATTAATAGCAGCTGTAACATCAACCATTTACAAAAAACAAAGTCCGCAGCAATTGCGGACTTGAAAATATCTTTAAATCTTCAAATCCTCTTATTGCTCGATCAAGTATGCTCCTACAGCATACTCCTCGCTCAGGCTGGCACCTTCCGGCCCTTTCGCATATCTTGCTGATATACTCAACCGGGGTTGCCGTGACTTCACAGGTCCTTTGTACCTCCATCACTCTGAATAAGGGATATTTACGAACTCTTTAATTGTAAAATGTGTTACTTTCAATATCTTATAGCAATTATATCTATATGTCAATACTAAAATTTATCATTTCCTATTCTATCTTATGGTAACAGCCTGAGCTCCGGCGGGATTTGCATACTCAGATGTCACAAAGCCTCCCATCCGCCTGATATAGGAAGATAATATATCCACATCCACCATGACCTCATCCCGGATTACATTGCATCCTCTAAACATAGTCATGCCGTCTCCTCCCTGTTTCAGCATGTAGTTATGGGACGCTACGGTATATGTCCTATTAAGGTCAATGGGCTCTCCCGCCACTTTAATATCCGTTACCCTGTAGGCTCCTGACACGCCGGTGAAATTGCCCTTGTCATCCGTCTGTACGCCGGACCTAACGGATGTGTCGATGGTGTAGGTCAGACCGGAAACCTGAAGGAAGCCCCCGCTCTCTTCCGGACAATTTTTAGACGCCATCTCCAGTGCATCCTTAATCTGCTGTCCCGTGGCCTCTATGACACATCCCATATTTCCATAAGGGAACACAGCCAGGGTATCGTTATAGGTAATGTTTCCCGGATTAATAACGCTGCGGATTCCGCCTCCGTTGCTGAGCCCGATATCAGCCCCCAGCTCCACACGGTAAGCATCCGCTGTCAAATCACCCAGATTCGTCTCAGCGTTTCTGACAATACGGTTCCCTGTGGCAGGATCATTAATCGTCAGTTCATACGGCGTGGCGCCCAGAACCGTCTTTAAGGTCTCATTGTATTGGTTCTCGATTGACTGGATAAACTGCCAGGTTCCATAGTCCGCGGCCTTTCCGTCCTCGCTAATATAGCTTCCTCCGGGAATCACAATAGTAAGCCCCGCCGGAATCACATCCGCATTCTTTATCTTATCCAGGTTACTGTTATAAATATCAATCCAACGGTTATAACTTCCCAGCTCTCTCTTTGCAATCCTGCTTAAGGTGTCATGTTCCTGTACCGTGTACTCCCTGTCCGGATCCGCGGCAGGCACCTCTGATATCAGCTCGGCGCGTATGGAACCATCGGCGGATATGGTCAGCTTACCGATATGGTTCAGCTTGGTTCCCGTCTGTGTCAGAACCACATTCTGTCCATTTTTATTCTTTACGTTCTCCGACGGAACCGTTTCATGGGAATGACCGTCAATACATGCGTCAATTCCCGTGGTATTGGCAATCACATTGGCGGAGGACCATTTCTGGGTAATGCCGTTTTCCCCAAGATGGCCGGCCAGAATCACATAATCAGCACCCTCTGTCCTGGCGGCGTCCACGCTGGCCTGCACCTGATTATACAGCTTCTGGCCGCTTTCGTCCTCACAGAAGGAATAAATATAATTGCCCTGGCTGTCCTGGAAATACGCCGGAGTGGATTTTGTAAAGCTCTCAGGCGTGGTCACACCCACAAACGCCACCTGGGTATCTCCATATGTAAACATCCTATAGGGCGCAAAAACAGGTGTGCCTGTGGCGTTGTTTATAAAATTGCAGGAATAATATCCGCAATTTAATTTCCCGGCCAGTTCCAGAAATCTGGACATGCCATAGTCAAACTCATGGTTTCCCGGAACCGCAAAATCATATCCCACATAGTTCATGATATCAATAAGATAACCGCCGTCGGAAAGCGTGCCAATGGGCGCTCCCTGAATGGCATCCCCTGTATCCACCAGGGTCACATAAGGGGTCTGCCGCTGCATCTCCTTCTTATATAATGCCAGACCGGCATAGCCGATATTGTCATCCACTCCGCAGTGGACATCATTGGTGTACAGCACCACGATATCCTTGTCCGCTGGCATGTCCTGCGGGGGCGGTGTTGGGCCCGCCTGCCAGCGGCAGGCCCGTCACTGCCACTGCGGTCAGGACAATTGCGAGAAACAGACTCTGCAGACATTTAAAGCTCTTGTTTTTCATGATTTTCCTCCTCCTTTTTCATACTTTTCATCAAACATTTTGCTGCTCGTATCATATAACCATCATATCATATTTTCCATCAAAAGCCAAATGAAACAGCAGGTGCTCCGGCAGATCCGGATATCCGCCAAATCAATCCCCGGTCAGCTCCCCCTCGTTCGCCTCTTCCCTGCATATCTCCTGTGCGGACTGGTAATCCGTCACAGCCAGCTCCATCACGGACTGGGAATAATTTACAGATATTTTGACATATTTTCCTTTTTCCCTGGCTGCCTCAGACGCAATTCCCGCAATCTGCTCCAGCACCTCCCTGGTCAGATATCCTCCCCGCCAGTGGAAAACATAATAGGGCTGTTTTTTTCTCAGTACCGCCTTAAAGCGTCCGGCCACGTCCTCCAACTTAGTCAGGGACAACCGGTTCTCCCTGTAATAAAACCTTGCCCCGTCCGTACATGCCGGCACCTTATACACCAGGGGCTGATGATCCTTAAATATCATCCTGTCATCCAGATTAAAATAATCAAACCGCTTCTGTCCATACCGGCCCAGGGAATTATCAAAGGTCGCATCCAGATGGTACCATGTGTTTTTCAGCTTCACCAGATTCCATGCATGGCGGTCCCGGATCCCCCTGTCAGGAGCTGATTCACTTATGGCTATCAGGCACTCCAGCCCCAGCCTGTCGCACAGTATTTTCACGGTCTTTGCAATGCCTTCGCACACGCCGATTCCCTGCTGGAGAGGCCCTATAATTTCATGAGAATACTGTTTTTTCAGTTTGTCATAGGTTACATTGGAGCAGATGAATTCATGCACGTACTTCTCCTTTTCCTCCGGCGTCATCCCCTCTGCCTGCCGCACCAGGCGGCTGATTCTGGACTCCAGTGCTGTTTTCATCTCTTTTATTTTCTTCTTCTCAAACATATATTCCGGAATCATCTGCACATATTCTGAATTCCGGGCAAACCTGTAGTGAAAGCCCTCCACATAAAATATAGCCGGATGGTCCAGGCGCAACCGGAAAAAAATATCTGACAGTTCTTTTCCATCCAGGCGCAGAACCGGAAATTCCGGCGACAGTGACTCAAATCCATCCAGCATGGCCCTGTAGGCGTTCTGCTGCGCTTTATTCATCTGCTGGTAATAAAATTCCTGTTTCATATCCGTTCCACATATCCTTCTTAAGTCTGTTTGTCCTGTCTCTGAAAGAAAAGGCAGGATCCATGCACCTTCCGGTACATCCTCCTGCCTTGTATTCTCTCCTGTTATCAGCCGACCCGCAATTTAAACTTCTGTACTTCCCGGTCGGAATCTACTTTTTCAATCATGGCTCCCAGTCCCTGGAGCTTTTCTTCAAAGCACTCATATCCGCGCTGGATATAACCGATTTCATCCACCACTGTATACCCGTCAGCGGCCAATCCCGCAATCACAAGAGCTGCTCCCGCTCTCAGGTCCGGTGCATTGACCTGGGCTCCTGTCAGGCGTTTTACGCCGTCTATAACAGCCACGTTGCCCTCTACCTTTATATTGCTGCCCATGCGGGCCAGCTCGTCCACATATTTGAATCTGTTCTCAAAAATACTCTCCGTCACCATACTGGTGCCGTTGGCCAAGACCAGGGCAACCGACATCTGAGGCTGCATATCCGTAGGAAAGCCGGGATAAGGAAGGGTCTTTATATCCGTGTGTCTCTGGGAAGGTTTTCCCACCACGCGGACAGCGTCATCAAATTCAATCACCTCACAGCCTATCTCCGTCAGCTTGGCGGAAATGGCCTCCAGATGCTTGGGAATCACGTTCTTAACCATGATATCGCCTCTGGTGGCAGCCGCGGCGCACATGAACGTACCTGCCTCAATCTGGTCCGGTATAATGGAATACTCGGTTCCATGGAGACGGTTTACACCCCTGATACGAATTGTATCAGTACCGGCTCCCTTTATATTGGCGCCCATGCTGTTTAAGAAGTTGGCAACATCTACAATATGGGGTTCCTTGGCAGCATTCTCCAGAATAGTCTGTCCCTCTGCCAGGGCTGCGGCCATCATGATATTAATAGTAGCTCCCACAGACACCACATCCAGATAAATGTGGCTTGCCACCAGGTCGATGGCATGGGCTATGACAGCCCCGCGCTCAATGGTCACCTCAGCCCCCAATGCCCTGAATCCCTTGATATGCTGGTCAATGGGCCTGCTGCCGATATTGCATCCCCCTGGAAGGGGAACCTGCGCGCTCTTATACTTGCCCAAAAGGGCTCCTATGAAATAGTAAGAGGCACGTATCCTACGTATATACTCATCATCCACAGATACCTCGCTTATATTGCTTCCGTTTATCTTTACAGTGTGTCGGTCAATCCTGTCAACCCTTGCACCAATTTCCTGAATCGCCTCTAACAGTACATTGATATCCCTTACATCCGGCAGATTATCAATCACCACATCATCGTCAGTCATGATAGAAGCAGCCAGTATTCCCAGTGCGGCATTCTTGGCTCCGCTTATGGTCACATCTCCCACCAGTGGATTCCCGCCTTTGATAATATATTGTTCCATTCCACACCTCTGATTTTTATTTAAACAAATCCAATATATAAGGAAAATACTCCTAAAGAAATCTTTAAAAATTTGTTCATATTTTATTTACATCTTCTTAGATTATACCATAAGAATCAGATTTGTAAAGTAAAACGAAAATGCACGCTCTAAAGTACACTGTCTACTCCACTGCCAAAGCGCACAGGAAATCATTCTGCAGGTTCTTGAAATACTCTGTGGCATCGTTCAATCCCATCTTCTGTGTCTCCTGGGTCTGAGGATCATAGAGCGTCACATTGTACTGGTCATAGCCGGACAAAAGCACATATTGGCCTGATTCCACATAGGCAATCACAGGAATACCCTTGTCAATATAATACAGCATCTGGATCAGGCTGCATCCTCCCGCGTCGATGAGTATAAGCCCGTCCTCATAGACGCGGCTGCCGTTAAATGAATCCAGATACTTTGTCACCTTCCTGGCCTCATCCACCGGGGATTTGATATTGCGTATGGGCTGCCTGTTGATTCTGTCCCACACAATATGCTGGCTGCTGTCCGTCACATAGCCCATCTGCCCATAGGCCATTTCCACTGCCTGGCTGAAGTTTCTGGATGAACCAATATAATGTCCGCCACCGTAAGCCTTAAATACCATACTGTTATCAGATGACGAGGAAGCAGCGCTTCCCGTATCCAGAACGCTTGTATATTCATAGGAAAATGCCTTTGGCGCAGATGTACGGACCTTATCCCCGTTTATTTCCGAATCTGACTGGACGAAATAAACCTTCCCCTTATCCTGGGAAGCAAACCAGCCGATTCCCTCCAGGGGGTCCTTTTCCACCCTCTGGTTGCATACAATGGTATCCTCGTTCTGGTACAGATACTGATTTTCTCCCAACGGCACCAAACGTTTCAGGTGAATCCTCCCGTCCTGGGCCACCACATCCGTTATATAGATGCCGTCCTTTCTGTATTCACTCTCCACCCGCATCTGTGTATCCACAATGTACATTGCATACATAGGCATACCCTTCATGCGGCCATTGACAATCCACTTATCCTTGGAGCTGCTCAGCCCATATATCAAATCATTTCCAACAAATCCCAATACTCTGACGTAATCATTTACCTCCCCCACGATTTCCTGTTTCTGGGAAGTATTGAAATCCATGACATGAACCTTCTCAGATTCATACAGGTTCTGTCCTTCCTGCCATGCAAACCGGCTGGCATCTCCGCTGACAGCATAGCTTCCCTCTGTCAGCCCCTGGGCCACTACAAGGGATTCATTGCTCTTAAGATCGATACCGTACACAGTGCCCTGAAGCATAATGTACATCATGTCATTCTCGCTGAGATAGGACAATTTATCAATGTCAGCTTTCACCATATCGTAGGATTCAGACGCAGGCAGGAAGAATTTTTCCTGTACCGTGTCCTGCTCCTTATCATAGTGATAAAATACCACTCCCATCCGGCCTTCGTACTTGCCCCGGTTCATGTATCCATACACCAGAAAATCCATGGCGCCGTCGTCCTGCATGGACAATATCTTTATATCGTGTCTGTCGTAACCGCTTCTGACACCGTCATCCGAATTGCTTCTGAAGGAAAATACGCACACCGCCTGCTTATCATCATAATCATAACACCACAGGTCTCCGCCTGTTTTAAATGCCACATACTTGGATTTTGGACTCTTCATCATCCTCACCTTGTTGTCATTTGTAATTCCTAGAAGAATCTTTTTGCCTGAAAAAGACTGGTGGCCGCCGTCAAACACTTCATTGGCATTCCGTTCATAATTCATCAGGTAGATTCTCTGCTCATTCCACTTCATGGTAAAATTATCTACCGCGTCAACCAGGGAACGTGTTCCGTCCTCCTCATTGATGGCAACCTGATACCGAATCTGAATTTGACCCATGATGCCGTCAAACTCCTGGAGAGTCACCTGTGGCTCTCCCACCATCTCCACATCCAGACCATCCCAGGTCAAATGGCTGAAATTGGCCCTGATGGTAACATGGCCTAAGGAGCTGTTATCCTCTGTGTCATTGGTTTCCAGATAGGATACCAGGTCTCTTGCCTGATTATAGTCCAGGCTCTTCCTGGTAAACTCCCCGGCCAGCCTGACCATATCTGACGCATAGGTATTGTCCGGCCACATGATTCTGGTATAATAATGCAGTTCCTTTTCACCCGTGGACACGGTGATTGACAAAAGATAAGTTTCATTCCTGGCCAGCAGGTTTTGAATCGGAAGCACCGCGCTGACACTTCCGTCCCCGCTGTCCCAATCTTCCACTTCCGTTCTCTCCACCAGCCTGTCCATGGTAAGATTTCTCACCTCATAACTGATTCCGGTAACGGTGTTTCCATACTCCTGAATCCGGATATGCAGCCCGCGGTCTTCAGGCAGCACAGAGATGCTCTCCCTGGCTGCCTGATTCCCCATGTCCTGCATGTATCCATGCAGACAATTGATTTCCTGACCGCCCAGTTGGGTATAAACCACCGGCAAAGACGGTTCTTCCATGGATGTATATACAGCTGATTCTTTTTCCATTGTGTTTCTGGCACTGATGAAATACACAACCAGCGCTCCTATAAATATCAGGAACAAAATCCCTGCTTTTTGCAATATTTTTTTCATATGTGATTTTTATCCTTTATACCGGTTACTCTGTATCATTTCTATTTTATATAATATCCAGTAAAACTACAACTTAATCTTTTCGGAATTTT
>OBXA01000659.1_pt1 | contig 25243 bp, 12 predicted proteins | sample 1538121 | NCBI WGS metagenome assembly OBXA01 (sample SAMEA2580133, study PRJEB22360) | human gut metagenome | biome: human gut; feature: human-associated habitat; material: faeces | place: Denmark | collected 2008/2010 | reverse complement strand
AGGCTTCTTCCTATCAGGGCAAGGCCGTGAAGACGGTTATCGCTGCGGCGGTGGCATCCCTCGTCGCTGGTGCGGCGATGGCGGCTCCTACAGCCGTTGACGGTACTGTGGATATCATGGGTTCGCTCGTGGTCTCCACTGACAAAGGAGCAACCTCCTATGTGGGTACTGATGTCGAAAAGACGGTTTCCGACAAAACCACCGCATGGGACAAAGATACCGACACGCTCGGCCAATCCTCTAAGGTTGTTTTGAAGAACGGCCACCTCTCCGTCGCCAACACGACAACCACGCCTGTCGACTCCATCGACGGCACTGGTACGGTGACGGTTGATGCGAGCACCGCTGACACCACGTTGGCTGAACAGACCGGCTTCTCTGAAGGCAAGAACCACATCCACACCGCTCTTGACATCAACATGACGGCTGCGGATGGTGAAAAAAACGGGACTGCTGCAACGCTCACGCTTTCCGGTTCCGATACGCGTGTGTTTGCGTCCGGCACTCTGAAGACCACGACTGCTGCGTCTGAAAAGCATGATGTTGCTGGTAAAGCTACTCTGACCGCGACCGGTAATCTCGTTTTCGGCGTTGCTGACAAGAAGGGAACGAACGGTACTATCGATAAGCCCGGCACGGAATACAACTTCGATATTGGTCTCAACACCACCGTTTCGGGGGCCAACGTTGATTACCTGAAGGGTAATATCAAGGTTGCTGAAGGAAAGGAACTTTCCCTGGTCAGCACCACAAAGACGACCATCGAAGAAGGCGTCGTTTTCGCTAATGCCGGCACGGTTACGCTCTCCGGCGCGAGTGTTGACTTTAATGCCGACTATGCCGCTGAACAGAACTCCGGCAAGCTCGTCGTTGAGGGCACTACGTCCATCGGCGGCGCCATCATGGGCGGTGAAGTCCGCCTGGCTGACGATTTTGCGAAGGATAAGAATAACAAGATTGATGATGCCGCTTTCGTCCTTCTTAAGAACGGCGCGACGGTCACAGAAGATGGCTCGATCAATGCTACTCAGCTCACCTTTGCTGGCGACAAGGCTCTTGACGTAAAGGGCACTGTTGAAACAGCCGCTACAGTTGTTTCTGCCCCTGGTGCCTCTGTTACCGTCTCTGGATATGAAGATCCAGATAACGCCTCCAATACGCTCTATGGTTCGGCGAACCTTGGTGCTATCACAATTGAAGATGCTACCTCTGCCGCCGACTTTACGCTTACGAATGGAAACAACAAGGTCGACGTTACCGCTGAATCGCTGACGATTGAAGCGGGCGTTTCAGCTGATAAGACAACAGCGGGTGCTTTTACCCTCGCTGAAGGCGGCCTCACGCTCAATACCGTTAGCATTGCTTCCGGTGGCAAGGTTACGGTCTATGACGATACCAACCACAGCTCGGCGCCAAAGCAAAGCTGACTCTCGCGTCTGGCGCCTCCACTAATGCCGGCACTATCTCGCTCGGCACCAGCGGCTCCCTCACGATCGCTAAGGATGCGGTGCTCACGAATGCTTCTGGCGGTTCGGTCGGTGAGGCCAACACGTCTGGTTCCATCTCTGTTGCCGGCCAACTCATCAACTACACAGCTGGCGCTACCGCGGATAAAGATGTCAACGGTACGATCAGCGCTGAAAAATTGACGATCGCCGAAGGCGGTCTTGTCAGCACGACACTTGCTGCTGCCAACTATGATGTGGGCACGACGACGATCGCTGAAGGCGGCGTTCTGAAGACGGCGCTCAATGTTCAAGCGGACGGCACTGAACCTGTGCCTGCCGAAAAGAAGCCCGCAACCGCCCTTGGTCTGACGACGAACTTTGTGCTTGCTGGCGGCACGATCACTGATCGTAACGATGCCGTCATCTCTGACTTTGTCGTTAATGCCGCGACCGCCTCTCTCGCCGTCACGGCTGATCAGGAACTCAAGTCCGTTTACGTCAAATCCGGTGCCTTCTCCATTGAATCGGGCGCCGCTGTTACGGTTGGCGATCTGAGTGTTGAGAACACTGCTGGCAATTCGGCAACGGTGAGCGGTGCGAGCAACCTCACGATCGGGAAGCTCACCACTAAGGGGACGAACGGAATTCTGACTGTGACGGACGGCACAGTCACCACCACCCTCCATGGCATTGGTCTGAAGGCTGGCACTTCCAATACTCTCGCTGCGGATAGTTCTTCTGGAGCCGGCAGTGTTGACGCCAATACCATTAAGCTCGACCAGAATGGCATCCTCGTACTAACGGATTACGCTGAGTCTGAGGCTACCTTTACGAAGGACACTCTGGAAACGAATTTGACCTCCAAGATCGTTAGCGCCAATGATGCCTTTAAGGGTGTAATCGATCTCGGCAACGTCACGGTGTCCAACGTTAAAGTCAATAGCTCTGATCGCTATGCCTACAAGGACATGATCAAGGGCCTCACGACAACGACTTATAAGTCCGCGTCGGTGGAAGCTGATGGCGACGCATTCAACCGCTCTGAGAGCTTCGGCAACATCTACACGTCGGGGAAAGATCTTACGGTCACCACCGGCACCCTCACGCTCAACAAGGCTACCGAAAAGGAAGGCTTCCTTGTTTGGCATGAAGTGACCTCCGGTACGGGCACCTCCGCCACGAAGACCCCGACCGTTTCGAATGTGAAGCTTGGTGATAGCGGCGCTCTGGTTGTCACTACAACCGGCGAAGTCGGCAATGTTACGAAGAATAACGGCGTCTCCCATACCAAGCTCTCCGTCACTGCTGACGGCGATCTGACGACGAAGAGCATCAACGTTGATACGCTCAATGTTGACGGCAAACTTACGATCGCTGGCGTTGAATCCGGCTCGGCCTACACGGTTGCGACCGGTACGCTGAACGTCGGTGAAGGCGCTACGTTCTCGGCCGCCGCCAATGACGTCACGGTCAATAACACCGGTGACACGTACAGCTATGATGCTGCCACGAAGACTTTCAAGGAAGTCTCGACCATTGCCGGTACCGCAGTCGTCAACAATCTGGCGATCGCGGGCGACATGCTCGTGACCAACTCGCTGAAGGTCAACGATACGCTGACTGTCGCTTCGACGAAGACGCTCTTTGTCGGCACGGATGAAGCCGCTGGTACGGTCTCTGTAGCGAAGCTCGGCGAAAACAGCAAGATCTTCGCTGATCCGGAATTCGGTACCGCTCCGTCCAAGGTCGCTGTGGGCTATGGTGCTGTCACATCGTCCGCTACCGCTGGCCGCAATGCCATCCTTTCGCTCGGCACGACGGACGCCACTGAATTCGATGAGAACGATCTCCTCGAACAGACTGGCTTCACGCTTGCTAAAACCACGGGTGAAGATGACAATCCGTCCTACGTCACTCGCACGGTCAACTCCGTTCTTTATGTCACCGGCACCGATACCTACCTCGGCAGCGCTGCAGCTACATCTGCTGATGCAACGGATTACGTTGACGTCACCAATGGCCTTCAGTCTCGCAACAACGTTTACATTGCTGGCAACAGCATGCTCGCCTTCGACGCGAACAAGGTGAACGCCAAGGGTGAAGTTGCGCTCTTTGACAAGAATGTGTCGATTGACAGCGACGCCGTCGTCTACATTGCCAATGCAGCGAACGGCCAGCAGTTTAAGCTGTCTGCTGGTGAACTTAACTCTGGTAATGGCTTCTACTCTGACACCGTCTTCCAGGGCGATGCGCTGATGGAAGTCAAGGACGTTGAAGACACGTCGAGCACGATCACGATCGGCATGCAGAAGGATCTCAACAAGATCGGCTTCACGGGTGCCGCCGCTGAGATGGCATATGCCTATTTCGAGGAAGGTGCAAACCTCAACAACACCTCGAAGTCTGCTGAGTTCCTCAACACCCTGCTCTCGTCCTACTCCTCGCCCTTCTTCAATTCGAAGGATGATATCGAGTTCGACTATGCCGGCATCGTTTCCGCTCTGAACGCGGGTGCAGCCCTCGGCGCCACGACGGGCGTGCAGACGATGACGATGGATGCCGTCAATCAGATGGCTGACACCGTTGCCGACCGCACCTCTGTCCTCACGCAGCGCGGCCAGGGCGTCAACGTCTGGGCTGACGTGAACGGCGGCAAGTTCGAAGCCAAGACCCTCTTTGATGGCGCGGGCTACAGCTCCGACATCTACTCGGGCGTCCTTGGTCTCGACTACCAGTTCAGCTGCAACGCCGTCCTCGGTGCTGCGCTGACGATCGGCACGGCTGACACCGACAGCAAGAATTCGGCCTTCAAGGCTTCGACCGATTCCGACCTCGTCGGCTTCTCGATCTACGCTTCGAAGACCTTTGCCGACATCTGGAACGTCTCTGCTGACATCGGCTACCTCCAGGCCTCGAACGAAGTAAAGGCCAACGGCTACGGCTTCAACTACAAGTTCGACCAGGACACCGATGCCTGGACGGTCGGCGTCCGCGGTGAAGTCCTCACGAAGGCTGGCTCCGTCAACATCGTTCCGCACGTTGGTCTTCGCTACACGGCGCTCTCCACGGACGGCTTTGAAGCTGCCTACGTTACCGACATCGACGACCAGAACATCTTCCAGATGCCGGTCGGCGTGACGGTCTCGGCTGACTTCGAAACCTCCGGCTGGACGATCGCTCCGAAGTTCGACCTCTCTGTCGTTCCGACCTTCGGCGACAAGGATGCGGACCTCAAGCTCGGCGTCACCGGTGCTTCCGCTACGACCGACTACGCCGTCCGCGTGATCGACTCGAACCCGGTTCAGGCTCAGCTCGGCGTCAATGCGACGAACGGTGCCTGGGGCTTTGGTCTCAACTACAAGCTCGGCGTCGGTTCGGATGACCGCATGAACAACTCGTTCAATGCCAACGTCCGCTACGCGTTCTAAGTCTCTCTGAGACTCTGCCCCTGAAGCTCGGCTTCATGGGGCAGCAAAGATCGCGAGTTTGGGTGAGCGATAAAAGTCTTTCTGAGACACCACGCGCTCCCCCAAACGCCACCTTTAAAGAACCCGTTTCCTCGAAAGCGTTTCGGGAGACGGGTTCTTTTTTCCCTACAGAACCGTACTGAGGCGTCTCATGGCCGTTCTCAAGCTTTCGCCTTCTGCTGGTGATTTGTCGCCCACATCTTCCACGAGGAAACGCCCGCCTTTTGCTTCCGACGAGAAGCGCCGTCAGGCGCTTGAACTCTTTGAACACGGCATCGGCTACACGCGCGCTTCACGCATTCTTGACCTTTCCGTCAACACGCTGCGCGACTGGAACCGGGAGTACCGCAAGGGTAAATTTCACACGGAGCTCTCTCCCTCCCAGTACCGCTACTCGGACGACGTGAAAAAGGCCGTGATCCGCATGCGACTAACGGGGAGCACATGGAGTGAGATCACCGAGAAGAGCGGCATATCGGCCAGCACCTGCCGCAAATGGGTGCTCGACTACACCGAAAAACGAAAGGCCAGGAAGCGCACGACGAAGCAGTCTTCTGGGGCCTGAATCCACTATTGAAGGAGATTCATCACACATGTACCTCCACAGCCTCAAGCTCAAAAATTTCAAAGGATTCCGAGGAGAGTCGCAGGAAATAATCTTTCATGGACCAAATGGTAACCCAGGCTCCGGTCTGAATATCCTTGTCGGAGAAAATAATGTCGGGAAAAGTACGCTTTTACAGGCGATATGCTTCCTGATGAATTTAACACCCCATTCACAAAATCCAACCAGTATCGGTTCCGATGGCGCACCTGTCTCTGAAGAATGCGCCGTCATCGGCGAATTCGCAGACAACTCCTCTGAAGAAATGATGCGAACGCTTGAAGCTTTTAGCAGTAATACGGACAAAGACTCGATGAAGGAAGCCTTAACCTCTTCCGGGCATTTGCGAGTCAGACATTCGTTTAATAATTTAGAGAAAACCGGCATACTTGCGGAGAAAGGCGGTTTTAATGAAAAAAACTCAGACCCGACTAGTCTTTATTTCATACTCAACCGCGCCATTGACCTCCATCCGCTCTGGGCCTCCGTTGAAGTGCAGCAGCGCGCATCCTTTCGCGTCAATACCCTCAGTCAAGAGCTCTTAGAAGACATCTTTAAAACTGCCGAAAAATCAATCGACTATCAACAATTCTGCAAGGCTTTCAACGATTGTTTTTCCGGGCAGAATTCCTCGCTCCGCAAGGATATTCAAGTAATTGAAAATCAGGTATCAGATCAGTTTCGCTTTTTCTTCGGTGACGGCACCATTCGGTTTGAACTCCCCGAACCAAGGCTATCAACACTGATCAGAACTCTGACCCCCATACTCGACCTTGGCAACTCTCTCCCGCTTTCCGAACACGGCCAGGGAGTTCAAAGGATGACCGCTCTCGCACTCCTCGTCGCCTGGGCATCTGTTCATTCCAACAAAACCGTTGGTACAAGGAAGCCCTACATCTTTCTTCTGGACGAACCCGAAATCTGTCTGCATCCGCGCGGACAAGCTAGGCTCCTGGATGCTCTTCTCACAATTTCAAAGTTTTATCAGGTAATTGTCACGACACATTCGCCAATTTTTCTCCACTCCCCGGCTGTTCGAACTGCAAATCTTCTTCTCTGTCAAAGAGACAACTCAACCGCCTCTAATGTCGTCGTGTCACAAGCGCGATTCAGATCGCTCTTTCTCCACGGCCCCACGTGGGGCGAAATTTGCTGGCACGCCTACAACATGCCGACGGTCGAGTTCCACGATGAGCTATACAGCTATCTGCAGGACCGTTCTAGTTCCGCGACTGTTGAAGCCGCAGACAAACTGTTGCGGCTCTCTTTTGATGAAATGAATGAGCACCACACTCCCTGTATTTGGAGCCGAAAGGACAATAAAGGCAAAAATCGAAGAGATAAGCTCACTCTTTCCTCCTGCATCAGGAACTCCATTCATCATCCCGATAACAAATGTATGGGGGAAGGCTTCGTGGAAAAGAACCTCGAGGAATCCATCAACATCATGCTCCGCGTGATTAAACATCTTCGAGCTAAGGAAGAAGCTCAATTAGCCGAGTAAGAGTTTCAAGGACATGAACCAGCAGACTTGTTCCCTCTGATGCCTGAGCAACTGTTGCCGAATTCTCGCCTTATCCCAGCTCTTCCCGACGCCGCACTAGAAAAATAGAATTTGAAGCTTCAGGACTTTGCACGCGAGGGAACCGACATCCCCTAAGCAAAGTCCCTCCCCGAAGCCTTCAGACATGTTTGCAGCAGCAATGGAACTCTTCCTCACCAACTTCCTTGCAGCGCTTCCGCTCTTTGCGCTCATTGCCATCGGGTATCTCGCTGCGACCGTAAAGCTCGTCACGCCGGCAATCGGTCAGGCGCTATCGAAATTCGCCTTCAACATTGCGCTCCCGATTCTTCTTTTCAGGCTCATGAGCGACATCACGCACCTGCCGCCGCCCGACTGGAACATTGCGCTCGCCTTCTTCGGCTCCTGCTTTCTCGTCTTCGCGATCGGGCGCTTCCTCGGGCACCGCTTTCTGAACCTCAATTCCGACGAGCGCACGATCTTCGGCATGGCAGCCGTCTTCTCGAACAACGTTCAGCTCGGGATCCCCGTTGCCGTGGCGCTCCTTGGGCAAGAAGCGATGCCTTCGATTGCGATCATCTTTTCCCTGAACGGATTCCTCATGTGGACCCTCGTCACGATCGCGATCGAACTCGGGCGCGCGAAGAGCCCGTCGATCCTCACGACGGTCACAAAGGGAACGCTTCAAACCATCCGGAATCCGATCGTGATCGGCATCATCCTCGGCTTTCTCTGGAGCATCTCGAACCTCTCCATGCCGGTGCCCATGGCAAAGACCATCGCCATGATGGCGGACGCGGCAGCTCCCGTCGCGCTCTTTGCGGTCGGTGTCGGCCTCACGCAGTACCGGATCACCGCGAATCTCTCCACGACGCTCCTCATAACGTTCCTGAAGCTCGGCCTCCAGCCGCTTGTCGTCTACGGCCTCTGCCGGATCTTCAATCTCGGTCACGAGGCGATGCAGGCCACCTGCCTTCTTGCGTGCCTCCCCGTCGGCGTCAACGTTTACATCATGGCGCAGGAGTTCAAGGTGATGCAGGGCGCGACCGCGAATTCGCTTCTCGTCACGACTGCGCTCGCATCGGTCACGATGCCCCTGATCATGAGCTGCCTCGGGCTTCTCTGAGGACTTCTTTCAGCCGCAAGGCACCAGACGAAAAAAGCTCCGGGACTGCAAAGAGACCGGAGCTTTTTCCTTTCAGAAGTGCTTCAATGGAAGCGCCTCATGCATCACTTGGCGTGATGGAAGGCCTTTTCGACGCGGAAAGGCATCGCCTGATAGCCCATGGAGCCGTTGATGCGGATTTCAACCGCGGGTTCCGTCGAACCCCACTTGAATTCCATCAGGTACGGATTCGGCGCGCCCACGGCCTTGCCCTTGACGAGCTGCATCTCAGGCGTCGCGGAATAGACCATGATCGAATCCTTGTCGGCCTCGTACTGCGTGAGAGAGGTCACCGGGCTGTACCACGCGTGGCCGCGTTCCTTGCCGAACTCCCAGAGCTGCTCGACCGTGCCTTTTTCCTGGTCGACCTTGTAGACCACAGCGCGCGAATACTTCATGTCGGGAAGCGGCGGCTGCTCGAGTCCGCGGCCGTCGCCGTTGTCGAAGGCCGTGAGATAAACGAAGCGCTTGTCGGACTTCGAGTCGATGCGGAAGGCCGTGTGCTGCGTCCACGTCCAGTCGAAGGTCGTATTTTCGCACTTGCCTTGTTCGCACTTGATGGGGTTGCCGTCCTTGTCGACGGGCTTCAGGACCTTATCCGCCCAGGCCTTCTGCCAGCCGTCGGGAGCGCCGAGAATCCACTTCACCTTCTTGTCGCGGCCGATCTTGATGATCGCGGACTGATGGCGCGAGGAAATGATGATCGAATCATCGGTCGGGTCATAGTCGACGGAATTGACGTGCGCCCAGTTGCGGCCGATGCCGACGCCCGTGATGTCGCCGAAATGCTCTTCCTTGTCCATGGCGGCGAGGTCAGCCGAAGAGAGCGTCTTGCCGGCGCTGTCGGCATCGAGATTGAGGCACACCGCGCCCTGGTCGAGCGACTTGATCACGACATCGCGATAGGGGTCGAGAATTTCCCAGAGACGCCAGTCATCGACCACGCGGCCGGCGGGATTGACTTCAGCGATCACGTCGCGGACCGTGCGGACGTTGCGGCCGTCGGGACGACGAACGTCGTTGGCCGCCACGCGCAGAAGGAAGTTCCCGTTCTGGGCCTGATCAAAGGAGTGCGAGAAGTCTTCATAGCCCGCGGGGAGACGGCGGTTGAAGACTTCGCGGCCCATGATGTCGTACTTCACGTAGCGCTGGCCGTAGCCCCAGGTGAGCGCGCCGTCGTCGCCCTGCTGGAAGCCCATCATGACGCCGCCGTTGTAGACCGATTCCATGTCGTAGATTGAATCCACGTTCATGTACCAGCGGACTTCGCCCGTCGCATCGATGATGGCGTTCTGCGGATAGAAGCACCATTCCAACGCGCCGCCCGAGGGGTTGTTCCAGACAACGCGCGAGCCCTTCGGGGGCGAAACGAGGAGATTGTTGACGAGATAGAGACGGTCCTTGAATTCAGGATCGGCCTTCACAACCGTCGTATCAAACATCGTGCTCTTCTGAGAGACCGTGCCGTTTCCTTCCGTATAGACGGGCGGCGCATAGATCTTGTAGGCCTCGTTCACCGCCTTCTTTTCGCCCGTGAGATCCGTGCGGGTGTAGGAGACCTCAACGGTATTGACGTAGTCCGGATAGAGCCCGAAGACCGGGATGCCGCCGTGCGTGAGCACCTCGCTTCTGTCGACGTCGTACTTGATCTCAGCGCCATTCTCCTTCGGCACGATGCGGACCTTGACGTCGGTAAGCGTGTAGCCGCCCGAGCGAATGATGGCCGTCAGCGGCGCAATGCGATAGGGATTCGTGATGACTTCGCCGATCTGCCCCTGCTTCGCGTACTTGACGGCTGCGCCCGAGGCGCCGCCCGCCGCCCTTACCGTCGTCGGGGCCGCAGAGGGCCGCTCCCGGTCTTCGAGAAACGGGGCCCCGAAAAGCCCAGCCGCAAGCGCGGACTTCGTGATGGTCTTCATGGAAACTCCTTTCCTTCAGAATGAAATTTGCAATGAAGAAATCATAAAAATCAAATAATTTACAGTAAACAATCGGATACCTTGATTGAGTTACAATTTCGAAAAGAGGCATTTTCTGAAAATGAAAGTCGGCGCAAAATCACCCTCCATTGAGTCCCTCAGGCTCCTCCATACGCTCTGCCAGACGGAAAATCTGGCGGCAGCGGCAGAGCGCCTGGGACTGTCGCTCCCCACGGCAAGCCGAATGCTCTCGCAGCTGCGCGAGATTTTTGAAGACCGCCTCTTCACGCGCTTTCCCGGCGGACTGGTTCCCACGAGAAAGGCAAAGCTCCTCATGGCCCGCACGGAAGCCGTTCTCAAAACCTACGACGCGCTTCTGGCACCTCAGACTTTCGATCCCGCCCGGATCGTCCGCGACATCCGCATCGGATGCGCCGACAATGCGCCTTTTTCAGTTTTTCCCAATTTCGCCAGGGAGCTCCTTGCGCAGGCGCCGGGCGTCATGATTTCCTACCTGCCGCTCTCGGACGACCGGTTTTCGCTTCTCTCCTCGGGTGAAATCGACTTTGCGGTCTCCCCCGTCATGACGCTCCCCGCAGGATTTCACGCGATCGAGCTTGCGGAAACGGACTATGTGCTCACCGGAAGAAAGGATCATCCGCTGGCGCGTCAGGCTGAAGGCGAGGCCGTGTCCACTCCGGATGTCCTCAGGCACGCTTTTGCCGATGTCTGCTACCACACCCGTCCGGGCGCCTCCTGGACGTCGCTCCGGGAGAACGTTTTTCCGGCATGGTCCGAAGGCCGCTCCTCCATGAGAACGACGCAGTTTCTCTCGCTCATTCCGACCGTGGCGGAAAGCGACCTGCTGATGGTGCTTCCGCGGCGTACAGCCGAATACATGGAAAAAGGCGGCGACATCGTCATCATCAGGACGAAGGAAAAAAGCATTCGCCACAAGCCGCAGCTCATCTGGCACCACCGGGCAAACGACGACCTTGAGCTCCAGTGGGTGCGCTCGATCCTGCTTTCCTGCGCCAAGCGCGCAAACCCAGGCTGAGGCCGCTCCGCCTCCGCTGTTGTCGGAGAGAGACGGGAGGAGATGCTTGATTTTCTCCGGCAAACATTTTCTCCTTGTGGAAAACCATTGAAAATCAGTGAGACGCCCGGGCTTTCTCTCTTCGCCTCCGGCCCCCAAACCGTCTATGCTCATACTCATGATTAATTTGGGAGTTTCCTGCCATGGCTCTGTCCACGCGCGCCATTTCGCTTCAGCTAAAACCCCTTTCCCTTGTCACGCTTCTCGCGCTCTCTTCGCTCTCTCTTCCGGCACATGCCGCCCCGGGAAGCGACGACCGAACGGTCTGGCTTAAGCCCTCCGTCTCCGCCCCGACATCCGCAAAGGCTCCCATCTACATTTCCCTGACCCCCAGCGAAAACGCCTGCAGAAAAGCCTACGGCGACGACTGGTACAGCCGCTGCATGATTACGCTCGGGCGTTCCGGCGCCACGGTCGAAGGCATAACGCTCAAACCCTCCGTTCCCGGCACCTGGCGCTGGGCGGGACCCGATTCGCTTGCCTTTACGCCGAAGGACGCCTGGCAGCCGAAGCGCTCGATGAGAGCGTCGCTTCTCGGGATTCCGATTCCGCTTCGCGCCAATATTGAAGAAAGCTTCATCACGATCGAGACGCCGCCCCTTGCGGCCATAAATTCGCAAAGCCGCATCTGGATTGATCCGGCAGTAAAGGGCGAACGGTGGCTCTCCTTTGAATTCTTCTTCACGACCGTCCCTGAGAAGGGAATGGTTGAAAAGGCCTTCAGCCTCAATTTCAAAAAGGAATCGGGCCTCGAGACCGCAAAGCCTCAGTTCATCTGGAGCGATGACGGAACAAGCGTCTACGTGAAGGTGAAGCTCACGAAGCTCCCCGAAGAGGAAACGATTGTTACGGCGAAGCTCGCCGGCATCGCCGGGCGGATCAGCCAGAACAACGGCCGCTTCACGGTGCCGAAGGGCTTTGAGACGGCTTCGGTCAATCAGACTGTTCCGGGCGAAGCCACGCTCTTCCAGATTTCACGCGCAGAAATTCATGCCGTTCGCGACGAAGCGATGAACGGCGAATACGAGCTCACGCTCACGGGGACCCTTCAGATGGATCCGCAGGCGGTAATGAACAATATCCGCGTGCTGGCGCTCCCCTCCAAAATGTCGGAGGAAGCGCAGACCAATGCCGTCTGGACGGCCGCGCCCGTCATCGACGAAGAGATACTCTCCCGCGCCGAACCCGTGGAAGTGATGCCGGCCTCAGAAAAGGGCCTCACGACCACGGCCAAATTCCGCCTTCATGCGCCTCAGGGGACGTTCCTTTATGTGGAATTGCCTGAATCCTTCGGGCCGGAAGGCACGTCGGGGTTGAGCGATAAATGGCACTCGGTGCTGCTTCTTCCGAAGCTCTCGAGCTCGATCGAGTTCCTCCAGCCCGGCAACATGCTCACGCTCTCGGGGAACTGGACGCTCTCCCTCTTTTCGACCGGCGTCGAGAAGCTTCGCTGGCGCATCGCACGCGTGAAGAACGCCTACCTTGCGCTCGCAGCCGACGGCTGGAACGTGATGAAGAGCACCTCGCCCGACGCCTATACGAGCGCCGTCACGGGCGAAATCGAACTCGGCGAATCAACGCCCGGGAAGGCCCGCTTCTCAACGCTTGATCTTGCCGAAGCTGTGATCGGCGCCGGTCCCGGACTCTTCCAGGTTGAGCTCACGGGCGTCAGGATGAAGGACGGGAAGGAAGAAGTGGTCGCGACCGCGAGCAAGCGCCTTCTTCTCACGAACCTCGCCGTCATTGCGAAGACCTCGGCCGACACCTCGATCGACGTCTTTGCCGCGGGCTTCATGGACGGGAAGTCCGCCGCCAACGTGGCGGCAAGCCTTCTCGCCGAAAACGGCACCGTGATCGAGTCCGTGCAGACGGATGAGGAGGGCCGCGCGCACTTCAAGCCCACGAAGGGCCTTGAGCGCGAAAAGCGCCCTGCGGCGATTACCGTGCAGTCAAAGGGCACCGATCTCGCCTGGATTTCGCTCCGGGACCCCACCAACCTTTCGGACACCTTCCGCTGGAATACGGGCGGACGCGAAACGAAGGGCGGCAACATGGCGGCATTTTCGTTCGCGGACCGCGGGATCTACCGTGCGGGCGAAACCGTGCATTTTGGCCTGGGGATTCGAGAACTCAGCATGGCGGCGCTCCCCGAGGGGCTCCCGGTTGAAGTGAAGCTCACAAATGACGCGGGGAAAGTGGTCGAGAAGCGCCAGGTGAAGCTCTCGCCCGAGGGACTTGCCGACTTCGACTGGACAATTCCGGAGGGCACGCTCCCGGGACGCATCAAGATGGACGTCTTTGCAGCGGGCGGCGACGCCGCGCTCTCGACAACGACGCTCTTCATCGCCGACTTTGCACCCGAAACGCTTTCGCTCTCGGCGGAGCTTCCTGCCGCGGAAGCCAAAGCCGGGTGGGTAGCGCCGGGCGACATTCAAGTCCCCGCGAAGCTCACGAGCCTCTTTGGGGCCGGCGCCGAAGGCCGCCGGATTGAGGGCGAGGTCGTCGTCAACCCGGTTTCAAGCACGACGCTCCCGGGGTTCGAGGGCTGGACCTTCGAATCTCCTGCGGGAGGATTCGAAAACAACCGGAATGCCGGAAAGCGCCTGGACGTTCCCGCCGTCAAAACCACCGGCGCGGGCGACGCGGAGCTCACGCTGCCGCTCGGGAGCCTCACGATTCCGGGCTTCGCGCGCGCAGAGGTTTCCCTCACGGGCTTTGAATCCGAAGGCGGTGAAGCCGTTTCCGAACGCTTCAACTTCCTCCTCTCGCGGGGTGAACTGGCGCTTGGCTGGAAGCTCGACAAAACGCCCCAGCCCATGAACTTCCTCCTTGCCGGCGACCCGGCGGAGGTGCGCTTCATTGCGGTTGACCGGCACCTCGAAAAGAAGGCGGGCGAAAAGCTTCGCGCTGAAATCAGCCGCACGCATTATGTGACGGAGCTCACGGCCGACGGCTCCGGGCGCCTCACCTACAGCGACGCGCCTCTGTCTGAAACAACGGCAACGGTTGACCTCACGACCGATGCGTCGGGCGAAGCCGTGCTTCCGCTCAACACCCGCGAACCCGGCGAATGGCTGATTCGCGTGACGCGAGAGGATGGAACGCTTCTGCTCACGCTTCCCTACAACACGGCCGGGAATACGCTCGAGAAAGCCGCGTCCGAGGAACTCCCCGCCGCAGAAATGCGCGCGCGCCTTGAGAAAACGACGCTCGAAGCGGGCGACAAGGCGAGGCTCTCGCTCCTCTCTCCCTTCTCGGGCTTTGCGCTCATTACTTTTGAATCCGCCAACGTCATCTCGTCCCGCTGGACTGCCGTCAAGTCGGGCGACAACCTGATTGAGGTCGACGCCCCGGAAGGGTTCTCGGGCCGCGCGTGGCTTCGCGTGTCGCTCGTTCGCGGTCAGGATTCGGCCAAGAAGTTCCTGAGGGGCTTCGCTGAAACAGCAATTCCGGTTCTTCTCAACACGAAGGAAAAGCGCCTTCAGATCGATGTGTCCGTACCGGAGAAGCTCGGGAGCGCGAAGACCATCCCGATAACGCTCACGGCCGAGAAGCCCTCGCGCGTCTTCCTCTGGGCGGCGGACGCCGGAATTCTTTCGCTTACCAACTATCCGGCTCCGAACCCATTGAAGGCCCTTATTGAAGATCGGGCGCTTGAAGTCGAAACCCGCGAAACCCTGTCGCTTCTGATGCCGGACGCGAGTGCGGCGGCAGACCTTACCGCACCCTTCGGCGGCGACTTTGCAGAATCGGCCAAGATGGCAGCCGGGTTCGGAAATCCTTTCGCGAGAACGCTTGGGGATTCCGCCGTCTGGTGGGGCGGTCTGGTGGAAGCCGGACCCGAAGCCAGAACCATTGAGGCGACGCTGCCGGAAGGCTTCAACGGCCGCATCCGCATTTTTGCCGTGGGTGCTTCCGAGAATGAAGCAGGTGCCGGCGAAGCGTCGGCCGCCATTGCCGAACCCCTCGTGATCGAGCCGATTCTCCCGGCAGCCGTGTCGCCGGGCGACATCTTCGCTCTCGGCGCGACGGTGACGCCGGAGACTCCGACAGCCTCCGGCGCGCTCGAGATCAGCTCCGACGCGCTCACGCCCGCCTCCGCCGCAATTCCCATCACCTTCCCGGAAAAGGGCGGCAAGGTTGCAACCTCGGTCGCCCAGGCGCCTGCCGCCCCCGGGACCGTGCAGGTCACTTTCCGTGCTCAGACCGAAAACGCAAAGGCCGATCGCACTCTGGAAATCGGCGTTCGTCCGGCTTCCGTCAAATCCACCCGCATTTATGGCGGAAGAATCGAAGGGAATGCGGAAGACGGGAGCCCGCTCCTCCAGCTTCCCAACGAGCTTTATCCCAACGAATCGCAGACGAGCTTCATGGTGTCGGCGGTTCCGGCGACCCTCGTCCTTCAACTTGGGCTCCCCTTTGCAAACCGCGACTGGAACCAGCCCGCAGACGCGATTGCCGCGGCGCTTCCCCTTGTGCTCCTTGCCGCCAACCCGGATGCCGCCCGGTTCGTGCCCCTGGGCGAAACGCCCGAAAAGGCAGCAGCGAAGCTTGCGGAACTCACGAAAGCGCGCGCCGAAAAAGCGCTCTCCGCTATTGAGGGAGCGCTCTCCTGGGAAGGCATCCGGAGCTTCCCCTGGATGCCGGCGAACCCGTACCTCACGGCCTGGACGCTTGACTACCTGCTTGCGGCCGCCCGCACGACGGGCGTACCCCCGGAGCTGATGCGCAGCGTGAAGGAGCGCCTGATGCGCACCGTCACGGAAGATCCCCAGACCATCGACGACGCGCGCACCAAGGCCTATGCGCTCTGGGTGCTCACCCGCGAAGGCACGATGACGACGGAGTACCTCGAAACGCTTCGCGCCTCGATGGAAGAGCGCTTCCCCGACTGGAAGCGGGATGCCGCCGCCGCGTTCCTTGCGGCCTCCTACCAGCACCTCAGAATGCGTGCTGAAGCGGAGGAGCTCCTTTCCGGCACCATTTCCACTGCACGCGCCGGCGGCGCGTGGACGCCTGAAACCGCAACGGCCCTTGCCGCCCAGGCGCTCGCGGCGAGCGGCCTCACGCAGAAGAGTTCCGCGAAATTCCTCTCGTCCCTTGCCGTCGACGACTTTGCCGGGGCGCTCAAACGCGGCACCTTCGACGCCCTCTATGCGGGCGCTGCCGCCATGACCATGATGGAGCCCTCGATCGGGGGCGCCACGGATGCTGAAAAATCCGATGACGATGCCGGGCTGACCCTCGTCTGCGTGAAGCGCACAGCGGGCTTCCCCGACGACAAGGATCACCTCACCACCGCCCCGGCGGGCGCTCTTCTCGAGGCTCCGGGATGCATCGCTGCGGAAGTGTCGGGCGCCGCCCAGTCCTCCTTCCTCTGGTGGCAGGGCGAGCAGACCGGATGGGTGCGGCTCCCAGACGACAAGGCGTCTCCCGCCGAAAAATCGGGACTTGAAGTCGAGCGCACGTACCTCGGCGAAGACGGCAAACCCTCGACCCGGTTCCGCGCGGGCGAAAAGATCACCGTGCGCGTAAAGCTTCGCGCCTATGCGGGCGAGGAAGGCCTCATGGACATTGCGCTTACGGATCTGCTGCCGGGCGGCCTCGCCTATGCGATGAACCCCGGCACGGGACCGGACGGGGCTCCGAAGTTCCTGCGCTCTGAGGAGCGGATGACCTGGCTCTCGCCCGAACTTTCGAGCTGGAGTCCCGTCACCTTCACCTACACGGTGCGCGCCGCAACGCCCGGCGAATTTACGGTGCCGCCTGTGGAGGCGCAGTCGCTTTCGCGCCCGCTTCTTCGCGCCAGAGGCGCTTCCGGGAAGCTCACCATTCTCGATTCAGAAGGGAATCCCGTGAAGCTCCCCGACGCAGCTCCGGCCGCAGCTTCCGCGTCGAGAGACATGAGCGCAGCGCCGCTCTCATCTCAAAGCACTCAGCCGTCCGAAAATAGAGTGCCTCAGAGTGCCGCATCCCCGGCACCTGAAAAGGCGAACACAGCGCCCGGGAACACTCCCTCCGCTCCCGATGGAGATGACTGATGGCTGAAGCCCCGAGAAACGATTCCCAGGAAGAACCGCAGGCAACCGCGCAGACGCCTCAGCCCCGGACAAAACCGAAGAGCGAAAGCGAACCCGTGCGGTTTCTGCGCCGCACGACCGCCTTCATACTCTCCGCGGCCATTGTCGGCGTCATTTTGGTCGGCGGCGCAAACGTCGTCTGGCAGATGGCGGGGCGCTCGCCCGCGCCGCCGCTTCTTGACGGGATCGATTTCTCTCCGGCCGTCTACTCTGCGAAAGGGGAGCTCCTGAGGCTCACGCCTGCGAAGGACGGGATCTATCGCGTAAGGACCCCGCTCGCACAGATTGATCCGAAGCTCATCGACGCAACGCTCTTTTACGAGGACCGGCTCTTCCGGAGCCACAAGGGCGTCAATCCCGGCTCCATCGTGCGCGCCGGCATGGAAACGCTGATGGGCTCGCGCCGAATGGGCGCGAGCACGATCACGATGCAGCTCGCCCGCATGAGGCTGAAGCTCAGGACCAATACCTTCGAAGGCAAAATCCGGCAGATCTGGCATGCGCTTCGCTATGAAACGCACTATTCGAAGGACGAAATCCTCGAGGCCTACCTCAATCTCGCGCCTTATGGCGGAAACGTCGAGGGCGCGGGCGCAGCCTCCCGCGTGTGGTTCCATAAACCGCCCTCAATGCTCTCGGCTGCTGAGGCCGCAAGCCTCGCCGTCATCCCGCAGAACCCCGTGAAGCGCCGCCCGATGGCGGCCGGGAATACGGATCTTGACGACGCGCGAATCCGTTTGGGGCTCGCGATGATCCGTGCGGGAGCGATGAATGAACGCCTCTCCGAACCCGTCCGAGCTTCGATCGAGGTATTTGAACCCGAAAACCTTCCGATGCTCGCTCCCCACTATTCGCGGATGGTTCTCCAGAAATCAAAGGGCGGACCGGTCCGGGGAACGCTTCGGATTGCCCTCCAGTCCTCCATGGAGTCGCTTGTTCGTGAAACCATCGCGAGACTCAAGCCCTGGGGCGTCCGGAATGCGGCGCTCGCCGTGGTGGATTCCCGCGACCGCTCCCTCATCGCGCTCGTAGGGTCGGCCGACTGGTCGGATGCATCGATTGCGGGCGAGGTGAACGCCTGGAATGCGAAGCGAAGCCCGGGCTCAACCTTGAAGCCGTTTGTCTACGGCCTCGCGCTCGATCAGGGTCTCATTCACGAAAAGACCGTTCTCATCGATCGTCCGCAGAGCTTTGGCGGCTGGGCCCCGGAAAACGCGGACGGAAGCTTCCGCGGGCCGTTGTCTGCCGAGGATGCCCTCGTGCTCTCGCGAAATCTCCCGGCGGCGGAGCTCGAACGTCAGCTCAACCCAGGGCTCTACGAACTTCTTCAAAAGTCTGGCGTGAAGCTTCCCCACGAGAAGAGCTGGTACGGGCTCTCGATCGTGCTCGGAGGCGCTGAAGTCACGATGGGCGACCTCGCAAAGCTCTACGCGATGCTCGCCGACGATGCGCTCCTGCGCCCCGTCAGGATTCTTCAGAACGAACGCGCCGAAGCCGAAGGTTCCGTCCTTTCGCCTGAAGCCGTCTTTGTGCTCAAACGCATGCTCGCCTCACGCGGCGAATTCATTACTGCCGGGGGCGCGAAGCGCGAGCTTCTTTACAAAACGGGAACGAGCAACGGCTGGCGGGACGCATGGACCGCGGGTTCCGTCGGGCCCTATGTGATCGTGGCCTGGCTCGGGAACTTCTCGGGCGCGCCCAACCCGCAGCTTCAGGGTGCGGCGCTCGCCGCGCCGCTCTTCAAGGCCGCCGCTGCACGGATTGCATCAGACCCGTCCTTCGACTGGCCGGCCGCAAAGATCCCGCAGGACGAAATTGACGAGAAGAAGCTTCGGGTCGCAAGAGAAACCGTCTGCACGGCAACCGGCGAGCTCGACACATCGCTCTGTCCTGAGAAAACGCTCTCCTGGATTCTTCCCGGAAAAACCTCCGTCAAAAGCACGGGCGTCTTCCGCGAGATTCTCGTGCGGGAGTCGACGGGGCTGCGTGCCTGCGCGGCGGGTCCCGGAGTCAAAAAGGTCGTCTGGGAATTCTGGCCCACGCACTTCCAGAAAGTCTTTCTCGAGGCCGGCATTGTGAAGCGACCGCCGCCGCCCTATGAGGCGGGCTGCGAAGCCGTCTCCGGAGTCCCCGGCGGAAGGCCTCCCTCCATCGTGTCGCCCCGCGAAGGCGCGGTGCTCTATGCCGTCGGCAGCGCCGGAACGGCAAGAACGCTTCTGCGTGCCGGAACCGACCCGGATGCCAAATTCGTCTACTGGTATTCGGGGAATACCTTCCTCGGCGTCTCGCCGACAGGTAAGCCCCTCGAATGGCGCGCAGCTCCCGGCACGCACCGCCTCACGGCAACGGACGACCTCGGGAGAAGCACCACGCGAACCCTCGTCGTCAAGCGCCAGTAGTTGAGAAACTCCGGAATCAGCGGGAAGAACGGGATCCACAAGTATTCACAAACAGGCTCCTCCAGGAAACACTCTTTCAAATTTGCGGACCTATCGGAGTGATAGCCTTGGATAACAGGAAAGGCATTTCCTTTTCCGGCACTTTTTTGAGGAGGCACGCCGATGACACCCGTTTCGAGAGAGAAAAGACGTTCGATCGTCCGACTGCTCGGTACTGCTGCGCTTGCGGTGATGGCGAGCACCTCGCTCACCGCCTGCGTCGTCGCGCCGACGCACCATCGGCCGGCCCCCGCTCCGCACCATCCCGCGCCGCCGCACTATGGGCCGCGGCCGGATCCGTTGCATCATCCCGGGCCCGCATACCGTCCGGCACCGCCTCCCGGACCGCACCATTGGTAGCGGCGAAGCCGTCGTTCCGGATCTTCAGGATCACGTTGAGAATTTTTTCAGAAGGAGTTTGAGCCATGTCGTTCTCGAAAATGCTCATCTCGCTTTCCGCAGCAGCGATGCTTCTCGGCGCATCGGTTGCGGCATCCGCTGCACCGCCGCCTCCGCCTCCCGGCGGTCATGGGGGACCGGGCTTTCATCATCCGGGCGGTCCGGGCTTTCGTCCCGCTCCGCCGCCGCCCCGTCCCTTCCATCACCGCCCCCGCTGGTATCAAAGCTGGGGCTTCTGGGGACCGGCGCTCACAACAGGCATCGTGGTGGGCACGATGACGTACCCGCGCGAACCCCGCGTCGTGGAACGCATTGTTGAGGTTCCGGTGCCTGCAGGTTCGGGAGGAACGACAAGCGCGGTTCCCCCCGCGAGCTACCCCTGGTACTGGTGCAATTCCGAACAGGGCTACTACCCGTCGGTGCGCTCCTGCCCGCTCGGCTGGGAAACCATCATGGGATCGAGCCCCACGACGCCTCCTGCGCCGCCTCAGCATTAACCTGCGCCTTGAGGACAAGCCGGCAGCCTGAAGCATGCCGGCTTTTCTTTATTCATACGCCGGGGCTTTCCTCGAGGAGATTCGAGAGCGACAGCCCCAGAAGTTCCGGGCGATCGTATTTCTTCAGATTTCTCCCCTCGGCTTTTTCAAAAGCTGCAGCCTTGGCAGCAAGCGCTCTCATATCGATCTTGTCGGCATTTCTCTTGATCTCTGCAATGACGGCCTTCCCCGTGAGATCGTTGAGCGCAATCAGGTCGATTTCATTTTCGCCCCGCCTGTCCCACCAGCGGCCTGTCCGCGTCCACTTCGGGCTCTCGCCGAAAAGATCGTGATACCAGTCTTCCAGTGTTCGACCGGTGTATTGATCGAGCGCATCGAGACAGATGGCCCGTAATGCCTCCCAGTTCCCGCGCGCAGCCAGCGATTGGTATTGAACGGGTTCAATAAATCGGAACCAGAAGCGGAAATAGGGATCCGCGATTCCGTAGCGCACGCCGCGGGAACTCTCAGAGAACATCGGACTGTATTTCCGGATAAGTCCGTACTGCTTCTCGAGGCGATCCATGTAGCCGGCGATGTTCTTTCCGCCGAGCTGGTCCGCAATCTCATTCCATGTCGCAGAACCCCTGGCGACTGCCCGCAGAATTCTTTCGTAGATGGCGGACTCCACCCGCAATTCATTCGCGAGTAGCGTTGCGCCGTCTGTTCGAAGGAAATAACCGCTTTCGGAAAAAATCAGATTCACCATATCATTCTGCGTCAGCGGGACCGTATCGGCCAGACAGGCGACATAGCGTGCGACGCCGCCCGTAACGGCATAGAAGGTGAGGAGATCCTCCGGCGTTCCCTGAGGCCGGAGATCGAGAAAGATTTCCTTGAGAAGCTTCGGGCCAAAAGGCCTCAGCGTGAGCGCAAGATCCTGTCGTCCGAAAAGCGGTTCGCTCGCATCATCAAAAATATGCCGAATGGCAGCAGCGATGGAGCCGCTCATCATCAGGAGCAGCCGGGAATTGTCCTTCTCCCGGTCCCAGACGCCCTGAAGGTCTGCCCAGAACGACGGAGCCACGTAGTCAAGCTCCTGGCATTCGTCAAGAATCAGAACACAGGGCTTCTCCCGGGAAAGCTTCATCACGAAACGGACGACTTCAGCGAGCTTGAGTCGACGCGGACCATCCTCTTCATCAAGGCCAAATGTTTCTCTTACATCATCGAGCCAGATTTGAGCGAGTTCTTCTTCTGCATAGCGCCTCCGGCAAAGGAAATAAAGCATGGGCCGGCCGCTCTCTTCGGCAACCTTCAGAATTAATTTGGTTTTGCCCACACGCCGTCTTCCGGTGATAACCGCCAGTCGGGAAGACGTTTCTGCAAGCCGGAGCTCATTCGTGAGCGCCGCTATCTCCTGGTCTCTGCCGTAGAACTTCATATCGAACCAATTGCTTCATTACTTGTAGCTACACTTATTGTAGCTACAGTAAGTGTAGCTACAAATTATGTAGCTGTTAGAAAAAATAGTTTTCTATTTTTTCGAAGCATTCAGGATGAAAACCTGCGAGCTCAATCACCAAAAAAGGTTGACCCCGGATAAAACAATTCGGGCGGCCTTCCCTTTTGAGAAAGTCCGCCCGAACGCTAGATGCTTTGAGGCTTTCAGCCGCCAGCTGGCTTATTCCACATTGCCCGCCTGCGCGTCGTCCTCGTCATTTTCCTTCGCCGCGGCCTTCCCGGCTTTGCCGAGCTTTTCGAGGTAGGCTTCCGTCACGTCGCCCGTCACGTAGACGCCGTCGAAGCACGAGCAGTCAAAGGCGGGGATGTTGGGATTGAGGTCATGGAGCGCGTTCTTCAGGCCGTCGATCGACTGAAAGATCACCTTGTCGGCGCCGAGCTCCTTCGCCACGGCGTCGGCGTCCTTGCCGTCGCCGCAGATGAGTTCGGACTTGGTCGGCATGTCGATGCCGTAAACGTTCGGGAACATCACGCGCGGCGCGGACGAAGCGACGAAGACCTTCTTCGCGCCCGATTCGCGGGCCATGCGGACGATTTCCTTCATGGTCGTGCCGCGCACGATGGAGTCGTCGACGAGAAGGAGGTTCTTGCCTTCAAACTCCACGGGCATGGCGTTGAGCTTCTGACGAACCGACTTCTTGCGTACGGCCTGACCCGGCATGATGAAGGTGCGGCCCACGTAGCGGTTCTTGATGAAGCCCTCGCGGTAGGGAAGACGCAGCTGCTTCGCGAGCTCCTGCGCGCAGGGGCGGGAGCTGTCCGGAATCGGCATGACGACGTCGACGTCCATGAGGTTCAGTTCCTCGGCGACGGTCTTCGCAAGGTAGACGCCGAGATTGAGACGGGCGCCGTAGACGCTGATGCCGTCGATCACGGAATCCGGGCGGGCGAAGTAGACGTATTCGAAGGCGCAGGGATTCGCGACCGCGTGCTCCGCGCACTGACGGGTCTCGACATTGCCCTTGAAGTCGAACCAGATCGCTTCGCCCGGCGCGACGTCGCGCTCGAGCTTGAAGCCGAGGCCCACCATCGTGACGGATTCCGAGCTCACCATCCATTCCTTCTCGCCCGTCGCGGTGACGTTGGAGCCGAAGCAGAGGGGACGAATGCCGTGCGGGTCGCGGAAGGCGAGAAGGCCCTTGCCGGCGATGAGCGCCACGACGGCATAGGAGCCGCGCACGCGGCGATGAACGGCCGAAACCGCTTCAAAGATCCCGTCCGCATCGAGCTTTCTGTCGGCCGTCACGCGCGAGATTTCGTTCGCGAGCACATTGAGGAGGACTTCAGAGTCGCTCGTCGTATTGATGTGCCGGCGGTCGGTCTCGTAGAGCTCCTGTTTGAGCTCCTCAGCATTCGTGAGGTTGCCGTTGTGGGCGAACATGATGCCGAAAGGCGCATTCACGTAGAAGGGCTGCGACTCCTGGTTCGAGCTTGCGCACCCCTGGGTGGGGTAGCGCACGTGGCCCACGCCCACATTGCCCGTCAGATCGCGCATGTTGCGCGTGCGGAAGATGTCGCGCACGAGCCCCATGGCCTTATGCATGTGGAACTGCAGGCCGTCGAGCGTGGCAATACCGGCTGCGTCCTGGCCGCGATGCTGCAGCAGAAGGAGCGCATCATAGAGGCGCTGATTTACCGGTTCATTGGAGAGAAGAGCGACTACGCCGCACATGGCTGTTCAAACCTCGCTGAGGGGAAAAACGAAAAAAGAAAACTTCAAAAATTCAGAATGTACAAAGCCGCCCTGACTGAAGTCCGGAGCGGCTTTGTTTGAAATCCATCATGGCGCTAGCTCGATTCCCTTCGGGCCATCAGGCGCGCGACGTGGCGCGCATGTCGGAAAGCCATTTCGGGAGGTACGGGAGCGACCAGTCAATAAGCGTTTCGGCCGGTCCGATCAGTACGGACTGCTGCCACATGCGGCTGCCGTGAATGCTTGCGGGCATGCCGAATAGGAAGACGCAGGCGCAGACCACCACAATGCCGCGCACGAGTCCGAATACGGCTCCGAGCGCACGGTCTTCGAAAGTGATGGCGGCGACTTCAAGCATCTTGCGGATCAGCATGCCGAAGAGTCCGCAGATAAAGAGGACGGCGACAATGATGAGCACCGCGGCGATCATCACGCGCGGAATCCACCCGATGCTTTCGAGCGGAATGTGTTCGGCAAGATCGGCCGAAAAATTCATCGCGAGGAGAATGCCGATCACCCAGCCCGCGATGGCGAGCACTTCGCGCATGACGCCGCGCATGATGCCGACAATGGTCGAGAGTGCGAGGAGCGCGATGATGATCCAGTCAATTTCGGTCATATGTCTGAAAACGTTGGCGCAGCAGGAGTCGAAAGTCTCTGTCTGCACGCGAATCCGATGCGGGGAAGTCCTTTCTCTGCGGGACTCCCCCTAGAAGCTCGTCATTGTACTGAAAAACGGATCCGCTACTGTTTGGAAACGTAGGGCTTCTGCGCAACTCCGTTGAGAACGATCGTACCGATAGCGCCTTCAGCCTCCTTTCGCGTGCCGTAGAGGCCTGCCCGGACCTTCCAGAGATTGCCGCCTTCCTTCGTCTTATAGGCGGGGAGTCCGAGAAGCGCCATTTTGCGGACAGTCCGCTCGGCGGCCTCTTCATTCCCGGTAGCGAGCACCTGAACGTACCAGCCCTTTCCTGTGGGAGGCGTAATGCCGGCGGATTTGGGCTGCGGCTTCTTGACGACTTCCGGCGCCGGCTTCTTTGCTGCCTCAGGCTTCTTTTCAGAAGCCCCTTCCGCCTTCTTCGGAGCGCTCGCTTCCGCAACCTTCTTTTCAGGCGCGGGAGGAGCCTTCATCTGCGCCTCGCGGGCGAGATTGGCCTGTGCGGTCGAGCCGCGGCTTCCCATCGTCGTATCGGAGACGTTCACTTCCGCCTTCTCGGGCTTCTTCTGCGCGTCGGCCGTATTGATCGCCGTACTCGTTTCGGTTTCCTTCGGAATCTCCATGCGGACGTTCTTCATGCCGGAATCGTCAATCGGCGGATCGCTGTCGAGAATGAAGGGAGCAGCCACCACCACCGCCATCAGAATGGCGGCCGGGCCCACACCACCAACCCTCACGCCGCTGCTGCCGTCCG
>OBXA01000618.1_pt1 | contig 26574 bp, 18 predicted proteins | sample 1538121 | NCBI WGS metagenome assembly OBXA01 (sample SAMEA2580133, study PRJEB22360) | human gut metagenome | biome: human gut; feature: human-associated habitat; material: faeces | place: Denmark | collected 2008/2010 | reverse complement strand
CGCCTGACCCTGGCGGCGAATTTCGAAATAGAGTGAAGGCCGACCCTGACCGCCACTGCTGCCCACCAGTGCAATTGGCTGGCCCGCGCGAACCTGCGAACCAACGCTCACCAGTGCGCTCTGATTATAGCCGTAAAGACTCATGTCGCCTTTACCGTGCTCAACCACCACCACCAGACCGTAACCTTGCAGCCAGTCAGCCAGAATCACCCGACCGTCGGCAATCGCTTTAACTTCAGTACCTTCAGAGGCACCGATAACCATTCCTTTCCAGCGTAGTTCGCCCTGTAGCTGTTCACCATAGCGATGCAGCGTCGGCCCGCGAACCGGCCAGAATGCCTGACCACGCGGCGCACCCAGGCCACCAGTTCGGGACATCAGCGATTTTTCGCTTTCGGTCGGTTTATAGGTGGTGCCTTTGCGCGTCGCTTCTTTCTGGCGGTCGCGAACCGCCTGGGCCTCACGCGCTTCTCGTTCAGCACGCGCTTTCGCCGCGGCTTCCGCACGGGCAATGCTGTTACGCAGACGGGATTCGTTGGCACGCAGTTCACTTAGCTGCTGCTGACCTTGCTGGATGGAAGATTCCAGCCCCGCCAGCGTCTTTTTACGCTCGTTCAGAGCCTGAGTCAGTTTCGCCTGTTGGGCGCGCTGTTCATATAACAGCGTTTGTTGCTCGCTTTGTTTCTCTTCCAGTTCAGCACGCTGCATGGCGACTTCTTCACGCGTTTGCTTCAACTGGGCAATGGTTTCTTGTCGCGCCTGGTTGAGATAGCCGAAATAAGCCTGTAAACGCTGTCCACGCTGGCTTTCTTCACCGCTGAGAATTAGCTGAATACCGGTATGCTCGCCCTGACGGAATGCGGCATCCAGTTGCGCGGCGAGGCTGCGCTCCTGGGCGGCTTTTTGCTGCTCCAGTTTGGCAATCGACGCGTTCATCTCATCAATCTGTTTATTGAGTTGATTGAGCGTGTTTTGCGTTTCGCGCAGCTTACGGGTGGCTTCAGAGATCGCTTCTTCCTGCTTTTTCAATTGTGCGAGCAGGCTTGCGCGTTGTTGTTGCTTTTGGCGTACCGCGCGCTCTTTTGCGGCGATATCGGCCTGAATAGATTTGAGTTGGTCACGCTCATCCGCGTGGGCGGAAAAGGCGCACAACAATACGCCAGCGCTAAGAACGCTGGCGTAGATGATGGGCCTGATTGCAAACCTGCGCGGTTTCACGGCCCGTGTCATGGTATTAATCGCCTTTCCCCTCATGGGGAGGGATTATTCCACGATGAACAGCGGCTTACCAGTCATCTCTTGCGGGATTTCCATACCCATCAGCGACAACATGGTCGGCGCGATGTCAGAAAGTTTGCCGCCTTCAACCGCTTTCACGTTCTTATCACCAACATAAATCAGCGGAACTGGCAGGTTGGTGTGTGCCGTGTGTGCCTGACCCGTTGCCGGATCGCGCATCTGTTCAGCGTTACCGTGGTCAGCGGTGATCAGCAGTTGTCCACCCACGGACTCAACCGCTTTCGCGACTTCTTCCACGCAGTGATCCAGTGCTTCAACCGCTTTAACCGCCGCTTCCATCACCCCGGTGTGACCTACCATGTCGCCGTTCGGATAGTTACAGATAATGGTGTCGTATTTGCCGCTCTTGATGGCCGCAACCAGTTTTTCGGTCAGCTCTGCGGAGCTCATTTCCGGTTGCAGATCGTAGGTAGCCACTTTCGGTGAGTTGATCAGAATGCGATCTTCGCCTTTGAACGACTCTTCTACGCCACCGTTGAAGAAGAAAGTAACGTGGGCATATTTTTCGGTTTCGGAAATACGCAACTGAGTTTTGTCGTTTTTCGCCATCCACTCGCCGAAGGTGTTAACCAGGGAAGCGGGTGGGTAAGCAACCGCAGTTTTGATGTCAGCGGCGTATTCGGTCAGCATCACGAAATCGACGTTAACCACTTTCTTACGCGCGAAGCCATCGAAATCAGCGTTCACGAATGCACGAGTGATTTCACGCGCGCGGTCAGCACGGAAGTTCATGAAAATCAGCGCATCGCCGTCTTCCATTGCCGCATCTGGCTGACCTTCTGCACGAATAACGGTCGCTTTCACGAACTCGTCGTTTTCGTCGCGAGCATAAGCTGCCTGCAAACCAGCAACGGCAGTATCGGCCTGGAACTCACCCTGCGCCAGAGTCAGCAGGTCATAGGCTTTTTCAACGCGATCCCAACGGTTATCGCGGTCCATCGCGTAGTAACGACCAATGATGGACGCTACGCGGCCTTTACCCAGCGCAGCAAATTTCTCTTCAAATTTTTTCAGCGAGGATTCAGCACTGCGCGGCGGGGTGTCGCGACCGTCAAGGAATGCGTGCAGGTAGATTTTTTCTGCGCCGCGTTCAGCTGCCAGTTCTACCATCGCCATGATGTGATCTTCGTGGCTGTGTACGCCGCCTGCGGAGAGCAGACCCATAATGTGTACTGCTTTACCTGCGTTTTTCGCTTTATCTACCGCGCCAGTCAGCACTGGATTAGCAAAGAAAGCGCGATCTTTGATTTCAACGTCCAGACGAGTCAGGTCCTGATACACGATGCGGCCGGCACCCAGGTTAACGTGGCCTACTTCGGAGTTACCCATCTGACGGTCAGGCAGACCGACTTCCAGACCGGAAGCGTCGATCAGGGTATGCGGACGATTGGCCCACAGTGCATCCATTACCGGGGTTTTAGCACTAAAAATGGCGTTATCCTGCTGTTCTTCACGATAGCCATAGCCATCCAGAATCACCAGTACCATAGGTTTTTTAGAAACCGACATTGCGACAACCTCATACTCAAGAGTCAAAATTTGCGTAATTTTACTACAGCTGAATCGATAAAATAGCCTCTGAAGATCAAAATATACGACCGCTCGCGGCAAGCCGATGCCAGATTTGCGCTTTTTTTTCGTCGTGCCCCGCAAAATTGCATTCCAGTTAACGCGCTGGCTGTATTTGCCGCACCGCGCAGGTATACTCCTTTCCTGGTTTTTTTAATCACTACGTCGGGAGTTGTTACCCCCCATGCAAGAAATTATGCAATTTGTTGGCCGTCATCCCATACTGAGTATCGCCTGGATCGCGTTACTGGTGGCGGTTCTTGTGACTACGTTTAAGAGCCTGACCTCGAAAGTGAAGGTGATTACTCGTGGTGAAGCTACGCGTCTGATCAACAAAGAAGACGCTGTGGTTGTGGATTTACGTCAGCGTGATGACTTCCGTAAAGGCCATATCGCAGGTTCTATCAATCTGTTGCCGAGTGAAATCAAAGCCAACAATGTTGGTGAGCTTGAGAAGCACAAAGACAAACCGGTTATCGTGGTAGACGGTTCTGGCATGCAGTGCCAGGAGCCTGCAAACGCGCTGACGAAAGCTGGTTTTGCGCAAGTATTCGTGCTGAAAGAGGGCGTTGCTGGCTGGGCTGGCGAAAACTTGCCTCTGGTGCGCGGCAAATAATTTACCTGTCGTCTTTCATGATGCAGGCCGTTAGCTGCAATTAGGCCCCCAGCGACTTATTGTTATAAGCTTCTGGGGACACTCCATTTTGCAGCCGCCCTGCAACATGAAATTTCAGGGTAAAAAAACAGGAGCTAAATTATGGCCAATGTTGAAATCTATACCAAAGAAACCTGCCCGTATTGCCATCGTGCAAAAGCACTGCTGAGCAGCAAGGGCGTGAGTTTTCAGGAGTTGCCGATCGATGGCAATGCCGCCAAGCGTGAAGAGATGATCAAACGCAGCGGTCGCACCACGGTTCCCCAGATTTTTATTGACGCACAGCACATTGGCGGCTGTGATGACTTGTATGCATTGGATGCACGTGGTGGACTGGATCCCCTGCTGAAATAACGTGTGAACGTTGGCATTACATTGCGCAGTATTTAAGGACAACACTTAAGGGTTTTCTACACATGTCAGAACAAAACAACACTGAAATGACTTTCCAGATCCAACGTATTTATACCAAGGATATCTCTTTCGAAGCGCCGAACGCGCCGCACGTTTTCCAGAAAGATTGGCAACCAGAAGTTAAACTTGATCTGGATACGGCATCTTCCCAACTGGCAGATGACGTATACGAAGTGGTACTGCGTGTTACCGTAACGGCCTCCCTGGGCGAAGAAACCGCGTTCCTGTGTGAAGTTCAGCAGGGCGGTATTTTCTCCATCGCGGGTATCGAAGGCACCCAGATGGCACATTGCCTGGGCGCATACTGCCCGAACATTCTGTTCCCGTATGCTCGTGAGTGCATCACCAGCATGGTATCCCGCGGTACATTCCCGCAACTGAACCTTGCGCCGGTTAACTTCGATGCGCTGTTCATGAACTATTTGCAGCAGCAGGCTGGCGAAGGTACTGAAGAACATCAGGATGCCTGATGAACCAACGTAATGCTTCAATGACTGTGATCGGTGCCGGCTCGTACGGCACCGCTCTTGCCATTACCCTGGCAAGAAATGGCCACGAGGTTGTCCTCTGGGGCCATGACCCTGAACATATCGCAACGCTTGAACGCAACCGCTGTAACGCCGCGTTTCTCCCCGATGTGCCTTTTCCCGATACGCTCCATCTTGAAAGCGATCTCGCCACTGCGCTGGCAGCCAGCCGTAATATTCTCGTCGTCGTACCCAGCCATGTCTTTGGTGAAGTGCTGCGCCAGATTAAACCGCTGATGCGTCCTGATGCGCGTCTGGTGTGGGCGACCAAAGGGCTGGAAGCGGAAACCGGACGTCTGTTACAGGACGTGGCGCGTGAGGCCTTAGGCGATCAAATTCCGCTGGCGGTTATCTCTGGCCCAACGTTTGCGAAAGAACTGGCGGCAGGTTTACCGACGGCTATTTCGTTGGCCTCTACCGACCAGACCTTTGCCGATGATCTCCAACAATTGCTGCACTGTGGCAAAAGTTTCCGCGTTTACAGCAACCCGGATTTCATTGGCGTGCAGCTTGGCGGCGCGGTGAAAAACGTCATTGCCATTGGCGCGGGGATGTCTGACGGTATCGGTTTTGGTGCGAATGCGCGTACGGCGCTGATCACCCGTGGGCTGGCTGAAATGTCGCGTCTTGGTGCGGCGCTGGGTGCCGATCCTGCCACCTTTATGGGCATGGCGGGGCTGGGCGATCTGGTGCTTACCTGTACCGACAACCAGTCGCGTAACCGCCGTTTTGGCATGATGCTCGGTCAGGGCATGGATGTACAAAGCGCGCAGGAGAAGATTGGTCAGGTGGTGGAAGGCTACCGCAATACGAAAGAAGTCCGCGAACTGGCGCATCGCTTCGGCGTTGAAATGCCAATAACCGAGGAAATTTATCAAGTATTATATTGCGGAAAAAACGCGCGCGAGGCAGCATTGACTTTACTAGGTCGTGCACGCAAGGACGAGCGCAGCAGCCACTAACCCCAGGGAACCTTTGTTACCGCTATGACCCGGCCCGCGCAGAACGGGCCGGTCATTATCTCATCGTGTGGAGTAAGCAATGTCGTGTGAAGAACTGGAAATTGTCTGGAACAATATTAAAGCCGAAGCCAGAACGCTGGCGGACTGTGAGCCAATGCTGGCCAGTTTTTACCACGCGACGCTACTCAAGCACGAAAACCTTGGCAGTGCCCTGAGCTACATGCTGGCGAACAAGCTGTCATCGCCAATTATGCCTGCTATTGCTATCCGTGAAGTGGTTGAAGAAGCCTACGCCGCTGACCCGGAAATGATCGCCTCTGCGGCCTGTGATATTCAGGCGGTGCGTACCCGCGACCCGGCAGTCGATAAATACTCAACCCCGTTGTTATACCTGAAGGGTTTTCATGCCTTGCAGGCCTATCGCATCGGTCACTGGTTGTGGAATCAGGGGCGTCGCGCACTGGCAATCTTTCTGCAAAACCAGGTTTCTGTGACGTTCCAGGTCGATATTCACCCGGCAGCAAAAATTGGTCGCGGTATCATGCTCGACCACGCCACGGGCATCGTCGTTGGTGAAACGGCGGTAATTGAAAACGACGTATCGATTCTGCAATCTGTGACGCTTGGCGGTACGGGTAAATCTGGTGGTGACCGTCACCCGAAAATTCGTGAAGGTGTGATGATTGGCGCGGGCGCGAAAATTCTCGGCAATATTGAAGTTGGTCGCGGCGCGAAGATTGGCGCAGGTTCCGTGGTGCTGCAACCGGTGCCGCCGCATACTACCGCCGCTGGTGTTCCGGCTCGTATTGTCGGTAAACCAGACAGCGATAAGCCATCAATGGATATGGACCAGCATTTCAACGGTATTAACCATACATTTGAGTATGGGGATGGGATCTGATGTGCTGTGATCGTGCCGGATGCGATGTAATCATCTATCCGGCATACAGTAACTAATCTCTCAACAACGCTCCCGGATATCCCAGCTGCCGCCAGGCTTCATACACCACTACCGACACCGCATTGGACAGGTTCATGCTGCGGCTGTCCGGCACCATTGGAATGCGAATTTTTTGTTCAGCGGGCAGGGCATCAAGAATGCTCGCTGGCAGGCCGCGTGTTTCCGGGCCGAACATCAGATAATCGCCATCCTGATAGTTTACGGCGCTGTGAGCAGGCGTACCTTTCGTAGTGAGGGCAAACAGGCGCTGGGGATTTTCTGCTTCGAGGAACGCGCGAAAGTCATGATGACGCGTAACGGCGGTAAACTCGTGATAGTCCAGCCCCGCGCGGCGCAGGCGCTTATCGTCCCAGGCAAATCCCATCGGTTCGATGATATGCAGACGAAAGCCGGTATTAGCGCAAAGACGGATGATATTGCCAGTATTTGGCGGAATTTCTGGTTCGTAAAGTACGATGTTTAGCATACTGCCCCCTTAGTGCGGGGGCAGGATAGCAGAAAATTGGTGAGCAGTGCGGCCTTTTCCCCTCACCCCGGAGGGGCGAGGGAGAAAAAAAGAGTGCGGTGTCGTTTCAGAGTGAGGGAGTACATACAGCGCCGAACGGTCCCCTCTCCCTGAGGGAGAGGGTTAGGGTGAGGGGGCGCAAACGACTATGCCGCATTCCCTTTCGCCATCGGAGCCAGTGCCGTAGGCAACTCTTTACCCAGCCCCTGCACCAGCGAATCTTGCGTAATTTCACTGATCGATTTCGCGCCAGTCAGCGTCATCGCCACTTTCATCTCTTTTTCGATCAGATTTAGCAGGTTAGCTACACCCGCCTGGCCCGCTGTTGCCAGCGCATACAGGAAAGCACGACCCAGCAGTACGGTGTCGGCACCGAGCGCAATCATACGCACGACATCAAGCCCGTTACGAATTCCGCTATCCGCCAGAATGGCGATATCACCTTTCACCGCATCTGCAATAGCGGGCAACGCACGAGCGGAAGAGAGTACACCGTCCAGCTGGCGGCCACCGTGGTTAGAAACCACAATTCCATCAGCACCAAAACGTACTGCATCGCGCGCATCTTCCGGATCGAGGATCCCTTTGATCACCATCGGGCCATCCCAGAAATCGCGGATCCACTCAAGGTCTTTCCATGAGATGGACGGATCGAAGTTATTCCCCAGCCAGCCGATGTAATCTTCCAGTCCGGTCGGTTTGCCGAGATAAGCTGAGATATTACCTAAATCATGTGGACGACCGTTCAGGCCCACATCCCACGCCCATTGCGGATGCGTCACCGCCTGCAAGTAGCGGCGCATTGCCGCATTTGGGCCGCTCATACCTGAATGCGCATCACGGTAGCGTGCGCCCGGTGTCGGCATATCCACGGTGAAAACCAGCGTCGAACAACCCGCTGCTTTTGCTCGCTCCAGCGCGTTACGCATAAAGCCGCGATCGCGCAGTACATAAAGCTGGAACCACATTGGGCGCTTGATGGCTGGCGCGACTTCTTCAATCGGGCAAACGGAAACCGTCGAGAGAGTAAACGGAATGCCATGCGCGTCCGCCGCTTTGGCTGCCTGAACTTCGCCACGACGCGCATACATGCCACACAAACCCACCGGTGCCAGTGCTACCGGCATCGACAATTTCTCATTAAACAGCGTCGTTTCCAGGCTTAAGTCGGACATGTTTTTCAGAATACGCTGGCGCAGTGCCACTTCTGACAAATCTTCCACGTTGCGGCGCAGCGTGTATTCAGAATATGCACCACCATCCATATAGTGGAACAGGAACGGCGGCAGAATGCGTTGCGCTGCGGCGCGATAATCGCTGGCTGCGGAAATAATCATGCGTTTTTCTCCCTCGAATGCTCATTATGCTCACCGGGCAGGCGGGTAATCCGTGCGTGGCGAGCCTGATCTTCATCGAATCGTTTCATGGTGGTGTGAACAAAACTAAGGTGCGCCATCATTGCTTTACGCGCCCCGTCGGCATCACCAGCAAAAATGGCGTCAATGACAGCCTGATGTTGTTCGGTCAGTTGTGAAAAAACCGGTGGCACCAGATACATCCGCTGACGGCTATGCTTCACTGAGGATTGCAGGACATCGAAGAAACCGCGCATGGTTTGCAGCAGCACGATGTTATGTGAGGCTTCGGCAATCGCCAGATGAAAACGAACGTCCGCTTGTGAGGCGATATCCGGGTCTTCACTTAGCGTTGCTTCAAAGCAAAGCTGAATCTTTTCTTTGTCGCCAGGTGTGGCGCGCATTGCCGCATGCCATGCGGTGCTGGCTTCAATGGCGTAGCGGGCTTCCAGAATATCGAAACTGTAATCCGGATCATCGGCCATCAGCGTTTTTAGCGGCTGGACGATGTTTTGCTCCGACCATGTGTCATGACGCCAGCGAATAAACGTCCCGCCGCCGCGTCGACTGAGCAGCACGCCTTCGCTCACCAGTTTTGCTAGCGCCTCGCGTAGTGAATTACGTGATACGCCGAGTTGCATCGCCAGTTGGCGCTCAGCGGGCAACTTCATGCCCGCTTCCAGGTTTTTTTCATCAATCAGCGCCCGCACACGATCGGCAACCTCGTCTGACAGGCGTCTGGGTAAAACAATCATTAAGGAATCATCCACGTTAAGACATAAGCCTGAAGCGTGGTGATCACGCCCACCATACAGGTGAAGATCAGGCTGTGTTTGACAGTAAAGCGGAACAAATCAGACTCTTTGCCCACCAGGCCTACCGCCGCACAGGCGATAGCGATAGATTGCGGGGAGATCATCTTACCGGTGACGCCACCGGTGGTATTGGCGGCAACCAGCAACAGATCAGAGACGCCAATTTGTTGTGCTGCGGTGGCTTGCAGCGCGGCGAACAGGGCGTTAGATGAGGTATCCGACCCGGTCAGGAATACCCCCAGCCAGCCGAGGAACGGCGAGAAGAAGGTGAATGCATGACCGGTGTGCGCCAGTGCCAGTGCCAGTGTTGATGACAGTCCGGAATAGTTCGAGATAAAGGCGAACGCCAGCACCATGCCGATGGAGTAGATGGGTAGAGCCAGTTCTTTCAGCGTGCTGCCGAAGGTGCTGATAGCGTCAGACGGTTTCATCTTCAGCCAGACAATCGAGAGCAGTGCAGCAAACAGAATGGCGGTGCCGGTGGCAGAGAACCAGTCAAACTTAAACACGGCGGCATAGGCTGTAGCCTCGCTGACCACTGGTGGCATACGGGCAACCAGTTTATCGAGGTACGGCACCGGAATGTTGATCACCCACTCATACAGCGCACCACCCGATGCGAACAGGGCTTTAAACGGCGGGATGCTCCACAGTGTTACGGTAGCGGTCAGGAACAGGAACGGTGTCCAGGCACGTAACACCTGACCCGCGGTGTAACCGGTGTGGGCCAGCGTCATATCAACCTGTGACGCCCCCAAGTCACCGAAGCGGAATACGCGAACTGGTTGCCAGCGTTTGAGGAACAGCGTCAGGCAGAGCAGTGATACCAGCGAAGAGATAATGTCCGGCAGCTCCGGCCCAATGAAGTTGGAGCTAAGGTACTGAGCGATGGCAAACGAGCCGCCCGCAACCACGACCGCAGGCCACGTCTCTTTGATACCGCGCCAGCCGTCCATAATCGCCATGATCCAGAACAGCACGATAATGGTCATAAACGGTAGCTGACGCCCCACCATCTGGCCAATCTCAAAACTGTCGATGCCTGTTACTTGTCCGGCAACCAGGATTGGAATGCCCATCGCGCCAAATGCCACTGGCGCGGTGTTAACAATCAGGCACAGTCCGGCGGCGTACAGCGGTTTAAAACCCAGGCCGACCAGCAATGCGGCGGTAATTGCTACCGGTGCGCCAAAGCCTGCGGCTCCTTCAAGGAAAGCGCCGAAACAGAAACCGACGATCAGCATTTGCAGACGCTGGTCAGGGGTTATCGAAAGAATAGACGAGCGAATGATGTCAAACTGCCCGGTTTTCACCGAGATCTTATAGACGAACACTGCTGCAATAATGATCCACGCGATGGGCCACAAACCATAGAAGAAGCCATAAACCACCGAGGCCAGCGCGTTAGCGACCGGCATTTTATAGAACAGCAAAGCCACGGCAAGGGCGATTGCTACCGTCCATGAGGCGGCGACGTATCCTTTCAGTTTGAGCTTAATCAGCGCAAAGAAGAAAAACAGGATGGGAAGCGATGCTATCAGACTGGAAAGCCAGATATTCCCGGCGGGATCGTAGTTTTGTTGCCAGAGATTCATTGCAGGTCTCCTGGAGTCCACGCACATCGTGTAATGAGTCTGTTGCTCATCTCCTTGTCACACGTTGTGTAAAAGTGGCACTGCCAATTGTGTTGTGTAGGGATAATGACAATGAATGGTTAACTAAATGTTATGTATTGGCAATATTGATGTGAGTTTTAATTGGGGAATTGTGAACCAGAGGTCAGATAAGCGAAGAATTGGTAGGGCCAATTCTTGTGGGGGGGAGATGTCTGGTAAAGAAAAGGGCAATCCTCATCAGAGAATTGCCCTTAGATTGTTGACCCGGAGCGCCTTATCTTGCCTGATGCGCGTAACGCATCAGGCAATTTGGCGTTTGCCCTTAGTCACACTAACTTAATGGATCATTACCACTGAATACCGGCACCGAGTGCGGCGGAGTATTCACCCTGGCTATTGGTACTACCTTGTAATTTGTAGACCCAACGACCATTGGCGCTCACCATCGATACACCTAAAGCAACTGCCGATTCACCGTTGTAAGTACCGCCACCAATAGAAGCCATGCTGGCACCCGGTGTATAAGCCTGCGGCAGACCGGTCATTGCCATTGCAGAAGCGATACCACCGCTCAACTTGCTTTCAGTTTTAGACAGTTTGTTATCCATCTCAACCATCCGCTGATCGGTGTATTGCTTCGTTTCCTGCACGCTTTGCTTCAACTGCGCGTAGTTCACCGCGTCGTTGTTGTTGACGCCAGCGGAGACGTTGCTGATACGAGTCGTACTGCCGTTGCCACCACCGAGGGTGATATTGCTATAGTCGATAGAACCATCAGCTTTGGTGTCGTAGCGCACGCCGCCTGCTTCAGAAGATTTCAGCTGCGACACGTTAACCGCATCGGTGGCATTAACACCGGCAGCTACGTTGGTGATACGGCGTTGGTTAGTAGAAGAACCTACAGAGATTGTATTTTCTTCCTCTGCAACGAAACCGGTACCCAGTGCGACGCTGTTGTCAGCGGCAGCAATGGAACCAGAACCAATAGCAACGCTATCTTTACCCTGGGCGTTGGCATCTACGCCATCGGTGTTGGTCTTGAAGTACTTGGTGCTACCGGAGGTGACAATGTCGCCAATACCGTTTTCGATATTAGTAACGCGAGTATCCAGATTAGTGACCTGATTGTTCAGGTTAGTAATGCTCTGGGTATTCTGGGAAACCTGCGCATCCGTTACTTTCAACTGACCCACGTTGACCGCATCGGTATCAGCCGAACCTGCTGCGACGTTAGTGATCTGACGTTGACCATCCGCACTACCGACTGAGAATTCACCGACAGAGTTCTGCGGTGCGTCCATGTTGTAGGCGGTATAATTGGTTTGAGCGCCACGAGTGGTCGTAGAACCATTACCTATCGCAATACTGTTGACATGAATGACTTGCGCATTGCTACCAATGGCAATGCCGTTAAGTGCATTCGCGTCCACGTAGGCACCATAACCGATACCAATACCTTTATCGCCATTCACGATGGTTTTCGCACCCATTGCCAGCGAGTCAGTTCCCACTGCCAGTGAATCTTCTTCCGTTGAATTAGCGTGGAAGTATTTAGTCGGCGTGGTTGCGACCGCACCAATCGCATTCTGCAATTGACGAACCGTAACGGCGTCATGGGCTTCGGAACCATCGGCTACGTTGATGATTTGACGATATTTACCGTCATCACCGATAGACAATGCACCGAGCAGTTCGCCATCCGTGGTGTCGTAACCAATAACAACGCCATTTTCCGTTATGCTGGTGTCACGGGAGCCTTTGGCAATCACTCGGCTGGAAACAGAGCTGCTACCCAGGGCGATACCCGTATCAACGTCGCTGTAGCTGCCCTGACCAATAGCTACGCTGCTATCGCCTTTGGCGACAGAGTTATAACCTATAGCTGTAGCGCCAACACCCTGTGCGCTGGCGTCGTTGAACGCTAAGCCGTCGTCGTTAGTACGCACATAGTTAATACCCGCACCGTTTTCTTGGATATAGGTTGCGTCGGTGTTACCAGCGAGCTGATTGATAATTTGGGTGTTCTGCTCAATCATCATATTCGTCGCATTCAACTGAGAACCGTTCACTGCATCGGTACTGTCCTCACTAATACTGCCATTAGCGACATTAGTGATGATGCTGGCTTTACCGTCATGGCTGGCATTGTAGGCTCCAGCACCGCCATTGGCAGTCTCATCCCACAGCAAGGCGTTATCATCAAGCGCATCCAGGGCGTCACCGACGTTGTTGTACTCGGCGTTCGCAATGGTGTAAGTCGGTGCGGTGATGGTGCCGTCAGCGTTGACTTCTGCGTCACCACCCAGCGCATCAGCGATGTACTTATTGGTGGTATAGAGTTGTGAGCCGTTAATCGCGTCGCTGCTGGCAGCAGAGATTGCACCGTTAGCGACGTTAGTGATTACACTGGCAGTTTTATCTTTTCCGTGAGCGGCGCTAAATGCACCATTTTCACCGGCGTCCGCATCCCAGAGCAGAGCGTCGTCAAGAGTGGTATCGATAGCATTCAGGGCATCACCGACATTATCGTAATCAGCATTAGCAATGGTGTACGTCGGCGCAGTGATGGTGCCGTCTGCATTGACTTCGGCACCACCCCCCAGCGCATCAACAACATAACTGCTCACGCCGTGGAGTTGTGAGCCGTTTACTGCGTCAGAACTGGAGTCTGAAATTTCACCATCTGCGACATCAGTGATCACGCTTGCGTCACCATTAGTACCGTGTTTGGCACTGAATTTACCTGCGGTGGCATCCCAAAGCAGAGCATCGCCGAGAGACGTGCTAAATGAGGAGTTAATCGCAGCCAGTGCATCGCCGACGTTATAATAATTTGTTTCACCGATTTTGTAGGTTGGACCGGTAAACACACCGTCAGTATTCACAGAAGCATTGCCGCCGAAGTAGGTGGCGATATTGCTGCTTAAGTCATAAAGCTGGCTACCGTTAATGGCATCGGAACTGGTTGCAGTGACTGTGCCGTCCAGGATATTGGTGATTTTGCTGGCGGTATTGTTGCCATGAGCTGCAGTGAAGACACCATTGTCCTTATCCCATTTCAGCGCATCCTCACCAAGATTAGTCACCGTCTCAGTCAGATTAGAGATGTTGGTGGTGTTAGTGGCGATATTGGTGGTATTCGTCGCCACGGCATCGTTGGTGGTTTTCAGCTGAGAGCCGTTAACGGCATCGGTGCTGCCAGTCGTCAGGTCGCCATCTTTAACGTTGGTGATTTTGCTGGTGGTCTCGGTGCCATGAGCTGCCGTGAATACACCATTGTCCTTATCCCATTTCAGCGCATCCTCACCAAGATTAGTCACCGTCTCAGTCAGGTTAGAGATGTTGGTGGTGTTAGTGGCAATATTGGAAGTGTTATTGGCGATATTGGTGGTATTCGTCGCCACAGCATCGTTGGTGGTTTTCAGCTGAGAGCCGTTAACAGCATCAGTGCTGTCAGCCGTCAGGTCGGCATCTTTAACGTTGGTGATTTTGCTGGTGGTATCCTGGCCGTGAGCTGCACTGAATGCCTTTTTAGTTTCGTTCCAGAGCAGGGCATCAGCCTGAAGGTCACCAACGGAATCCGTCAGGTTGGTGATATTGGTGGTATTGGTGGCAATATTTGCCGTATTCGTGGCAATGTTGCTGGTATTAGTAGCGATATTGGCGGTGTTGGCTTCGACATCGTCATTGGTAGCTTTCAGTTGGGAACCGTTAACCGCATCCTTACTGGAGGCTGAAATCGTGCCATCCGCAACATCGGTGATTACGCTGGCAGTTGGGCTACTAGTACCATGAGCAGCGCTGTATTTGCCTTTGGTTTGGTCCCATTGCAGGGTGTTTTCATCAAGTACAGCGAGCGCAGCCCCTACGTTATTTTTGCTACCATTTTTTAAATTGTAGGTTGGTGCTGTAACAGTACCGTCATCAACATCTACTGCAGCCCCTCCTCCAAGCCTTTTTGCTACCGAGTCGCTAATGGCATAAAGCTGTGAACCATTAATGGCATCGTAACTGTCAGACTTGATCGCGCCATTTTTCACATTAACGATCTTGCGTTTTAATGAACTATTGCCGACAGAGACGGTATTGTCTAAATCCGCAATGGAATCTGCGCCCAGCGCGACAGAGTTAATACCGTTGGCACTGCTATTACTACCAAGCGCAAGACTCTTATCACCAGTTGCATTACTGGCTGTGCCTAAGGCAATGGTGTTTAAGCCTCTCGACTGGCTACCATTACCCAGAGCGATGGCATCCACGCCATCAGCTTTGTTGCCCTGGCCTATGGCGATTGCATTATCTGCCAGAGCCTGGCTGCCATTTCCTAATGCGATAGTATTGACTTTATCGGCAAGGCTTCCGAACCCCATTGCCATGCTATTAGTCCCTTTTGCCTTCGCATTATTGCCAATAGCAGTTGCATTTTCAGCGGCTTCGGTCTCAGCACCTATCGCAATAGCGTTCGCTGCGCTGGCAAGTGATTGTCTGCCAAATGCGAGGCTGTCAGTACCGCTAGCTACACTGCTACGCCCCAGGGCAATTGCGTTTTCTTCAGATGCGACGCTACTTGCTCCCAGCGCCATTGAATACGCTTTTGACGCATTGGCGGTGTCGCCAAGAGCAATACTCATAATCTCAGTAGCTTTAGTGGCATTTCCCAGGGCAATGGCGTTTGCTCCTTCCGCTTTGGAAGAGTCCCCCATAGCAATAGACAATTTACCCAATGCTTTTGAATAACGGCCGAGGGCCATTGAGTATTGGCCCAATGAATACGAAGAGGCACCCAGTGCTATACTTCTATCGCCTTCTGATATTGCACTAACCCCAAAGGCCATTGATGCACCACCAATCGCATGGGTTTTTGACCCGATGGCAGAGCTATATTGGCCTTCAGCTATAGCGTCATAACCCACAGCAGTACTGGAACCACTGGTGTTCATAAAAGTATTTGCTTTCGCCCCTTTGCCTATAGCAACCCAGCCGTCGCCAGCTGATCCACTACCGTAATCAACACCCTGACCGTTGTCATTCCCGGCATTCGCCAATGCCCCAAACGACGACAACATTCCACCCGCAACCAGCGCAGAAATTAACAGCTTACTGCGCCCAGATTTCTTGCCACGGCTTTTTGCCGTTTCGCTGGTAACAGTATAATTCCCTGTCGCAGGGTTCCAGATAACTTTAAATATTTTGTTCATTAATGATGCTCGCTATTCCTTGTTATAAGCGTACTAACTGCATTTATTTTTTTGCTTCTTTTCTGCCGATTTTCAGCAGAAGGAAGATTGTCGAACTGAATATTTTCCATGTTGATGGCTAACTTCAGATATCCCAGGTTATTGGGCGATACACCCTTCAGGGTCAAATTAATGTCTTGCCATTGACCTGGTAATAATTTCAATGTGGATTTCATTGATGTGTTGAAAAGTAATTGTTGCCACCGGGCAAACTCTTTGGCATCGACAGGTTTTTCACCACCCCATGTCGCATTAAAACCAATATTTGAGATAGGTGTACTTAATAAGTTGACCAGTGAAATATGAATAACACTGCCATTCTCTGTGGCGTCAATGGATAACACTCGACCCGCTAAAGCCACCGAACCATTGTTCAGGATGAAATACTTCGTTTTTGCTGGGTTAAACTCGGTAAAAATAAAAGTGTTTTGTTGATCTTTAACGGATTTAATTACGTGAGTTAAAGTCTTTGTACTGCTTATTATGCCAGTTTGTTGTTTTTGAATAGTTTCCAGTTGACTCTTTAGCTGTGCTTGTTGTTTTTCAAGTAGATCAATTTTATTGTTATGTTCTTCTTGTTGTTTCAATAAACTACTTTCTGGCTTGCCTTCTTCAATGTAGTCACATCCCGTTAATGCGCAGAGAACTGAAACAGTGACAGCACTGAAAAAAATCTTCTTCAAGTTCATGTAAAAATCCTTATTTCCTCCGACCAGCGATCAATGCCGGTAGAGTTGTCCATTGTATTATTGGTGATCTATGTTGCTTTACATTAATGACAGTGATGTGTGTCGATTAAATATTGTTTTAAGCATTCATCATAAAAATGTATCATTCGTTTCAAAAGATGTCTGTGTTTGTATGAATATATTATTTTCGTGGATTCTAATGATGATTATTAATAAATGTCAAATATGAAAGAAACCATGTCTGGGAAAAAATTTACAGATAATTTATTGTATGAATATGATGATTAAAATTTCACAATTAAATCCGAAAAAAAGAGACGTAAATGCTTGTTAATTAATAAATGATATCTTCTATATATTTTTATTGTTTATAGGTGGCTATTTCGGTAAAAATGCATTTTCAGAATATCAACCAGCGGTAAATCGACGTAAAGGGAGTGAATTGTTTGGTAATTAGGCGAGTAGACAGGAGAGTCCCCGCATTGACCAGCTAAGGCAAGCCAGATGCGGGTTGATATGATCGAACCAGTCGTCTGAGGCGCTTAAAACGCAGTCTTAGAGAATCCAGTCATCTCCTGCAGGCCCATTTCACGGCCCAGCGCGGTCATTGGGTGCACAACCACCAGTCCGCGAACACTTTTCTTCAGCTTGCCCATATCAGCCTGCTCTTTTTTGGTAATTGCGCGCTGAAACGGCATCTTCATCAGCTTCTGTGCTTCTTTACTCAGTTTTTGGCTATGAACCTCACGCAGGCGAGCAATTTCTGCTTCCAGCGTGGCTTTCTCTTTTTCCAGCTCGGCATATTTGTCTGCGGCTTCAACCAGCGACAGATCGGCCTGCTGGTGGCGGATGGCGTCCAGGCGATCGCTGAGACGTTTGATTTCGTTTTTTTCGACTTCTTTCATGTGATGGCTTCTGATAAAGATAAATTTATAGCCCCTAGTATGCGCGACCAGGTGCTTTGTTCACAACTGATGACATTGTAATAGTTCTGCAACGTAATCATTAACATGCTCAAAAACTACGCAATTCGTTGATTAATTAAGAAATCTATAGAAAAAAGATAATAAACAGCAGCGGATGATTATTGAGGATTCAGCACGTTTTCCTTAATGTCATCTTTACCGGGAACCTAAACTAAAATTGGCGGCCGCGCATTCCCGGCGCGGGGTAATACGGAGATATCATCATGGGCAAATTAGGTGAAAACGTTCCGCTTCTTATCGATAAAGCCGTAGATTTCATGGCATCAAGCCAGGCGTTCCGGGAGTATCTGAAAAAACTTCCTCCCCGTAACGCGATTCCGTCCGGAATACCCGATGAAAGCGTGCCGTTATATCTACAACGTCTGGAGTATTATCGTCGGCTTTATCGGCCGAAGCAGGTAGAGGGGCAGTAAGCAGACGTTGCTTACTTTTGAAAGGCTTTTTTTAAGCTGATTCTGGAAATCAGCTCAGTCAGTGAAAGGACCATTGTTGATCGCACAGCCTGTTGATAGCGCTGAATTTGCATTGCATACAAACTGGAGTCTGCTGGTTCAAACTGTGGCGGCGGTGGTAACGCCGCCACGCAGTGCAGTTCACCAAAGGGTCCAAGGATCTCGTCGTCGGTAAAGGCGTACTCGTTGCCGTCGTGATTTAGTTCTTCACGCAATGCCATCAGCAGCTCCGCATCTTCGTATTCCTGGCGGTTAATGACGCCCAACCCGTAAATGAGTTTTAAACGCACAGAAAGATCGCCCAGCGGACCGTCGCCGTCGAGTAACGGTTCTACAGCATACTTCACCGCGTAATCGTCTTTGCGGAATACCTGAAGCACCAGAAGATTTACCGCCTCGGTCAAAAGCTCGACGGCGGTGATCAGAAAGCTTCGCACGGTTTTGCCAGCATTCAGACGCTCAAGCACACGGTTTTCAAAGGCCTGGGTTTGTTCCATTGTTGCCTGCATATCTGACAATCTGTTATTCGGGCGCAGGGTGTCCTGCGCCTGGTCCACCATTATTGCATTGCTTTATAAGCGGTTACCGCCTCGGATACAACCTCGCTGTTGGCATCAAGACCGGAAATCTGTGCCAGCGCCGCCTGCGGACCTTTGTCAGCGATCAGTGCTGCCAGTTCCTGAGCCTGCGGATCATCTTCACTGCGGAAGTGCATTGCACCAGCAATCCCCTGAATCAGATTCTTGTGCGGAAGGCTGTATTCCAGCGTACCGAGCAGTGGCTTGATCAGACGGTCGCCAGCACTCAGTTTACGCAGCGGCTGACGGCCTACGCGCTCTACATCATCTTTCAGATACGGGTTCTCAAAACGACCGAGGATTTTCTGGATGTACGCCGCATGTTTGTCTGCGTCAAAGCCGTAGCGCTTGATCAGTACCGCACCACTTTCTTCCATCGCACCTTTTACCACCGCGCGGATTTTCTCGTCGAGAATAGCGTCACGAATGGTCTGATGACCGGCCAGTTTTCCGAGGTACGCGGTTATAGCATGACCCGTGTTCAGGGTGAAGAGTTTACGTTCGACAAATGCCATCAGGTTGTCGGTTAACTCCATGCCTGGGATGTTCGGCAGTGCGCCTTTGAACTGCGTTTTATCGACAATCCATTCGCTGAAAGTTTCTACCGTCACTTCCAGCGGATCGTTAGTTGCCGAAGCCGAAGGCGGTACGATGCGGTCAACGGCGGAATCGACAAAGCCAACGTGTTCTTCTACCCACGCTTTGGCGTCTTCCGGCAGGGCGTTCATCACATGGCCTTTCAGCTGCGTGGTACCGCGTACCATGTTTTCACAGGCGATGATGTTCAGCGGGGATTCATTACCTTGTTCTTTGCGTTTCACCAGCCCTTTGGCGATAGCCGGAGCAATACGTTCCAGCACAACCGGGCCAACGGCGGTAGTGACTAAATCGACCTGAGCAATCAGATCAACGACATCATCACCAATGCTGCTGACAGCATTGACGCCGGAAACGGTATCTACCTGCTCGGTTTCACCAACCACATGAACCTGATAGCTATGACGGGCATTCAGGGCATCAAGTACCACCTGATTGACATCGGCAAACGTCAGTTGGATACCCGCGTCTGCCAGCAGTTTACCGATAAAGCCACGACCGATATTACCTGCGCCAAAATGTAATGCTTTCATAGTATTAACCTTCATCAATGTTTTTACCCGAGAGGGCTGGGGTGAGGCTTTTCCCTCACCCAAACCCTCTCCGTGAGGAGAGGGGCAGCGCCGGATGCGGCGTAAGCGCCTTATCCGGCCTACAAGAACGTGCAAATTCAACAAATTGTGATGCATCCTGTAGGCCTGATAAGCGTAGCGCATCAGGCAATTAACCCCACCTTCTCCATGTGGAGAGGGTGGGATTGGATTACTTACGACCTGCCAGCAGTTCCAGCACTTCATCCACGCTGGTGGTGTGTGCCAGACGCTCGATGACGGACTCATCATCCAGTGCATTGGTCAGGCTGGTGATAACCTGAATGTGCTCGTTGTTACGGGCTGCAATACCAATCACCAGACGGGCAATGTCATCTTCTTCTTCACCGAAGCGCACGCCTTCCGGGTACTGGCAGAACACCACGCCCGTTTTCAGTACGCGATCTTTCGCTTCAACCGTACCGTGTGGCACCGCGATAGACTCACCCAGATAAGTCGGGGTCAGTTTTTCACGATCCAGCATCGCCTGAACGTATTCCGGCTCAACGTAACCGCCTTTCACCAGCTGCTCGCCAGCAAAACGAATCGCTTCTTCTTTGGTTGCTGCTTTGCGACCGAGGAAGATGTTCTCCGCGCCCAGTTTGAACAGGTTAGCACTGGAATCGTCAAAGCTGTCTTTCAGACTGTCTTTCACTTTCACTTCGTTTTCAGTATGGCGCTGGGCAGCAACGAGACGTTCGGTTAGGCTGGTGTACAGGCCGCTGTCGAGGAAGTTGGTCAGCGAAATATGCTGCGCCTGCGGAACCTGGCGCATAGCGCGTTCGGTCAGGTCACGGTGAGTGATGACGAGGTCCACATCTGGCGGCAGGTTGTTGATCGCGCTGTTAGTGACCGAAATCTGTGACAGACCTGCATCCTGAATTTTCTTACGCAGCACGCCTGCGCCCATCGCACTTGAACCCATACCGGCGTCACAGGCAACGATGATTTTACGTACGTGGCTCAGGTCGTTAGTCACATCGCCCGCAGACAGCGGAGATGTGCCTTTAGACTCAGCTTTCATGTCCTGCATACGACGAGTTGCTGCTTCAATATCATCTTCTTCTTTCACTTTGCTGGTTTTCAGCAAAATAGTAGAGACAACGAAGGAGACAGCCATCGCCGCACACACACCCGCGATGTTAGCGAAATAAGCACCTTTTGGTGTCATCGCCAGTACAGCAAGGATAGAACCCGGAGATGCCGGAGAAACCAGACCACCGCCCAGGATAGTCAGCGTGAACACGCCAGTCATACCGCCGAGGATGACTGCGAGGATCAGACGCGGATTCATCAGCACATACGGGAAGTAGATTTCGTGGATACCACCCAGGAAGTGGATGATTGCCGCACCGCCCGCAGACTGTTTAGCGCTACCACGACCAAAGAACATGTACGCCAGCAGCACGCCCATACCTGGACCTGGGTTAGCTTCAATCAGGAAGAAGATTGATTTACCCAGTTCATGGGACTGCTGAATACCCAGCGGCGAGAAGATACCGTGGTTAATGGCATTGTTGAGGAACAGGATTTTCGCCGGTTCAACAAAGATAGACGCCAGCGGCAGCATGTCATGGACAACCATGAAGTTAACGCCCGCAGCCAGCATTTTGGACAGGGCTTCAACAATCGGGCCAATGCCGAGGAATGCCAGAATAGCGAGGATCATCCCGATGATGCCTGCGGAGAAGTTATTCACCAGCATCTCAAAACCGGATTTGATCTTACCGTCTACCCAGCGGTCGAAGTGCTTAATGCACCAGCCGCCCAGCGGACCTGCAATCATAGAACCGAGGAACATCGGCATGTCTGCGCCGACGATAACGCCCATGGTGGTGATGGCACCGACTACGCCGCCACGTTCGCCGCCTACCAGCTTACCACCGGTATAACCGATCAGCAGCGGCAGGAGATAAGTGATCATCGGCCCGACCAGCTTCGCCAGCGTCTCGTTCGGTAACCACCCTGTTGGAATAAATAACGCGGTGATGATACCCCACGCGATAAACGCGCCGATATTTGGCATCACCATGTTGCTGAGGAAACGACCAAAGCTTTGCACTTTGATCTTAATATCGGATGACATAAAAACACCCCTTCTTATGTTTGCTGTCGCGCAGGCTGGAAGCCCGAGGTTTTTTGTTAATGTGGCGGCAGAGGTAGCCGGACCTTGTAGATACTGCGAAATCTGGCACTGAATCGGTTAACTGTCCAGTCGACGGCCTTTTGTGTGATATCAATCACATAAATATAGGGGGTAGAGAGGTAATTGACGTGACGTTCATCACAAAACGCTTGTGTAAAAAAGCAACAAGGCGGCGATTTTCGCTAAAAATGGCATTTAAATGTGAGTAGTGTCACATTTTTGTTTTGATGGTTTGTTGAATCTTTGTGATCTGAATCACAAGATATTTTCTTACGGCGTTCACCTGATGTGATCTACAGCATGTTATGCCTTCGTCATACAATCGTTATGTAACTAAGCAACTCATCACCTCTAAAAATTATTCTTTGGTGTTATGGCGAGAATCGCGAACCCGGATTATTGTCAAAATATCAGCCTGACTCCCTTCTGGCTGCCAGCCCAAAAACAACACTGATAAACGTGAATCCGAGGCAGATATGTTTCTAAACTATTTCGCGTTGGGAGTGCTGATCTTCGTCTTTCTGGTGATTTTTTATGGAATCATCGCGATACATGACATCCCTTATCTGATTGCCAAAAAGCGCAACCATCCCCATGCCGACGCTATTCATACGGCGGGCTGGGTGAGCCTGTTTACTCTGCATGTTATCTGGCCGTTTCTGTGGATCTGGGCGACGCTCTATCAACCGGAGCGTGGCTGGGGTATGCAGTCACATGTTGCGTCGCAGGAGAAAGCGACTGACCCGGAAATCGCCGCACTTTCTGACCGAATTTCCCGGCTGGAGCATCAACTCGCCGCCGAGAAAAAGACTGACTATTCCACGTTCCCGGAGATCTAATTATGGATCTATTGATTGTTTTAACTTACGTGGCGCTGGCGTGTTTCTGGTGAGTGGTTTGATTTTGTTGATGAACTACAACCACCCTTACACTTTTACCGCGCAAAAGGCAGTGATAGCGATCCCCATCACGCCACAGGTGACGGGAATTGTTACTGAAGTCACTGACAAGAATAATCAGCTTATTCAAAAGGGCGAGGTGCTTTTTAAGCTCGACCCGGTTCGTTACCAGGCGCGAGTTGACAGGCTTCAGGCTGACCTGATGACGGCGACGCATAATATAAAGACTCTGCGCGCGCAGCTCACAGAAGCGCAGGCCAACACCACCCAGGTTTCAGCGGAGCGCGACCGTCTGTTTAAAAATTATCAACGTTATCTGAAAGGCAGCCAGGCGGCGGTGAATCCGTTCTCGGAACGTGACATCGACGATGCGCGGCAAAATTTCCTCGCGCAGGATGCGCTGGTGAAAGGCTCGGTGGCGGAGCAGGCGCAGATCCAGAGCCAGCTCGACAGTATGGTTAACGGCGAGCAATCGCAGATTGTGAGCTTAAGAGCGCAACTTACTGAAGCAAAATATAATCTTGAGCAGACTGTCATTCGCGCGCCGAGCAATGGCTACATTACTCAGGTACTGATCCGCCCAGGTACATACGCAGCTGCCTTGCCGTTGCGTCCGGTGATGGTTTTCATCCCCGAGCAAAAACGGCAAATTGTCGCCCAATTTCGGCAAAACTCGCTGTTACGTCTGAAACCTGGTGATGATGCAGAAGTGGTGTTTAACGCGCTACCTGGGCAGGTGTTCCACGGCAAACTGACCAGTATTTTACCTGTCGTGCCAGGCGGTTCTTATCAGGCGCAGGGGGTATTGCAATCATTAACGGTCGTGCCCGGCACGGACGGTGTGCTGGGAACCATTGAACTGGACCCTAACGATGATATCGATGCCTTACCCGACGGCATCTACGCCCAGGTGGCGGTTTACTCCGACCATTTCAGCCATGTTTCGGTGATGCGGAAAGTGCTGCTAAGAATGACCAGCTGGATGCATTATCTTTATTTGGATCATTGAGGGGGAGGGGGGAGATTATGGAACTTTGCTCCTTGTAAGGACTAATTATTTTTGCATATTACTTCATTAGCTGCGATGATTTTTCTTTAATATTCATTATGTTAATAAGTTCTGGATGAGTGTGCTCTCATTGGATTTTTTATCCGTCTTGTTCTGCCGCAGGATGAGACTATACATCGTCGAGATCGCAATGATGATATGAGTTGTTCCTCCTGCGACGGCTCTAATCAAAAAAGAGCAGGAGTGCTTTTCCATCTATTGCGATGATGGCTTTATTATCTGAAGGATGACAGTCACATTTAAAAAATATTTAATCTATAGATCACAATGTAGGGTCATGGAATATATGTATACAACTATTTTCTTCTTCACTTTTAATTATCGTATTCATTATAAAACTAAGTTAAAAAAACTCCTGGAGAGTGAGTTATTAATATATTTTTAAATAAAATTAAGTTATCATTCATCGATGCATTTTATAGAATCATCAATGGCCATAATAGTACTATTAACTCTCAATTTTATATTTTTATCATCACTACAAATATTAACTGAATTTATATCAATGATTTTTTATTCTTATCTTTTATTTTATTTACTGTTTCAATGCAATCAGCGGCAAGTTGGAGTGGATTTAGATTTTTCAGATATGGTCTTATGATCTTTCCCTTACTTAATAAATAGCATGTATAGGATTCGGAAAGTCCAGCATCTATTTTGTACCTCATTATATTAGATAAGGATGTGAGAAATTCCTTGTTATCATTCGCAGCCATATATGCCAGTCCGAGTTCAGCCTCTGCGGCCTTACAGGCAAAATAGCTTAGTGAACACGCTTTTCGTCCCTCTTTAGTACTGGCTGATATTAGTGCCCATAATATTGCTTTGTCTGCCAAATCTAACTCTCTCTGAAATTGTCTTGCAGTAACTGCACTCGCAGAAATAGAGAAAAAAATACAATTGTTAATAACCTTGCCATATTTTTTAGTCCGTAACTGTTAATGTGCTATCTGGCTCTGAAAATATTAACTCATTTAATTTTTGCATGTCATTAGATAAACCAGTTATACAACCCTCGGAACAGAATCGAGGTCCTAAAGACGGACCAAAAGCGTTTAAACAACTATGTATTGAAAATCCATTGCGATTATAAGTTCCTGTATTAACTGACGGTACTAATCGTATGCCGTCAGGTTTTCTATTGCTTGCTCCCGGGTCATTAACATTCTAACTCCATAGGCCTTGAGGTATTGGCCATCTATTTATAAATGTGTACAACGGGGATTATTTTTACATTGCATATTATTACCAGAAGCGACTGGAATACTAAGCACATCATAAAAATTATCATCACATGGTATATCTGAAACACACGAAAGCATACCTAAAGTTATACTGTATAAACAGGTGGCTAATCCCAAGGGGATCGATTCCAGAAATCGGGTTCAACGGATACTGATAAAAATTCCACCTACCTTCCAGCCCAATCGGAGCCTGAGTGTTATACCGCCCCTGCTGCGGTTAATGTTACCGATAATAGTTATAGTACAGCCCTGATTCATCATCATACTACTGCTGCGGCAGTCTGATGAACTATTGCTTTTACGGATTCTCCTTATTCTTCCTTCTATCCATTCGCTTTAGCTTTTTGAGCTCTTGAAGTTTGCTCTTTGCATCAATATTACCGTTATTTACAGCGAATTCCATCCAATAAATAGCTCTATTCAAATTATAATATTCTGATAATGTTGGATTTGTATCTGATAAAAAGACCCCATAATTAAACTGCGCTGTAACATTCCCCTGAGATGCTGATCTTTCCAAGAATCGCAATTGTTTATCAATATTATTTTTAGTAAAGCAGTAATATTGATATAGTCGAAATGATGCCTCTGAATCACCATGTTGTGATTTATACTTCAGTTTCATCAGCTTTTCTTCACTTAAATCATAGGTCATTGCTGTAGATCCCATCACACTTTCGTTTTCTTTTATTTTCACATCAGCACCATGCAATTGACCAATAAGAGAAAAATAAAAAAATAGTAACAAGCATGCTTTCATACATCTACAACCTATCTTATATCACTGGGTTTTTCTGGCGTACCTTGCATATTAGAAATGGGGTGCCCAGATGGCCCATATGTTATCCAATTACCAAGGTCTTTTGTTGTTATAGCCATTAGATCCTTATTTGAATTAAGGTTCGTTGGTGCTGTTAGCACTGTATCCATTTTTAACTTACCATTAGTTCCTCGCCCCCACCACGTCCATAGCGTGTCAGGTCCTATTACATTTGTATGTAACTCTTTAGCTAATTGGCTAGCAAATGAATTTTGTCCTTTACCTGTATTACAAGAAAATAACCAAACTGTCATCCCATCTTTATAATTCCCATCAAATTTAATTAGATATGCTAGATCTTTAGCTGTCATGATACTGCGCGTTGCGGATTCAATAGATGTGGGGGTACCATGCCCCCCGATTGTGAAAACGCCTGGGATATTAATCTCATCAGCTACAGAATGGATAAGATCACTTTCGGGGTATAAATTTATATCAACCAAACCTTGCGGATCTACATTTATGACCGGATTCAACGGATACTGATAAAAATTCCATCCCCCCTTCAGCCCAATCGGATCCTGAGTGATATACCGCCCCTGCAGCGGGTCATAATAGCGGTGGCGGTTGTAATACAGGCCGGACTCCT
>OBXA01000617.1_pt1 | contig 26588 bp, 20 predicted proteins | sample 1538121 | NCBI WGS metagenome assembly OBXA01 (sample SAMEA2580133, study PRJEB22360) | human gut metagenome | biome: human gut; feature: human-associated habitat; material: faeces | place: Denmark | collected 2008/2010 | reverse complement strand
GGCTTCCTCATCTTTCATGATAGAGGGTGAGGAAGCCCTTTACTCATCACGATTTTCTTTCAAGCACAACAACTACAACAGGACAATCCAGACATGGAAAACAACAGCACACGCTACATCGCCATCGGCTCGATGCTGTTTGCACTCTTTTTTGGCGCCGGCAACCTGATTTTCCCGGCAGCCATGGGGCAGACGGCAGGCGCAAATGTTTACTGGGCGCTTCTCGGCTTCTGCATTACGGGCGTGGGCCTTCCGCTTCTCGGCATTGTCGCTGTCGGCTATTCGGGCTGCCACGACCTGCGCGAAGTGGCGAGCCGCGTTCATCCGCTCTACGGCCTTTTCTACACAGTGATCTGCTACATGGCGATCGGCCCCTGCTTTGCCATTCCCCGTACGGGCACGGTGTCCTTTGAAATTGCCGTGCGTCCCTTCCTCGGGGGCGACCCCTCGAGCTTTGCGCTCCCCGTCTTCCTCGCGGTCTTCCTCGGCATTGCCTTCTGGCTTTCCTCGTCGCCCTCGAAGCTCGTCGACCGCATCGGCAAGTTCCTGACGCCTGCGCTTCTCGTGACGCTTGCCGTCCTCATCATCATGTCCTTCGTTTCCCCGATGGGCGACTTCCAGGCGGCGACCGGTCCCTACACCGATCCGATCGGCGCGGCTGTTCAGGGCGTCCTTGACGGCTACAACACGTTGGACGCCATTGCGTCCCTCGTCTTCGCCACGCTCGTCATCGGGTCGGTTCGCGAAATCGGCTTCAAGGACCCGAAGGTTGTGAGCTCGCAGGTCTGCAAGTCGGGCATCCTCGCCGGCCTCCTCCTTGCGATCGTCTACATGTTCATCGCGAAGATCGGCGCCGAGAGCGTTTCCGCGATCGGCATGCAGGAAACGGGCGCGCCGGTGCTCGCCGAAAGCGCCAAGATCTTCTTCGGGAACGCGGGCGCGATGCTCCTCGCCGTGATCGTGCTTCTCGCCTGCCTCACGACGGCGGTGGGTCTGCTCACCTGCTGCGCGGCCTTCTTCCTTGAACTCACGGGCAAGCTCACCTACGTCACCTGGGTCGGCCTCTTCACGATCATCTCGTACCTGATCGGCCTCTTCGGCCTCAAGACGATCATCGTCTCGACCATCCCGGTGCTGATGTTCATCTATCCGCCCTGCGTTGCGCTGATTGCGCTCATCTTCCTTCACAAGTTCTTCGGCGGCCGCCAGTGCGTTTATGCCTGGACGATGGGCTTCACCCTCGTGATGGCGTTCGTGAACGGCCTTGAAACGGCCGGCGTCAAGATGGATGCGCTCGAGGAAGTGCTCCGCACCTGGGTTCCCTTCCACGCTCAGGGTCTGGGCTGGATCCCGTTCGCTGCCGTGGGCTTCGTGATCGGCCTCATCTGGAAGGCTGCGCGTCCCGTGAAGGCCTGATGCGGATCATCCCGCTCAGAAAGTAATTGGTGAGGGCGCCGGTCATTAAAGAAATGATTCGGCGCCCTTATTTTCTCTATCTCGTCACTTTTTTATTGCCGTTCGCTTTCGAACTCTCAAAGGAGAAGAAAAAATGTCCGAAGCCGTCTCTCAAGGCCGCCTTTTGAAAACCCGTTCCCGTCTTGCGATTCTTTTTTCCGCGGCGCTTTTCGGCTTTGGCTTCAATGCGGGAATGGTTGAGACGGCAGCTGCTGCGGATGCTCCGGTCAATATCGGCGTCGTGCAGATTGTTGACCATGAAGCGCTCAACGACACCGTGCGCGGCATCGTGGACGGCATGGCGGAGCGCGGATGGAAGGATGGCGAAAAAGCGCATTTTGACCTTCAGAACGCGCACGGCGACCAGTCGACCTTGAAGAACATCGGCGACCGGTTCGTCTCTGAAGATTCGTCCCTCATCTTTGCTGTTGCAACGCCGGCCGTTCAGAGCATGGCGAGAACGACCCGGAAGATTCCGATTGTGGGTGCGGCAGTGACGAGCTATTCGGCGGCAAAGGTCGTGAAGTCGGACGACCGTCCGGGCGGGAACGTGACGGGCGTCTCCAATATCGGACCGGTTGCCGCGCAGCTTGATCTCCTTTTGAAGCTCACAGGCGGAAAGAAGCGCGTGGGTTCGATTTACAACGCGGGTGAAATCAATTCCGTCGTGCAGATGGATCTGCTGCGCGCGGCCGCAAAGGAGCGCGGCGTTGAACTTATCGAAGCGACGGTATCGGGCGTGGTCGACATTCAGCAGGCCGTGCAGACGATGAAGAACAAGGTCGACGGCTTCGTCTTCCCGACCGACAACGTTGTGGTTTCCGGCATGGCCGTGATTCTCAAGACCACGGTTCCTGCAAAGCTTCCGACCGTTGCAGGGGACCTCGGGAGCGTTGCCGCAGGCTGCACCGCGGCCATGACCGTCGACTACTACAAGCTCGGCCGCCAGGCGGCCGACATGGGCGCGGACATTCTCGAAGGCAAGAGGAAGCCCGCTGAAATGAAGATTGAAACGCAGGATGTGAAGCAGCCGACCATCAACCTCAGGGCGGCAAAGGCGATTGATCTTGCGGTGCCTGAGGACCTTCTCGCCGGGGCGATTCTCTTCGAAGGGAATTAATTTTTTTCGAAAAGAGCAGAATTCAAAGCGGAGCTTCCTGAGAGATGACTCCGCTTTGTTTTTAGAATGGCTGGAGATAAAACTCTTCCGGAGCATTTCGTTTGCTGAAGAACGGCCTCACGCTCGCAGCATTGGCGGCGACGCTTGCCGCAGGCGCCTTTTCGATCGACTGGATCATCTTCGACCGCATCGACTACCTTGCAGATGTACGGGTCGTGGATCCCGTTCGGTATTCGGGCGAGCTCATCGACGAAGGGCGCTTTGCCGACGCCGAGGAATACGCCGCCTTCTGGCTCTCGCTTCCCGGCGTGTCTGCGGACGACCGGCAAGCCCGCCGGGTCGCGGAGAATCTTGCGCTCGCCCGCGAAAAGCGCTCGGAGCTTTCCTATCAGGCGGGCGAAGTTGCGAAGGGCTTCTTCCTCGGTGAAAGCGAGGAAGACTACGGCAGGGCGGCGGGCGTGGCCGCAGATTTCACACTCTACGGCGACGTCCGGGATCTTGTCCGCGAGGCGTCGCACTGGCTCTCGAACGAAGAGGTCGACGTCCTCATTGCCGCGCTTGCGGGTGCGGGCATCGGAATCACGGCGCTGTCCTTCGGGCCTCAGGCGGGCGCTTCGGGCACCGTCAAGGCGGGACTCTCAGCACTCAAGGCGGCAAAGCGCTCTAAGCGGGTGCCGGTGAAGCTCTTTGAAGAAGCCGGTGCAGTGCTTGCCGACGCCGCAAAAAGTGCGTCGAAGGCAGGGACCAAAGCCGGGATGAAAGAATCCTCCGAAGCATCTCTCAGGGTGCTCGCCAAACTTGCGCCGCTCGGAGACCTCGCGCGCTTTGCGGAAAAGGAAGGTGCCCGGGCGGGCCTCGAGGTGCTCGCACGAAGCGAGCATCTTGCCGACATTCCTCGCGTGATCCGGGCGGCGGAGCCTTTCGGCGAAAATGCGGCCGCTGCGCTCAGAACGCTGGGACCCGACTTCGTGCGGGTGTCGGAAAAGCGCGGGGCTGCGGAAGTGAAGGCCGTTGCGCGCTTCGGGCCCGACGCGGTGACGAAGTTGGAACGCGTCCCCGCGAAGACGTTCCTCCGGGACATGCGGCACCTGAAGGCCATCGCCACGGAGAGCATTTACGCATCGATCCGGCTTGGCTTGCGCGCGGCGGAAATTCTATTTTCCGTCCTTGCCGGGTTGATTTCGCTGGTCGGTTTTCTCTCGAGCGTTATTTCTTCATTAAAGATTTCCTGGAAAAGAGACGTGCGCCGCAGCTGAGGGCTCTCCGGAGAAAATCTCATTTTATTGTCGTCTATAAACGACGGGCGCCGGCTTTTCCCGAAGGACGAAGCCGGCGCACCAGGGGGCTGCCGAAGGCAGTTTATTCAAAGGTTCAAATTAAAGATCTTCAATCACGAGGTAGACGGCCTTCAGGGGACCGTGGACGCCCACCACCTTGACGAGCTCAATGTCCGCCGTCGAGCTTGGTCCCCCTACGAGGTTGATGCAGGAAGGCATGGGCGTACCTGCTGCAAAGCGGTCATGGAGCTTCTTCGAGAGCATCCCGAGGCGCGGGAGAATCGCGCTCTTTTTGACGACGAAGATCGTGTTCTGCGGGAGGAGGCTCACCGAACGCCCGTTCTCAACGGAGGAAAAGAGCACCATCGTGCCCGATTCAGCGAGCGCATTTTCCGCCCAGACGACGCCCGTGCGTGAGGTGGAGGCGCGCTCAGCATTTTTTCTCCCTTCAACGCTTCCCCATTCCCAGGCGTTGGGGCCGATCGCTTCCGTCGTGACGCCGAGGTCCTTCAACGCTTTTTCGGCCGAAAGGAGCACTTCGCCGTCCCCAAGTTCGGCGGCAATGTCCTTCACGGCCCGGGCGGCTCCGGCAGCGGTCGTGAGGCGGCAGTCGGCGAGATTGACCGACCCCGAGATCTCAAAGAACATCTTCAAAAGTTCATCGGGCGAGCGGTCGGCAAAGCGCGTGAGCGCGTAATCGTTCACGGGCTTCGCGGAGGGGATCGGCTCCGTTCTCACGGGGCGGCCGAGTTTGGCGGCAAGTGCGCCGAGAAAGGCTTCACGGTTCTTGATCATTTTTCATTTCCTTATTTCTGATTCTTCTTGTTTTCGAGGCTCTTTTCGTGTTCGGCAAACCAGGTGCGGAAGCTTTCGCCGTCGCCTTCGGGCAGGTCGCGCATGTTGGTCCAGGCCTTGATGACGCTGGGCTCAATCGGGGCGCGGCCGTTATGGATGCCAAGCTTCATCGCGGGGGCGCCCGCCTTCATCGTGAGGTTCCAGAGCCAGGGCGAGCCGTTCGCGACGCCGAAGCCCTTCATGGCGAGTTTTTCGCCCGTCGGACGAATGCCCATTTCCACTTCCGCAATGCGGTGGCGGCGAATGAGGCCCGAGAGCGGGATCTTGACCGGGCAGACCGAGTCGCACGCCGTGCAGAGCGTGCAGACCTGCGGGAGATCGCGGAACTTTTCGTAACCGCCGATCAAGGGCGTGAGAACAGCGCCCAAAGGCCCCGGGTAGATCGAGCCGTACCCGTGTCCGCCCACCTCGCGGTAGCAGGGACACGTATTCATGCAGGCGCCGCAGCGGATGCACTGGAGAATCGGGCTGAACTGCGAGGCGAGAATATCCGAGCGCCCGTTGTCGATGATGACGAGGTGGAATTCCTCGGGGCCATCCAATTCGCCCGAACGCTTCGGAGGCGTGAGCCACGTGTTGTAGCCCGTGAGCCTCTGACCCACGGCGCTTCGCGCGAGCATGGTGATGAGGACGTCGACTTCGGCGAACGAGGGCGCGAGGCGCTCCATGCCCATCACGGCAATGTGGGTCTTGGGGAGCGTCGTGCAGAGGCGGGCGTTGCCTTCGTTCGACACCAAAGCCATGGAGCCCGATTCGGCCACGGCAAAGTTGCAGCCCGAGATGCCGACGTCAGCGGCGAAGAATTCCGGGCGGAGGGTTTTTCTCACAAAGAGCGTCATGTCTTCCGGGGTGTCTGAGCCCGTGTAGCCCATGGTCTTTCTGAGCGTTTCCTGGATCTGACGGCGGTCGCGGTGAATGGCCGGTACCACGACGTGAGAGGGCGGGTCCTTCGCGAGCTGCAGAAGGTATTCGCCGAGGTCGGTTTCAAGAACCGAGACGCCGGCGCCTTCGAGCACATGATTGAGGCCGATCTCCTCGGTCACCATGGACTTCGACTTCACGACTTTCTTCGCGTTCTTCGCCTTGATGACGGAGAGGATGTAGTCGGTTGCCTCTTCCTTCGTGCGCGCGAAGAAGACATTGCCGCCGCGTTTGTCGATCTCTTCTGAGAGCTTGTAGAGGTAGGCGTCGATGTTTTCAAGCACGTCCTGGCGGATTTGTTCCGCACGCGCTCTCCAGCCTTCCCAGTCCTCGAGGTCGTCGACCATCTTCTGGCGGTTCCTGCCGATGAGGTCCTGGGCCTTGGCTACTGCCGCGCGCATCACCTGATCGTGCGTCTGACGGTCGAGCCGTTCGTGGAGCGGCAGACGGTTCGTGACGACGCAGTCGTCGGGGTTCGCAACGTTGACGACGAGGGGGCGCTTGTCAACTTCGTGGTGAGTTTCAGTGGAATTCATTTTGGGACTCATTGGGGAAAATTGGGGATCAGCGGGACATGAGCACTTCAGCAATGTGCATGACGCGGATGGGGAGCTTTTCGCGCGCGATGCGGCCGCCGATGTTGAGGAGGCAGCTCGAATCCGCTCCGATCACGAAGTCCGGATACTGGGTCTGCATGTTTTCGACCTTTTCCGAGACGAGAGCGCCCGAGATTTCGGACATCTTGACAGCGAAGGTGCCGCCGAAGCCGCAGCAGATTTCCTGGCCGGGGAAGGGCAGAAGCTCGAGGTCCTTTACGTTCTGAAGAAGCTTAAGGGGCTCCTCGCGGATGCCGAGCTTTCTGAAGAGAGAGCAGGACGGGTGGTAGACCGCGCGCCCTGGCAAACGTGCGCCGACATCGGTGACGCCGAGCTCATTCACGATGAAGCCCGTGAGGTCGTGGATGCGGGAGGCAACCTTCTCCGCGCGCTCGGCCCATTCGGGCTCCTCGGGGAGAAATTCCCGGAAATACTTGGCGTAGGTCTTCACCGTGTAGGTGCAGGAACCAGCGGGCGAAACGATGGGATAGTCGTTCTCCTCAAAGGTAATGATGTTGTTCTTCATGCCGGGGAGTGCCTCGCGAATCCAGCCGCTGTTGATGGCGGGCTGACCGCAGCAGCTCTGGCGCTTCGGGAAAACGACTTCGCAGCCGAGCTTTTCAAGAAGGAGAACTGAAGCGGCGGCAGCGCGGGACTTCACCGCGTCGCCGATGCAGGTGCAGAAGAAATTGACTTTCATTTGGGGATCCTTGGTTGATTTCTTATGAATGGGGAAAGAAGTAACTTAGAAGGCAAAGAGACCGGCAACGGCGGCGAGAATCACTGCGCCGGCGACGGCGTAGCGGAGCGTCCCGGAAAGCATCTTCGACGAGCTTTGGGCGAGCACCGCCGAGGCTGAAGCGGCAATCGCGATGCTCTGCGGGGCAACCATTTTCCCGACGGTGGCGCCCGCCGCATTGGCGGCGGCAAACCAGACGGAGCTCATGCCGGACTCATGCGCGGCGAGGAGCTGGAGCTTTCCGAAGAGAACGTTCGAATTGACGACGCTTCCTGTGACGAAGGTGCCGAGCATGCCGAAGAGGGGCGAAATCCAGGCGAAGCGGTCGCCGGCGGCTTCGATCAGGGGTTCGGCGGTTTTTTCAATAAGGCCGCTCACGTCCATGACGGTTGCCATGGCGACGATCCCGCAGATCGCGACCCCGGCAGGGGCGAGCTGCTTCGCGGTTCGCGCGAAGGCTTCGCCCATGATGCTGGGACCGGCGCCCTGAATGAGGCCGCCCAGAATCGTGGAGATCAGGATGAGGACGCCCGGCGTCGCAATCCAGTCGATATTGGCTGTGAGGACGCGCCCGTCATCGAGCGTGAAGCGGATGGGCGTCGCGACGGCGGCGAGTTCTCCCGCGATTTTCGGGAAAAGCGGGCTCGCGGCGAGAATGAGGACGAACATCACGAGGTAGATGCTTCCCGCACGGAGGAACCCGAGCTCATGGGTCGACTCCTTTTCCTTCCCGAAGCGGCGGTGTTCGCCGGGCGTCTTGTGCTCGAAGATCCGCAGCCACAGAAGCAGATAGGCGAGGCTCGTCAGGCTCCCCGCGAAGGCGACAAGCTGCGGCCCGAGGAGGAGCGCCGTCAGGTACTGCGGGATGGTGGTCGTGATGCCGATCCCGATCAGAAGAGAGAGGATTCCCTTTACCGCGCCGAGGCCGCCCCCGACGATCGAGACCATGGCGACGGGAAGGAGGAAATTGAAGACCGCGAGCTGAAGAATCACCGTCGAGGAGAGGTCCGTGACGGAAAGGTTCGTCAGGTCGGCGAGCATGATCATCGGGATCCCGGCCGCGCCGAAGGCGGTGGTGACCGTATCGGCGATGAGCGTTGCCACGGCCGCCCGCATGGGTTCGAACCCGAGCGCGAGGAGAATCCCCATGGGGATCGCGACCGAAACGCTGAAGCCCGCAGCTCCTTCGAGGAACCCCCCGAAGCACCAGGCGATGAGAAGAATCTGGATTCTGCGGTCGTCCGTAACCGCCGAGAGGCTCTTCTCAATCACGCTGATGGCGCCGGTGCGCAGCATCACGTTGTAGGCGAAGATCGCCGCGAAGATGACGAGGACGATGGGCCAGAAGCCTTTGATGACGCCGTAGGAAACGCTGCTTTCAAGCGTTCCGACGGGCGTGCCGAGGTACCCGCCCGCGATCCCGAGAACGATCACGAGCGTGATCAGGATCGAGAGGTAGATGGGTACCTTATATTTGAGGATCAGCAGGGTCATCACCGCAAGCGGAAAGAGACCCGCAAATACCGGGAGTATGGACTCCATGATTGCTCCAAAAATGCTTTAAACGTTGGCGCCTGCAAAAAGCCTGCGCGTTAGATTTCCGGATAGTCTATGAAGCGCTGTTTACAGATTGAATCCATCAATGTGATGGTTTTCAAAAGAATTGGTATTAACCCGTATTTTAATTAATACTACTTGTTTACTAGATAGATACGTAGTGATCTATGGTACAGAATCACATGTGAACGTTCAAGCTGTTTATTAATTTTTGTTCTCTTTCCCGGGAACGCTCGCAGGAGTATGCAGGCGAGAGTAAGCATCTGACGCTTTCATAGGGAAGAGATGCTGACGAAATCAAGTGCGGGATTTCTTCATCAGACCGACCAGGGAACCGCAAGCGGTAGGGCAGGAGATTCAAGTAGTATGAGGCTCTGCGTCCTCGGGGACGCTGCAGAGAACCGGAAAGCGGAAGAAAGCGAACTTGCCGCAGCAGAAACGATACGATTGGATCCAACGCAAATTTCTCAGAACTTCTCTTGTCCGATATGCAGCAGCTGCCGTTAGGTGTTTCCGATTTTTCCTATCTTCGTAATCCGGCAAAGGACTACCTTTACGTCGACAAAACCGATTTGCTTCAATCGATGATTGCGAGGTCGAAGCTCATTTTCCTGACCCGTCCACGACGTTTCGGCAAATCGCTGCTGGTCTCAACGCTCTCGGAACTTTTTGCCAATGGCGTGGAGAAGTTTGCGGGACTCAAAATTGAGAGAACCTGGGAAGACCGGACGTACAAGGTCATTAAGCTCGATTTTTCTCGGCTAATGGGCAATGACAGTATTGAAGGATTCCTTCAGGCTTTGGACGACCGCTTGGTGCTCAATATGGAAGAGGCGGGCTTTGACGCTCCTAAAACAGAGCGTCTGGACCCAGTGCTGCGCTGGGAAAAGTTTCTATCTTCCCTCAAGGAAGACTCCATTGTCCTGCTTGTTGATGAATACGATGCGCCGCTGACGGAAAAACTGCATCAACCGGATCTCTTTGAAAAGATACGGAATGTGATTTCGAACTTTTTCGGCGCTTTGAAAACGTACTCCGGACGCTTCCGTTTTGTCTTCATTACCGGGATCATGCGGTTCCCGCAGGCTGCTTTGTTCTCGAACTTCAATGACATTCGGGACATCTCCTTCATGACGCTCTATGGCGGGCTGCTGGGATTCACTGAGGCGGAGTTGAAGAGTTCCTTCGCTCCCTGGATCGAACATGCCGCCGCCGTGAGAGGCGAAGCATTTGAAAGCGTGCTGAAGCGATTGAAGGTTCAATACGATGGCTTTTGCTTTGACTCAAGCGGCAAAACGCATGTCTATGCGCCGTGGTCGGTGTTGAATTTCCTCTCGTATCCGGAAGAAGGCTACGACAATTACTGGTTTCAATCCGGAAGCGGCACCTCGACACTTCTGCGCAACTACTTCCGGACGCATCAGCTTTTTGATCCGGCGAAGTTCGATCGGCCGATCTACACCACGATTGCGTCATTGAGATCGTCGAGTCATGTCGCGACTTTGGATGATACACAGATTCTGGCGCATACCGGCTACCTGACGATCAAGGATGCCTCGCCGGACGGGATGATTGCTCTGGGCTTCCCCAACGAAGAGGTGAGGCAGTCGCTGGGAATGCTCCTCAAAACGACGTTCTGGCCTTCCGACTTTGAACGAAATGAGCTGACCTCGGCTTTCTGCAGCGCGATTGTCGAAAAAGATCCTCAAAAGGTTCTTTCGGTGCTCAATTCCATTGTGCATCACCTCGACTATCAGAACTTCACCCTGACAACGGAAAGCGCCGTTCGGCAGCTGCTGCAGATTTTCTGTCTGGGCGGCGGTCTGAAGACTCAGATCGAAACGCACTCGCCGCGTGGGCGGAGCGATCTCGAGATCTCTCTTCGTCAGCTTGATGTGGTTTTCGAAGTTAAGCACGTCAAGAATGCCGGAGAAGGCGAAAAGGCGCTTGAGCGGGCGCTGACCCAAATACGTGAGCGCGATTACGGAAGCAGCCTCCCGGGCCGCGATTTGGTTCGTTTCGGCATTGTGTTTGCCGAAGATCTGCGGCGCTTCTGCAGAATCGGTATGGCTTGAGGAGGACGGCTTCGAAAGCTAACGCCCGGAGGCGGAAGACTTCCGCTCCGGACGCGTTTGACGGCCGCTTTATTGAAGCGGCAGGAGCTTCGTATAAATCTCAACCCCGCGCACAAGCACGCGTTCGTCAAAATTGAAGCGGTCGGAATGAAGCGGAATTCCCGTACCTGTGCCAAGGAGCATGAAGAGCCCGGGGAGCGCCTTCTGGTAGAAGGCGAAGTCTTCGGCAATGAGAAGGGGCTTCGGGAGCTTCTGCAGTTCCGGAATGCGCTTTTCGGCATCTTCGAAGAGCTTCCGATCGTTGATGACGGGTGGGTAGCCCTCGGATTTCGTGATGCGGATCCCGACGGAAAGATCTTTGCTGATGCGGTCGGCGATTTCGTGGAGATGGTCCCACGCGTAGTTGAAGGCTTCGCTGCTGAAGACGCGGAGTGACCCTTCGAGATGTCCGGCGGCGGCAATGGCGTTTCTCACGGTGCCCGCCGTGACGCGGCCGAATTTGAGAGTGGAAGCAGGGTCGACTTCGGATTTGAGGCGCGAGAGCATCCTGTCGGCTTCAACAACAAAGCGCGCCATGGCGAGAAGCGCATCCGCACCGTCCTCGGACTTCGCAATGTGCGTGCTCTTCCCCGTAAAGTCGACCGTGATTTCGTTCGACTGCGCGAGAAGCGGACCGGGAAGCGACGCCACGACGCCCATCGGGAGGTCCGGCCAGAGATGGAACCCGTAAATTGCGGTCGCGTTCTTTTCCTTAAAGACCCCCGATTCGCAGATGAGTCGTGCGCCGCCGGTGGTTTCCTCAGCCGGCTGAAAGACGATGAGAACGTTCTTCGTGAGCTTCGATTTGAGACCTGCTACAACCTCAGCGAGCCCGAGCGCTATCGCCATGTGGCCGTCGTGACCGCAGGCATGCATTTTCCCGGGATGCGTGGATTTGAAGTCTGAGTCCACGGCTTCGCAGATGGGAAGCGCATCCATATCGGAGCGGAAGGCCACGGTCTCCGGTTTCCCGCAGTCGAAATAGGCGCAGACTGCATGGCCTTCGGGCGAGAAGACTTCGCAGGGAAGGTTCGCGAGCACGCTGCGGATGTAGGCAGTCGTTTCCGGAAGGTCGAGGTCGAGTTCGGGGATGCGGTGAAGATCGCGGCGGTAGCGGGTGAGACGCTCGAGCATGGCTGAAAAAGGCGGAAGCAGAGTAATGGGGTGAATACGGATCCGGCCCGGAGAAAGCTTCCCCGGGCCGGAAATGACGGCATTCAATCGGGGCTGAATGCGTATCAGAGGGTGCGGAGGGCGTCTTCGAGCACGGTCTTCTGGGTCGTGCGCTCATCCTTCTTCGTCTTGATGATGCGGGCGGGGACGCCGGCGACGACGGCGCCGGCGGGAACGTCGCTGATGACGACGGAGCCGGCGGCAACGACCGCGCCTTCGCCCACGTGGATGCCTTCGATCACGACGGCGTTCGCGCCCACGAAGCAGTTGTCTTCAATAATGACGGGCTTCGCGGAAGCGGGTTCAACGACGCCCGCGAGCACGGCGCCTGCGCCGATGTGGCAGTGCTTGCCCACGGTCGCGCGGCCGCCCATGACGACGCCCATGTCGATCATGGTGCCTTCCCCGATCACGGCGCCGATATTGATGATGGCGCCCATCATGACGACGGCGCCGTCGCCGATCGTGACCTGGTCGCGAATCACCGCACCCGGCTCGATGCGTGCATTGATGTTCTTGAGGTCAAGAAGGGGAATGGCCGAATTGCGGCAGTCGTTTTCAATGACCATGTCGTCGATCTTGTCCTTATTGGCTTCAAGGATGGGACCGAGAACCTTCCAGTCGCCGAAGACCACCTTGTCGCCCGCGCCGAAGACCTGGGCCGTGCCGTAGTCGATCGGAGCCTTTTCGCGGATCGTGATCTTCACGGGCGTCTTCTTTTCGGCCGTGGCGATGTAGTGAATAATTTCCTGGGCGTTCATCATTTGGATAAAGTTTCCTGTTGATATTGGAGTTGCGTGAAAGTTTGAATTCGTTCGGATCGGACCGTTCCGGATCTCAGGAGAAAAGGAGATCGTCCATGGTGTACCAGCCCGGCGCCCGGTCCTTGAGCCGTTCGCCCGCCTTGATGGCGCCGAGCGCGAAGATGCGGCGGGATTCCGCACGGTGGGTGAGGGAGAGCTCTTCGTCGGGACCGAAGAAGGAAACCGTATGGACGCCGGCGACGGTGCCGCCTCTTACGGCGTGGACGCCGATTTCGTTCCCTTCGCGCTTCATCATGCCTTCGCGGCCGTAAACCGTGCGGCGCCTGCCCTCGGGATCAATCGCCCGAAGGAGGAGCTTCGCCGTTCCGCTCGGGGCATCCGCCTTCATGCGGTGATGGGTTTCGACGATTTCAATGTCGAAGTCGTCGCCGAGGAGCTTCGCGGCTTCCGCCGAGAGATGCTTGAGGACCGCCACGCCCACCGAATAGTTGGCGGAGAGAATCACGGGAGCGCATTCTGCGAGCGAGCGGATTTCGGCGGCCTCTTCGGCGCTGTAGCCGGTGGTGCCGCAGACAAGCGCCGCGCCCGTGCGGCGGATGTAGGCCGCAACCGCATGGAGCGCTGCGGGGGACGAGAAGTCGATCAGAGCGTCGACTTTGCCGAGCTTTTCGAGGTCGCCGATGTTGTCGCCGAGGAACGTGCCCGCGACCTCAATGCCGCGCTCTTCGGCGCAGGAGGCAATCATTTTTCCCATTCGGCCCATGCCGACGAGCGCGATTTTCATAGGTTTAACCTTCAATGGTTACCGGAGTGGATTGGGTCTCAGATCAGGCCCGCAGCCGCCATCGAGCGGCGGAGCGTCTCGCGGTGGGCTTCCGTCATCGGGCAGAGGGGAAGACGGTAGCCGCCGACGTCCTTGCCCATCAGGTTGAGGGCTTCCTTCACCGGGATGGGGTTGACTTCAATGAAGAGGTCGTTCGTGACTTCGAGGAGCTTGAGCTGCAGGTCGCGCGCTTCCTTCACGCGCCCTTCGAGGAAGTCCGTCACCATGCGGTGGGTTTCTCTCGGGGCGACGTTGGCGAGCACCGAAATGACGCCTGACGCGCCGAGCGCAAGCATCGGAACGATCATGTCGTCGTTGCCCGAATACATGACGAAGTCGTCCGAGAGGTAGCGGGCAATCTTGGCGGCATAGGAAATATTGCCGCTCGCTTCCTTGATGCCGATGATGTTGGGGTGCTTCGAGAGGCGGGCAACGTTTGCTTCCGAAATCGAGCAGCCCGTGCGGCCGGGGACGTTGTAGAGAATGCAGGGAATCTTCACCGCATCTGCGACGGTCGCGAAGTGGCGGTAGATGCCTTCTTCGTTCGCCTTGTTGTAGTAGGGCGTGATGATGAGGAGGCCGTCGGCGCCCAGGCGCTCGAACGAGAGCGACTTCTCGAGCATCGTGCGCGTGTCGTTCGAGCCCGACCCGCAGATTACCGGAATGCGGCCCGCGACGCGCTTCACCGTGTACTCGCAGACGGCATTGTCCTCTTCGTGGGACATGGTGGAGGATTCGCCGGTCGTGCCGAGGATGACGAGCGCATCGGTTTCGTTTTCAAGATGAAAGTCGATGAGTTCGCCCAACTTTTCAAAGTTGACGGATCCGTCTTCATGGAAGGGTGTCACGAGGGCGACGAGGGAGCCGCGTACGGGGATTCTGGACATGATGAATTTCGCTCTGAAGGGTTGAGGGTCTGGTCCGGTACGACCGCGAGGGAGCTATTGTGCCTGAAGGAAGGGAAAAGCCCGGGGAGAGCGGCGCTGGGAATTGAAACCCCCGCTCCCAATGCAGGCGCCCAAAAAAAGAAAAGCGCCAGCAAGGTTGCAAGAGCCTTTCTGGCGCAAAGCGGCAAAGCAGGCAGAGCGCTTAATGCCGCAGATTGACCGGAAAGATAGCGCAACTGCCGGGATGCTTCATTCGTCTCAAATGAAGCAGAAATCCCACCGATTGGCAGACAGTCCCGCAGGTCTCTCCTGCGGACCCATCTGCGGTCCCTGCCGGGAAATGCCGCAGATTCGGCGGTTTTGCCCCGCTTCGGGATCTCTGCCTGCCGGCTCATCCGAAGCGCCTCGCAACCGCACCTCTATCGTTCGTATCTGTAACCTTATCAGATGAAGCCGCCCGGGATAGCGGCCTGATGGTAAAGAGAAGTGCTTATATCGGTCGATCCTGATTAAGCGTCGGGTTGACCGGGGCTGTTGGGAGAGGCGATCAATGCGAGAGAAGCGCTGCGGGCGGCTCTTTCCCGAACCACTTCTGGTAGATCTTCGAGAATTCGCCCGACGCCTTGATGGCGCTGAGGCCCGAATTGATGCGCTTGAGGAGCTCAGAATTCCCCTTTTTGACGGCAATGCCGAGGTTCTCTTCGGTGAGCGCAACAGGAAGCGAAAGTACGCGCCCTTTGCCTGCGACCGCTGCGTAGTAGTCGTTCGTCGGAATGTCGTTGATGACGGCGTCGACGCCCTTGTTTCTGAGCTCCAGGAAGCATTCGTTCAATTGGTTGAAGACCCGGACGCGGGCGTTCGGAATCTTTCTCGCGGCTTCTTCGCCCGTGGAGCCGATGGAGACGGCGAGGAGCTTACCTTCAAGGTCTTTCGCGGTGCGGATCGTCGTGTTGTCGATGTTGACGACGACGCCGAGGCCCGCAATGTAGTAGCGGTCGGAGAAGTCGACGCTCTTCGCACGCTCCGGCGTAATCGTGATGTCGTTGATCGCGATGTCGATGTTGCCGGTCTTCAGGGCGGGAATGAGGCCGTCGAAGGCAATGTTGCGCACTTCAACATTGAAGCCTTCGGCTTTCCCGATCGCTCGGATCACGTCGACGTCGAAGCCGACATATTGACCGGTCGCGGAATCGCGGGACCCGAAGGGCGGGTAGGCCGCATCCATGCCGGCGACAAGGGTGGGCTTCGTGTCTGCTGCGGTTGAAATCGTAGAGAAGGCGGCAAGGCTCAGTGCGGAGCAGCCGAGCGCAAAGATCTTCAAAAGCGAGCGTTTTTGCATGGGAATGATCCGGAGAAAAAGTGTTCTTCAGTGAAACATAGCGCAGCCGCCCATTTCCGGCGGGACCCAGAATGGAGGTATTACGCCCGGGATCAAGGAAGCTCCGGGAAGACCGCGTCTTTGACATTTCAACGAGAGGCTCCCGGGCCGCAGCTGAAGGCGGGTGGCATCGGCTGAAAGCCGTTGAATACGGTCAGGAGATAAGCACGTGATAGTCCTTCTGGAGGCGCTTATTCTGATCTCCCTCAATTTGCCGGCGGCGTTCGATGTACCAGTCGACAAAGGTGCGCACGCGCTTCAAGCCCGCGGCTTCCGTCGTGGTGCCGATGTAGTTTTCAAGGTTGGGCACATGCCAGCCGTCTAGCACCGGCACCAGGTCGCCCTTCACGATGTCTCCGAAGCAGTGGTGCGCCGGGAGATCGAGAATGATGCCCGCTCCTGCAATGGCGGCAGCCTTGGCGGAAAGTATGTTGTTGAAGCGGATTTCGGATTTGAAGCGGTAGGAGACCTCGTCGCGGCCGAGCTGGAGGATTGCCGGATGCTCTCGGCAGTCGCCCGTAAAGAGAATGCCGGAGTGCGTTGAGAGGTCCGCGGGTTTCTTCGGGGATCCCCGCTCGCGGAGATATTCGGGCGATGCGCAGGCAATGAAGAGCGATCGGGATACCCAGTGCTCGACGAGCCACTTTTTTCTCACCGGACCATAGTAGAGCATGACGTCGCAGTCCCCCGTCATGTAGCCCGCGGACGAGTCGTCCACCTTCACGTCGAACGATACTTCGGGACAAAACTTCTGAAAGTCGACGAGCATCGGAACGATTTCATGCTGCATGAAGCCCGGCATGCAGCCGAGCCGGATGCTGCCGGAGAGCGAATCCTGAGTCCGGGCCAATTTCCCGAGGCGGTCTTCAAACTGCCGGATGAGGGGCTCAAGAGAAGACTGCGCTTCGAGCGCAAACTGCGTGGGCGTGATGCGGCGGCCGGAGCGCGAAAGGAGCGGCCGGCCCACTTCCTCCTCGAGTCCGGCGATGATGCGCGAGAGCTGCGCGCGATCCATGGCGTTCCGGATGGCAACGCGCGAAATTGCGCCTTCTCGAAGCACTTCAAAGAGAAGCTTCCAGACTTCAAGATCAAATCGGTGCTGCGGCATTGGAACTATCCCTGATAGAGACGAATTTGAATGTTTCTGCGTGCTGATTTCAACACGCAAATGGAGCCCCGAATTGTAAAGGCAGAAATCCGGTCGGTACGTGCATCATGAAAACGAGCATGCGTTTGCTTTCGGAAGAGAAGAAGCCGCAAATCGTGATTATTTCAGCACGAATAAACGTGTCAAAAATGTTGCGCAATAAGGCCGGGATGCGGCCTATAGTAGAGGTATGAAAACAGATCCTCGCGCGATCTTCATCGGCGGATCCGATCAGGTTCCCTTTGCATGTTCCCGATTCATGCAGAGCACCGCTTGATTTGGTCTTACGTTTGAGGGATCGCGCCGGGGGCCTACATTTCCCTGACCCCGATCAACGGCGTCAAATATAAAAGGAGCAAAAAGGATGTCCTGCCTTTGCAAGTATCACGACGAACTCATCAGCACCCGTCGTCACCTTCACACCATGCCTGAAGAGGGCTGGAGCGAATTCACGACGACCGCATACATCGTCGAGAAGCTGCGCAAGCTCGGCTATGAAGTTCTGATGGGCAAGAAGGTCATCAACCCCGACAACTGCCTCGGCCGCAGCCAGAAGGTGGTCGATGCGGGCCTTGCCTATGCCCGCAAGAACGGCGTTTCCGAAGCGCTTCTGAAGGAAATGGACGGCCTCACGGGCTGCGTCGGCGTGATGGATACGGGCCGCCCCGGTCCCACGCTCGCGATCCGCTTCGACATCGACTGCGTGCCGGTGACCGAATCGACGGATGCCGACCACATCCCCGCGAAGGAAGGCTTCTGCTCGACCCGTCCGGGCCTCATGCATGCCTGCGGCCACGACGCCCATACCTCCACGGGTCTTGCCGTCGCGCACTGGTTTGCCGACCACAAGGACGAGATGAAGGGCAAGCTCAAGATTCTCTTCCAGCCGGCTGAAGAAGGCGTGCGCGGCGCTGCCGGCATGGCCGCTTCCGGCATCGTCGACGATGCGGACTACTTCCTCGGCGCGCACATCGCCATGATGTGCAAGACGGGCGAACTCTCCGTCAAGCCCTACGGCTTCCTCTGCACGACGAAGCTTGACGTCACCTACACGGGCCGTCCGGCTCACGCGGGCGTCGAACCCAATGCCGGCCGCAACGCCATGGCCGCCGCCTGCAACGCGTTCGTGCAGCTTCTCGGCATTGCCCGCCACGGTTCCGGCATGACCCGCATCAACGTGGGCCAACTCATCGCCGGCGAAGGCCGTAACGTGATCCCGTCCCATGCCCTCATGAAGATGGAAGTCCGCGGCGAAACGGGCGACATCAATCAGTACATGTACGACGCGGCGGTTGCCATCATCAAGGGCTGCGCGATCAGCCAGGGCTGCGAATACAAGATTGAGAAGATGGGCGAAGCCGTCGACCTCACGAACGACGAAGAGCTCGTCGACGTCCTCACGAAGGCCGGTGAAGCCGTTGAAGGCATGACCGTCCGCAAGGACCCGATGAACTTCGGCGGCTCCGAAGACGCCACCATCCTCGCGCGCCGCGTTCAGGCGCACGGCGGCAAGGCTGCGCTCTTCGTGATCGGCGCGAACCGTCCGTCCGGCCACCACACCTCGAAGTTCGACATCGACGAAAAGGCGCTGGATCAGGGCCTCGCCGTCTGGACGAACGCTGTGAAGGAAATTCTCGGCTGATAGGGCCTTGAGGAAAGCTTCTCTCCCCGACTCCGCAGTGCGATTGACGGGGAGAGGCTTCTGAAAGGGAAAACGGCGCGAAGCTCCGCTATTCAATGGAGTTCCGCGCCGTTTTGTGTTTGGGGGCTGCGTGTTTCCCAGGCCTCAGGCCGAAGGCAGCGCCTCTGCAAAGGGACCGGTCGAAAAGTCCTTGGCCATGCTTCTCGCCATTGCCACGAGCCGCATGAGGGCGGGCGACGCCGTGGAGAGCGAGGGAAGCGCAATCCCGAGCGTCACGCGCTCCTGGGGCGAGAAGGGCTTCAGCACCACATTGCCCTTGAGGTTGATGCTCTGAAGGCGGTTGTTGACCGAAACGCCGAGCCCCGCATTCACCATGGCATAGGCGGAATAGGGGTCGTTCGTGATGAGGTGCGTTTTGGGAGCCGTTCTGTGACGCGTGAAGAAATCGTCGATGTCGGTGTTGTGGTGCACGCGCGGGTAGATGAAGGGCTCTTTCGTGATGTCTTCTGCCGTCACCGTGTCGCGGTTGGCGAGAGGATGCCCCGGCGGAAGCCAGGCGACGAACTCCGTTTCCATCAGCGGGAAGAAGTCTCCGTCATAGGAATGCTGCGAGAGAAATGCGCAGTCGAGGGTGCCGTCCTTCAGGCGCGTGACGAGTTCCTGGTCGGTGCCTTCAACGGTGGAAAGGGTAATGGCCGGATAGGCGTCGGAGAAGTGCTTGAGGAGGGGCGGCAGCCACGTCGTTGAGATGCTGAAGTAACTCCCGATCGTGAGTTCGCCCATGACGAGCCCTTTTACGGCGGCGATTTCCTCGTGAACGCGCTTCTCCGCAAGAAGGAGTTCCCTCAGACGCGCAATGACGGGTTCCGCACCCTTGGCGGGAACGACGCCTCTGCGGCCGCGAAGGAGGAGCGTGGTCTTAAGCTCATCTTCGAGCGACGTGATCTGCCGGTTGAGTCCCGACTGCGTCATGCCGAGCTTTTCTGCCGCGAGCGAAAAACTTCCTGCCTCTATGGCAGTAATGAGGTAGGAAACCTTTTCGAGATTCATAACTGGGGAAACTCCGCGGGAAATTTGCGTCGGGACAAAAATGCACATCGATTGTACGCATTTCCAATTCGATTAGCGACAACCGTAATCAAGCCGGAATCCCGCATAATTTCTAGGGAAGAGCAGCAATTTGTCATTGCTCAGGCAACAGTCCCCGGAGGAGCGGAAATGTCGGCGACGCCACCTGCAGAAATTGCTCTAGCACCACGGGAATGGTCGAGAACCGAAGTCAAGGACGGCGTCTGCACGATCATTCTCGTTCTTACGAATGTCGAGCAGCTTTTTGATACCGACGTACCTGTGCCGAGCGAATATGTGGCGCTCGACAGCGATGTGCTCGATTTCTTTGCGAGCACGATCCGCAAGCACCAGAAAGCTTGCCGTGAATTCCGGCTCATCGTCCGTCTCCCCGAACAGGCGCTGCGCGAAGTCGAGCCCTACATGCGGACGAGCGTCGACCTGACGCTCAAGGGCTATTTCCTCGCACGGGAGAAAAGAATCGCAGAGCGCCTTCATGAGCATTTCCAGGATGCCTGGAAGATGTTCGGGTTCGGCTTTGCCTTCATGCTTGCCTGCACGCTCCTGAGAACCTATCTCGCGCCCGAAGAGGTCCATACGCTCATGAGTTCATTCCGCGAAGGTCTTCTCGTAATCGGTTGGGTGGCGCTCTGGAAGCCGGTTGAAGAGCTTCTCTTCAACTGGTGGCCTTTGAAGCGCGAGCTTGCGTCCTGGCACAAGCTCTCCAAAATGGAGATGAAGGTAGAGACCTTCTGAAGCGACATAATATGACGTTTCATTCTCTACGATAACCATAGAAGGAAGCTGAATGGTTCCCAATGGCGTTTCAGAGCTTGGGTGACGCGGCTTCGAAAAAACGTTTCGTGAGAAGGAAATGCAGAACCAGATTTTTTCCGAAGGCGGAGCCCCACAAATCACGTTGAGTGAGGCGCTCGCCTCGGCAGTGAAGATCCTTCCCCGGAAACCCCGGGGAGGAGAGGTGCTTATGCTGGATGTCGCGCTCAGGGCGACGGCTGATTTAGCTGAACACAATCATCCGGAAGACGATCAGCTTCTTGCGCTTCTCTGGCTCCTTCCGGACGATATTGCGGCTCACCGCACGCCCGGCAGCATGAAGACGCTGCTTCCTAAGATCCGAGGAGTTTGGGCAGGGATTCTTTCGGCGCTTTCTGAGGCGCATCCGGAAATCGAGACGCATCTGGAATCGACACCGTTCGATGCCGGAGACGAGCCGCCCGTCGCGCGCGTCATCGCCGCGACGTATCTGAGGATGCTGCTTGAATCGGGCGCAGCGGAATCTCTTCGGTCGTCGGTAAAGCCGGTTCCCGAAAGGGAAGCGTTCTACCAGAGCCTCCTGGCGGTTGCCGAAGGTTTGAAAAAGAATTCCCCGGACCTTTCGGGTGATTTGCTACTGGAGGCGGTGAAGCGCGTCATTCGGGCTGAAGGGCTCAAACAAAAGCTTCTTTCGGGGGAAGTCCGCGACACGATCTGGACTTTTGCACTCCGTCCTCAGGTACCGGCAGCGGAAGGCGAGGCGGCATTAAGGAGTCTTCGCAGCTTCCTCACCGGTTTCCGGCTCTCCGCCGCAGTCTCCATGACGGAAGGCAGGGTTGAGGCAGTTCACCTTCTCGCAGAAGAAGCGAAAGGCGAAACCGGGGAAAAAGGCGCGGCGATCGAGCGCCTGGCGGCTTCCCTTGCCGTACGTTTTTCGAAGGTCTTCATCGTTGTCAGACTTCAAAGGAAGGAAGTGCAGGGCGAACTCATGTTCCATCGTGCCGGCATCACGGGCTGGCACATGGGGCTCCGCTATAAAGGCCGTCACGATCAGCTCCTTCGGAGTCAGGAAGCGGATCCCCTGACCGAGTTTCTTCAAATGGAGCCGAGCGGCGGCCTGAAGACGCAGCTCGAGCAGATCGAAAAGCTCTCATCGAATTGAGCCTTGAGACTTACAGTCAGGAGACCGCAGAATAAGTAAGCGGGAATATCGATTGCCGAGCTTCCCGCCTTGCTGCATGAGCTTTCGGATCCGTCGGATCAATCATCAATGCCGCAGCTCATGATCTCAACGAGGTTCCCGTCGGGATCGCGAACGTAGAAGCTTTCCATCGGGCCGTTTGCACCGGTGCGTTCGCCAATGTCGCACACAATCTCCCAGCCGGCATCGGCGATCTCATTTCTCGCGATCTCAAGCGCCATGCCTGCCGGGAATTCGGTTTCCCTGAGTTTGAGGCAGATGTCTAGCGACCCGGCCGTAGGAACGCCGGCGGCAGGCTGGTATTCGCCCGGGCGGCAATGGATCTTGATGGCAGATTCGCCGAGATGGATGGTCCAGCGGCCGTTCTGTTCGGAGCACGGGATGCCCAGAAGGTCCCGATAGAAAGCGAGACACTTGTCGAGATTCTTCGTCGTCAGGACGACATGGTCGATGCATTGAAACTTCATGAGTGCCTTATTTCTCCAAGGATTTTAAATAATCCATATTCTTCAATAGAGATGCGACATCTTAACCTAAATCGTACCGATCTTCGCATTTGCTGATGCAGGTATCGAAGTTCGGCGCATAAGAATAGGGGCGTTCCGATTCGGAACGCCCCGAAGGTTCAGCTGATTTTGTCAGCTTGCTTTAGGCTCGGGTCACATGATCAGAAGGCATAGCGAACGCTTGCCTTGAGTGCATGATTCCCGCGGTCTTCCGCACCGAAGCCGAACCGGTAGTCAAGGCCCAGAGACAAATTGCCGCTCATGGCGGAAACGCCGAACTGAGCGTGCCCGAGCGCGTCGTCGATCATGTCTGAAGCGACATTCACGCCTGCAATGGTCGCATCCACTTCCTTGTCGCCAAGCTGCGGGACGACTGAGAGATCGAACTTCGGCGCAATGGTCCACCCTTCAGCGCTGAAGGTCGTCCTGACGGCAACGCCGACAGGCGACTCAACGAGGTTCACGTCGCTCGTGTCGCGATCCTCGAGATCATCCGAGGAGATCCGCGAATAGCGAAGACCGATGTAGGGGGCAACCTGAATGCCGGCATCGTATGCAAGGTAGTCTGCCCGAACGCCGAAGGTATAGGCAGAAGCATCAACCTTCTCATGAGCGTAAGCGCCCTTGAGATCATTTGTGGAGGCAAGATAGCCGGCATCCGCCTTGAGGCTCAGCTTCCCTAGGTCATGGGCTGCGTAGGCGGCAAGGCCCCAGAAGTCGGCGTCATTTTTCTGCGAGAAGACCGAGTCCTCAGCTTCTGCATCAGCAGTTCCGACCGTAAGAGCTGCACCGAATCGAGTGCCGTTCGGGGCGGCATAATCGCCGCCGAGGACGCCCCCGTAGATGTCGGCGCTGTAGCCGGAGCTGCCGTAAAGCGTGTCAGCCTTCGTGCGGGAAGCATAGACATCTGCCCAGGCGCTGAAGCCCTCACGCGGTGCCTTTTCGAGCATGCGTCGGGCAAGAGAATCCGTGAATTCAGCCTGCGCATCGTAAAGGACGTTGTAGATGCCGGACGTGACGGCCGCATTCGCGAATTCCTGAACGGCATTCTCACCGGCGGCGGTCAGATGGTAGCCGTCGGCATCCACTGTGGAGAAGCGGTCATCTGACCCAATCAAATCCAGGAAGTGCGCCGTAAAGCCGCTCATGCCTTGCTGATAAAGGCCATAAATGACCTTGCTTCCGGTGCTGTCGGGATCTGCCATAGCGAGAGCGTTCGCAGTAACCGTACCCTTCCCGGAGTCCACAGTGAAGGTCACGAACTTGTTCTTCGTGAAGAAGCTGTCGGCGTCCGCCGTAAGATCGCCCGTGGTGATCTGATATGACGTTCCGGTTTTCTGTACGTTCGTCAGATAAATGAAGGCATTTTCGTCAACCGTCACGGAAGAGGCATCGAAAACGGCGTTCTTGCCGATTGCAGAAGTATCGATGATCGTGAGCGAATTGGCCGCGAGTGTGACGGTACCTGCCGCAAGCGTGCTGAAGTCAAAGCCCTTTTGCGATGTCTGGGCGCCGTCCACTGCAATGGCGCCCGTTACCTTGACGGGGCTTGCAACATGCAGTACCGCAGTGATGCCGTCCTTACCGTAAGCTTTGCCGGTTTCTGCTGCATAGGCGACTGCGGAGCTCTTGTCTGCGCCGATAACTGCCATGGAGTTCTGGCCGACAAGGAGCTTTGTTCCGAGCGTGTTCTTCTCAAGATTTTTAACGACGAGCACGGATCCGGAGCCGTACTCCGCATCATCGAGCCAGGCCGGATCAAGGAAGATTGTGCCGCCCGTCATGCCGAGCGTCTCGACTTCGAGGTGGCCGACAGCACCGGTCACATCTGCGCCGACCCTCACATTGCCTGTACCCACAAGTTCAACCGCTTCGAAGGATGCCGCTGTTTCGTCAGCAATCACGAGGTCGCCATTGAGCGTAACTATTTCTGCGCTGAGCGACCCCTGGGCGACTGAAGCAGTGCCTGCCTGCTCAACGCTGATGTCCCCGGCCGTGAATCTGCCTTTCTGGAGAAGAAGCTCGCCGCCTGCTTCAACCGTAGTGTCGGCATTGAGGCGTCCGTGCGCATCGTCGGCGCTGCCGAGCGCGAGCGTGGCGTCTTTTTGAATCACAACGGACTTGATGTTTTCTCCCTCAATCAGATTGATGTCGGCTCCAGCAGTGGTGTCGCCCGCAAACGTGAGCTTCACGCTGGTGCTTTCCGTGCCGTTGCCGGTGAGAACGACTTTTTCTGCTTCAGTGGAGATGCCCTTGACGATGGCATCCTTATTCGTCTTGCCCGACTGGATGGTCGCTGTATTGGAGCCGGCAACATCCACCTTGGCTGCAACGATCTGACCGGTAACCGCGAGGTTCCCGTCAACGACGTCGTCGATGTCAATCTTGTCGTCATTATCGAGGACGAGGGTTGAGCCGACGAGGGAGAGTTTTGTACTGAAGGTATCTGCGCCTGAATTCAGAACTTTCTGCCAGGCATTGAGCTGAGAAACCGTATAGGTTTCAAGAGAAGGATCCGTAAGCTCGACCACGCCGCCCGCGAAGGTTAAGCCGCTCTTCAAAGCCGTCATGTCGGTCGTCGTGAAGACCGTTCCTGTCTGAGTACGGAGCGTGCCGTTGTCGAGTTTGAAATTAGATCCAGTGCCGACGACGGACACCGATTTGATGTCCGCAGTGCCGGAAATGGTGGACGTGGTGCCGTTCGTGAGCGTTAGGGAGTCAATGCGTGCAAGTGCGCCCTTATTGACAGCGAGAGATGCCTTCCTGCCCTTGATGCTCTCGCTAAGAGCATCAGAAGCGCCTTCCTTCGTCTGCGCATCGAAGGCGGCAGCAAGCGAAGTCAGGGTCAGCGAACCCGCGGCCAGCGTGCCCCCGGATACCGTAATGGCGTTGCCTGCGGTCCAGTCGGATGCTACCTGCATGGTGCCGGCGGCCACGGTCGTTGTGCCGAAATACTTGTTGAGCGAGGAATTGATGAGAAGCGTGCCTTCTCCCGCTTTCGTAAGCGTGGATACGCCGTCCTCGGTATTGAAGCTCGCAGTAGAGGGCAGGTCGCTCGCGATCGAGTCGGCATTCGCGTCGCTGCTGCCGGCAGCGCCAAGCGTGAGCGTCTTTCCGGCGCTCACATCAAATTCGGCCGTGGACCCGCGCTGAAGCACCAGGAAACCGCCCGCAGCCATCGGGCTCACATAGCCGTAATTCTGGAAGAGCGGATCGTTCGCCTTGGCAGACTTGATGGTGTTTCCCGTGTACGCCATGTCCTGTGTGGCGACAATCCTGACGGAAGCAGCCATTCCCTTCTTATCGGAAGAGACAACCGATCCGGTGCTGTAGTCTGCCGCACTCGCCCCGCCGGTCGCGGCTGCCTTGCCGTCCGTAGCGGAGTAATCCACGACATTATTCGTGAAGAGAACATCGGTAAAGGTGGCGTCAACGCCTTTGACGGTGATGGCCGCGCCGCCAAGCGACTGCTGCGTTAGCTTGGAGAGATTGCCCGTGGCGACAACGCTGTTTCCTTCGTAAGCGCCGCCCGTCTGGGTGAAGGTCTTATTCTGTCCCCAGCCCTGAACGTAAACCGCGCCGCCGCCTTCAGCATAGCCGGCAGAGGTTTTGACGGAATTGCCGCGGAAAACGGTGTTTTCAATTACAGTGTCCGAGCCGCGGATGAAGAGAGCGCCGCCGGCGTAGTCTGTCGTGGACTCGGCAGCGTTTTCGCTGAAGACAGAATCTATGATGGTGACCGTTTCCTTATGGGAAAGCGCCCAATCCCGGTTGTTGACTTCAATTGCGCCGCCGCGCTGGGTCGCCGTGTTTTTCTCAAACGTGGAATCAGCCACAATCAGCGAACTGCCGTTCTGGCCGGTTCCTCCGTCAAGGAATACGCCTGCGCCTCGAACGCTTTTCTGATTGGAAACGCTGACGCCCTGAAGCTCAACCGTGCCGCCCTGAAGATTCGCGGTGGGGAAGGCAATCAGTGACTTGTTCTCCACTTTCTGGGTGTCGAATGTTTGCCCGGAGAAAGTGACCTTCGCGTTGGAAGGGAGCGGGATTTTGCTCAGATCAAAATCATTGCCCGTGATGAGAACCTGCCCGCCGTTGTCGCCGAAAACAATGCTTCCGCTGTCATCAACGACGTCGTCATTGCTGCCGCCCGCAGATCCGTCATATTGAGCGGCTTCCTTCACCGTCGTGAAGCCAAAATTCTCAAGCGCGAGGACGCCCCCATTGACTGTTACCGTATTGGCAATGTCCCAGTCAGACGTCACCTGGAAAGTGCCGGCGTTGACATTGACGGTGCCGTAATAGTCGCTCATGCGGCCGTGCATGAGGAGCGTGCCTTTGCCGACCTTGTTGATGACGTTGTTGTCGTGCCCGGCAGTTTTTAAATAGACAGAACTCGCGATGCTGTCCATATTCTTATCGGTCTTCCAGGCGTCGCGAGTGCCGATGGTGTAAGTCACGCCCTCGGCGATATCAAAATTAGCCGTGACATCACCCTCAACTTCCAGAACCGCATGACTCTCGTTCAAGATCCAACAGGATTTTGATCATTACTACCGAAAAAACTTAAAAAATTTCATTGCGTCGCCGG
>OBXA01000616.1_pt1 | contig 26645 bp, 16 predicted proteins | sample 1538121 | NCBI WGS metagenome assembly OBXA01 (sample SAMEA2580133, study PRJEB22360) | human gut metagenome | biome: human gut; feature: human-associated habitat; material: faeces | place: Denmark | collected 2008/2010 | reverse complement strand
CCGATGAGTTCAAGCTGGTGTACACGCCGTTCCACGGTGCCGGCTACCGTCTGGTGCCCGAGATCCTGCGCCGTCTGGGCTACAAGCACATTATCTGTGAGCCGGAGCAGATGAAGATCGACGGCGACTTCCCGACCGTTAAGAACCCGAATCCGGAGTACAAGGAAGGCTTTACGCTCGCCATCGAGCTGGCAAAGCAGAATGATGTTGATCTGATCATCGGCACCGACCCGGACTCCGACCGTACCGGCATCGTCCTCAAGGACAAGTCCGGCGAGTATGTCACCCTGTCCGGCAATCAGGTCGGCGTGCTGCTCACCGATTACATCATCACCGCAAAGAAGCTGACGAACACCATGCCTGCACATCCGGCGGTGCTCAAATCCATCGTTACCACCGAAATGGCACGCGCGGCGGCTGAAAAGAACGGCGTTGAGTGCTTCGACACCTTCACCGGCTTCAAATTCCTTGCCGAGAAGATCAAGCAGTTCGAGCAGGACGGCTCTCACGAGTACATTTTCGCATTCGAGGAGTCCTACGGCTACCTGTGCGGCGATTATGCCCGCGACAAGGATGCCGTTACCGCTTCCATGCTGATCGCCGAGATGGCGGCTTACTACCGCACCCAGGGCAAGACCCTGTACGACGCAATGGAAGAGATGTACGAAAAGTACGGCTGCTACTGCGAGCAGACCATTTCGATCGTTATGCCGGGCGTTTCCGGCCTGCAGCGCATGAAGGAGCTCATGCAGGAGCTGCGCGACAAGCCGCTGACCCAGATCGGCACCCACAAGATCGATTACACCCGCGATTACATGCCGGGCACCCGTACCTGCATGGCAGACGGCAAGTCCGAGCCGATGGAGCTTAAGGGTCAGAACGTGATGTACTACGAGCTCGAGGGCGGCACAACCTTTATCATCCGTCCGTCCGGCACCGAGCCGAAGGTCAAGGTTTACATCATGGCCAAGGGCGAGAACAAGGCCGAGGCCGCAGAAAAGGTCGAGGCTCTGACCGCTGCAGCGAAGGAAATCGTAAAGTAACTGAGGCAACACCGCAGTAAAAATCCAGCAACGCTGAATGCAGCCGAATTCCGGTTCGGCTGCATTTTTCCGGAATCACCTTGATTACCGAAATTATTATACCTTAATTATTTTAGGGGAACAAAAATATGATCAAACGCATTATTTCCTGTATTGTAAGCACGGTCATCGTGCTCGGTGCCACCATCGCGTATGACCGCACGCCTGCATGCCGCATTGCCGTGATGGAGCAGGTGCCGACACAGCTGGCTTCCGTTCTGCCGCGTGCTGCCTCCTATGAACTGGAGCTGCGTACGGAGGAAGGCAACCGCAGCTACACGGTCAACTGCCATGACAAGGACGGCAGCACCTTCCGCTCCTACACCATGCAGACCGTGGAAGGCGAGGAAGAACCGCTTAATTTCACCTACACGGACTACACCTACGACGAAAACGGCAACTGCACGGATGCTATCACCACCGACAAAACCAACAACTCCACTTTGGAATACCGCCGCAGCTATGACGACAAAAACCGCGTTCTGCGCACGGAAAACTACGAGGACGGCGAACTTTCGGCCTCCTCCGAGACGGTTTACACCGAGGTTGACAACGGTCAGTCCTCTGCCGTCAACACGGTTTACGACGCAGACGGCAACGAGCTGATGGTCGTCCGCATGGGCATGAACACCAACGGCGACGTGCTGTCCTCCCGCACCTACGAGGGCGAGGACAATATCACCTCCTCCACCGACAACCGCTACGACAGTCAGGGGCGGCTCATCCAGTCGGTCACCGTAGACGAGAGCGGCGTCGTGTTCGAGGTGCTCACCGTGTACTCGGTGGACGGCAAAACGCAGACCACCCGCTCGACCATCGAAGGCGGCACCCTCTCGACCGATACCCGTACCTTTGATGATAACGGCAATCTGGTCTCCATGCACCAGACCGACAGCGACGGCTACGCAAGCGATACCACTTATACACAGTTTAAGTGACCTGTCGCGGAACTTTAATCCGCAGTGAAAACCACCCGTTCGGGTGGTTTTTCCTTTTTTTCGGACATACTATTATCAGCTATACACCGACCATTTCTCCCTATTTGTCGTTTTTCCGCTAAACTCCTGCAAAATTCCTGTCTGGATATTGCTTTTTCTCGGTCAAACGGCTATAATCGCTATATGCGTATCAAGACTGTGTCAACAGAGCACAGCTATAGAGAAATAGATCGGAGGTGCGCTATGCGCATCATTATTGTAGGCTGCGGCAAAGTCGGCTCGGAGCTGGCGGGACAGCTCAGCGCGGCCGGACACGACCTGACACTGATTGACCTGTCCGAACGCCGTCTGGATGAACTTTCCAACACATACGACCTTGCTACAGTAAAGGGCAGCGGCACCAGCTATCACGTTCTGCGTGAAGCCGGCGTGCAGGATACCGACCTGCTCATCGCCGTTACCACCCATGACGAAATCAATCTGCTTTCCTGTCTGATCGCCCGCAAGGCATCCGGCTGCCACGCCATTGCGCGTGTGCGCGATCCGGAATATGTATCCGACCTCGGCTTTATCCGCGATGAGCTGGGTATTTCGATGGTCATCAACCCCGAGCTGTCCACCGCGCGTGTTGTTTCGCGTCTGATCCGCTTCCCGTCGGCCATCCGCGTCAGCACGTTTGCCCGCGGACGCATCGAGCTGCTCGACCTCAAAATCCCGCACGAGTCCCGCCTGGACGGTATGGCGGTCTGCGAGGTCAATCCGCTGCTCCGCACGGACGTGCTGCTGTGTATGGTCCGCCGCGACGGCCAGACCTATATTCCCAAGGGCGACTTCATCCTGCGCGAAAACGACAACATCACGGTTATCATTCCGCCGCACGAGCAGAGCGAATTTTTCGAGAAGGTCGGTTTGCCGGTCAAGCGCATTTCCTCTGCGATGCTGGTCGGCGGCGGCAAAATCTCGTACTTTCTTGCGAAAATCCTGCTGAATTCCGGCATTGCAGTCAAGATTATCGAAAACAAACTCGAACGCTGCGAAGCACTGTCCGAAATGCTCCCGAACGCGACCATCATCTACGGCGACGGCACCGACCGCAACCTGCTCGATGAGGAGGGTCTGGCAACCTGTGAGGCCTTCGCGGCTCTCACCGGCATGGACGAGGAGAACATCCTGCTTGCGCTGCACGCCGGCCGTCATTCCCGTGCGAAGCTGTTCACCAAGGTCAACCGTGTGAACTTTGAGGAAGTCATTGCCAGCATGCCGATCGGCAAGGTGATTCGCCCCAAGCAGACCACTGCCGAGCTGATCAGCCAGTACACCCGCGCGATGCAGAACTCGATGGGCTCCAACGTGGAGACCCTGCATCAGCTGGACGGCGCAGAAGCACTTGAGTTCCGCGTGGCGGCGCATCATCTCACCGGTGTTCCCCTGCAGTATATGCCGATTCGTCCGGATGTTCTGCTGTGCTGCATCAACCGCAGAGGCAAGCGTATCATTCCGCGCGGCCACGATGTGCTGCATGAAGGCGATACGGTTATCGTCGTTTCCACCTTCGAGGGTATGAACGACCTTCAGGATATCTTCCTGCCGACAGCCGGAGGGCGCGAAAAATGAATTTCGCAATCGTCCGCTATCTGATCGGCTGGCTGATGGGCATTGAGTCCCTGTTCCTGCTGCTGCCCGCGTTTACCGCGGTCATTTACCGTGAACCCGAGCTGCCTGCCTATATCGCCACCGCACTGATTTGTATGGTCGGCGCAGGCATTCTGTGTGAATACAAGCCGAAAAACACCAAGTTCTACGCACGCGAAGGCTTTGTGGCTGTCGCGCTGTGCTGGCTGGTGCTGGCCGTGACCGGTGCCCTGCCGTTCGTGCTCAGCCGCGAGATTCCGTTCGCAGTAGATGCGATTTTCGAGGCCGCATCCGGCTTCACCACCACCGGCGCTACCATTCTCGGCGATGTGGAGGCGCTTTCGCATGCCTCTATGCTATGGCGCTGCCTGATGCACTGGGTCGGCGGCATGGGCATTCTGGTGTTCATGCTGATCGTCCTGCCGCTGGCAGGCGGTCAGACCATTTATCTGATGCGCGCGGAAAGCCCGGGACCCTCGGTCTCCAAAATATCGCCGCACATGCGCGATACCGCGCTTATCCTGTATGCGATTTACTTTGGACTGACCGTTCTGCAGATTATTCTGCTGCTGTTCGGCGGCATGCCGATGTTCGACGCCATCTGCGTTTCGCTCGGCACGGCAGGCACCGGCGGCTTCGGCAACTGGAATAATTCCATCGCGCACTACAACAGCGCCTACCTGCAGAATGTCATCTCGGTCTTTATGATCCTTTTCGGCATCAATTTCAACGCGTATTTTCTGCTTTTGACCCGTAAATTCAAGCAATTGTTCAAAATCGAGGAGATTCGCGTGTACCTCGGCGTGATTGCCGTATTTACCACGCTGATCGCCTTCAACGTGCGCGGCTGCTTCGGTTCGCTGCGCGAGAGCTTCCACCATTCCCTGTTTCAGGTTGCGTCTATCATCACGACCACCGGTTTTTCAACCGTGGACTTTAACCAGTGGCCTGCATTCAGCAAGCTGCTGCTTGTGCTGCTGATGTTCATCGGCGCGTGTGCCGGTTCGACCGGCGGCGGCATGAAATGCTCGCGCATCCTGCTGCTGTTCAAGGGCGTAAAGAAGGAAATGATGTCGCTGATTCATCCGCGTCTGGTGCGCGTGCATAAAATGGACGGACAGCGCGTCCAGCATGAGGTCATGCGCTCGGTCAACGCCTTTCTTGTGGCATATCTGATCGTCATTGCCACTTCCATCCTCATTGTCAGCCTGCACTGTGAGGATATGGTAACCAGCTTCACCTCGGTCGTTACCTGCATCAATAACGTCGGTCCGGGACTCAATCAGGTCGGTCCTGCAGCCAACTTCGGTGCGCTGCACCCGCTGAGTAAAATCGTGCTGACTTTCGATATGCTCGCCGGTCGTCTGGAGCTGTTCCCCATGCTTCTGCTGTTTGCGCCGGAAACGTGGAGAAGAAACCGATAAAAAAACTGCCGCTAAACGTATACCGTTTAGCGGCTTTTGCGATGTCGAACGACCACGAATCATTCCGGTGCTCCACCGACACACCCGAATCGCGGTGTTGCCTTAATCTATCGACAGATGCTTTTTCAGTGCCTTCACATAGGAGTCCGCATAGCGGCTGAATACCACGTTTTTCTTGCGGATGAGACCGATGCGCATGCTGCCTTCCATCTCGAGTGGCCGCGCGATAATGCTCGGACTGTTCAGCTTGCGGTCGATAATGCCCGAGCTGACCGTAAAGCCGTTCAGTCCGATTACCAGACTGAACAGTGTTGCGCGGTCGCGGACCTGAATGGTTTTCGGCATGTCGAGCATGCTGAGCAGTTCCTCGGAAAAATAAAAGGAATTGCGGTCTCCCTGCTCAAAAATCAGATACGGATAGGGCTTCAGTTCATCGAGCGTGATGCACTTCCGGTCTGCGAGCGGATGGTCCTTATTGATGAACACATGCGGTGCGGCAGTGAACAGTTCCTCGAACACGAGCTCACTTTTGCGCAGCAGCTTGGAGAGCACGGTTTCGTTGCTCTCGGACAAATACAGCAGACCCAGCTCGCTTTTGCCCGACGCCACATCATCAATGATCTCACCGGTCTGCGTTTCCCGCAGGATAAAACCGTACTGGTCCGCGTTATACTCCTTGACAACCTCGACGAATGCGTTCACCGCGAACGAATAGTGCTGACATGACACGCAAAACTTGGGCACGCGCTTTTTGCCCACGCCGAAGTGCTCCTGCATGATGTCTGCCTGCTCGAGCAGCATGCGCGCAAACGAAAGCAGCTCCTCGCCCTCCTGCGTGACGGTTACGCCCTTGTTTGAGCGCACAAAGGCGGTAACGCCCATCTCCTTCTCTAAATTGTGAATCGCGGCGCTCAAACTCGGCTGCGAGAGAAACAGCCGCTCGGCGGCGTCCGTGATGTTGCCGCATTCGGCCACAGTGACAAGATAGGTCAGCTGCTGCAGGGTCATAGGAAAAACCTCCGGGAAATAATCTGTATTTATTGTAGCATGTCTGTGCGGAAATACAATGCGGTTTCTTTATCTATTCCCGCAATTTCATGCTATGATAGAGACAAAGGAGAGCGTAAGAATGAAAAATGTACTGTTCTACGGCGATTCCAACACCTGGGGTTATCAGGGCGACGATCCCATGCACCGCCTGGACGCGCACAAGCGGAAAACAAGCGTAGGCGCCTTTCTCCCCGGTTTTGTCAGGTGACAAAACCGGGGTGTTTTTTGCCGCATTTTATCCACAGCCTGTTGATAATTCCTGTGGATTGTGTGTCATTTTTTGCAGAATTTACGCGTAGTTCACTCTGTTTTTCCTATCGGTGTATTTCGTGTCGAAAATCGGACATTTCGTGTGCCCGACCGCACAGCAGGCTGCAAAGCTGCTATGATAAACGCAGGCAATTTTCAGTCTCTTTTCTGCAGGCGCGGCTCGTTCCACCGCACCGCAGAATAGGAAAAGGAGGAATATACCATGAAATTCAAACGCGGCATAAGCCTTGCTCTGGCACTGGCTCTTATCGCCGGCATAGGCGGCCCGCTTGATATCCGCGCAGCGGCGGCGGATACCGGCAGCTCGGACGCGCTTGCGGCGCTCGGTATTGATTCGAGCAAAGCGCCCGACGGCTTTAATGCCAACGACCCCAGCAACCCCTACGGGCGCAATACCATCAAGGTTACGCCGGTGTACGAGCTGTATACCGTTGGTCTGACGAGTGATGTCCTGCCGTCGGATAAAATCGACCTGGACAAGCGTGAAAGCGCAGAGAAATGCGATACAAGCGTTTCCAAGTCCAACCAGAAGGACAATATCCTTCAAAGCACGCTGTACGGCAATGATGATAACACATCTACCAAGGCTCAGCAGTTTTTGACGGCTAAAACCAACTCCAAGGAAATCTCCAAGGGTAAAACCACCTCTACCGGCACATACGCACAGTTCCCGACAGGCAGCAAGGGCAATGACGGCTATGCCACCAAGGGCTATCTGACCGGCATGACCAATGCCACCACCGATTTGAAAGATGGTACCGATTACGCCATGGCAGACGTAGCCGCAGGCCATTTCACCTCGAGCAGTGACGCCAAGTCCTCGCAGACGATCATGGTTTACGCCGGTGACCTGAGCGCGAAAGGCGGTCTGTACCTGCGGTTCGGCGATGCTGAATCCGGCAAGTACGGCAAGCCGATCACGCTACTGGACACCAGTAAGGAAATCGGCAACCCGAATCTGACCGACACCAGCGACGAAGGCAGCACGACCGCCAAAAAGGTCGAAAACTTCGCGGAAAATCCGTATCAGCTGAAAAACTACCTGCAGGTAGCTACCGGCGACTGGGACAACGACGGTAAGGACGAGGTTGCGGTCTATGTGCCGGAGGTCGGCAATTCCCGCATTGAGATTTACGACCTGCAGACTGACGATTACTCCAATCCCTCTAACTGGAGACAGGCGTGGACGTACTTCTTCCGTGAGGGCAGTGTCGTTTCCAACATGATCTCTCTCGTCAGCGGTGACGTCAACCAGGACGGCGTAGACGATCTCGCCTGCACCTGGGGTTACTACTACGGTCCGCAGCAGAACGCAGGCTCGCGTGCCGTTGTAATGTTCGGCTCCACGAGCGCGCACATGCTGCAGAGTTCGCAGGAATTCCCGCTGACCTACGAGGGCAGCAATCTGGTCCGCGCATCCTTCGCCTTCGGCGATATGACCGGCGGCGGCAAAACGCTGATTCTGGCGGCTCAGTCGGATGCCGACCTCAAGGCAAATAAGCAGAATACACGCTATGTAGGTTTGTACGCATGGAACGGCGTCACCTTCAAGCCGTCTGTTTCGCAGAATTTCGATCTGTTCTCCAAGGATAAGGACGGAAACTATATTTACAGCGCAATGCAGAATCACACCGAAAACGGCACCGACGTTTTCCATTCTCTGCCGCTGCGCCCGGCCAATACAGCTATCATCTCCCGTCCGACCGCAGGCGAAACAGCCGATAACGGCAAAACCAGTGATCTGCTGTACTTTGACAGCCTTGTTATCTCCTGCGATGAGAATGGTCTGAATATCAAGCAGGCGCTTGACAACACGGACGCTATGCCGAGTGAGGACTACGTTGAGTACGATGCATCCGCAGGCTCTGTGACCACCGCAGTGGATAAAGACAACAACACCGCAGGTTCGGGTACGCTGTTCACCCTGACGCAGACCATGTCCAAGGATGAGAACAAGTATTCTGAATCCTACAACGTCACCGGTAAAGTACCTAAGTACGAGCGCCGTGCCTACTACAAGAGTTGGTGGCACAAGTTATTCCGTAAAAAGTCCTATTACAACGCTTTTGTCGGCTATGTAGATGCTACTACATCGCAAACAACACCGTACACCACCCGCACGCCGGGTACAACCAGACTTTCGACCGTCAACCTGTTTGACGGCTCTCAGCCGGTAAAAACCGATGTCAACAGCTCGTACACGCTCTGTCTCGCCAACACGGACGACGATACCAGCTACATGACCTACACCGGCAAGCACTATTACACCTACTCCGACCCGCAGGTTCTGGCGGTACTGGCTTCGCCTCCGTACTTCTCCGATCTGCTCGACCGTGATGACCTGTCCGGCAACTATGCCGAGTCCTCCACCACCTACTCGAGCATGAAGGGCACCGAGAACGGCACCAGCTCCTCCTCTACCATCTCGGTCGGCGCATACGTCTCCTTTGAGCAGGAATTCTCGGTATTCGGCGTTAAGATCGGCAGCGTTGAGGCGGAAGCCGCCTTTACCTCCGGTTTCACCTACGAGACCGAGCACACCTCCTCGCTCGAGCAGTCCATCACCTACGAGACAACCTCCGGCGAGGACAGAGTGGCGTTCTATTCCATCCCGATGGAGATTTACGAGTACACCTCCTACATCCCGGACGGAACAGGCAAATACACTGAAGTAACCTCCACCGTTTCCATCCCGCACGAAGCCTCGATCGGTCTGATCGACCTGTCCGACTACGAAAATATCGCCGAGGATTACAGCGTTCTGCCATCCATTTCGGGCAGCGTGCTGACGCATACGATCGGTGATCCGTCCAGCTATCCGACCAAGGAATATGCAGGTTCCAAGGCTTATGAAGGCAAGCCGGCTAAGGTTGACTTCACCGCGGCAGGCGGCGGCTCCGGCATCACGCAGGAGATCAGCTTCTCCACCTCGGACAGCAAAAACTACACCAACACCACCTCTATCGAAACCAAGGCCGGTGCAGGCGCAGGCGGCGTAACCGCAGGCGTAGTGGCAGGTTCGGAAAGCTCTGCCGGCAAGGTGTCTGTCAACACCGCAGGCGGCTCGTTCTCCGGTTCGCTGCAGAACATGCCGATTGAAGCCAAACCGTACGGCTACGGCATGAACTGGCGTATTTTCTGCTACAACTACCGCAGCGGCAATCAGGCGTTCCCGGTTGTTACCTACGCGGTAACCGAGCCGCAGGCTCCGTCTCCGCTGCCGGAGGATTTTGAGCAGGATGTTGCGGCAACCACCGATGATTCCATCACCCTGACGTGGACGTACGACAAGATCGTTTCCGGTTTCCAGCTGTACCGCTACTACAACTTCCCGGACGGCTCCGGACGCAAGGAACTCGCATTTGTGCCGTTCACCGATGGTGAGCGTCACGATGACGGCACCTACACCTTCAGCTACACGGATAAGAATCTGTCTCCCTATACCGAGTATGAGTATCAGATTCAGACCCGCAACAACAACAAGGCTGAGCAGCAGCGCAACAGCATTTACAGCGAACCGCTGACCTGCCGCACCAAGACCACAGCAGGCTATCCCGATATTTCGGTAACGATTGACGGCAAGGAGAATCAGACGGTTCTGCCGATCTATCCGGATTCTCTGGCAACCGCAACGGTTAAGTATAACGGAGACAATAAAAATCCGGACGGCGGCAAGTACAACAGCGTAAGCTATCAGTGGCAAAAGCTGAACAATGGTTCCTGGACCGAGATTGCCGGCAGCGTTTCCGATACGCTGAGCATCGAAAACGCCGGTTCTGCCGACAAGGGCACTTACCGCTGCCGTCTGAATGTACTCTACTACGATAACACCTCCAAGACCGAGTACAGCATTTCCGCTTACTCGCCCGAAATCAACACGGTTTACAGCAAACGCACGCCCAAGTGTGAGCTGAATGTTACGGCGAAGAATGTACAAAAACACAACACTGATCAGTTTGACCGCACGCTGCACATCAGCGCTAAAATGAGTTCCGCGTCTGCTACCTCCACCATCCCGACCGGCACGCTCAGCTTCCTGATTCGCGGCACGGACTTCTCTACCACAGTTGCGGCTGAGATTGACAAAACCGGCAAGGTTACAAAGGATGTTATCGTGCCCGCAGACGGCGCCTACACGGTTACCCCGTATTATCCGGGCAGCTATGTATTCAAGGATATGAGCAACGCGGAAGGTCAGATGGTTCTCGTTGGCGAGAACGCGACCGGCTATCAGCTGACGCTCACCAACGGCAAGGATAACAACAGCGTCACCCGCTTTACCTACGGCGATACGGTAACGCCGTCGCTCTCCCGCATGAGTAAAGATACGCAGGGTCTGCAGAAGGTCAATAACGCGACCTTCAAGTATGCAGTTTCCGGTTCGGAAACACAGCAGGATTTGACCAATCCGCTGAATGTCGGCACTTACACGCTGTATGCTTATATAAACGGCGAAACCAAACCGGTTGCGGAAACTGAGTTTACCGTTGTTCAGCGTGCCGTTACGCTGCGCGTTGTCACTCCGAAGGACGGCGTTGATCAGACTCTGGTCAATCCGAGCACCCAGCTTTCTCTCACGGCAGACACGAAAAACATGACTGCTGATGAGATTAAAGCTCTGCACCTTGGCTATACCGCAGTCAACACCGCAGGCAATACGGTAACGCTCGAGCCGAAAATTGCGCCCAGCAACTACACGGTTTCCCCGTGCAAGACTACCGCTACCAGCGAAACGCTGTACAACAACTACGAATTTACCTTTATCCCCGGCGTTTACACGGTAAACGGCACGACTTACATCCTTACCCTCAAGGCTGAGGACTTCGGCGAAGGCGCAAACAGGCACTCTGTCGGTTCTGCGTCGATCATTACCGCAGGTCTGAATGCCGGCAAGGCGGATGACGGCAGTGCAATCTCCAGCTTTACCGCAGACACCGATGTTACCCTGACGGCTGTGCCGGATGCAGGTTATGCAGTCGATTACTGGACCTATGACGGCAAGGAAATCGAGGACAGCAAGGAGAAGAACTCGGTTACCATCAAGACCCTTGCAAAACCGGCATCTGTTTTGGTTTACTTCAAGACCACCAATACCAAACTGAATGCTTCCGTTCAGAATAAGCAGGGCGGTACACTCAAATGCACGGATGAAGATGGCTCCGAAAGCCTCAAGAACTTCCCGGCTTACATTGCCAGCGGTGCAAAGTTCAACTTCACCGCAACGCCGAACACCGGCTGGCACTTCAAGCAGTGGATTCTCGCGAAACGCGGTGCAAACAGTTATCCGTCCGGCACCCCGCACGATAACGGCTCCAACACGCTCTCTGTTGAGGTTGGCGTGCAGGATATTGATCTGGCTGCCGTATTCGAGCGCGACAGCTACACGCTGACACTGGACGGCGAAATCTCCGCAAGCTATCAGACGGTTGATCCGAACGATACCTCCAAGACGCTCACCAAGTCTCTCAAGAGCGGCGAAAGCGTCACCGGTGATACGGAAATTACGGTAGCGCCCAAGGCAGGCTATGCTGCAGCCACGGGCGAGACCTATCAGGTGAACGGCAAGGCCGTTGAAGCAGGAAAGCTCAACGCTGGCGGCAGCTATACCTTCCCCATCACCGAGAACACCAAGGTTTCGCTCAAGACCGACCGTGCCGCATTTGCGATTACCACACCGGAAATGGCGCATGGCACAATCATTGCAACCGTAGACGGCGAAGCTGTGGACGATCTGGCCAAGATTCCCGGCGGCAGCAAGGTTGTGCTGCAGGCACGCGCAGACCGCGGCTGGCATTTCAAGAACTGGGTTGTAAACGGTACTGCTCAGAATGAAGCTGCGGCAAAGACCAACGGCACTTACACCATCAGCGAACTGGCCGGCGATCTGTCCATCCACGCCGAATTTGCCCAGAGCGCTTCCTACACCGCCAAGGCCACCGCTGCAGCCGGCAACGGCACCGTAAAATACACGCTGTATGATATCTATGGTGAGGAAGTTGAGACCAAGGCTATGCCCGCAGAAGGCGTAACCATTTATAAGGATGAGGAAATCACCTTCCATGCAGCGCCGAAGACTGGCTATCAGGTTGAACAGTGGGAAGTAAACGGCAAAAAGACTGCCGGAAACTCCAAAACCAATCCGGAAGGCAAAATCCGTGCGGACAAGAATATTACTGCAACCGTATACTTTAAGGTTACGGCAAGCTATCAGCTTACTTTCGGCACCACTGATACGAACGGCCATCTGACCGCCAAGATTGACGACACCGCGATTAACTCTCAGACCAAGCAGCCGAACGGCAGTGTAATCACCTTCACTGCAGCACCAAACACCCAAAAGATGGTTGAAAAGTGGACGGTTACCCAAGGTACTATCTCCACTAAGGAAAACGATGCAGCTGTACAGGTTGATGGTGTAAATCTTGTCGATCCAATTTATATTCACACACTCGATGACAACCAGACCATCCGCGTTCACTTCACCGACCTTGTACAGTACGATGCCAAGATTTCCGGCACGAACGGCACCGGCAAATTCACCTACACCACGCCGATTCAGCCGAACGACACCGGTGCAGTCAACAGCGCATCCGCTCAGGTTCGCAAGAACGGCACGGTCAAGCTGACGCTCACACCGAGCGCAAACTGTGTCGGCACCGCCGAGGAAATCAAGTCCGAACTCCAGAAGGCGGCTCCGAATGCCGTTGTTTCCGTAACCGAGAAGGACGGCAGCTTTGAAGCCGTTATCCGCAACGTAACGGAAGCTCTGGCGGTCAACACCGACAATCTGTTCCACAAAACTTACGCAATTACGGCCGGCAAGGCCGAAAACGGCAGCGTTTCCGCTTCTGCGGCACGCGCCAAGGCCGGCGACAGGGTAACGCTCACCGCTGCACCCGCAAGCGGTTATCAGCTGAAAACCCTGACGCTGACACCAGAGACCGCACTCGACAAGACGGTTTCCGCGTCCACCCTGACCTACACCTTCACCATGCCGGCGAATGACGTTACTGTCACCGCGACCTTTGCCGTCAAGCCGAGCAGCGGCGGCGGCGCAGGCGGCGGCGGTGGAGCAGGCGGCGGCGCTGTTGCAGCGGCTCGTCCTCCATTACCGCACCGGACGGCACCAAGGTTCCCGCAACGGTTGAGGTAAAGAACGGCACCGCAGCGGTTTCCGCCGACAGCTCCAAGCTGACTGCGGTTTCCGGCAAGGATTCGCTGACGCTTGACCTGTCCGCAGATTCCACCGTACGCACGGTATCGCTCACCGGCGATGTGGTAGCTGCTCTCGCCGGTGCAAAGAACGGCGCAGCCCTTACCCTGCCGAGCGGCACGGTTGCACTCGACCGTGAAACGCTGACCGCACTCGGCAGCGCCGCACAGGCCGACGGTATGGCAAGTATTTCGATCGCTTCCGCTGACAAGTCCTCCCTGACGGACGCACAGCGCAAATACCTGCCGAAGAACGGCACCATCCTGAACATTTCTGCGCAGGTGCAGCCGAAAAACGGCACTACAACCCGCATTCATGCGCTGAACGGCACGGCTTCGATTTCTGTAGCATACAGCCTCAAGAGCGGCGAGAATGCCGCGCATCTGGTTGCATACTATCTTGCTGAGGACGGCTCGTTCGAGAAGCTGCCTGTCATTTATGATGCAGCGACCGGAAAGGCTACCTTTAAGACCACCCACTTCTCCACCTTCGTTATCACCCACGAGTACAGCAGCGACTTCTCCGATGTCAACCTGCGCAAGTGGTTCTACAACGAGGTCAACACTGCACTCGAGAACGGCTGGTTCAAGGGCCTGACCGCAACCAGGTTCGGTCCGGATGACGGCATGACCCGCGCAATGCTGGTTCAGGTGCTCTACCGCATAAGCGGCAGCAAGGCCGTTTCCACCGCACAGTTCACCGACGTGGCGGACGGCAAGTGGTACGCAGAAGCCATCGCATGGGCCTCCGAAAACGGCATTGTCAACGGCTTCACCGACGGCAGATTCCAGCCGGATACGCTGATCACCCGTCAGCAGCTGGCGGCCATCCTGTACCGCTACGATAACTATCGCGGTCATACGCCGCAGGGCAGCGCAGCACTCGATGGCTACGCAGACGCGGCTTCTGTCGAGTCGTGGGCTGCTGAAGCAATGAGCTGGGCGAACGGCAACGGTCTGGTAACCGGCGTTACTCCGACTACGCTCGTGCCGAACGGCACCGCAACCCGTGCTCAGGTAGCGGTTATCCTCAGCCGCTACACCGGCCAGTAATCCCATCCGATCCATACCACCCAGCGGATATGGTATGAACAACCGCCCTGCAAGGGCAGACAATACCGACAGCGCCTGAAAACGCACACAAGCGACACCAATCGAAATATGGTGTCGCTTGTTTTTTTGCTTCTCACACGGAATACGCTCACGCGAGAACGAATCGAACAGCCGCGGCAGAAATTCCATGCTCATATATCAGCTTCTCCGGCGTGATATACTCTGCCAACCGAATCGCAAGTATTTTCAGGCTCGCGGCTCATTATATCGTACATCATGTTCTATATTTGCATAATACTGTGCAAATTCGACTCATTTTGATTTACAACGTCGTTGCAGGGTGATATACTGAAATTACCATATAAGATGCGCCGGATTATGCTTTGAGGAGAATGCTATAATGACCATGAATGACCCGCTGCTCCGCACGGACAGCTATGCAAAAATCTTCCTGTACAACACCCATGAAACCGTTGCCTGTGTGCCGCGCCACACCATCCGCATGCGCGATAAAGTGCGCCCGGATAAGCTGCGCGAAGCCGTCGAGCAGGCACTGCTGCGCTTTCCGCACATGATGCTGACCGCCGAGCCGACCGAGACCGCGTTCCGCTACCGCCGAAACGTGCAGCCTGCCGTAGTGCTGCCGTTCGACGGCGTATCCACCCGCTACACCATCGGCTCCAAGGATACGAACGGATACTTATTTCTCGTCGGCTACCACGACAAGACCATCTATATGGAGTATCAGCACTCTATCTCGGATGGACGCGGATTCGAGGAGTTTATCCGCTGTGTACTGTTCCAGTACCTGAAAAACTGCGGTTTCCCGGTTGAGAATGACGGCTCTGTGCGCGGCATGGATACCCGCTGGTCTCCCGAAGAGAGCGCAAACGGCTACGAGCAGCTGGCAGACCGTGAATTTTCGCCGGATGGCATCTGGAAAAAGCCGGAGGCTGTTCATGCCCCCGAGGTACAGTGGGGCGCTGACGGCTCCGAGGTCGTCACCGAGGTGACGTTCCCGTTTTCTCAGCTGCACGATTACGCAAAGTCCATCGGCGTCAGTCCGCTGTCTGTACTGGCTCCGCTGATGATGAAAGCGTTTGATGATAAGTTCGGCGGAACGGACAAGCCGGTTATCGCGGAGATTCCGGTCGATCTGCGTCCGCTGCTGCCGACGCTTACCACGCGGTATTTTATTTGCTTTATCGATCTGCCGTATTTCCCGGAGTACCGCGATCTGCCGAATGACGAGGTGTTCCGGCGCACGAAGGCGTTTTTGAAGGATCAGATGCAGCGCGAACAGCTGCTCTATCGTGCAAAAGCCGCCGCAGACCGCTGTGAATTGCTGCATGAGGCAGACATGCCGCTCGCGGAGAAAATGCAGGCGGCACAGAAGGTCACGACTGATTTTGTGCTCGAGGACAGCTTTCTCATTACCAATGTCGGCCGGTTCGCCCTGCCGGAAAGCTGCCGTCCGTATGTACTCGATTACGGCGCAATCCTGCCGTGTGCTGTGCAGCCGTTTGCGCTGCTGATCTCGTCGTATGGAGATAAAATGAAACTGTCCGTTGCGCAGCGCGACCACGATATGCAGGTTGTCGAGGATTTGTGCGCCGGTCTGCGGCAGCTTGGCATCCAGCCTGAAACACTCAGCTATCCGTTTGTGGTGACACGGTATAACGGACTTGAGTGCGGGATGTAAGTTCAAAACTGTAATTTCAAAAGCAAAACGCTCAGCTACCAAACGATAGCTGAGCGTTTTGCTTTATCCAAGCCGCGCGACTGTGTAGCCGACATACAGACCGGCACCGGTCACAAGTGCATTCTCGTCCACATCGAAGCCGCCGTTATGGTTGGTGATCATCGTATGCGGCAAATCCGGATTGCCGGTGCCGAGATACGCATACGCGCCCGGCTTATACAGCTCAAACTCAGCAAAATTATCGCCGCTGAGCGACAGCTCACGGTCTGTGACAACGTGTCCTTCTCCGAGCAGCTCGTCCACGACCCGAGCAGCTTCTTCGCACACCTGCGGGTCATTGACGAGCGCAGCGGCAAAGTCCGTCCACTCGATTTCCGCCGTGCCGCCGTACAGCGCCGCAATGCTCTGCGCGGTCTCACTGACCTGTGCACGGACGCGGTCGCGGCTCTCCTGCGAAATGGTGCGCGTTGTGCCCTCCATTTCAGCAAATGCTGCCACGGCGTTGTAGGTCGTGCCTGCATTCAGCTTGCCGATACCGATGATGACCGGCTCGGTCGGTGAAGTGCGGCGCGTAACCAGTCCCTGCACTGCCACGACAATCTGGCTGGCGATGTACAGCGCATCTACGCCCAGATGCGGCGTGGAAACATGCGTGGACTTACCGTGCACGCGAATGCGGAAATGATCGACTGCGGCGTTGTTGATGCCCGGTTTGAGTCCTACCGTGCCTGCCTCCAAATCATACGCGGTATGCAGACCGAACACGCGCTCGGCACCATCCAGCACACCGGCTGCGACAAACGGCTTTGCACCTTTTCCGATTTCCTCTCCCGGCTGAAAGATAAGACGGACCTTTCCGCTGAACGCGTCTCTGTTCTCCGACAGGATTTTCGCGGCACCCAGAAGACAGGCAGCGTGCGCATCATGGCCGCAGGCGTGCATAACGCCTGCATTCTCCGAGCGATAGACGCACTCGTGCGTCTCCTCAATGGGCAGCGCGTCGATATCCGCACGCAGAACCAGCACTTTTCCGTTGTCCTTTGCGCCCTTCAGCGTGCCGAGCACGCCGGTTTCGCCTACGCGCGTGTGCGGAATGCCGAACTTGTCCAGTTCCTCCTCAATGCGCTGTGCCGTGCGGAATTCCTGCAGGCTCAGCTCCGGGTGCCGGTGAAATTCCCGACGGATGGATACGATGTAGTCCTTCGTTTCCGCTGCGGCTTTCTTTACATCCATGACGGCTTTTCCTCCTGTTTATCGGTGTTTCGGTTTGATCTTATCACGCAGACCTTCCAGACGGTTGAGTGCATCGAGCAGCGTCTCGTCCTTCTTGGCAAAATGCAGGCGAATCAGGTTGTTGACCGGCTCACGGAAGAAGCTCGATCCGGGAACCGCGCCTACGCCGACATAATGCGCCAGATCCTCGCAGAACGCAAGATCGCTCTCGTAGCCGAACTCGGCAATGTCGAGCAGAACATAGTACGCGCCCTGCGGGTCGGTGTGGGCAATCTTCAAATCGTCCAGACCCTTGAGGAACAGATCCTTTTTGTGCGTGTACTTGGCCTGCAAATCGTCATAGTAGTCCTGCCCCATCTTCAGGCCGGTAACGACAGCCTCCTGCAGGGGTGCTGCCGCGCCGACCGTCAGGAAATCATGCACCTTTTTCGCGCGGTCGATAATCTCCGGCGGCGCGATGATGTAGCCCAGCCGCCATCCGGTAACGGAATACGTCTTGGAGAGCGACGAGCACGACAGCGTGCGCTCCCACATTCCCGGCAGGGTGGCGAAATAGGTGTGCTTGTTCGGCGCGAACACGATATGCTCGTATACCTCGTCCGTGATAACATAGGTGTCGTACTTCTCGGCCAGCGCAGCGATGGTTTCCAGCTCCTCGCGGGTGAACACCTTGCCGCACGGATTGGACGGGTTGCACAGGATGATGGCCTTCGGGTGCTGACGGAACGCGTCCTCAAGCACATTTGCGTCAAAGTGGAAATCCGGCGGCACGAGCGGCACATAGATCGGCTCTGCGCCGGACAGGATGGTATCCGCACCGTAGTTCTCGTAAAACGGGGAGAAAATGATAACCTTGTCGCCCGGATTGGTGACTGTCATCATCGCAGCCATCATCGCCTCGGTGCTGCCGCAGGTCGTGACAATTTCGGTGTTCGGGTCGATCCTGCGGCCCATGAAATAGGTCTGCTTGGCGGCCAGCGCCTCGCGGAAGTTCTGCGAACCCCATGTGATCGAATACTGGTGATAGTCTTCGTAGGCCACCTGCGCCAGACGGTCGAGCAGCTCTTTCGGCGGCTCAAAGTCCGGGAAACCCTGCGACAGGTTTACCGCGTCATACTGCATGGAAACGCGCGTCATGCGGCGGATGACCGAGTCTGTAAAGCCGGCGGTGCGTTCAGATAAGCTCTGCATGGTTATTTTCCTCCCACAATGTAAGATTTCTGGTCGTTCAGTGTATGTTTCGGGTCGAGAGCGGTCTTGATCGTGTTCATCACGGCAAGATTGTCCTCCGCAGTTTCCCGCAAGAAGTACGACCGCTTGGAAATGCCGATGCCGTGCTCACCCGAGGCTACGCCGCCGTAGGAATACGCCTTAGCGTAAGCCTGCTCCATGTTTTCGTGCAGCTCGCGCTCCCATGTCTGCTGGTCGCGGCCGTCGCGCACCACACAGAGATGTACGTTGCCGTCACCCGCATGACCGAACGCGATCATACGCACGCCCGAGAATGCTTCCAGCTCGTTGATGTAACGTACAAAGTCCGCCGTGTGGCTGATCGGCACGACAATGTCCACCGGCTCCTGCTCGGACACGGCCTCGACCGCCATGACGAGCGCACCGCGCACCTTCCAGATGTCCACCGCCTGCTCAGCGCTGCGCAGCACGATGTAGTCGATGGCACCGTTGTCAAGTGCAAGGCGACGCACGCGCTCGATATTCGCGTTGACCTCGCTCTCGTGGCCGTCAAACGTCAGCAGGATGTATGAACCGGCATCCGGGCGCGGATATTGCACGCCGGAAAAGCTCTCGCCGAGCGCGACCACCTTGCGCTCCATGAACTCGACTGCGGTCGGGTTGGCGTTCGCCTGCAGGATGGTCAGCACGCTGCGGATGCCCGTGCCGAGGTCAGCAAACGGCACGAGCACGCTCACCGTGGTCTCCGGCTTGGGAAGAAGGCGCAGCAGGCACTTGGTAATAACGGCCAGCGTGCCCTCCGAGCCGATGAGCAGGTGCTTGAGCGACAGTCCGCTCGCGTCCTTCACCTGCTTGCCGCCGACTTGCAGCACCGTGCCGTCCGCAAGAACGACCTCCAGTCCGCGCACATAATCGCGTGTTACGCCGTACTTGACCGCACGCATGCCGCCCGCATTGGTGCTGATGTTGCCGCCGATGCTCGAGGCCTTTTCGCCCGGGTCAGGCGGGTAAAACAGACCGTGCTCCTCAACATAGGCCTGCAGATCTTTGAGCAGCATGCCCGGCTCGACGGTGACCGTCATCGTGTCGCGGTCCAGCTCGAGCACGCGGTTCATGCGGGATACATCCAGAATGATACCACCGAACAGCGGAATTGTCGAGCCTACCAGATTGGTGCCCGCGCCGCGCGGCGTGACCGGGATGGCGTTTTCGTTGGCGTACCGGAGCACGCCGCTAACCTCCTCGGTCGAGCGCGCGAACACGAGCGCGTCTGCCGTGCCGGTGCGGCGGCCGAGCGCATCGCTCAGGTATTCCGCCGGAATATTTTCTGCGAAAAGCAGACGGTCTTCATCCGAAATGATATTCTGCAAAGCCTGTTTGCTTACTTCCATTGCTGTTTCCTCCTGCCAATTCCTGTCGCGAAACTACAGTTTCGCCGACAAGAGGAACGGACCGTGGGCCGTTCCAAAGTCGTCCGAAAGTTCCTATACAGAAACTTTCTCCCTCCAGAAGTTCAAAAAGGGTGATACATGCTCCCCCTTTTTGAGCATTTGCAGAGCAAATGCTATTCCATGCGCGCTGCCGCGCGAAACGCTTCAATACAGCACATGCAGAAAAAAGACTTCCATGCACAGTGATAGCACATGGAAGCCACTTTTTACGCGTTATTCTGTCGGTTCTGCTCCGGTGCGAGCGGCAGGGTGAACTCAAACTCGGTTTCGCCGCCGCCCGAGCGGACGGAGATCTCGCCGCCGTGCAGGTTGATGATGTTCTTCACAATATACAGGCCGAGACCCGCGCCGGTCTTATCCATCGAGCGCGAACGGTCGGTCTTGTAGAAGCGGTCGAACACATGCGGCAGATCCTCCGCCGAAATGCCGATGCCGGTGTTGCTGATGGCGAATACGCACAGTTGTCCCTCCTGATGGACCTTCAGCCTCAGCGTACCGCCGTCCTCGATGAACTTTACCGCGTTATCGGTCAGGTTGTACACCGCTCGGTACAGGTGGTCGCGGTCGCCCATGACGGTCAGCCGTTCCTCGAGGTCGCACTGCACATCCAGCTTCTTTTTCTCAATCTTCTGCTCGAACGAGAGCAGGATCTGCGCTGTCATTTCGGTAAAGTCGAACGGCGCCGGACTGAGGATTAGCTCGCCGGACTGAATTTTGGCGGCATCCAGCATGCGGTTTACCATGCGGGACAGACGTTTGGTCTCCTCCGCGATGATCTTCAGATACTTGTCGCGCTGGTCGAGCGGAATCGTGCCGTCGATCATGCCGTCCACAAAGCCGCCGATGGTCGTCATCGGGGTCTTGAACTCGTGGCTGACATTGGAAATAAAGCCTCGAGTCAGCTCCTCGAGCTGGTCAAGGTCGCGCGCCATGTTGTTGAACGAGACCGCCAGCTCGTCAATCTCGTAGCAGCGGTTGTCCTCGGGCACACGCACATCGAAGTTGCCGCCCGCAAATTCCTTGGCGGCGGCGGCAATCGTCTTGAGCGGACGCGTGACGTGCTGAGAGATCATGAACGAAATCACCAGCATAACGACCAGCGTCACCAACATGATGAGCACGAGCGTCTGCGTGGAGTGGCGCACCACGCCTGCCGAATTCGGGTCCTGCGTGGAGACGAAGATCATCAAATCCGCATCGCCGTTATCATCCTTGACGCAGGTGCCCACCGTGTAAAACGAGGACTCACTCAGCACGCCAAGCGACCCGACAGATGCATAACTGCCGTTTTTGTGCATCTCCGCAACCACTTCAGCTGAGATATGATAGCCGGGCAGCGTGTAGGTCGTGCCGTCCGGCTTGGCACCCATTTCAATATTGCCGTCCGCGTCCGTGATGAGCACGGTCAGCTCATCCTCCTTGGCCACGCGCGCGATGGACAGCATGTAAATCTGACGGATCACGTCGGAGTCCGTGCCCTCGAGCAGCTTGCTCTGCTCGGCAAGGCTCTGCACGGTCGTGCGCAGCTCGGTCTGCTTGGCGTGCAGCGCGTAGCTGCTCATCTGGTAGCAGAACACCACGCCGGCCAGTGCAAACGCGCACACGATCAAAACCAGATGGGCCACATAGTCCTTGAAGAAAAAACTGCGTCTGCCCATGGCTTACTCCTTGGTCTCAAACTTGTAGCCGACACCCCATACGGTTTTCAGCTCCCACTTGTCCGAAACGCCCTCCAGCTTTTCGCGCAGACGCTTGACGTGTACATCAACCGTTCTCGTGTCACCGAAATAGTCAAAGCCCCAGACATCGTCGAGCAGCTGTGCGCGGGTGAACACGCGGTTCGGGCTGGACGCGAGGAAGTACAGCAGCTCGATCTCCTTCGGCGGTGCGTCCACGCGCTTACCCTTGATGACCAGATCGTACGCCTGCTTGTCGATCACCAGGTTGTCGAACGACAGCTTCTCGGGCGCATCATCCGGCGCCATGCGGCGGAACACCGCACGCACGCGCGCGATGACCTCCGGCATTTCGAGCGGCTTGACGATGTAGTCGTCCGCGCCCATCTCCAGACCGGAAACGCGGTCTGCGGTCTCGCCTTTGGCCGTCAGCATGATGATCGGCACATCGCTCTCCGCGCGGATCTCCCTGCAGACCGCCCAGCCGTCCATCACCGGCATCATCACGTCGAGCAGCAGCATGTCCGGCTTGTCCGACTTCCACTTTTTGATGCCCTCCACGCCGTTTTCCGCCTCGAGCACCGTGTAGCCTTCGCGCTCCAGATACAGGCGCAGCAGCTCACGGATGTTGGCCTCGTCCTCTACGATCAATATCTTCTTGGGCATAGTTCTCCCCTGCTTTCCCAGTTTAATCTGATTCTATTATAGCGCGTTTTTGAGGAAAAAGCATTAACAATCTGTAAAACACCGCTTTGCACCCGACATTTCCTGTGCTATACTGAATATATCACCCCAAAGGAGAATTCTTATGTCACAGACGGTAGAAATGCACATTATTGCGCGGATACGCAGCGATTTCCCCACCAAATTCGGCATTCCGCGGCAGAGCGGACTGGCGGACGTACCGGCACGCATTGTATTCGAGCCGGAATACCGCAACGCGGATGCGCTGCGCGGCATAGAGGGCTTCTCGCACCTGTGGCTGATCTGGCAGTTTTCGGCAGCCGTGCGCGACGGCTGGTCCCCGACCGTGCGCCCGCCCAAGCTGGGCGGCAACAAGCGCATCGGCGTATTCGCTACGCGCTCACCGTTCCGGCCGAACGAGATCGGACTGTCCTCGGTGCGGCTTGACCGCGTGGAGCTCAACACGCCGGACGGCCCGGTGCTGCACATTTCGGGCGCGGACCTGATGGACGGCACGCCGATCTTCGACATCAAGCCGTACCTTGCGTACACGGATTCGCATCCGGAGGCACGCGGCGGTTTTGCGCTCACGACCGACGCGGTGCGCGTGGACTGTCCGGCGCAGCTGCTCGAAAAGCTGCCCGAGGAGCGGCGGCAAACGCTGCTGAACGTACTCGCACAGGACCCCCGACCGGGGTATCAGCACGAGCCGGGCCGCGTGTACGGCTTCCCGTTTGCGGGATTCGAGGTCAAATTCACTGTGGAAGGTGACTTGCTGACCGTTCGGCAAATCGAGAGTCGCTAACTATTCTGCGGTAAAATTTACGCGGTTCACGTTCCCCGTCTATTCCGTGCCGAAAACAAAAAAAAATCACCGAAACGATTTGTTTCGGTGATTTTCTTTTACGTTTTATTAGAGGCCGGTCGGAGTGATCTTCTCGAAGTCCTCCAGCGTGCCGCCATTCATGAAGCAGTCGATGATCTGCTTGCCGAGCGGCTCAAGCTCCGGCGTATCGAACTTCGCCAGCTCCTTGCGGAAGAAGTCGGTCAGGATCTTTGCGCCTGCATCGTAGCCGTCGGTGCCTACGCGGTCCTGCGTATCAACGCGCAGGAACTTAGAGCGGATCTTCTGGCCGTCGATGGTCAGATCCTTCATCGCGTAGCCGAGCAGCGGGCAGCGTGCCGGCTCAAGGTGCTCGCGGCGGATCTTTGCGCCGCCGTGGCGTGCCAGATACTCACGGGAGATCCACTCAGCCGCAAAGCCGACCTTGTAAACGCCGATGTGCTGGTTCGGGATCAGGACGTAGCGGGTGTTCGGGCTGTCCACGATCTGGTGCAGCAGCAGGTTGGCCTGCTTTACGCGCTTGCCGGTTGCAAACGGCCAGTAGGAACCAACGCCCTCGCTCTTCAGCTCGTTGCCGGTTACGATAGACGGGTTATTGAAGCCGCGCGGTGCGATCAGGCGCCACAGCCAAGCCAGTGCCGGCGGAATGATATGCAGCATACCCATGATGCCGTAGTTCGGGTTATCGCGGGTGGAGGGGGGCATACGAACGCCGAAAGAGCGTACGTCTACTTCTACCGGCTCCTTGACGATGTTCGGAACATCCCAGCGCGGCACGATGGCACGCGGGTTGGAGCACGGCTTGCCGTTGGAATCCAGCGTGTGCTCCCAAATCAGCAGGGTTGCACCCGGATGGCCTTCCATGTTGAAGAAGCACAGCGGCTCCTTCGGTTCGGTGCAGATGCGCTCGTAAACCGGATCGCAGCCGTAGTGGGTTACGCCGTCCATGCGGAGGAACCAGCCGTCCTCACCGTCAACGAGTACCAGCTTGCCGGAGTTGTTCTGCACGCCCGGATAGCAGGTAGCCATATCGTCGCACACCGGCTCGATCTTGCAGGTGGAGCTGATATGCAGGTAGGTCTTTTCGCCCGTTACCGTGTTGGTAGAGAGCAGCACCTCGCCGTCCGGCTCGCGGGCGATATCCTGCAGCATCTCGCTCTTGCCGCCGCCGGAAGCGCCCTCGTGCATGATGACCAGCTCGTTCTCGTACGGGGTGATCAGACGGCCTGCGGAAGTATGGCAGGTGGTCCAGCCCTCCTGCTCGCCAATGTCGAGCAGTACGGAGTAAACACCCTTCTTGGCAGACGGGCCCGGATACAGGTTATAGGAGAATACCTCATGGCAGTCATCCAGACGGTTGTGAACAACGACCTGCTTGCCGTCGAAGTGGGTGTGACGGAACGGAGGTGCAACATAGATGATCGCACGCGGCTTGTAGCCCTCGGTCTCCTCTGCGCTTACAAAGCCCTGCAGATGTGCCAGCGCAAATGCGAAGAACGCGCACTGCTTCGGGCATACGAGCATGGAACCGTAGCCGTACTGGTTGCCGCCGGAATTAAACGGCATGAGGATCAGCTCCTGCGTCTTGAACCAGTCCATGGTCTCGCGGCGCAGCTTGTCGAACTTGTAGCCGTACACATCCGCGAAGCGCTTCTTATCGGTCGGCTTGTCGTCTGCGATGCGCATGCAGTCCGGCTCGCGGCGGCGCATATAATCCTCTACAAAGTTAACGGATGCACCGTTCTTGCAGCGTACAACGTCAGCTTCCTTGATCTGGCCCTTGCCCGGTACATCGAATACAACGTCGTACACGTCGGCATGTTCCGGACCGAATACCATGTCGTACAGTTCCGCCTTGCTGGTGGGAACAAATACGCCCTTGCAGTTCTCGATGACATCGGTCAATTCATCGGTAAAGGTGAATTTGGTGAGCAATGAGTTCATCTGTATCATTTCCTCCTTAAGCACCGCGGAGTCCCTCTGCCACGGTATGCTGTACGGGCGGTTAAATCGATAAGGCGGCTGCCTTTGTTCTTTAACCGTTGCCCCATTGTCTTTCGAGTATAGCATACCGCAAAACCCACCCCTCCGTCAACTGTGATTTTGCTTTTTTTGCAAGTTGAATTGCAAGTTCTTGCAAAATGTACAAAACCTGAGGGATTTCTCACTGTTTTCCTGACACGGTCACTTGTCCGCCGATAGAACTTTTTGTAAAAACGTTTCCGCATGGCAAAATCCGTTTCACAATGCGCAATCGTGTATCAAAAGTGCGATACTGTGCATCTGCGTACACTTTATCTCACATTCCAGCGCTCCCACACACGGGTGACGGAATTGCATTTTCCGTTTCTTGTAATATCGAACAGCGCACCGGAAACTGCACAGTCGCCCTCAGCTGTCTTGAAATACTCGGTCAGGTCACCGCGAAACATGGCGATAGACTGCTCCACGCGCACGCCGAGCACGGACACGATCGGGCCGGTCATGCCGATATCCGTGATATAACCGGTGCCCTTGGGATTGACGCGCTCATCCGCGGTCTGCACATGCGTGTGCGTGCCCCAGACAGCCGCCGCGCGGCCATCGAGGTAATAGCCCATAGCCAGCTTTTCGCTCGTGGCGTTCGCGTGGATTTCGGCAAGCGCCACGTCGTACATGCCCTCGTTTTCCTTGAGGATGCGGTCTGCACACAGGAACGGATTGTCCGGGCCGTATTTCATGTCGCAGCGGCCGATCAGGTTCATGACGAGCAGGCGCATGCCCTGCGGGCCGTCATAAATGCCCCAGCCCCGGCCGGGGCTTTGCGGCGCAAGATTGGCCGGACGGAGAACATCCGAACGGCTGTCCAGATACGGCACGATCTGCTGCTTGCCGAACACATGGTTGCCGAGCGTGATCACGTCCGCGCCGGCGGCAAAAATATCATCCGCCTGACGCGGGAGAACGCCGTTGCCGGCCGCATTTTCGCCGTTTACGATGATGAAATCCGCGCCGGTGTCGCGCTTGATGCGGCGGAGAAGGCCGTGAAGCGCGTCGATACCCGCCTCACCGACCACATCGCCGATGACTAATAGTTTCATGGATTACCTCTTTCTATCATTGCTGCAAGCCGTTGATTGGTTCCGCTGGATTCAGCGAGGAGTGTGCCGCCGCTGCGGCGGGGGGGGGCCGCCCCCCCCCGCGGGGGGGGCGCGTCTATTATA
>OBXA01000599.1_pt1 | contig 27408 bp, 28 predicted proteins | sample 1538121 | NCBI WGS metagenome assembly OBXA01 (sample SAMEA2580133, study PRJEB22360) | human gut metagenome | biome: human gut; feature: human-associated habitat; material: faeces | place: Denmark | collected 2008/2010 | reverse complement strand
CTGAACAAGAAGCCTTATCTATTGTTTCCTTCAAGGACTGAGAGGCCGCTTCCCCAGTTAATAAATTAACCCCCAATTTAAATTTATAATATGATATCTCCGCTTTTCACACCCGTATTCATATCATAAGCTTCAATAATATTTCCGCTGATCACATACAGCGTATCTTCTATATAGATTCCCCGGATTCCCTGAGATGTATTTCCATTGACTTCTTCTTGCAGGATTGTCTCAAATTTCCTGTCTGTCCGGTTGTATGTCAGCAGATAATAGCTTTCCCCATTCTGGCTGTAACCGGATAATCCGATTACGTTTTTCTCCGGATCGGCAAGCACCGATTTATAATCATATGCCGCATGGCTTCCGTACAGATCATCCAGCACAAGTGTAGATTCTTCTTTTACATCTGACCGGTCAGTTATATCGAACATTGTTATTTTTACTCCTTCTGCCACGCCGGATTCTTCATCGGTTGACATTCCGATACCGAGCAGTCTGTCTTCTCCATAGAAATGCAGGTATTCGGAAAATCCCGGAATCTTTAATTTACCGAGAATCTTTGGCTTCTCCGGATCGGACAGGTCTACACTGAATAACGGATCGACCTGCTCATATGTCACAAAATATCCGGATTCGCCCATGAACCTTGCAGAATAGATGGTTTCGCCTTTTGCCAGATTTTCGATGGTACTGATCTTATCCAGTTTCTTATCCAGTATCGTCACCAGATTTTCGTCATTATTTGTCGTGAATAATCTTAAATTGCCCTTGTATTCATCCAGCGAAAAGGTATCATTCAGATAACCTTTTACTTTTCCCTGTGCTGCTGCCTTTAATTTTCCCTTATTATAAGAAATTTTTCTAAGTGTTGTCACAGTCTGATTGTCCTGCTGCCACCCTGATTCATAATAGTAAATATTTTTTTTGCTGACATACATCTGACCGCCTTCAGATAGGATCGCTTTATGATCTGCCGTTTCATCCGGTTTACTGATATCCACGGAACTGATCACTTCGTACATCATTCCACAGTTTTCCGGAGGCAGGCAGATACTGCTTTGGCTCATTGCTTTGTCATTCACCATCGGTACATAGGTGACCGGTTTATCTTTAACCACATTACTTCCTGTATAATACTCACTGAACAGATACAGGTATCCGTCTGCCATGCGCGATGAATTGTAAGTACCGCTCTGTGTTACTTCACCTTCTTTTACCGGCTTTTTGATATCACTGATGTCATAGGTGACTGCCGCAGTTTTTGTCTGTTGCCGGACAGCTGTACCGACCTGCTTTTTATTGTCTGCATCTGTACATTCTTTCTGACATACCGCCACCAGTTTCTTCTGGTCTGTATTTATATAAAACTCCTGGATCGCATATTCTTTTTCCAATGTGATCTCACTGTATTTTTTCAGTTGCCCTTTCCCTGCATCTACGATGTCGATCGTCCGGCCATTATCTTCCCGTACATACAGATACGTTCCATCTGTTTTTGCAATATCTCCTTCATCTACACCGGACTGCCGGACATTGGTCTGCGAATACCCGCCATCTGCGTCCACTGCTGCCGCTGATGTCTCATTCCCACTGCCTGTATCCGCTGCTGCCGATGTCTCATTTCCACTTCTTGCATACATTGCAATTCCTTCGTTACCTTGCGACCGTTTGATATATTTATAGATTTCATCATAACTTTCGGCTATCCTGATCTTCCTGCTGCCGCTGATCTTCCTTTCTGCATTATCTGCTGACACCCCTTTAGAGTCTATCATTCCATGATGCAGGCTTCCATACTGCCACACTATGATTCCCGTCACAACTGCTACACAGGCTGCTGCAAGTCCGATCCGGTATGAATGAAAATGTTTCTTCTGCTTTTTCCCTTTTAGTAACCGATCTATATTTTCCGGTCTCAGACTGTCCGGTACCTCTGTGTTTTCTGACAATCGTGCAATCTGATCCACCATATCCTGTTCGCAGTATCCGTTCTGCTTTTTTTCCTGTTCATTCTCACGCCGCATACACTTCTCACTCCTTTCTTCCCTGCTCTGTTTCTCCGTAACTGCCTAACACACATTCCATCTTTTTAAGTGCCCGGCTCCGCTTCGATCGTACCGTGTTCGGATTCAGCCGCATCATTTCCCCGATCTCCTGACTGCAATACCCGCCGAATACGGATAATCCGACTAATATCTGTTCTTCTTCCGATAACACGAAGAATGCTTTCCTGACGTCCATTGCCAGATCATAATCCGGTACAACCGGCTGTTCCGGAAGTTCTTCCTCTCTTCCCGGCTCTTCTTTTAATGCCTTCTTCAATCTCTTCTTACATTTATTCGTCAGAATTGTAAATATCCAGCTGCGGAATGCTTCTTCTTTTTTTAATTTATGTATGTTCTCGTATGCCGCAACAACCGCCTCGCTCACTGCATCCTCCGCTTCCTGTGGATTCTTCATCAGGCACAGTGCGTAATGGTACAGATCACGGTAAACCGTTTCATACATTTCCGAGAACCTTTTTACACTGCATATCATATCGTAACCTCCCTCAGATATGAATCTGTTATTACTATTTTTAATCTTCCGGTAATTATTATAAATCCTATATAAATAAGAGTCATTTCCTACTCACATTGTTGCAGGTATTTTATCATATTATACAAGAATTTTCCTTATTTAGGCAGTGTCTGCATCTCCGAATAAGGAAAAACAGCAGGAAATCCGTGATTTCCTGCTGTATACATAAGTCCGAATGTCAGATCAAAATTTTCCAAAACAAAACGGTACTAAAAATAAAACATATTATCCTCTATAATAATTGATCAGACATCCTTTCAGGATGATCTCTCTTTCTGCATCGGTCATATCACCAAGCTTCAGCGTGATCTCTTTCAGAGAATCTCCAACCACATAAGCCTTGATCTCGGCATTCTTATCTTCCACTGCTTTTCTGATCTCCGGCACGAAGATATAGTCGCCGTTACGGAAGCTTAAGTTCTCGTGATCTTCCTCCGTAATAAAAGGAAGCATACCCCAGTTGATCAGGTTCGAACGATATCTCTTGGTTGCATATTCGTTCGCAATATTTGCCCAGCCGCCGAGTACCTTCTGACAGGATGCTGCCTGCTCTCTTGCAGAACCATCTCCCGGTTTTACTGCAAAGATCGTGCTTCCGATTCCGAGATTACCTTTTCCTGTCTCCGGATATGTCTCGTGGATCTTATCCATAACCGGTTTCAGTTCATCTAATACTTCTAACGGACACTGTCCTGCTTCAATTGCTTTCTCAGCTTTCTGTACTTCCTTCGCACGGCCTACATAAGCAGGATCTTTTCTGGACAATGCAAATTCTGCAAGTCCCAGAGGGTTGGATCTGTAAGAAGAGGTCTCACCGGATGGAATCAGTTCATCTGTTGTGGTGACCGGATCATGGATCTCAGATACCACTTTCAGAAGTAAGTTTTCCGGAAGTGCTGCCATTGCAGGCCAGTCTTTGATATTTGGTCCGAACTTGATCTCTACCGATGGATCTGCTACACCATGGCTGTCGAAGACACGGTTCGCATAAATGTTCTTATCAAAATGATAAGTCTGTCCTTTATATTCCACATCCAGGTCAGTTGCAGGTGTAAGGAATCCCTTATTCGCTGCTGTTGCTGCGATGGAACGTGCATCCATAAGTGCAACCGATGCGATCTGTCCGCTCTGAAGTTTGGATCCTTCACGGTTCGGGAAGTTTCTGGTTGAGTGACGGATCGAGAATGCGTTGTTTGCAGGGGTATCTCCGGCACCGAAGCATGGTCCGCAGAATGCCGTCTTCACGATCGTTCCTGCTTCCATAAGGTCAGCAACTGCTCCGTTCTTCACAAGTTCCATGTAGATCGGTGTACTTGCAGGATATACACTGAATGTAAACTCATCGGAACCGATATAATGTCCTTTGATGATATCTGCTGCTGCACAGATATTTTCAAATCCGCCGCCGGCACATCCTGCGATGATTCCCTGATCCACATATAACTGCCCATTTACAATCTTATCCTGCAGAGAATAGTCAACTGCTCCGTCGAGACTTACCAGTGCTTTCTGTTCTACATCATGAAGGATGTCTTTTAAGTTGGTTCTCACTTCATCGATCGTGTATACATTAGACGGATGGAATGGCATTGCGATCATTGGTTTGATCTCACTTAAGTTTACATATACCATACCGTCATAGTAAGCAACATCTCCCGGGTTGAGTTCTTTGTAATCTTCACTTCTTCCATGAATGTCATAGAATTCTTTGATCTTATCATCGGTCTTCCAGATGGATGACAGGCAGGTCGTCTCTGTCGTCATAACATCGATACCGATACGGAAGTCCGCACTTAACTTACTCACACCAGGTCCTACGAATTCCATCACTTTATTGTTAACATAGCCATTGCCGAATGTCGCACCGATGATCGCAAGTGCCACGTCCTGTGGTCCGACACCTTTCATCGGCTCGCCATCTAAGTAGATTCCGACTACCCCCGGCATCTTAATATCATATGTCTTATTCAGAAGCTGTTTTACAAGCTCCGGTCCTCCTTCTCCCATAGCCATGGTTCCAAGTGCACCATAACGTGTGTGGCTGTCTGATCCTAAGATCATCTTACCGCCGCCAGCCAGCATCTCACGGGCAAACTGGTGGATGACTGCCTGATGAGGCGGTACATAGACTCCGCCATATTTTTTCGCGCAAGTGAGACCGAACATGTGATCATCTTCGTTGATCGTTCCTCCGACTGCACAAAGAGAGTTATGACAGTTCGTAAGTACATAAGGGATCGGAAATTTTTCAAGCCCTGAAGCCCTGGCTGTCTGAATAATTCCAACGAATGTAATGTCATGAGATGTCAGCTTATCGAATTTGATCTGCAGACGCTCCATATTTCCCGAGGTGTTATGCGCTGCCAGAATGTTATATGCCATTGTATTCTTTGCAGCTTCCTGTGGAGTCACATCTTTACCTGTTTTTGCAGCAACTGCTTCTTTTTCTTCCACAATCTCTGTTCCATTCAGTAAATAGACTCCCTTGTCATATAATTTCAGCATGTTTTGTCCTCCTACTATCGTATTATGAATATATTAAAATGTCTGAGTCCAGACATCTGCTAACCTGATTATTCTTTCATATATTTCATATGGTCTGCTACCATCATGGCAATCTTGAATGTCAGTGCATCGTCAAATACACGCACATCCAGTCCTGTTTTCTTCTGAATCTTCTCCAAACGGTACACCAGTGTATTTCTGTGCACATACAGACGCCTTGCCGTCTCTGATATATTCAGGTTATTATCGAAGAATGTATAAACAGTCGTCAGTTCTTCTTCTTCGAAAATATCTGCCTTGCCAGCTTCGAATACTTCATTCAGGAACATCTCGCAGAGTGATGCCGGAAGCTGATGGATCAGCCGTCCGATTCCGAGTTCATTGTATGCAAGGATCTTCTTCTCTGTATAAAACACTCTTCCGACTTCCAAAGCCATATCTGCTTCTTTGTATGATCTGGATACATCCTTTAATTCTTCTACAATTGTTCCATATGCCGCTCTTACACTTACCATGGCTTCCATATTCAGCGTCGTGACCAGCTCTTTGGCGATCTGTTCTACCTGCGGATAGCTGTCGGTAGACTGCAGTGACTTCACAAGAATAATATGTTTTTCATCAATTGCCGTTACGAAATCCTTTGTTCCCGTCGCATACAGACCTTTCAGAGTTTCCTGTACCAGGACATCTCCTTCATTCTTCGGTTCGATCACGAATACGACTCTCTTAAGTTCTGCCGGAATCTTCATCTTCTTTGCCTGATTATAGATATCAACCAAAAGCAGATTATCCAGAAGCAGATTCTGAATAAACCGGTTCTTATCCATCCGTTCTTTGTATACATAAAGAAGATTCCGAAGCTGACTGGCTCCCATACGTCCTGCCAGTTCCATGCCGTCTGCATTTCCATGCAGCATCAATACATATACCGGATCACTGTCTTCATAGATGCGGAACATTCCCATCTCATCTAAGATCATCTCTTCCGGTTCTTCTTCGTCATCACGGAAATCCTGGATCTGGATCTCATACCCGGTCAGAGTCTCATTCGTCCTTACGAGACAGAATCCCTGCATATCCCATATTGCACAGTCAAATCCTGTAATCTCCCTGATATCCTGTGCTGTTTTGTGTAATATCTGATTTGATAACACGCATTGTCCTCCATTTCCTATCCGCAATGCTGTTCTTCGTGTTCTTTTGCATACTTGTATACATTTTAGCACGCTAACGAACTGCATTACGAATACATTATAACAGATAATCATGCTTTAACAAAGCAAAATTTTATTGTCTGCGAAAAAAACGAAAAGACCGGACGCTTTCTTACGCCCGGTCCTCTTATATTCATCTGTTTTTTACGATAATTGCGGCTCTTATATCAAGCCTTCATTACAGACTAGTTTGTGATTGTAACCTGTGTCTCTTTATCAAAGATATGGATCTTCTCAGCATCCAGAGCAAATTTAACAGTATCACCTGTTCTTGCTGTTGTTCTAGGATCCACTCTTGCTGTCATGCTTGATCCTTCATAATCGAAGTATAAGAATACTTCTGCACCGAGCATCTCATATACACGGATCTTTGCTTCGATTACTGTATTTGGAGAAGCTTCGATGAACATCTGCTCATCGTGCACGTCTTCCGGACGGATTCCGAGAACAACTGTCTTTCCTTCATATCCGCCATCGATCAGCTTCTTAGCTTTTGCCGGTGGAAGCTCGATCTCTGAAGGTCCTGCTACCAGGTATACTTTATTTCCGACTACTTTACATTTCGCATCAACAAAGTTCATCTGTGGTGATCCGATGAATCCGGCTACGAACTGGTTGCATGGAGAATCGTACAGGGTCTGTGGTGTATCTACCTGCTGAACAATACCTGCGTTCATAACTACGATTCTGGTTCCCAGTGTCATAGCTTCTGTCTGGTCATGTGTTACATAGATGATGGTTGTACCTAATCTCTGGTGCAGTTTAGAGATCTCGATACGCATCTGTCCACGGAGTTTTGCATCCAGGTTTGAAAGAGGCTCGTCCATAAGGAATACCTTTGGATCACGAACGATTGCACGTCCCATAGCAACACGCTGTCTCTGTCCACCGGAAAGAGCTTTTGGTTTACGGTCAAGCAGTGGTTCCAGATCCAGGATCTTAGCTGCCTCACGAACCATTTTGTCGATCTGGTCCTTTGGTACTTTTCTTAACTTCAGACCAAATGCCATGTTGTCATATACTGTCATATGTGGATACAGAGCGTAGTTCTGGAATACCATTGCGATATCTCTGTCTTTTGGCTCTACGTCATTTACTACTTTGTCCCCGATCTTCAGTTCTCCGGAAGTAATATCTTCCAGACCGGCGATCATACGGAGTGTTGTAGATTTACCACATCCGGATGGTCCTACGAAAATGATAAATTCTTTATCTTCAATCTCAAGGTTGAAGTCTTTTACTGCTTCAAATCCATTTGGATAAGTTTTGTTAATGTGTTTTAATGATAAACTTGCCATTGTTATAATCCTCCTGATTTATAATCGTTTTATTTCATTTTGTTACCTGTTTCGTTCTGATAAAAAGTATATAAAAAAAGTTCAACCTGGGTAATACCCAAGTTGAACAATCTTTTTTTCATTTTCTATACAAGTTGACGAACGGAACGTTATTTAAGGTCAAGGTGTCTGTAACAGTGCCTGATAGACGTCTCTTTTCCCTATGCCTCTGTCCTTTGCCACCTGTTTCATCGCGGATTTCTTATCCATGCCCTGTCCGAGATAGAGTTCCATATGCTCTTCCATGCTCATCTCTTCCCATCTGGCTTTTTCTTCACTCCGGATCTCTTCCCTGCTTTTTCCTTCGATCACCATGACGCATTCTCCCTTCGGCTCTTGTACGTCATAATATGCCAGTGCGTCTTCTATCGTTGTTGCAAATACCGTCTCATGCTTCTTCGTCAGTTCCCGGCAGATGCTGATGCGTCTGTTACCAAGCGTCTCCCGAAGCGTCTTCAACGTGCGGACCAGTCTGTGCGGTGCTTCGTAGATCACCATTGTTCTTGTCTCATCTTTCAGTTCATTCAAGACAGCCTGTCTCTCCTTCTTATCCGTCGGAAGAAATGCTTCAAATGCGAATCTTCTCGTTCCAAGCCCGGATATCGTAAGCGCCGTCACACATGCGCAGGCTCCCGGAACAGCTGTAACCGTGATCCCGGCCTCCTGGCACATCTTTACCAGTTCTTCTCCCGGATCAGAGATTCCCGGCATACCTGCATCGGTGATCACTGCAATATCTTCACCATTCTGCAGGCGTTCCACAAGTTTGTGTCCTTTTTCAATCTTATTATATTCATGATAGCTGGTCATCGGTGTCTTAATCTCAAAATGATTCAGAAGCTTGATACTGTTCCTGGTATCTTCTGCCGCGATCAGATCTGCTTCTTTCAAAATCCGCACCGCCCGGAAGGTCATATCTTCCAGATTTCCTATCGGTGTCGCACATAAGTACAATGTTCCTGCCATCTCTTACTCCTCCATCTTATGCTCGCTCTTGTTCATCCCGTACATCTCAAGCAGTTCTTCTGTATAACTTCCATCCTTCTGATATACGATCAGTGGCGGCTCCACCTGCATTCTCGGATTTCCGCCTTTCATACCCTCGATCAGAACCATGTTCGGTTCTTTGTCTATATGCGGATATACCAGCCGCATACGTTTTGGCTCGATTCCGTATGCGCACATCTTTGTCATGATCTCCGGAAGCCGGAATGGCCTGTGGACCATGTAAAACCTTCCTTTGACCTTCAATAGTTTCGCACTTTCTCTTAATATATCATCCAGCGTGCAGAGTGCCTCATGTCTGGCAATATACAATGCTGTATTCTGATTCTTCAGTCCGTGGTCTCCGATCATGTACGGGGGATTGGTCGTAATAACTTATGCGGCTGCGGCTCCGAATATGGATGCTGCCTCCTTGATATCTCCCGTTACAATGTCGATCCTCTCTTCCAGTCCGTTATGGCTGACGCTGCGCCTTGCCATATCTGCGCTCTCCTCCTGGATCTCCAGGCCTGTATAATGCAGGCCCGGATATTTAGCTTCCAGAAGGATCGGAAGAATCCCCGTTCCTGTTCCGAGATCCAGTGCTTTTTCGTGCTTTTTCACATTTGCAAATGCGGACAAAAGCACCGCATCCATTCCAAAACAGAACCGTCCCGGACTCTGGATGATCTCGTATCCTCTGATCTGCAGGTCATCCAGTCTTTCATTCGGAAGTAATTTAGTCATCATTTAACTTTGACGCTCCGTTCTTTTCTTCTAACGCCTTCAGTTCCTTCATCTCTTCTTTGGAAAGTCTTACGTCTTTCTTCTTACGTCTCGGCTTGAATCTCAGTTCTGCTGCCGGATACTCACGAATCTCTTTCTCGTCATTATCCAGCGTTACAACAACCTTCACCAGCTGACGGAGTACGTTAACAGACTGGACATCTCCTCTTAAGCCTTCCGGTGTTGTGACATGATCACCATTTGCCGGAAGATGGCTGTTCAGTTCTTCGTATGTCTCCTCTTCATTCGTCAGACAGCACATCAGTCTTCCGCAGACACCCGAGATCTTCGTCGGATTCAGTGAAAGGTTCTGCTCTTTTGCCATCTTGATCGATACCGGTGCGAACTCGGATAGATACGTATGACAGCAAAGTGGTCTGCCACAGATCCCGATCCCTCCGCGGATCTTCGTCTCATCACGCACACCGATCTGTCTTAACTCGATTCTTGTACGGAATACACTTGCCAGATCCTTTACCAGCTCGCGGAAATCGATTCGTCCGTCTGCAGTAAAATAGAACAGCACCTTATTATTGTCAAATGTATATTCTGCATCGATCAGCTTCATCTCCAGCCCATGCTTATGGATCTTCTCCAGGCAGATCTTGAATGCTTCTTTTTCTTTTTCTTTGTTCTTTTCTTCTTTTTTCTTATCTTCGTCTGTTGCAAGACGGATCACGGATTTTAACGGCTGTGTGATCTTATCGTCTTCCACTTCCTTCGGTCCGGTGACTACAGAACCAAATTCCACTCCTCTTGCAGTCTCAACGATAACCTTATCGTCCGTCTCTACCTCCAGTTTTCCCGGCGAAAAGAAATAGATCTTTCCGGCGGTTCTGAATCTAACGCCTATTACCTTCGTCATATGATTAGTTCTCCTTTATGGTCAGGAACAAAAGCTCCATAACCAGATCAAAGTTAACATTCGCTTTCAGTCTGGCTTTCGCTTTCTCAAGGCTCTCCAGGATCAGTTCAATTCCTTCATAAGAGCTTTTTCTCGCCTGTTCTTTTATACTCTGTAACTGGTCTTTGAATACGACCTTGTCAATCTCTTTTGTTGCTTTATACAGTAAGACATCTCTGTACCAGATCATGATAATGTCCAGATAATCCGTGATCTCTAATTTATATACAGATATATTCTTAACCGCAGCAACAATCTCACTCAGTTCCATATCATGGATATGCTTCAGGAGCTGTACCGCTTCCTCTCTGATCTCATTAAAATGCTCCGAATTCGCCAGCATGATCGCGCGTCCCACATTTCCCTGAGCAAATGCGGTACACATATCTGCTTTGTAATCCGGTATCTCCAGATTCTCCATCAGATACTTTCTGATCAGTGTATCTTTGATATTACGCAGCTTCAGCATAACACATCTGGAGTTGATCGTCGGAAGTAACATCTCTGCATTCTCCGTCAGCAGTAAAAATACCGCATATGCCGGCGGCTCCTCGATCGTCTTCAGAATTGCATTTTGTGCCTGAGGTGTCATCAGATCTGCCTGAGGGATAATATATACTTTGTATGGTCCCTGATACGGCTTGATATCCACGGTATTGTTCACCTGTGTACGGATATCATCTACACTGATGCTGTTCGGCTTCTCATGTGTTACACGGATAATATCCGGATGGTTTCCGCTCTCTGCCTGCCTGCAGGAATGACATTTCCCGCAAGGTTCACTGTTCCCGCTCTCACACAAAAGAGTCGTTGCGAACAGATTCGCCAGCATCCTCTTACCGGAACCTCTCTCCCCGTTCAGAATATACGCATGCGACACTCTGTTATTCTCCACTGCGCTACTGATATATTTTAATATGTCTTTGTGACCAACCACATCTTTAAAGCTTCCCATCTCGTATTACCTCTACTATCTCTTCCTTACATCGTACTTTATCGTCATTCTGATATCTTCTTGTAATTCCTGCTGCCGCAAGATTCTCTTCTGAGAAATCCTTCTGATCTGCCAGAAATCTTCTGCAGACTTCTTCGTATCCCGGATGTTCCTGCTGCCGCTCTCTTGTGATCGCACGCATCAGGCGTTCCCCGTCTTCCACTTCAATATAAAGCGGAACCAGATTCTCCTGTCCATAATACGCTTTCATCTTCATATAAGATTCCAGCGTACCGATCATCAGATAATCAGACCCGGTCAGATGAATCTGTCCATCATCTATTGTAGCATACTTCCAGTCACCATACACGGTCTGATAGGTACGAAGTTCAATTATTTTGCCTTCTTCTCCATACTGCTCTAATATTTCGTTCGAAACAAAATAATATTCCACGCCGTCTTTTTCACCTTCCCGCATCGGTCTGGTCGTATATAATGTCAGCGTCTTCAGCTCGGGAAGCTCTTTTCTGATCTCTTTATAGACCGTATCCTTACCGGAAGAACTCTTTCCCATCATGTAAAATATCTTACCCATCTATCCATACCTCTATGCTATCTTCTGATTGCAGTCCTTCAATTGAAAAATCGTGTTCCTGATACCAGCAGAGAATCTCCACCGCTTCCTGCGTAATGCGTTCTCCCGGAACGATCAGCGGACTTCCCGGCGGATAGAGATACGCATATTCCAGGGAAATGCATCCGGCGCTGTCCTTGAAATTTCGTTTTTCCATCTTGCCTAGGTTCACCAAATACAGGATGTCTTCTGAATCCTTCTGGTGGTTCTGGTTCTGCATCTTATCTCTGCACTTCACTGCCTTCGCGATCGTCCACACCTTTTCCAGTGACGGCTGTCTTCCGGAAAGCGGGAGATCCGTGTCGGTCATTTGCATCGGTTTCTGCTCCTGCCCGGCATCTTCCTGTCCGGATCCTGACTTTAACTTTGTATCGATCTCAGCATCAATTGCAAGCAATGCCTCCCGCAATCTGTCTAACCCTTCCTGCGTATCCCCTACCGTCGTCATTGCCAGGACATAGGTTCCGGCAAGCATCTCCATCTGCAAGTGATAATCACGAAGCAGTCTCTCATACAATTCATGACTGGACATCGGGGCATGCTTTACAGAGATCACAAATTTAGACCTGTCATATCTGTCTGTATTCTCCGTCCGGATAATCTTCAGATACTTCAGTTTCTTCAATTCTTCCCGCAGGGTATCGATATGTGCCGCATATTCTTTGAAAATACTGCACTTCTGCAGTTGTGTCTCTTCCAGCAGATGAATACACGCATCGATACTTGCCATCAGTATATACGACGGACTGCTCGTCTGCAGCATATCCAGATACCGCTTTACTTTCCTGCGGTTCACCCGCTCCCCGTTCACATGCAGCAACGCTGTCTGCGTCAGGGCCGGAAGCGTCTTATGAAGACTATTGATCACAAGATCTGCGCCATACATATTCGCACTCTCCGGGAAATACGGATCAAAGCCAAAATGCGCCCCATGCGCTTCGTCTACGATCAGCAGGCATCCCGCTTCATGTACAATCTCTGCAATCTTTTCGATGTCCGACACCACGCCGTCATAGGTCGGTGATACGATCATCACCGCACGGATCTTTGGATGTTCTTCCAGTGCTTTCTGCACATCTTCTGCATCGATCTCTGTACTCAGCCCCTGTTCTGTACCGAACTTCGGATAGATGTAGACCGGATCCAGTTCATTCAGATATATTGCATGATACACAGACTTATGGCAATTTCTTGCCACAAGTATGGAATCGCCTTTTTCAGTTGTTCCTAATATTGCACTTATGATTCCGGCTGTACTTCCATTGATGAGAAAATGCGTCTCCGATGCATGATACACTTTTGCCGCTCTTTCCTGCGCTTCTTTCAAAATCCCTTCTGCATGATGCAGGTCATCAAAGCCGTCGATTTCTGTGATATCGATCAGGTACGGGGAGGTCCCGTCCATCAGATCCAGATTCCTTTTATGGCCCGGCATGTGGAATGCGTAGTAGTCGGAATCACTATAATTCTTTAGTTTATCAAATATATTATACATGCATATATTTTAACAAAATAACATTATATTATCAAGCCATAAACTCCCGCAGAATCTGGCGTATCATCTCGTCCTTTGCAAGCTCCTCCGGTGCATCTTTCTGTTCTTCCGCTTCCGGGCTTTTACTTCCGTCCATACCGGCAAGTCCTGCCGATGCTTTTGCCAGATTTTTTGCGGTATTTTGAGTCCGTTCTCTCCGTCTGTTCTCACGCTGCATATGGACTACACTGTGATCCGGTACCGGGGCAGGTGTCTCTTCTGTTCCGGCTTCCGTCTCCTGTACTTCATCCCTTTGTATCTCATCCTTTTGTATTTCGTCTTTTTGTATTTTATCCTTCTGTATTTCCTCTTCCGCCGGTCCGATTTCCTCTTCCGCCGGTCCGTTTTCTATGTTTACACGCACGGTCCGCTCCTTCTGATTCATCTTTTCATACTTGCGGAGACATACATTTTCCAGATAATCCACCATGTAATTCTTCGCCATCTCCATACAGTAATTCTCGTCCGTTGTCAGGTGGAACAGCCACACCAGGATTCCGAGTCCGCAGCCGGCAGCGCCCATCCGCAACGCTTCGTCTCCCATTCCATAGACCTGACAGGTAATTCCCGCTCCCGCAAGTCCGGTTACGATCAGAAGACCGGAACACATCTTTTCCAGTCTCCGGAGCGAATGCAGACGTAATCCACATACTTTGTACTCGTACAGATACTTATCCACAAATACCCCTACATTTTCCACCGTGTCACTGATCATACATGCATGTTCGAATTTCGCCCGGACCAGGCGCATCAACGGATGATTGCTTTTGCTCATACTTCCCGCCGCCTCTATCATACGTTTCATCGTCATACTCACGATACACTTGTCTGCCACTCCAAGTCCGGTCAGCATCCCCATAAGCACAAATAACAACTTCTTGTCCAATAACATTTCCAGCATAATAATAGCCCTCCTTTTTGATATGCATTATACTGTATATCAAAGAGAAGGGCGCTTTATTTCGTTCTTCCTATTCTGCACTGGAAATGCTGCTTTCTGTCACTTTCGTGCATATCCTGTAACATTCTGTACTGCGCAGGTCATCCCGTTATCTTAGATCATCGGAAGCAATTCTTTCATAAGCCTTACGCTGTGGGCGATTGCTTTCTTTTCGAATGTCGGATAGTCCATTGTCGCACTGTTGTCGGCTTTATCCGAAATAGCACGGATAATGACATACGAAACTTTGTTCAGGTAAGCGGCCTGTGCGATTCCGGCACCTTCCATCTCTACACACATCGGGTGAAATAATGACACGATTCTTTCTTTCGCTTCCTTATCGGAAATGAACTGATCCCCGCTCGCCACTCTTCCTGTAAATGTATGAATATCCGGGTTCGCTTTTTCATTCGCTGCTACCGCCTTCTCCACAAGCTCCTTGTCTGCCGGGAATGACAATGTATCCATTCTCGGAATCTGTCCTGCCGGATCACCGAATACAGTCGCATCCATATCATGATGCAGTGCATCCGTGGAAATGACCATGTCGCCAATATCAATCTGTGCATCAAGCGAGCCGGCAATACCGGTGTTGATCAATGTATCTGCTCCGAATTGACTCACCAGAATCTGTGCACAGATTCCTGCATTGACCTTACCGATTCCGCTTCTTACGATTACAACATCTTTTCCGCCGAGTGTTCCCTTGCAGAATACCATACCTGCCATCTCTACGGTCTCTTCGATCTGCATATCTTTCTTCAGTTCTGCAACTTCTTCTTCCATTGCGCCGATAATACCTATCATATATTTATATCCTCCTGTGTTTCACGAATTTACCTACGCCTTATTATAGACGATAGGAAAATGGATTTCAACCGACGAAATGTATGGATAATTTGATGGTTTTCTGTTATAATCGGGAAGTATGACAGTCAACAGATTTTCTTTCTGTTTCTGTCTGTTGATACCGAATCATGTAAAAACATGCAAGAACATTATCAGGAGGTAATAGATATGGATTACAAACCAACCGGAGTCTGTTCTCGTCTCATCCATGTAGAACTTGACGGAGATAAAATTGCTAACGTAGAATTCGTAGGCGGATGTGCCGGTAACACATCCGGAATCAGCAGCCTTGTTAAAGGAATGGATGCACACGAAGTCATCAAGCGCCTGGAAGGAACCAGATGTGGCGAAAGACCGACATCTTGTCCTGACCAGTTATCCAAAGCTTTAAGACAGGCACTTGGCGAATAATAAGCCAGCGGCTGATCTGAATAACGCAGACAAAAAAGGATACTCGTCCCCCGACCGGGAGACTTGTATCCTTTTTCATTTTGGTGATTTTTTATTTTTGGTATTTTTTTCTCTTTTTTTTCACACCCTGCTTTTCCCTTGTCAAAACTTCCGTTGACTGGTTACGAATAAATAATTATTAATAGTTACATTGTTTCTTTCATTGTTTTTCATTGTATTTTCTAATTATTATTCGCTCCTACATATTGTGCACTTACTTTTTGATGAATTTATTTATGGTTTTTTTATTGTCGTCTTCTTTTTTATATACATTACCTTATGGTTTGCTTTGTCTGTTTTACCTGTTTCATTCAGCTGTAATCTTCACTTTATCCCAACTACTGTTTGACTGTCATGGTCTGCATGGTTTCTGGTTTTTCCGTCCACTTCTTTACTTTAATCTCTTCATCTTTTGATTTGTAATCTTTTTGTTTTGCTCTTCTTTTTTTAGTCTTATGTTCTTATCCTTCTATGCTTTTTTAGGATTTGGTTACTCTACATAGACACCGTTGGTGAAGGAACTGCTCATATCACTGTTAGCAGCATGTGTACAACGGACACGGTAATAGTAGCCACCTTCTACGTAAAGTGTTCTATTGGACATAGCTCTATTGGTATTTTTATTTTCCTTATGCCAATTATCATAATATGACCATTCTGTATCTTCTTCTTTGGCTCTTTCTACCAATACACCTATTTGTACACTTTTAACCACCTGTCTTGCAACTGTTGTTCCACCTGCATAGATTTTTCCATCACCAAGCTTTGTACACTTGGAATAACCGGTTAATAAGTCTTCACCTCTGGTAATCTTCGTATCATACCCTATCGACTCTTTCTCATGCGTCAACTCGGAGCCATCTATTACTTTACCCTCAGCAGCTCTCGCTTCTTGCATGGATGTCATCGACAATCCTCCGACCAGCATTGCCGTCAGACATACAGACACAATTTTCTTCTTCATATCTCACCTCCATTCGTGCTTTTTTCTGCCCTCATATATTAATACACATAATTTTTCAAAAACTGTCGCTTTTATTTTGGAAAAAATAAATTATTTAATATTTTTTCAAATTCTTGCTGCTTCATTGTCCCTGTCAATAAATATTCTATATTGTCATATTTAAATTTTGCAACGCAACTTGCTTTTTTACTTTCTTTTAATTTATAAATTGTAACTTTAATTGAACAATCATTTATTTTTTTAATATATTCTTTTTCAACAGGATCTTCGAAATCAACTCCCCAGGAGTTATCTCTGTATGGCATATTTATAAAATAGGCAATGGTCTTTTCATTGTATGTATAATACATCTCTGCGATTTGCTTATCTTCATCTAAATTTATTGTATCAAATTTCATATTATTTAAACATATAGCTAATTTAACCACCTCTGTACCAAAAGCATCTCTTATCTCCTGATATGCCTTTTCCTCATCTTCCCCTTCTATGACCTTATTCTCTTTATCTGCATGATTTGAATCTACCTGATCAACCTCTCTATCCCCAACATTTTGCGTCATCATCCGCACGATCCTCTCCGGACCTCCCATACTGGTAATCCCCATTGCCAGCACACAGACAATAACTGCTGCCAGTGCGAGATACATTTTCAAAGGCTTCTTTTTGCGGCGGACTTTCTTTCCGGAAGGTTCCTCCGGATCATTTTGTCCGATCCCTGCCTTCAGCATCTTGCGTCCCAGCTCCAGAGCCTCGCGGTCTTCTTCAGAGAGATGGTTGATTGCTTCTTCTCTTTCTTCTGTTTCTTTCCTGGTCTGCTCCATCTCATATGCACGAATCTGTTCTCTTACTCTTGCGAGGACAGCTTCCTTTGTCCCTTCAGGCACGACAAGACTGGTGTCATTTTCCAGAAATTCTTCTTCCTCTCTGGCAATCTCTTCAAATTCCCTGGCAATGCATTCTTTAAATTCGTCTTTCTTATCATTCATTTTGCTACCCTCAAATTTTTGACTGGTCTGTAAATTTCTCCATAGTTTTGCCACTTGACCTATTTCTTTCAGAAAGTATAATATAGATATAATCTTTATTATATTTGATGTATGCAAGAATAATACATATTCAAGTCTGGAGGTAATTATGAAACGTATTATCTTAACCGGTGGCGGTACTGCCGGGCATGTTACACCTAACATTGCTCTTCTGCCACGCCTGAAAGAATTAAACTATGATATTCACTATATAGGTTCTTATAATGGAATTGAAAAAGAACTGATTGAACAGTTCGGTATTCCGTATCACGGAATCTCAACCGGTAAACTCCGCCGCTACTTCAGCGTGCAGAACTTTACGGATCCGTTCCGTGTAATCAAAGGACTCGGCGAAGCAAAAAAACTTGTGAAGATCCTTCATCCTGATGTCATCTTCTCCAAAGGAGGCTTCGTATCCGTTCCTGTTGTTCTTGCCGGTAAAAGCCGTCATGTCCCGACCATTATCCATGAGTCTGACATGACACCGGGACTTGCTAATAAGATTTCCATGCCATCGGCATCAAAAATCTGCTGTAACTTCCCGGAAACCATCGAGCATCTTCCTGCCGGAAAGGCTGTTCTCACAGGCTCTCCGATTCGTCAGGAACTGTTATCCGGTGATAAATATAAGGCATTGGAATTTCTGCACTTCACTCAGGACAAACCAGTGATCATGGTCGTTGGCGGAAGTCTTGGTTCTGTTGCCGTCAACGATGCTGTCCGCAGTATCCTTCCTGAATTGCTTCAGTCTTTCCAGGTAGTTCATCTCTGTGGCAAGGGCAAAATTGATGAATCTTTGAAAGACCTGGAAGGTTATGCTCAGTTCGAATATATCAAAGACGAACTGAAGGACCTCTTCGCTCTGACAGATCTTGTTATTTCAAGAGCCGGAGCCAATGCAATCTGCGAACTTCTTGCACTGCACAAACCGAATCTTCTGATTCCACTCTCCGCAAACGCAAGCCGTGGTGACCAGATCCTGAACGCCCGTTCTTTCGAACGTCAGGGATACAGTGTTGTTCTGGAAGAAGAGGAACTGAATCATGATGTCCTCCTGAAAGCAATCACGGATCTTTACCAGAACCGTGAGACATACATTCAGACAATGAAGAATTCTCCTCAGCAGAATTCCATCGATACCATTATCGACCTGATCGAATCTGTTGCCAGACACTGATCTGCATTTATCTCTGTAATACATAAAAAACAGGTGGTTGTACTTCCACCTGTTTTTTATGTATTGTGTAAGCGGTCATACTCATCTTTGTACCTTTTTATCATCCATTTTCTTGCTCTTTTCAGCATACCTTCCAATGCATATAATGTAACGCCCATCTGCTTAGCGGCTTCCTTCTGCGGCATATCTACATAATATACAAGTGTCACTGCCTGATACCATCTGGCCTTTTTCTGATACAGTTCCCGGAATATATCAATTCCGAGTTTGCGGAAACCTTGTTCCTTGAGCATCGCTATCACATACTCTTCTGAACTGTCATCAACCAGAGCGTCCGGATATTTCTCTTCCGACATCGTTATTTCCTCTAACGACACTTCGCGTTTATGGTCTCTTATATAATTCATGGCTCTGTACTTTGCAAGCATCAGCATCCATGCTTTGATCTGCTGCTTGGATTCATTTCCATTCTGTACATATGCCATGAAGAAGGCATCCTGCGCAATTTCTTCTGCTACGTGATGGTTTCCAGAGTATCTGAGTGCCTCCCTGTATACAGCGTCAAAGTATTCGCTATATGCATCCACAAAAGCACTTTCCCCTGTAAACTCTTTTCCCACTTTACGCTCCTACCTTTTATCTACTTAATCTTTGATAAAACATCTTCTTTTTCTTCTTCTGTCAACTCATGCATCGTCCATCCAAGTCCGACTTTGTCATCTCTATGTCTCGGGATCATGTGTACATGATAATGAAATACTGTCTGTCCGGCAGCTTCACCGTTATTCTGGACAATATTATAACCATCGCAGCCCAGTGCTTTTGTGAGCTTTGTGATCATTTTTTTCGCAAGGATCATCGACTTTCCCGCAAGTTCATCATCAATCTCATACAGATTGGCATAATGCTCTTTTGGCAGGATCAGTGCGTGGCCTTTTGCTGCCGGATTGGCATCCAGGATCACACGGAAATCTTCATCCTCATACACAGTCGCTGTCGGAATGTCTCCATTCGCCAGTTTACAAAAAATACAATTCTCATCCTTCATAATCTTATCCTTCTTTCTTTTAAAATTTATGATTGATTATTTAAACCGCCAATGCTAAACTGATACCTCAGAAAGGGGCGGTAATTATTATGTTATCATCGACAGACCATGACAAATTACAACAGATTATGCAGGAAAATCCTGAAAACGAAGCACTTATAAACCGGCTTTTAACCTCTCATCAGATGGAGATCAGTACCATAAGTCACGAGATCCGTAATCCTCTGACACTGGTTTACAGTACACTCCAGCTTATCGAATCACAACATCCGGAAGTCCTTACATTTTCCCATTGGACGGAACTGCATCAGGATATTGAATACATGAAATTTCTCCTGGAGGATCTGTCTTCTTACAATAACGGAGAACGTCTGGAACTTACCCCGGTAAGTGCAAGTACATATTTCCGCAGGATTGCTTTATCCTTCGCTGCTTCTATTGTTGATACAGATATCGAATTTGTTTCCAGTATTCCCGAGGATCTCCCGGAAATATCTGCAGATCCCGTAAAGCTCCGTCAGGCAGTTCTGAATCTTCTTCGCAATGCCTGCGATGCACTGAACAAAAAGGCTCCTGATTCCCAGAAGCCGGTCATTACATTCTCTGTCAGTCTCCAGACAGATTCTCTGCATATCGGGGTCAGGGACAACGGTTGCGGCATCGCTCCCGAAGATCAGAAGACTATCTTCGAGCCATTTGTCACTCACAAACCGGACGGGACCGGTCTTGGACTTGCAATCACCCGCCGGATCATCCAGGCTCATCACGGAACAATTGCGTTCAACTCCGTCTTACATAACGGAACCACGTTTACCCTTACGCTTCCGGTACAGTAATACTCCCATCAGGAAGCCGGCTGCCAGGCCTCCGATGTGTGCCATATTGTCTACGCCGCCACTGGTAAATCCATAATATAATGTCAGCACAACCATAAACACTAATCCTTTGCCGGATATCTCTCCTATCCTTCCCCGGTTACGGATCGCCACATACAGAAGTGCACCGATAATTCCGAAGATTGCACCGGATGCGCCTGCCGATACTGCCATACTTCCTGTCAGTATGTCCCACCATGCAGACAGGATATTCCCTGCAAGGCCGCTTACAAAATATACGATGAGGAACTTTATCTTTCCTATCTCAAGTTCCAGATTCCACCCCATCGCTACAAGCACAACCATATTATTGAAAAGATGATCGTATCCGAAGTGGAGAAACATACTCGTAAACAGTCGGTAATACTCTCCGTTCTTTATCAGATATGGAACATACATTGCCCCATGCTGTAACATGAATCTTCCATCCTCCGTCATTCCCTGAAATGACAGTACCAGAAAGACTATTACATTCACAACTGCCAGTAATACAGTACATGGTGCTTTTATTGTGTTCTTATTCATCTTCTATCGTCCGTTACCTTTCAATCTATTCATTTTTTGTCTTTATTAGTATAACATAGATTACTTAAATATTACAATTCCTCTTCTTCAATATGCAATCCGTCCCATTCTCCCCATTTTGTTTTTTTATGTTTATTCAGGAAACGCTTTACCGGGATCCACAGATTATCTGTCTCACGCATGATCGAGCTTCCCATCTCCTGTTCCGTAATCCAGTCATGTTCTTCCGTATCGTAATAAGATGTCCGCTCTCTTTTTTCTTCCAGCAGTTCATCTATCATTGTTTTTCTTACTGGTTTTTCCATATCTCTTTCTTCTCTTTCCCCACATTCTGCGATTAGTTTCTCCAGACTGTAATTTTCTTCCATCGTTCCCTTATGCAGCAAAAATGCCAGCCGGACACATTCTTCTTCCTCGTAATCCGCAACTTTCACCATGTACTCTGTCAGCACATGGAATTTCTCCCATAGATCCTGCGTTGCCGGCGGATAATAACAGAAAAAGAATTGCCCTTCCTCATAAAATATATATTCCGGTTCCAGTAGAATACAGTGGATATCCAGCAGATATTTTCCGGTTTCTTTCAGCACATTCCCAAACTGGTACATAAATTGCCGTATATCCTCCACCTTTAACTTTGCTCTTGTATACATTGCCTGCATAGATATCTTTCCGCTTACATCATAATCATAATAACTGCTGCCATTCATGCCTCTTCCTGCCACCTTAAGGAATCCTTCCGGTGAATTGGCTTTCAGCATCTTCATCTGATAGTCCTCTTTATATAATACATGTTCTTCTATCGTTATCTTTCGTTCCATTCTTTCATTCCCCATTTATTTCTTTATCCTGCGGATATCCCGGATATACCGTTCCGGTTCTGTTACCGCTGCCCTGCTTTCTACCGCAAGTGACATCTTCCGTCTTTTCGCCACGGCCGACACACGGATCTCTTCTTTGCTCACGGAACATACCGCTACGGCTCCCGGAAAGAGGATGCACTTTTTCCCGACCCGCTCCTGAAATAAGGCTTTTAATTCCGCTTCCTGTATTCCGTCCTTCTCTCTGGCTTTCGTACTTCCGACAACAGCAGTCTCGTATGCTGCTCCCGCAATAATATTCTTGTCATGATAATAAAAACATGCCAGGACGCACCCCATAACAAGAAATAATATCATCGGCATCAGCAGGGACATTTCCACTGTAAAGCTTCCGTTCAGAGCATGTTTCTTATCTATGTTTATGATCCGTTCCATCTCACAGTCCTCCGATACATACGCCAAACAGATAGCCCACTGTCAGAAACGGATAGAATGGGAATGCAAGACTCTTCTTCCGTCTCAGGGTCACGCATCCCAGAGCAAGAATCCCCAGAATAAAAAATGAAGTCGCAAGAACTTCCAGAAGTCCCCATACTCCCAGATAGATTCCAAGTATCAGAATCGCCAGACTGTCCCCGTATCCAATTGCTTCCCGTGTAATCTTACTGATTCCTATAAATATCATACCGATCAGCCCGCCTCCCAGCGATACCATCCAGTCTATATTCTGTGTAACTGCCTGATATAGAACCGTTCCTGCCATACACAATAACAGTACATCTCTCGGAACTTTCCTGATCTTATAATCCATAAACGACAGTCCTGTCAGTATGACCATCGCCACGATGCGGCTTACCGTCCACATTTGGAACATGCCCCCTTTCCCGCTGCCTCCGATACCGGTATCGCATAGATTGTCCGTTTTAATCCACTGCATGACAATGAACTATGATAGCGGTCTCCAAAATTTGTAATGTATATAGTTCCTGCATTTCCTTTCATGCAATGTTCACATGGATAATATCTGCCGCCACTTTCATTACGAAGATCAGACACCGTACCCATATGTGTCATCCGGATCGACAGATCCAGATAGGAACAATGATAATCTTTGTGATATACAAGACCGTTCTCCGTCACATAGACCGTATCATTTCCCATATCGGATAATCCCTCTTTTTCATATCCGCTCCATGCTTTTATCTTCATGGTTTCCCTGCATTTTACCGGTCTGATACCGAATACTGGCACAGGAATTTTCACCTGATATTCTGCGTTCAATGTTCCAATCCCGGTACGCACAGACATTCTTGATGCCGAACAGTCCATCCCACTGCTGCCGCCTGCAATGATACTTCTTTCCATCCTTGTCTCTCCGATTGCATAGACGACATCACGCTCTACCTTTGACGGCATCAGCATCTGTGTGATACAGGTGTCTTTTGCCGCCTGTTTTCCTGCATACTGCAGACTGCTCCTGACTGCAGTATGTACTGCCATCATTTCCAGAAGGTACAGCAGTGTCACAACCGCCAGGAAAAACAGCGGTACCGTTGCTGCCGCCTCTACGGTAACGCTTCCCTTTCTTTTATTACGGAATAATTTTTCCAATCGTGTTGAGGCGGATAAAGATACCCTTTCAGATACTGAATGATTGATAGGTTGTGAGGGGGAGAATAAATTATTTCTCATTTTGCGAATCCTGCTCCTTTCTTTATTATTTTTATATTTCCGGGATTTCTAACGATACCTGAAAGGGCATCTTTATCCGCCTCATGTTATTGTTCTTACACGCACTACTGATAGCCGTAATATGTCTGAAATCTATACGATACTCCTCTTCTCAGCTTACACACCGTGTCCACTTCCATTCTTCCAACACAGTAATCGATCCGAAATGACGGCTGGTTGTAAATCGTCTGCATATCCTTCTCGATCACTCCCATGGTTCTTACTGTTAATTTCCCTTTATCTTCCAGGAATAACAACATTCGCACATAGTCTTTGTAGTCCATACCACCTTCTACATCCGCCCCGTCGCCGGTGTCTTCCTCTGTTCCAAGCTTCATAAGACCGGATAATGAGAGCTGCCAGCTTGCATCATCTTTTACAACTGCAGTCTTTTTTCCATTCAGCAATGTTCTCACATCCATCACTGATTCTCCATATGCCCATGCCAGAAGAATTCCCTGCGCTGCTGCTTCTGTAACCGCCGGTACCGCAAGCAGTGTACATAATGTCCCTGCCGCTGCCCGTGCCTCAGCCTGTCTGGTACTGTTGGTCTGCAGATACAGATAATTCGGCACGAATCTCAGCAGCACTAATTTGTTCGCGACCGCTTCCAGATTCTCCCGGTCACTTTGCCTGCCAGCCAGAATATATTCCACTTCATAGTCCAGGCTCCCACCCTTCGGTTCATCCAGAAAATCCGCAAAATGTTCCTGTATATACCCGCCCAGCAATACGGAATCCAGTGTTCCTCCTTCCGATTCCACATCTTCAAATGTTCCGTGACCGGTCTGATTCTCTCGGTTCTCCGGCATGTCCTCTGACACAATCTGTTTTTCTGATACCTGTGTTTCTTTCGGTAATACCAGATTCAAAATCGGTGCCTGCTTCAGTCCTGCTACATGTTCCAACGGATTCTCTTCGCCCGGAAGTTCCATTTCCTGCCCGTTCAGAAGCTCCTCCAAATGATCTGTCTGCGCTTTTTCTTCTCTGGTAATTTCATCCGCCTGCCACTCCTGATTCTTCCAGATGGAAGTACTTCCAAGATATTTGTCCGCCCATGAGATTCCGTATTTGTGTTTCATGTATTTACCGGCCTGATCCATGAACAATTCTCCATTCTTATCTGCGAGCAACTGGATTCTTTTTATATCATTTTCCATATCTGCACCGTAATATGACAGGCGGTCTAACAAATTCTGCTCACTGTATGTCCCGCTTTCATATCCTGCTTCTATGGCAAATACATCATAATGTTCCAGAAGTTCTTTTTGATATTCCGCAAATACGCACTCCACTGCCCGGTTCATATCTGCCCTTCTGTAATTCTTTGCCATCTGGATGGATGCGCTTTCCGTCAACGCAAGTACAAGCGAGACAAACAGAATAAATGTCAGTGTCAGATATACCGTTACTTCTCCTCTTACATACCCTGTCGTCATCTCCTTCTTTCCGGTGCTCACCGCTCTTAAATTCCGGAACTTTCGCTGGTAATCTTTTCGAATATTGTCTGCACCAGACTGGTAAGCTGTGATTTGAAGATGATCACAAGTCCGATCAGTACGACCAGGATCAAGATCACCTCTACCACCCCGATCCCCCGGTCGTCTTTTAATACCTGTAATGCATATCGAATTCTCCACATACTGTATTCCCCTTTCTTCTTTTTCTTTTATTTTTCATCTATATCTGCAATGTCAGAAATGCCGGTACTATCACAATGACCAGTACCACCGCCAGCATAAGAAACATTGGAAGCAGTAGCTTTGTCCCGGCTTCTTCCCCAAGCCTTTTTGCCTGTGCTTTCCGCTCTTCAAATGCCTGTATGGATTCCAGTTTTAACAGTTCTGTCAATCCTTTTGTTCCTTTCCGCAGATTCTGTGACAACAAAGCCCCCAGTCTTATATAAACCTGAACGTCACACCGTCTGCCGAAATTCTCATAGCTCTCCGATTCTGTCACACCACTGTCCATCTCATGACAGGTCTGTATCATTTCTTCATATGCGTACCTCTTTTTCCCTTCTTCTTTTTCTCTCGCATAGCCCTCTGTTACCTTTCTCCAGGCACGCTTTACCGTCATGCCTGCTCCCAGATACAATGTCAGTTTGTTGATAATATCCGGATAGTCCTTAAGCATCTGTTTTTTTCTGTCTTCCAGTGCCTTTTTTTCATTCTGTTTCTGTAATGCGCAGAGCAATATTCCGATCATTATGCTCATTGTGAGCACAATCATTCCCCGGTTATTAAACGGATGATAATAACGAAGTTCATTTTTCCCCAGATGTTCCGGCAGAATCAGCGTTTCCTGTTCCCGCTGCTTTTCATCTGCCTTTTTCATATTTTCCGTTACTGTTTTCTTTATCTTTTCCTCTCCGCTTAACTTCTTAGGATATACACAGACCACGCACTGATAAGCTGCCTGTTCTTTTTCATTTTCCGTATAAGTAAGTACCGCATTCAGTTTTACAAGCGTTCCCTTTTCTGCAATATTCTTCTCCTGTATCTCGCCCTTAACATTCATTACATCATACCTGTCCAGTTCCCAGGAGACCGTCACCGGTTCTCCCGGAATCTCTGTGATCAGGTTCAGGTCTGTCTCCACATGATCCGGCGTCTGGTTTTCATTTAGTATCAGCCTGTCCATCCTCCGGATGATCCTTCCGAACAGTTCCTGTATCTCTTCTGTCGTATACCGGCGTTCCGATACTTCTATATCCGTTCTTATTTTTTTCTTTGTATCCCCGACTTTTACATCTAAGACTTCCATCTTTGACCCTTTTCCGTAATCATTCCTCTCAATGGCCGGTTGTAGCTGCTTTACAGAACGAACGGCATCTGCTCCGGTCAGTAATATTCCGGATATGAACAGTACACAAGTCACCCGCACTATACGTCGATTCTCAATATCCTTATTCCCAGATAATAAGCGCCTGCGTAGATTCCAAGACATAATGTCATCACCCCGATTCCTGCCATATTCCCATATAATTCATTCATGAATTCCGGAAAACTAAGTGACATATAACCGATAATTCCATACGGCACTATCGACATGATCTGAAATTCATATTTCTTTGCAGCGAGCATGGTATCGATCTCTCTTTTCACTTCTATCTTGTCTCCGATCTGATTCGCTGTATTACGGATAATACCGATCATGTCCCCACCGCTTTTCTTTGCCGTTACGAATACGGTTACAAAACTCTTTACATCCTCCGACAGAACCTGTTCTGCAAATTCCTCCAACACCTGTTCAACCGGAATATGTATCCGCAATTTTCTCGTAATAACCAATAGTTCCTTAGAAATCCGGGCCTCCGGAGGATAAAGAATTTTTAATTCTTTCTGCGTTTCATAGAATGCATTTTCTACCGAATAACCCGTGTTCAGTGCTGCCGACAGAGACTGTATCATCTCGCGGAACTGCTTCTGGAATTCCTGTTCCTTTTTCTTTTTCTCTTCTTTCAGAAATTCTCTGTACAGCCATATCCCCAGCGGGATCAGTGCCGGCACAGCCCATATCTTCCGGTAATAAAGCCATGCCGTAATCCCAATGAGTGTGGCAGCCTTTCCCCCGGCTGCCCCACGTTCT
>OBXA01000569.1_pt1 | contig 28337 bp, 33 predicted proteins | sample 1538121 | NCBI WGS metagenome assembly OBXA01 (sample SAMEA2580133, study PRJEB22360) | human gut metagenome | biome: human gut; feature: human-associated habitat; material: faeces | place: Denmark | collected 2008/2010 | reverse complement strand
TAGAGACAGAACAGTCGGATATTACTGTTGCACAGGCATATCTTCAAATTGTGTTTGCGCGCTGCATAGGAAAACTGAATCTAGTAGAGAAGAGTCATGTGGGGAGCAAAGACCTTATTTACCAGACGGTTTCCTATATATCAGCAAATTTCAAGAAAAAGTTATCATTGGAAGAAATGGCAAAAGACCTGGGTGTGAGTAAATATGTCTTATCCAGACTCTTTTCCAAAATCTTTCATAGAAATTTCAATCAGTATCTTAATGATGCAAGGTTGAACTATGCATGTCATCGATTGGAAAATACGAGCGATTCTATTACAAATATTTGCCTGGATAGTGGATTTGAAAGCCAGAGGACATTTAACCGGGTATTCAAGGAAAGATATAAAATTTCGCCAAGTGACTATCGAAGTACATGTGTGAAGGATATGCAGTCATAAAATGTTCTGCAGATAGAAAAATTTACTTTGCGAAACAGGTTGATAGATTTTTCAACGTTTACACGGATTTTATATGTTTCTTCCCATTCTGCTGAACCTCGTTCCACTCCGGGATAGGCACGAAGATTCTTTTCTGGATAAATGTAAATCATTCTTCCACAGGAAGATGTTGTGCAGGGATTATCACAATGGCATACACGGCGTTTGGTTTTATCTGTTTTATTGTATTCCCATTTCATTTTTGGGCAGACAAATTTCATTGTAGGAATTTTGCTTTTTAAGTGTGATTTACTACCTTCTCTTTTCATAGGAAGCAGGGATTTTGAATCGGCAAGAGATTTATCCTCATCAGGAGAGTCAGATTTCTTTTCCACAACGATATCCGGATGAGCCTTTAGGAACTCTTTGTTATAGAAAGGGAGACCAGATCTTTTGTTAAATTGTACAATTTCATCCCTGAATCTGAATGTCTTCTTATTCCCGACAGTGAAGAAGCAATGCTTGACTGTGAAGGAATCAGCATTGAGGTGGTTCCTGTCTGGAAATGGCTGTTACAATTTTCAATGAATAATAAAAATGAAGATTATGTGTAAAATAACAATGATACAAGAATGACAGAAAGGTATAATGATGATATGCAGAATGAAAGAATAGAGTTATTAAAGGATTATTTGAAGCGACTGGGAAAAGGAGAAGCTCTGGAAGCGGTGAGAGCGGATTTTGTGCAGAATTTTAAAGATGTAGATGCTTCAGAAATCATGCAGGCAGAGCAGCAAATGATTCAGGAAGGAACGCCAATTACAGAGGTACAGAAATTATGTGATGTACACTCTGCGCTTTTCCACGGAGAGACCCGTGAGGAAAAAATTGCCAATGCAGAAAAGGCTGTTGATGCATCACTGATTCGTCAGGAAAGAGCTGTGAAAACGAAGCTTCTGGTAGAAGAGAAAGGACATCCTCTCTGTACTTTTACTATGGAAAATGAAGCACTGGCAGTATATATTGAACAGGCGGGAGCAGCAATTGCCAAGGGAGAAGTAAGTCAGGAATTAGTAGATCATATCAGAGAAGTGGCGATTCATTATGCAAAGAAGGGAGATCTGCTGTATCCGCATTTAAAGGTCGGCTATCAGATATCAGGCCCGTCTGATGTGATGTGGACAGTCGATGATGAAATCAGGGATGAACTGGCATCACTTTCTAAAAAGTCAGTACATGATAAAGAATGGCTGCAGAGATTTGATGCTGTAGTGACGCGTGTGGATGAGATGATTTATAAGGAACAGAATATTCTGTTTCCCAATTGTGCAGTGAACTTTACCGAGGATGAGTGGATTCACATTTATCATGATGCAAAAGACTATGCGGATTGCCTTGGCGTGACACCGGCAATCTGGGAAAAAGCGGAAAATGCTGCAAAAATAATAGAGTCTACAATTTCAGATCAGGAGATTGTTATGCCGGGAGGACATATGAATGTGGCGCAGCTTACGGCACTTCTGAATACGATACCGATGGAAATTACCTTCGTAGATGCAGATAATATAAACAGATTCTTTAATGAAGGTCCCAAGGATTTCAAAAGACCGGGAATGGCGATTGACAGAGAAGTATTCACCTGCCATCCACCCAAGGTAGAAGCGCAGGTAAGACGAATCATTGACGAGTTCAGAAACGGAACGCTTGATGAAGTACCCATCTGGATGGAGAAAAATGGAAAGTCCATGCTTGTCAAGTACATGGCTGTAAGAGACAAGAACCAGAATTATCTGGGAACTCTGGAGCTGGTACAGAATATGGACTTTGCAAAAGAACATTTTACAAGGAAATAATAGAAAGATTTTAGGTTAATTGATAATGGCTGTGCACTCATTATTTAGTGCACAGCCATTATTTCACATTATCGCTTCCAGATTAACAGATCCTGTCTACCTTCCTTAAGATTCTCAATTGGTCCGGGCGTAGGAGCATCTGCACGTGATTGACCGAGCAAATCATAATCAATTACCATATCCTGACCGTCTGGTGTCTCATATAGACCATCTGACATATGTGTTTTGCCAAGCAATGCAGTGGTAATGGTTTGACCAGGCAGGGAGAGTGCGCCATGAGGAAGGGCGGATTGTAGATATACTCCCTCTTCCTTTTCTATAATAGCAATAGAAGCATCCTCATCACTTGTATAACGATTCTGTTCATCACAGAAAGCCTTTGCACCCGACAGGTATACATTGTTGTTGATATAGGCGGGTTGAGGAATTTTGGCGAAAAGCTGAACATCTCCATGTCCTAATGCTTTTACCTGGCTGATATAATCGTCTATGGATGTGGGAGCACCATCATAGTCTGCTGTTCCATAATTTCTATCTGCTTCCTGTCCACCAATAAAGATATTCTGATACCAACGGTCATCATTGCCATATACCAGCGACATACCAGCAATCTCTGTAGAGTGAGGCAGATGATAAGGAGTAGCACGATCCAGAACAGAGTAGTGATTATGAAAGCCACAGATCAGATTGTGGACAAAAGCAGTTCCCTGAGCTGCATTATCAAAGGTATAAGGGGAGGTAAAAATATTGTTATCAACCAGACAAGGACCGTGAGTTACCTCGATCATGAAGTCACGATTATTATGGTCATAAATATTTCTGCTTACATGAGTGCCTTGTGCCTGCCAGTCAAGCCATGTACCTAACGTACAATGATGGATATAGTTTTCATGAATCTGTACATCAATAGCGGCATGCAGCTTGATACCTGCCATTTCATGACCATAGAATTCGTGTTTTGTTCCAATTCTGCATATTTCATTATGGTATATATCACTGAAGATACAGCCCATGTGTCCTACAATTCCAGCCTGTCCACAATCATGAATATAATTGTTTCGGATAATATGTGAGCCGATTCTTTCTTTTCCCCATCCAATATGACTTGCCAGAAATACGGATTCCATCTGATAGTGATAGCCGGATTTGATATTCCATTTGGTATAATAGTTATCACCGGTTGAACCCTCTTTCCCAAGGCTGATGCCAACACATTTGGCATCATGGATATCACAGTTCTCTATAACCCATCCCTTTGCCCAGTTACAGCCAATCAGACCGGGCTGGTTAGCTGTAGGTGGAGCCCATGGGCAGGCTGCCTGTGCCATTTCAAACCCGCGGACAGTGATATAGTTAAGCCCTGTCTTTTCAGGATAGAAGCAGGAACGGCGGACGCTGATTTCTACAAATTCGTGGTTAGGGTCATAGTTATGGAAATTGGCATAGATGACAGTTTCCTCATCGGAAACTACGGCAAACCACTGGAAAAGAGTCTGTTCCGGTTCTAAAATTCTCTCTTCACGTCTTCCCCATGTCTGATAAGGCGATATTTCCCTTATTGCAGGATGTAATACTTCTTCCAGAGAAAAGGCCTCATAAAAGGATTTTCCGTTGAGATACAGATCACCCAAATGAACCGGTGTGTCATAAGGGGCTACAATCCAGTCACCGGTAAGCGGTATGGCAAAGGGATTATATCCTTTGAAAAAGTCATTTGGTATGGTGCATTTCCACACAGAATCTTCATATCGTTCCCAATTGGTAATTTGTTCAGAGCCTTTTATGATAACATGTTCATTTTCAGCCGCTTCATAAACAATAGGAGACAGACGATTGCCTCCAAATTCAGGCTTAACCCATTCCCTGTAGACCCCTTCATGAACAATGACCCGATCACCGGGCAGAGCCAGGGAGGCAGCTTTTTGAATTGTCAGGAAGGGAGCTGTGATACTGCCATTATTCGTATCATTTCCCTGTTTTGATATATGATAAATATTTGTCATAGTGGTCATCCTTTCTTTGTAGAGGAAAAAGTGAAGCATTACCTTTGATATATTGAATCATAGCATATTTTGACACATAAAATCAATTACAGAGCAATTTGTTGCACTAAAAAGTCAATTTTTGTCATATGTACCATAATAACGATATTTTTGTAGAGTGTGGAATTGAAAAAGACAGTTGATGTAAGTATAATACAATTAAATTGATTTATGATCTGAAAATGAGAGAAGGAGAGGAAATATAATGAATCACATTTCAAGAGACAAAGCATTAGAATTACTGAAGAAATACAATAAAGATCCCTTTCATATTCAGCATGCTTTTACCGTAGAAGCAGTTATGAAGTGGTATGCGAATGAGCTGGGTTACGGAGAGGATGCAGAATACTGGGGAATCGTGGGACTTCTTCATGATATTGATTTTGAATTATACCCAGAAGAGCATTGTCTCAAAGCACCGGAGCTGTTAAGAGAAGGTGGAGTAGGGGAAGATATAATCCATGCTGTATGTTCCCATGGATATGGAATCACAGTCGGCTGTGGCGAAACAATCAATGTAGAACCAGTGCATGAGATGGAAAAAGTGCTCTTTGCCGCAGATGAACTTACTGGGCTGATCTGGGCGGCTGCACTCATGCGCCCATCTAAGAGCACTAAGGACATGGAATTGAAATCACTGAAAAAGAAATATAAGAGTAAAGGTTTTGCAGCCGGCTGTTCACGTGAAGTCATTGAAAGAGGCGCAAGTCAGTTAGGCTGGGAACTGGAAGAACTTCTTACCAGAACGCTTGCAGCAATGTCAGTTTCAGAGGATACAATTAATGCTGAAATGGATGCAGAATATCCCAAAAGTGAGGAGAGTGCAGATAATGAGTAAAGTGTTGATTATTAATGGAAGTCCAAGGCTGAATGGAAATACTGCTATTGCTGTGCGTGAAATGGAAAAGGTATTTCATGAGAATGGTGTTGAAGTTACGACAGTTCAGATTGGTAACAAAGATATAAGAGGCTGCATTGCATGCGGACGATGTGCAGAGCTTGGAAAGTGTGTTTTCGACGATACTGTGAATGAGATTGCGCCTTTGTTTGAGGAGGCAGATGGTCTGGTCATTGCCAGCCCTGTTTATTTTGCATCTGCAAATGCTACATTGATTGCCTGTCTTGACAGATTGTTCTACAGTACGCATTTTGATAAAACAATGAAAGTTGGGGCAAGCGTTGTATGCGCCAGAAGAGGTGGATGCTCTGCTACTTTCGATGAATTAAACAAATTCTTCACAATCAGCAATATGCCTATCGCATCCAGCCAGTACTGGAACAGCATTCATGGTCGTGAAAAAGGACAGGCAGAAATGGATGAGGAAGGCAAACAGACAATGCGGGTACTTGCCAGAAATATGACCTTTCTTATGAAAAGCATTGAACTTGGCAAGAAGGAATATGGACTTCCTGAGACAGAGGAACATATCTGGACGCATTTTATTTAAGGTAGTAGATACTTTGAATATAGGAAGGAACTGGTATTTGTCGTTGTCGAATTTATTTTGGCAATCTTCAAAAACTTCTGCCAAAGAGAGCTGTTTATGTGTTATCATGTAGGTATATCTCCTTTAGGTGGATTGGTTGATAGTTTCTCGCAACTCTATTTTACCATAAACCTTGAGGAGATATTTTATTTTAACAACAAAAAAATGCCGTATTTATGCGGCTTTTGGCGTTTTGCAAACGCCTAATTAACATGTATAGAAAAGGAGAAATAAAGGAGAATATTATGATTGTTGATGGAAATAGATGCTATTTAAAAAAGAGTATCTAAGGGGGAGCTGAAATCACTATGCGAATATACACAGTGATTCAACTCTTTTAATTTTAAAAATTGATCAATGTTCTTTTAAATATTGATTATAGTACTCAACTGCTTCCTCTTTGGTAAGATCAAAATCTTTAATCAATTTGTTAATAATATTTTCTTTTGTCCATTGAAACTCGGATAGTAAACCAATAGTAGTCTCGATTTTAGCTTCTTCACGTTCTTCTTGGATTTTCATTGCCATTGTCATATACTCTACCTCCCATTCTTCATTACTGGTTGCTTTTTCCACAGCTTTTTGCAGTTTTTCTGTGAATTCACTTTTTGGAGATTTATTTTGTAAGAAATCCAGAAATGCACACATATCTTGTGACAGACCTGTTCGATTTCCATTAGCATTGATAATTACTTTTGTTGCATCATCATTAAGGTAGATGGATTTATTTTCTTCACAGATATTATTAAAAGTATATATGGGTAAGTTGTCGGGGAAAGGTACATTTAGGCAGATAAATATAATGAATGTCTTTTTCAGTTTACTGTATTTGGCACCTTTTTCAATCAGGTTTAAATCAATCATACCCTGATAATAGCGGGTACGCTTACCCAAATCCTTCTGCAGCGTTGTCTGCATTTCAATGTCATAAACAGAATTTGTATTATCTTCAAGGTATACATCAAATCTCACGCCTTTGCCATCATAAGTCTGATTTACTACTTTTTGGCTTTCAGATACTTTGATATCCTTGATTTTAATAGCAAGGATCAATTCTATTAGTTCTTTGCATAATTTGGGGTTTGTTGACAGAATTTTACAAAATATAAAATCGTCAATGAATTTCAGATCTTTATAGTCTTTTTAATCATTTCTTATCCTTTTATCTTCTATAAATGCATTATTTATTTAATCTAAGTATACCACAAATTTAGTAAGAATGACAGATGTCACGTAGGGTTTTATTTAGGACGTGAGGGGAATGAGGATATCTATGCTAGAACATATATTCGTCAAACACAACTTTAACGAATAGTTAATGTATATTGTTGTTTAGAATCTTATCATATTCAGTAACAATTTAGAACCCCATGTACAAAATAGCTGTTTTATAGCTTTTCTTTTTGCACATGGGGTTGATTACCATATAAATTATATTACATTCCTGTATCGATTTTATGGCTCTGAATAGTTGTTTTTAGAATAACTTGAATATGTTCACGCGGTCATGCATCTTAGTTGATTCCTCTGCCAGATTAACACTGATTGCTGTATTTTCTTCTGCGGATGCCGCTGTGCCTTGTACCACACCGGAGAGCTGCTCAATTCCCTGACCAATCTGTTCTAGTGACTCTGCCTGTGAGTTGGCTTTCTCCATTGTATTCTTTGTAATTTCTGCGAAAGATTCCATATCTTCAATGATCAGATTGAAGGCTTCTGCGGTTGTTCTTGTAATGGCATTACCTTTATCAATTTCAATCAAAGTCTTATCAATCAATTCTCTCGTATTGACTGCCGACCTTGCACTATCCGATGCCAGCTTTCCAATCTGGTCTGCAACCACTGCAAAGCCTTTTCCTGCTTCACCGGCTCTGGCTGCTTCTATGGAAGCATTAAGGGATAAGAGATTTGTCTGGGATGCAATATCTTCAATATCTGTGATGATATTGCCGATTTCTTTCGAAATCTCTGTAATATGTTCCATTTCCTTCAGCAGATCGTTCATTTTTTCTTTTTCTTTATGTGCCCTGTCAGCAGAAGCTTTTACACGATCTGATGCACTCTGTGTTTCTTTTGCTGTATTTGCAGCAAGATTGACAACTGTATCTATGGTGGCATTTAATTCCTGAATTACTCCTGCCTGTTCTGTTGCTCCATCTGCTAAGGATTTTGATGCATTTTCAACATCATTGGAATTTAATGATACTTGTTCAGCAATATTACTGATATCTGTTAATGTGCTGTTGAAACGCTTCAAAATATACAGAAGTGAATGCTTCAATTCTGAAAAATCACCCAGGAAATCAGTGATATCTTCACCATTTCTTGTCAGATCACCCTGAGCTATCATTTTTACTTCCCTAGAAATCTCACGTACATAATCGGAGAGGATATTCATAGCTTCTTTCAGGTTTTTTATTGTATCACCAAACTCGTCATCAGACTCATAGGTGAGCATTTCCACGTTAGACAGTTCACCTTTTCTCAGACTGGCAACTGCTGCTTCTATCTGTTCCACCGGTTCTGTGATTGAAGCAGTAATCGTCCGTCCAATGGCTGTTGTAACAACACCAATGGCAATTCCTAATGCATAGATTACAATAAAAATAATGTTAATGCAGATACTGGCAATTGCTTTTGACTGTTCCAGTTTTACCTGGAAGTCATTGCGTAAAACGTTGAATTTTTCCCCAAACAGTTTATATTTCTCATATACATCCCCTATCATAAGCTGGGATGCTTCTTCCACTTGGCTCTTAGTACTTAATTGTATGATTTCTTCAGAAGCTGCTTTGTAATCATCCCATGCAGAGCTTGCTTTGTTAAAGTCATCTGACCCTTTCTGGATTTCGCTGCAACCTTTAAATTACTTATCCATTTTTTGAGTTTTGTCATATGAATTTTTCCTTCCTATGAATTTTCAGTTTCTTAAATGGTACATTGCATTATTTTCAGCTTTTAAGCAATGTAAAACTATTTAAAAAATTATTTTAATCATACTATCATGAAATAAGTAAAATTCAACTAATTCTTGAATATTTTGAGCGTTTCTAATCATTTATGGCGCAGCCAGTCTGCGTACCAGAATACAATCTCTGCAATGTGGTGAAGATCGCCTTCTTTACCGGTGGAACGCCAGTTTTCTTTATATGCCATAAACCAGTATTCGAGCTTTTCTGCCAGCTCCAATCCTTTTTTAAGATCAAAGCTTCTAGTCTTTTCCCTGCTTTTGGCCAGAAGCCCTATGGCATTCCAGATGCCGATTCCTTGTAATGTCACGGACAAAAGCTGCATCTGTTTTTTGTTTTCCGGCATTGTCTTCGTACTTTCAAGAAGTTTCTTATACAATGACCGAAGGGCAGCTGATGCAGTATCCACACTGGCATGGTTTACATTACGGAACAGATCCTCGCCTTCTTCAAGCTCATGCTTTAGACATTGGTTCTCATAATACAGGACAGCTTCCCGCCACTGGAATACAGAATGTCCGCAGATTTCTGCCAGATATGAAACATAATTTCCGGTGGTATCTCCATACTCGATATGTGAGATCATACGGTTCAGCTCTGTGAAGGGGATTTCATCCTTGTTCCAGGAAAATACAGCGCCGTAGATCATTCCCGGAATGGAAAATGCGGGATCATTGATATGCCCAAAATCTCCCCAGTCTGTGTTCAATACCCCGATGCCATGATATTTTGCTGCATAATTACACATTCTTGTAATATTTTTATAAGAATTTTCTATTAAGTTTGCCCACTGGTTCCAGCCACATACACCAGGACACAGATACTGCATTGCACCTGTCTGTGCGATTGCCCTTGTCTCATCTTCTCTTTGTTCCGGTGCATATCCCCAGTTCAGGCAGACCATGGTTTCAGGCAGTTCCTTCATCAGCTCCGGTGAATTCCATATAATATCGCCCCAGAACATTGGGATTTTTCCATTTTCCACCAGGAATTGTGCCAGCTCTTTGACATAGTCGATATATAATCGGTGTATGCCGTATTTCTTAGCCAGCTCTTTTGATTTATATTTGCCAAGACAAAAGGTTTCATCTGCACAGATATTAAATTTATCCGAAGAAAAAAGCTGCATATATTCTGCAATCATCTTTTTGATCAGAGGGAGGGAGCGGCCATCAGATACATTGATCGTATGATACCGCATCCGGTTCCAGAAAGAAAATGGTTCTTTCCAGGAATCTTCCATCTCACACAGATCTCCATATGTTTTGGTAGAGAGCAGTGTACACAGATGTCCAAAGCTTGCAAGCGACGGAACCAGTTCAATGTGTCGTTCACGGCAATAGCTATCGAGTTCGCGGATTTCTTCCGCTGTAATAGGTGTCTGATCTCTCCACATTTCCGAAAAGTCACGGAACAGATATGTGTGTTCTACATAAAGCTGAAGTTGGTTTAACTTATAGAGGGACATCCTGTCTGCAATTTTTTTGAGTTCTTCCAGTTTTAATATACGTCCTCTTGTCTGGTCAAAATAATAACCACGGTTTGGCATGTCCGGCGCATCCATGATCTGCATACAAGGTAGTGCTCCGCCGTACTGTTGCAAGATCTGACAGAACGTTTCCACTCCATAAAGCACACCTGCTCCATCACCACCTAAGATCTGTACGCCGTTCTCATTGATTGTGATTTCATATGCCTGTTCTGATAATGTCTCTGTAATCCTAAGAGAGAAATCTCCATCCCTTGTTTCTCCTACGGAAAGCCGAAGCAAAAGCCCGGTTTCCTGCCGGATTGCTTCCTGCAGTCTTTTTGCCGCATATATCCCATTGTCTGATATTTCTTTCGATATAACGATATACATGCTGTGGCATAACAGAAGTTGTCCACCCTTTTCTGTGATTTTTTTTGGTTTTGGTAATAAATTCATAGTATTTCTCCTTGCCGGAATTTAAAGCTTACTCTTCAAAAAAGTTTTCAAATTTTAAATGAGTTTTACGGTAACAACTTCATATGGCTTCAATTGTACACAGATTATTCCGCCTTTCAGCTCCAGCTCTGCTTCTTTCTCCTCAAGAAGATTACAGATAAACGCTTTTTTATAGTTTCCTGAAACCATCAGATTTGTTTTTGTCAGAGCATTTTCACTTTCATACATACGGATGATTGTGCCTTCACCGCATTCTGCACATTTTATCGTCTCCAATACAACGTTGGACTTGTCTACAGATGCTTTTGACAGGTGGCTGCCCGGTTTACCACCTGCGACAACAATGGCAGGCTGGTTCAGGTCATATGCCTGCTCTACGGTCTTGGCTTCCTGCCATTTTCCGGCATGAGGGTAGAGCGCATATGTAAAATAGTGCTCTTCCTGGTCTGCTACCGGGTTTGGTTCGATACCGGATTTGATCAGTGTCAGTGCCATATTGGAATCTTTCACGGAATGTCCGTATTTGCAGTCATTTAACATACTGACACCATAATGGCCTTCTGCTCGTGTCAAGTAAGAAACAAAAAAAAATTAATTTTTTTATCAATGGGGAACCTTTAGCAAGATTCCCCATGTTACTTCTTTATAATTTTGTTTTCTCGCTATCACTACTGATTATACCATCATCCAGCCTGAAAGTCATCAAAGTTCCATCTGATTTCAATATGCTCGTTATCATACACCAATACATAATCAATGAGACATCTGATTACTTCTTCATCAAACTCATCCAACTTACTAAGCTTTGTTAGCTGTTCCTGCTTTGCATCAAGAAAGAGATCCTTTTGCATATCAAGTGTTTCCTGCTTCTCTGTAATCAGACTTTCTATCTCTGCGATTTTCTGCTTAACTTCTGCAGTCTTTTTTGCCATCTGTTCACGAGTGAAATTTGCCTTTGTATAATCATCGTATATCTCAAACTTGAGCTTTGCATAGTGCGCCTTTGACTTTTTAAGTGATTCGATTTCCCTCTCAAGATTATCTGGACAATTACCACCATTAGTTTTTAACTCAAATTCCTGCAACTGAGACAGCGCCATATTTCTAGCAATGTCCAGAAGTGCCGCCTCAAGTTCTTTACCTCTAATACGTGACACATGACCGTTATGGCATCTGTATGAGGATTTATTTCCGTATTTGCAAAGTCCCTTACCACATATTCCACAACGAATATATGATTTACGCCACTTTCTATTTGGTTTTCTCTTAGTCGCTTCTCGTCTTGCAATCATCTTGTGAGCAAGTTTAAAGTCTTCCACAGAAACTAATGGTTCATGACAGTTTTCAACAATTATCCAGTCCTCTTTATCTCTCTGCACAACCTGATGACCAGTATCAATATTATCAGCCGTCTTGTTATTGATTACAGAACCAATATAGACTTCATTATACAGAATCTCCATTACTGTACTGGCACTCCACATGCGCTCACCAATATCCCTTTCATAACATCTCTTAACACATTAACCTGAAAAACATCACTCAATATAATCGCCAAATCAATTGATATTCCATTCTGCCCCCTTTCTATTCTTCCTAAATACTCCTTTGAAATTCCAATCTTATCTGCAAGTTCTTCTTGCGTCATTTGCATTTTCTTTCTATATGACTTTATGCGATGTCCGCTATCTTCAATTTTATAAATTTTCATTTACCAAACCTCCAAAATAAAAAGGAGCTACTCAGATATAGATTTCTATATCCAAGTAACTCCTGCCATTCGGTCAATCAGTTTGTTGCCATTGCTAGGTAGCACTTATGCAATTTTCTGAATCATTTTAATTTTACCACTACTTTCTAATGAAATGTCTATAGTAACAATTCTTCCACATTTCGAGCACTTTGTCTCTATCTTCCCCACCGCTGCAATATCAAATAATCGTTTCCCACAATTTTTACATTTTACTGCTTTCATCATATGACTACGCCTCCTAATACTTGATTTCAGAATTTTTTCCACAATCTACTATCAATTCCCAGACAGCTTCATTACCAACCTGTTCAAGCTCATTGCAAAAGGCATCTAACACAAAACCAGCATACTCATACATAGCCTTAGATTCGCATACATTCTTTTCACGAATTGCCTCAATATTGTCCCTTATGATATATCTATTCATACAGTTATATCCCTGAATAGTCGCATAATAATCCACAAAACGCTTCTGTAGCACATATGACAATGCTTTTTTTATGACATCAGCTTTTTTATTATCATCCAATGCGGATTCCATATTTATTTCATTATAAAATGTTTGTTTGTTAATCCATTTTCTTAATGCCCTCTCAATTGTTACCCCAGATACACCCGACGCAACATATCTCATTTTTCTTCCAGTCATAGAAGTAATACCATCTCTCGGACCTAAAATATCAACTCCCACATCACACATTTTGTCCGAAATGCTATCAGCATTCTCATAATCCACTTGCGGACGTGCATATTCCGTATGATACTTATATCCATACTCTTTGAAGTCTCTTTCCACATCTTCCTGAAATTCATAGCGATGCTTTCTTAAAACATCTGATAATGTATTTCCTCTAAACACATTAAAAATATCATCGTAATATCCCAACAACTTGCTAATTACATCGCTCATGATATATGTTGTGTAAAGAGTATAATTTACGAAAGTTTCATCTTCCAACGGATTCTCTTTTGTAGGTCTTCCACGCTTAATCCTTGACAGATACATACATTCTGGAAACAGATATTCTACATCTATTTTTTTGAAATAGTTAAACGTAGCAAATTCAAAATCCCCGTCTATATCATTAACAATTCCTACATTTTTCAAAAAATTTAATGCTTCGTAGAATCTGTCCTCAAACATATCTAGATTCTTTTTCTTGTTATCAATCACATTTTTGGCAGTAGGTACATCTTCAATAAATTCTTCACAGATTGTTTTATCTCTATATGCCAAGAATACAGGAACTGCATTCATTACAGTTTTAAGCATTCTACGATACATTTTTGCAATACTGTCTTGAAACGTACCTTCACTCATAAAAATGATCCCATTAATTCCATCTAATCCCAATTCAGCTAAAGGCTTCATATATACTGTTTTAGTATTATTCTTGCCTTCCTCAATCATTAGGTCCAAAAGACCTCTCGTATCTCTGAGTACCAATGTCATACCATTTTTAGTTAATATTGCCGACAAGTATTCATTGGCTGGAACCTGAATAGTGATTGTTGTAATATACTCATCCATTCGTTCAATATTAATGAGTGTCATTACCTTATCAACTGTCATAGACTGCTCGATTTGAACAATCTGCTTATTCAATTCACTAAACATGTTCTCACAACCTGATATTTTCTGAAGTCCTAACTCCTTATATATCTCATCTTCATCACAAGCCCTATTATAAGAATCAAAATTCTTATAGTCACCTCCGCAAGCAATACGAGCCTTATTCCAACCTATGTTAATCACTGCAGCTTCTGTTATTTCTCCATAGGACACTAATTCATAATTAACTGTTACCTTGGTTCTGGCTTCATTCTTAGCATGAACTGCCAACATTTCTTTCGGATTATGAGAAAGCGAATTTATAAATGATGTTTTCCCTCCCTTGCTTAATCCCATAAGTGCAATTACAAGTTTCTTTTTCATTTTGTTTTCCTCCATTTCTCGTTGTGGAAACAAAAAAACCTTACCGAACTGGTAAGGTTGAATACACGAAAACAAATACAATGATAAAATCACAGTACTCCAATTTTGTTACCCCAACATTTGCTCGGTTTTAATCTACAACTCGCAGATTATATTTACTGCTTTATGATATCCCTTATTTTTGTATTTGTCAATATCGCAACAACAAATTAAAATAAATTTTCTAATCGTTCAATAATTTCCTGCACTTCTTTTTTCTTATTTTCAATCTGAGTATTATCTACTTTTCCTAACACCAAATAATCCAACGAAGAATTAAAGCACTTGCAAAATTCAATCAATAAATCAATTGATGCTCCTCTATCTCGCTTTTCAATCTTTCCTAAATATTCTCTTGTTACTCCTGTCTTTTCTGCAAGAAGTTCCTGTGTCCATCCTTTTTCCTTTCTTAATTTTTTAATTCTTTTTCCACTTTCAACTAAATCGTAATACATATTCATTCCATCCTTTCTTATCTCTGGTGATAACCAGCCAAAGGAAGGATGAAATTTCCACGCAAAAATAAAAAAGAACGCAAAGCTTCCTGTATACTTTAAATAGGTCAAGAGATTGACGAAAAAAATACCTCAAGTAAAATTAGATTATTACTGACCTGGCGAGTTGGTAAAATCTAACGAATACAAGAGGTATCTACAATGAATATTAAAGGCTCAAAGAAGAAAAATCAAGTTTTATCAGTAAACATTTTTGAACAGCAGGGGATTATTGCAAAAGCTGATGCTATTAAGGCAGGGTTAAAAGCATCTACTTGGCATGAGTTGGAAACAAGAGGTAACCTTGACCCAAATGTGGATGCAATTGTATGTGTCAGTGATTATGTTGCACATTTTGTAGAAATGTATTTAGAGGAAAACCCCCATCATTTCACTAACAGCATCCTGCTGACCGGTTTTGACTGCAGCAAAGAGTACTCAAATGTGATAAATAAGGTTACTACCGTAGATGTAAAAAATAACCTTCTTGGAAAGCGCCTTGCGATGCAGATAGAATTTCGAATGAATCACCCTGACGCTCCACCGGAAACGTCCTATATCCGGTATAAGATTATCTATTCGGATGTACTGCTTCCATCAGGACATATGAATTAACAGCAGATACTTGTCAGGAAGCACGCAGTATCCGGATTGTGGCAGTTATCTCTTTCGCATACAAAACAATCTATACAAACGGCTCCCTATATGTGTTTAATATTTGAACCTATGCTTCTTTGGCTCTTTCAATATTTTCGAAGATTTCCTGCAATGCATTGCTACTGCTGGTGTGACATCGGATAATATTGGCATTGCCTGCCTCAGATACGGCGACACGTACCATTTTGTGAGAGACCGTATTTGTGAAAAGAACGATAACATCGGGAGAACCTATCTGTTCACGCATATTTGCACTCATCTGGGTGAATACCTTGACCTTGCATTGATGCTCCTTGCATATTTGTTTATACTGACGGACCATTCTGTCATGACCGCCTATAATAACCATACTCATGTATGCCTCCTTATCTATGTGCTTATCAGCACAACCCTTTAAAATATCTGTTTATTATATAATGAGTTAGATATAACTAACATAGGTTTATTATACCTAATAAGGATAAAAAAAGCAATAAAAAAATACTCCCATCGGAGTAACAGGTCGGCATTTTCTACCTGTTATCCCGGATGGGAGTATTGTATGATTCTTTATTGTCTGATGGATACGGCTGCTATCTTCTGATTATTGAGATATCCGCAGATCTCCAATCCTGCTTTCATGACCCTGTTCCACTTCTGAGCGGACAGGTGACAGGAGGTTCCATCTTCGAATTCCACAACGCACATATCGTCAAGCTGACAGTCATCACTGCAAGTAACTTTATACATATTCTTTCGACTGATGGCTCCAATCTCTTCCAGAGTATTCACCATCCTGTATACAGTTGCTGTTCCGATTCTAGCGTCTTTTTTCACAGCCCGATAATAGATTTCCTTACAACAGGAGCAATCTTCTTCCAGAATAATATCTAAAAGCATAAGACGCTGTTTGGTAATTCTGCAGCCTTTTTCACGGAGCTTTTGAATTACAAGTTCTTTCTGCATCTGCGTTCTGTGATAGCTTCCATCATCTTGTCTCTTGCCAGTCACCGGAGCCCTCCTTGTTAACAATAAAAGACGTGAGTTCCTATTATTGGCAATGTCCTCCACAGTGCTTGCAGTCGCCGCCACACTGTAAGGATTTACCATTCTTTTTGTCACGAATCATACTGCGGATCGCAAGTCCTATGACTGCAACCAATACTACACCTGTGATTAATGTTCCCATATGAAAACCTTGCCTTTCTTAATACGAACTATATAGTTACTGATTATGCTGTAACCTTAACATTCAGTGTTTCACTTTCCTTATAAGGTCTGAACAGCAGGTAAAGAATACCAGCGACGCATACAAATGCAACGAGTGTTCCGATACCGAAAGTACCAGTTGTAATTAATGTACCGATCTGGTAGATGCAAAGTGCAACGACATATGCAAGACCACACTGATATCCGATTGCGAACCAGAACCACTTAGCGTTGTTCATTTCTCTCTTAATAGCGCCCATTGCTGCGAAACAAGGTGCACACAGAAGGTTGAATACCAGATATCCGTATGCTGCTACAGGAGTCATAACTGCAGCCAGGTTGCCCCAGATTTCTGCACCATCTTCTGCTACTTCACTGAAGCCGAAGAGAAGACCGAAGGTTGCTACTACGTTTTCCTTTGCGATCAGACCGGATACAGCAGATACTGCCATCTTCCAGCCTTCGCCTCCCTGTGTCCATCCAAGAGGAATGAAGATCCAGGCGATTGCGGAACCAATCTTTGAAAGAATACTGTCATTTAACTGCTCTGCTTCCAGCATACCGAAGCTGCCGTCTGCCCATCCGAAGCTCATTAAGAACCACAGGATGATTGTTGAAAGAAGGATGATAGTACCGGCCTTTTTGATGAAGGACCAGCCACGCTCCCACATGCTGCGCAGAACGTTGCCAACTGTAGGCCAGTGATAAGCAGGTAACTCCATAACGAAAGGAGCAGGATCACCAGCGAACATCTTTGTCTTTTTCAGGATAATACCGGAACAGATAATTGCTGCAACACCTACGAAATAGGAGCTCCATGCAACCCAGCCGGCATTATCAAAGAATGCACCTGCAATCAAAGCAATGATAGGAAGCTTTGCACCACAAGGGATAAATGTTGTTGTCATGATAGTCATCTTACGGTCACGGTCATTCTCGATTGTACGGGAAGCCATAACGCCAGGAACACCACATCCACTGCCGATTAACATAGGGATGAAGGATTTACCTGACAGACCGAATTTACGGAAGATTCTGTCCATGATGAATGCAACACGTGCCATATATCCACAGGCCTCTAAGAAAGCGAGGAACAGGAATAATACAAGCATCTGAGGTACGAAACCAAGTACAGCACCAACACCGGAGATAACACCGTCAACAATTAAGCCAGTCAACCAGTCAGCACATCCGATGCTTTCAAAGAAACTCTGCGCACCAGGAATAATCCATTCACCAAAGAGTGTATCATTTGTCCAGTCAGTTAAGATAGCACCAACTGAAGTTACAGATACATAATACACCAAAAACATAACAACTGCAAAGATAGGAAGAGCTGCCCATCTGTTGGTTACAACACGGTCAATCTTATCAGATACAGTCAGCTTGTTCTTGGAATTCTTCTTATAACATTCATCAATGATAGAAGAAATATATGTATATCTTTCATTTGTAATGATACTTTCTGTATCATCATCAAAAGCATCTTCCAGAGCCTTGATATCTGCGCTTACGTCAGGAACGCTCTTCATCTGGTTTGCAATCTTGTCATCTTTTTCAAGAAGCTTTACAGCGAAGAATCTCTTCTGATCTTCAGCGACATCAGAACCAAGCTTAGCAGATACAGATGCAATTGCAGCTTCTGCAGCCTGTGAAAATTCATGTACAGGTGTATGGGTTTTCTTAGAAGCAGCTGCTACAGCCTTGTTGGCAGCTTCCATAATACCTGTGCCTTTTAAAGCTGAGATCTCAACGACTTCACAGCCAAGCTTCTTACCAAGCTTATCAATATAGATCTTATCACCGTTCTTTGTTACGATATCCATCATATTGACTGCCATAACGACAGGGATACCAAGCTCCATGAGCTGTGTAGAAAGGTAAAGGTTTCTTTCAATATTAGTACCATCTACAATATTCAGAATTGCGTCCGGTCTTTCTGTGATGAGGTAGTTTCTTGCAACTACTTCCTCCAGAGTATAAGGAGATAAAGAATAGATACCAGGTAAATCCATGATGGTAACATCCTTATTACCTTTTAATTTACCCTCTTTCTTTTCAACAGTTACGCCTGGCCAGTTACCTACAAATTGGTTTGAACCTGTCAGGGCATTAAATAATGTTGTCTTACCGCAGTTAGGATTACCTGCTAATGCAATCTTAATAGACATTTTCATGCTCCTCCTGCCTTTCGGCTTTGTTTGTTCATTCTACTTATTGATTGATATTACTTATTATTGTTAGTAAAAGCTAACACATGATCAAAAAAATTTACTCTACTTCGATCATTTCAGCATCGGCTTTTCTAAGGGATAACTCATATCCTCTTACTGTAACTTCAATAGGATCTCCCAAAGGGGCAACTTTTCTTACAAAGATATCAACACCCTTAGTGATTCCCATGTCCATGATACGTCTCTTTACAGGACCTTCGCCGGTAAGCTTAGTCACCTTTACGGTCTGACCGCACGGAACTTCTTTCAGTGTTCTCATAATTACTCCGTCTCCTTCTTTCTTGCAATAATTCTATATGTATGAATCACCGGATAAATGTAATGCTGATACATTTATATGGTCCTTCATAATATACTATACCATGATCTTATTCGCCATGTCCTTACCGATAGCAACACGTGATTCCTTCACATTCACTATCATATTACCATTCATTTCGGTGATCACTGTGACTATACTGCCTACGACAAAGCCCAGATTCTCCAGAAATTTCCTGGTTTCTTCCTTACCGCCTACTTTTTTGATTTCAACGGGTTCGCCTTCTTTAGCCATTGATAACGGCATCATAGATCAACCTCACTCTCCTGTTATTGAAAAAGTTTCTCATTTCTTACGCTAGTTAGTATATGCTAACGTTTATTAGATGTCAAGGACTATTTCGCGTTTTTTTAACAAATTTTTTAGATTGTGCAATACGTTGAAAATAATAGGAAAATGTGTTATACTTATCATTAATATCAATATAATGATGTAAAAGTTGGGACAATAGGAGAGAGATATATGAACGTAAACGAATCTGCAGAAAATTATTTGGAAACGATACTGATGCTTAGCAAGAAGCTTCCCGTTGTCCGCTCGGTAGACATTGCAAATGAACTTGGATTCAAGAAGTCCAGTGTCAGCATTGCCATGAAGAATCTTCGTGAGAAAAATCATATCACCGTTACGGACGCAGGATTTATTTATTTAACTGATTCAGGTAAGGAAATTGCTGAAATGATCTATGAGAGACATGAATTCCTTTCAAACTGGCTTATATCTCTGGGTGTTCCCAGTGAGACAGCAACAGAGGACGCATGTAAGATTGAACACGTAATCAGTAAAGAAAGCTTTGAAGCAATTAAGAAATTTGTAAATGAATAAAAATAAAATGTCATAGGTTAATCTGAGATTCAGATACCTATGACATTTTTTGTTTTTATGCTTTTAGAATCTCAGAAAGGTTCTTCTGGATTCCAGCTGCTATCTCCGGTTTATTCATAGAATATACATGAATATGTCTGACGCCATTTGCCATCAGGTCAATGATCTGATCTGTGGCATAGGCAATCCCCGCCTGTTTCATGGCTTCTTCTGAATCACCAAATCTGTCTACGATGTTCTTGAAACGCTCAGGAACATTACAACCGGACAATTTCACTGCATTTTTGACCTGGACTTTCTTTGTGATAGGCATGATTCCTGGAATAATGGGAATTGTGATACCTGCCTCTCTCACTCTGTACATAAAATTAAAGAAAATATTGTTGTCAAAGAACATCTGAGTCGTCAGATATTCACAGCCTGCTTCCACTTTGCGTTTCAGCCCAAGGATATCTTCCTTTCTGCTGGAGGAATCGGGATGCACTTCCGGATAACATGCACCGCCTACGCAGAAATCCCCGTATTCCTTGATCAGTGCTGCCAATTCAGAAGCATGGGCAAAATCAGTAAATACTTGTCCTTCGTAATTTTTGGGGATATCACCTCTTAAAGCCAGAATATTTTCAATTCCTGCATTTTTCATCTCATCCAGTGCTGTTTTAATACTTTTATGGTCAGCACATACACAGGTCAGATGGGCAATGGTAGGAACCTGATACTGCTTCTGTATCGACTGGGCTAACTGAATGGTATGTCCCTTCGTACTGCCGCCGGCACCATATGTAACACTCATATAACTGGGATGCAGTGCAGCAATGTCTGATGCAGCCCTCTCCACATTCTCAAAATCTGTATCTTTCTTAGGAGGGAAAACCTCAAATGATAAGGTAGCCTTTTCCTGATTTAATAATTCACTTATCTTCATATTAATAATCATACCTTTCAGTGTTTCTTTTGTTAATCCAATATACGTTATGTGCGCTATATCATTTATACTATATTCTGTATAAATATGCAACTTTTCATTACAGCGTATTTTGTTTTCTCTTTGACAAGTCATGCTTCCTATCTTATGATGGAATTGTTGCGGACTTTAGTCCGATGATTACGGAAAGGTATGGTATTAATATGAAAATAAACTGGAAGTCTTTATATCAGAAGGAACATTTTGTAAAACGATTGATTACTGTGATTGTGGCGGTCATTGTAATGGGTTTTGCTCTTTCATGGCTTGTGCTTGTAGATATGGGTACAGATCCCTGTACGTTGATGAATCTGACGATTTCCTCACGACTGGGTATTTCGCTTGGAAACTGGCAGGCGCTGTTTAATAGTATTCTATTCATTATTGTAATATGGAAAGGAAGAGAACATATTGGCTTTGGTACTCTCGCCAATATGTTCCTGGTTGGATATTCTCTGGATTTCTTCTCCTGGCTCTGGAGACAGACCGGTGTAGATACTTATTTTGCTTCCAATGTGGTTAGATATGCGGTCTTTCTCCCTGCGCTGATCATATTTATCATTGCAGCGGCTGTCTATATGGATGTAGAACTGGGAACCTCCCCATATGATGCTATCCCATTTATTATAAGTAAGTATGTACCTAAGATTCCTTTCCGAATCATGCGTATCGGATATGATTTTCTGGTTATTTTCATTGCCTGGATATTCGGCGGTCATGTGCAGATCGTTACAATTCTTATGGCACTACTGCTTGGACCGGTTATCGCGTATATTGGCAAGCTGCTTCAAAAATATATTTAGGATGTTTACTGGCGGAAGTCTCTTTTTACCAGATAATGCATGAATCCAAGACACAGGATCAGCTGTAATAAAGAAGACATAGGTGTTGCAAGACCGATATGAAAAAGAGATCAATATCCATTTCTTTTGACTTTGGTGTGTGCACATCAGATTACCTCCGGATTATGCGTCTTTTCTATTAATATATAGATAGAATACCACATTCAGGACAATCCCGACTATTGTTGCAGTAGGAGCTGCGAGACCAATTTTGGTCAGGCTGGCATTAGGCTGGATACTCATATAGTATGCCAGAGGAAGACGCACAAGTAAAGTCTGAATTAAGCCCTGTGTCATGACCCACAGGGTTTTGTCATGACCGTTGAAGTATCCGATCATGCTGAACAGGATTGCAGTAACGATAGTCTCCGGTGCAAAACCTCTCAGATAGTCAAAGCCATTCTGGACAACAGCGGCATCTGTGGTAAAAATTCCAGTTAATAAGTTACCCTTGAACCATATGAACAGGAATACCAGACAACCAATAACCAGTCCGACACTGATGCCTGTAAACATTGCTTTCTTTGCTCTCTTCTCATTACCTGCACCGACATTCTGTGATACAAAGGAAGCCATTGACTGCATCAGTGCACTAGGAATGAGCATTGCGAAATTAACAACCTTACATGCAACGCCATAACCTGATGAAGCTTCCAGTCCCAGTCTGTTGACAAAAGCGCACAGTGCAAGGAAGGAAAGCTGTGTAAGGAACTCCTGAAGGGCAAGTGGAAAGCCGATTTTGAATAAGCGCCCGCATTGATTGTTGATTCTGAAATCCTGTCTGGTAATGGTGAACAGATTCTTCCTTTTAGCAAGAAGAATGACAGCAAAGATGGCACTTACTGCCTGGGCAAGGACGGTGGCAATAGCTGCACCTGCGGCATCCATATGAAGCCCTGCAACTAACACCAGATCGCCTATGATATTGATGACACAGGCAATTGCAACGAAGATAAGGGGTGATCTGCTGTCGCCAAAGCCTCTGAATATTGCAGCCAGCAGATTGTAAGCGACAATGAAGAAGATACCTGCACCACAGATACGTACATAAGTCGTTGTCAGTGCAACCGCTTCTTCAGGCGCCTGCATAAGAATAGAAACAGGTCTTGCAAAGCATACCATGATAACAAATAGTACAGCAGAAACAATGGTGAAAATAATGGTTGAACTGCCAATGAGCGAACCGATTAATTGTGGTCTTTTCTCCCCGATATATCGGGCAATTAAGACCGTGATGCCCATAGCGAACTGTGTGATTACGAAAGTAACGAGATTAAGCACCTGGCTTCCTGTTGATACAGCAGACAGACCGGAAGTTGTTCCAAATCTTCCTACGACAAGTAAATCGACAGCGCCATATGCCGCCTGTAAGATTAATGCACCAAGAATGGGAACCATAAAGGAAATAAGCTTCTTTATGATGCTTCCCTGTGTAAAGTCTGATTTTGAACTATTCAAGATTAATTCTCCTCTCCTGCATGATTTCATATAACTTCTGTATTGTCTGAATGGCACAGTCTGCGTCCTCATCAGAAATACAGTCCAGATACTGAGTTAGTGTGCCATAGTATTTCTTATCGTATTTCTCCGATAACTTCTGCCCTTCCTCGGTCAAGGTTATGTAGGTGATTCGTCCATCTTCATCTGATGAGAATTTACGAAGATAACCTTTCATCTCCATGTCCTTGACTGCTCTGGTCACTCCGGGACGAGGAAGATTGAGGGCGTCACTGATATCAGATACCTTGACCTTGACATTCCGGCTTTCCAGCCTCTGGATGATGTCTAAATAGTGGATGTATGAGGGTGCTACACCTTTGGGAAGTTCAGGAAGCAGATCACGTACTCTCTTCGCCATATAGCAGGCATCCATCATTTCTTTGATTTTGTCTGTTGTCACATTGATTACCATACCTTTCCTGTATCTGTAAAATTAATTACCACAAGTAATTATCATTGGTAATTATATACATTTGGATTTATTTCGTCAAGAGAAACTCGAAAATCTGCATTGCAAAGTTAAAATGTGTGTGGTATAGTATAGGAAGAAAAAAGCAATGACGGAAAGAGTAATGCTATCGGACCTTTCAGAGAGAACGGCATATGGTGTGAGCCGTTTAAGGAAAGATTTCATGAAGACCATTCCTGAGCTGTACGTAGAAGAAATGACAGAAATGATACATTTTCAAGCGTTACCGTGTAGCCACGTTACAGGCTATGAAGTTATATTCTATATGGATTGACTTCGCTGAGTGAAATATTAAGGTGGAATCGTGTGTAAGCACCCTTAGGTATGTGAATCATATCTACAGGTGCTTTTTTCATACGGAAAAGGAGAGTTAAAACAATGGTAAATTTCAAAGAAGACGAAAGACTGAACACATTGAACCACTCCTGTGCACATCTGATGGCACAGGCAGTCAAGCATCTGTATCCCAATGCCAAATTCTGGGTAGGACCTGTTGTTGCAGAAGGTTTCTATTATGATATTGATCTTGGTGATGATGTAGTTCGTGATGAAGACATCGAGAACATTGAAAAGGAAATGAAGAAAATTGCCAAATCCGGCAAGAAGATCATCCGTAGGGAGGTTTCCAAGGAAGAAGCCATGGAAATGTTCAAGGATGATGAGTACAAGTTGGATCTGATCTCTGATCTGGAAGATGGCAATATCACAGTATACGATCAGGGTGATTTCACAGACCTGTGCCGTGGACCTCATGTTGATAATGTAAAGCTTTGCAGATATTTTAAGCTGATCCGTCATTCAGGTGCATACTGGAAGGGTGACAGCAAGAACAAGATGCTTCAGAGAATCTATGGTGTATGCTTCCCTACTCCTGAAGAACTGGAAGCACATCTGCAGCTTCTGGAGGAAGCAAAGGAAAGAGACCATCGTAAGATTGGTAAGGATATGAACCTGTTCATGGTAGATGATCTGGTAGGCCGTGGACTTCCTATGTTCCTTCCTAAGGGATATACAATCTGGCAGGAACTTGAGAACTACATTAAGGATAAGGAGAGAAAGCTTGGTTATCTGCACGTTATGACTCCTTGTGTTGGTACTGTTAATTTGTACAAGACCTCCGGTCACTGGGATCATTACAAAGAGAACATGTTCCCCCCAATGGAAATGGAAGGTGAATCCTTCGTACTTCGTCCTATGAACTGCCCTCACCACATGATGATTTATGCAAACAAGAGACATTCTTACAAGGATCTTCCTATCCGTATCGGTGAGATCGCACATGATTTCCGTTATGAATCCAGTGGTACTCTGAAAGGTATCGAGCGTGGCAGACACTTCTGCCAGAATGATGCGCATTTGTTCGTAACACCTGAGCAGATCAAGGATGAGGTAACTAAGGTTGTTCATCTGATTTTTGATACCTACAAGGATTTCGGCATTACAAATTACCGTTGTGTACTCTCCCTCCGTGATCCTGCGAATAAAGAGAAGTATCATGATGATGATGAGATGTGGAATACAGCAGAAGGCGCACTTCGTGATATCATGGACAGCCTGGGTCTGGAATACACAGAAGAAATCGGAGAAGCTGCTTTCTACGGACCTAAGCTTGACGTTAACGTACAGCCTGCAGTTGGTAATGAGATTACATTATCTACATGTCAGCTTGACTTCTGCTTACCGGCTAAGTTCAATCTGTACTATATTGATAAAGATGGCGAGAAAAAGACACCGGTTGTACTGCATCGTGCAATTCTTGGTTCTCTTGACCGTTTCATGGCATATATCCTGGAAGAGACTAAGGGCAACCTTCCTACATGGCTTGCTCCGGTACAGACTCGTGTAATGCCTGTTAAGACAGATGACGAAGCTCTGAATGCATATGCCAAGGAAGTATATGATACTCTGATGGAGAATGATATCCGTGTTGAGCTGGATGACAGAGCTGAGAAGCTTGGCTATCGTATGCGTGATGGTCAGATTCAGAAGGTTCCTTATCTGCTGGTTATCGGTATGAACGAGAAGGATAACAAGACAGTAACCTTCCGTCTCCATGGTGAGCAGGAAACTACTACTCTTCCTTTGGATGAATTTGTTGAAAATCTGAAGAAAGAAATCAATGAAAAAGCAAGAACACATATGAATCATACAGAAGCATAAGTGATAAAAGAAAAAGGCGGGAAACGTTGAAGTTTCCCGCCTTTTTTTGACTTTCCTATGTAATATCCCTGTATTTTATGAACCGGACGGGATGCGTACGATTCGTTTTTGCCCCTGTTGCTCTACGAGTGTGAGAACCGGTATATGTTTCTTACGAAGCTGATGTACGATGGGATAAGTTAGGAATACATCGCCCTCGACGTAGACAGCTTCCGGCTTTTCCCTCAGAATCTGTTTCATCTGTTCCTTGATACGATTCTTCCACTGCTGTTTCTCCATGTCAACTTCTCCATATGTGCCATCAATCTGAAGCTCCGGGATATCAGGAAGTGGTATATGATTGATGGCAGCATGTTCCATGCCGGGTAAAGTCAACAACAGATCATCTACATTGCTGTCACCACCGAGGTTTACAATGACTGGCGCTTCCTTATAATTCGCAAGACTTATCTTACAGGCACTTATGGCATCATCCAAAGTGCCTGTTGTCATCAGAAAGCCACCCTTGTGGCAGAATCCGGCACTTGCAAGACCTGTAGCCTGAAGCAGTTCTTCATTCTCATATCCAAGCCATTCCTTCGGAAAGCTGCATTTGTAGTTCATGGAATATTCCTTCTTCTGAGGCTGGATACAGTAACCGCCTCGATTGGAGGGAAAGATTACGAAAGCAATGTCTGTCTCGGAGAGCCTCTTCTGACAGGGAATAAATTCAGGCAGTACCAATATCCGGGTATCATCTGTTGATTTGTCCTGTGCTGTTATGACCTCTTCAATCCGCCTGTTGGCTCGTTCATTGCCAAGATACCGCTCAAATTTATTCTCCAATATCATACCGGCTACGCCGACGGCCCGGAAAAAGGCTTCATCACCGCTTATGGAAGCATCCCAGGTCGGATTGAAATTACCGATCAGAGTAGCCAGTTCATTCTTCTCGCCGGTATTGTCATTGTTATCAAGAGGCTGTACAAAGGCTTCGTCAAATTCCTGAGCCAGTTCTTCTCCCAGAATCCCCGCTCCTAACTGCTCCCATAACAGTCCGAAGGCTGCATAGGGAACGCCGTTATCACGAATCCTGCTGTCAATCTGATGGTGGTCATATTCTCCCCGACCAATATCGAATACAATGCCATCATAGTCTTCCGGTACTTTATTGCCGCGCGTAATCTGGATTTCCGGGTTCAGATACAACAGCAATGCTGCTGAAAATACATCATCTGCGTGAAATTTTCCACCATGTGTAAAGGCTTTTGCATCCTTTCTTGTGATCTGTTTTAGTAAAGTGTTCATATAAGCCCCTCACTTCATTTCTTATTTTTGTTGCCATATCATTACGTAATCTTTCTCACCTGTAGCTTCGTCCAGACCTCCGCATTGGATTTCAAATCCTTCTCTTTGATAAAAATGTATAGCGCGTGTATTCTTCTGGTATACGTTTAAACGTAATACATCTTTTCTGTCTTTTATATAATGTAGCAAAAGTTTACCTATGCCCTGTGACTGCATTTTCTCGGAAACAAAAATACCTTCGATGTATTTGTCACTTAGTCCTATAAAGCCCTGTATTTTTTGACCATCTTCATACACATAGACTTCTGCCTGTGACAACATTTCTTTCACTAATTCATAATTACTTTTCCAGTATTGAGCCGAAATAAAAGAATGTGCTTTCAGGTTAGTGTCTAACCAAATATCAGCGACTCTGTTTATATCGGCTTTCTGTAATGATCTGATCATATTGATTCTCCTCCACTAATTTCAAGCATACTTTCATGTGAAGTGGAATTTGACGTTTTCTATGACGATATAAACATTCCATATTCCTTTGGTACATTTAAAATTCCATTCGTTGTATTATTAATCAAAATCTCTTTTATGACTTGTTTCGGCACACTATTTAATGATGTCATACTTGAAAGAGAATAAATATATTCCACCATATCATCTATATTGGTAACTGCCAATGAATCAATGTATTCCAGCTTTTCGACTCTGGAAAAAGTTTTACTTAATATCTCATATCCATTTTGCAATGTGAAATTCTTATTTATATTATCTTCAACACCATATGCGGAAAGTATTTTTGAAAGGTATTCTACAATTCCATGTTCTCCATAAGTCGCACAATAAAAAAGCCCACCTCTCTTTAACACTCGTTGTACTTCTGCCAAGCCTTTATCTATATCAGGCACATGATATAACATCATATGATATTGTCAATATTGGTTTACACTTTATTCTCAAGAATGTTCGACCTTATGCA